>Ga0315904_10002012_pt1 | contig 31905 bp, 37 predicted proteins | sample LakEriMetagenome_6_FD_203529 | JGI IMG/M metagenome (GOLD analysis project Ga0315904, IMG submission 203529) | Freshwater fungal communities from buoy surface, Lake Erie, Ohio, United States - Buoy 12 MA120 | ecosystem: Environmental > Aquatic > Freshwater > Lake | place: USA: Lake Erie, Ohio...
AAACTACGCTGATTACCTATCATCTAAACTGAACGAATCTATTAAATATACTGAGCATGTTGCTGAGACTACTAACAACGGTATCGAGTATGCTAGCTATATTGGTGAGAAACTAAACGAGTCAGTAAACTATCAAGATTACTTGGCTGAGAAGTTAAACGAGAACATCAACTACTCTGAGTACTTGAAAGAGAACTTAAACTCTTCTATCAAGACTCTTAACAATTCTGTAAAATACCAAAACTATCTAGCAGAAGAGTTAGACAGAGGGTTACAGTACACTGAATACGTTGCTGAAGGTGCAAACAGAGGAATTGAATTTGCAGAATACCTTGCAGAAAACGTAAACGCTAACCGTGACTACGCTCAATACATCGCTGAAAAACTAGATCAAAACATTGGTTACTCTGAATACATCGCTGAATCTCTTAACGGAGGAACAGTAGTAGGAGGAAGAAACGTTCTTGGTGGAGTTGCTGGATTAAACGAGTCTACTTCAATCGACAACTTAATCTCTAAAGTAGATGCAGTTATCACAGAAGTTAACAGTTCTTCAGCTAAAGCAGTTCTTGAAAGCAAATATCCTTTCTTAAAGGTTATGAGCGAAAACAACAAGAAGTCTTTCCACGGTCTAGATACAGACAGCAAACAAGCAATCGTAGAAGCTCTTAACGGATCTCTTTGGTTCAACGAGAACGACGTATTAGGAATTATGGAAGCAGTTCTTAACCACAAGAACGAAAACGTTCCTAGCTACGTTAGATTCATGCCAGTAGAGTACAAGACTCTTTGGACTGAAATGAACGAAAGCGAGAAGAATAGAATTCACGCTAAAGCTCAACTTTACACAGTAAACACTCCTTACCAAGCCAAAGCGTTTTGGGACGAAATGGACATGAGAGGAGTACAATACAGAATCGAAGAAAGCAAACAACAAAATAAATTGCAACAACTCAACGAAAGCCAAAGTACAGAAGGCCTAATACCTGTAAATCAGGTTGTTGAGATGCAGAGAGGTTACTCTCAAGGTTACCTACAAGGTCTACAGAGATCTGCAGATCTTAGAAAGTAACAAAAACTAAAAAAATCATTTTAACAAATGGCACGTACAAAAATTTTCAGACGTTCAAGCGATAATCGCTTGGCAACTACCTGGAACCCAATCTTAGAAGGATATGGTGCAGACGTTGCAAAGACTCCATGGTTAGCTGAGTATGCTCACAACCACGCGATCTTTGATAACGCTACTCCATTGTTCGAACAGACTGCTCCTGGTGTATTCTTACAAACTCCTGGATCTCTTGGTGGATTCATGGGTAACCCACAAGCTCCAACACCTTCTCAAACTCCATTCACAGGCGGTGTTAAAAATGCTTACTCTGACTCAGGTTCAGGTGACAAGTTTCCATCTTTGTTACCAGTAGCGATTCAGGTTGCTGCTAAGACTATCGGTTTCGATCTAGTTCCTGTAATCCCTATGGATTCTCCAGTTGGATTCCTTCCTTACTTGGATTATCTATATGCAGGTGGTCGTACAACTGGTTCTGACTTTGATCCTTATTTAGTAAAACTAGAAGGAATTAAAGCAGACGTTCTTACTGCTACTCCTGAAGCTGGTGATGCTGTTAGAACTGCAGGTGGTGGTGGTGACATTACTGCTGAATTCGTTGGATTCTCTCGCGTAGACGGTACAATGATCATCAAGATCCTTGCTGACGCTTCAACTGGAGGTACTACTACAATCGACGGTGAATTTTCAGGAAACGATATCGACATCAATTTTGGTGCTGGTTTCATTAACCAAGTAGGAACAAACGTTGATGCTGTTTCTTTAGTATCTGCGTTAGAAAACCACATTTCTGGTTTCACTTCAGTATCTGATGCTGAGTATGATCAACCTCAAGGTAGATTCTACGGTAACTACTTACCTACAACTGGAAACACTCCTAACGGAATGTCTCGTGAGGCTGGTGAGAACTCTAAGTTCCGTCAAATGGGTCTAAGAATGTTCACTAAGTTTGTTGAGGCTAAGACTGACCAGGTTTCTATCTCAGCAACAGTTGAGCAAATCCAAGACTTGAACAGAGTATGGAACTACGACGTTATCTCTATGTTAGAGAACGTTGCAGTAAACGACCTTGCTCAATCTATCAACAAGCAACTTGTTGACCGAGTATTCCAAATGGCTGATGTTCACAACGGTGAGATCGACCTAGTTGAAGGTACTGGAATCACAACTCTTGACCTTTCTACAGGTACAGGAGGTTTCGAAAACGTTTCTACATTGCAACGTAGATTAGTTACTAAAGTTCTTGAACTTGCTAACTTGATCTACCATAGAGGACGTTTCGGAGCTGGTACATTCATGGTAACTAACGGACGCCTTGCTTCTGCATTGGCAGACGTTGCTGGTTACTCAATTGCACAAGTTCCAACTGATATGACTGGTGTTGCTGGAAACCTTTACCCTGCTGGTAAAGTTTACGGTGTACAGGTTTATGTTGACCCTAACTTATCTTGGGGAGATACAAGACTTGCAATCGGTCGTAAAGGTGCTGACGAAGAGCCTGGAGTTAAATTCATGCCGTACATCATGGCTGAATCTCTTCAGACTATCGCAGAGGGTACATTCTCTCCAAAAATCGGTATGAAATCTCGTTACGCGATTACTGAAGCTGGATGGCACCCTGAAACACAGTATGTTAACATGGATATCCAAGGTGATATCGCAGTTCTTACTGGTGGTGTTGCACCTGCAAACTTTAGCTAGTATTAAACTAACTATAAAGGAAAAAGGAACCTTCGGGTTCCTTTTTCTTGTTTATAGGGATAAATAAATAAAACGAACAAAGATGAATAAAGAACAAGTAATCGGAATAGTAAGACACTGCTTAACTTTTATAGGCGGTCTCTTAATCATGAAAGGAATCGTTGATGAATCTACTTCAAACGAAGTTATTGGTGGAATAATTACCTTGGTTGGTACCATCTGGTCAATTGTTGAAAAAAACAAAGCATAAGGAATAATGGCAACATTTGCATCAGCCTTTTTAGGCATACTTTCGCAACTAAAGGTCTTACACTGGCAGACCAAATCATATGCAAAACACGTTGCATACGGAGAAGCGTATGAGGTTCTAGACGGCCTAGTAGATAGCTTTACTGAGATCTATATGGGAAAATACGGTAGAGTAATCATCGAACAGGACGATTCTATTAACTTAGTAAACATCGGTGAGATGGACCAAGACGAGTTCTTAGGAGTAATTTGTGAGTTCTTATTGTCTCTAGACAATCAATTAGATTCTAATAAGGATACTGACTTATTAAACCTGCGTGACGAGATGTTAGCAGAAATCAACAAGCTTAAATATCTATTGACTCTACAATAGAATCTATTTCCAGTCAATCTTTAGAACTAAAGCCTATCGTTTTTTCGTTAGGCTTTTTTATTTTAGGTTTGACCTTCATGCCTTCAAGCAAGGCAATCGCCTCATCGAACGTCTTATCTAATAGGAATACTGATATGACTAGTTCTTTTAGGTGGGATAGGGACATGTCCTCTGTTCTCTTTATCCAACGAACCACGTCTATATCTTCTATCTTTTTTCCTAGTTTTGCTCTTAGGTATGCCTCCCTGATCTCAGAATTAGGCATGTCAACCTGATATCTACGGTCAAATCTAGACGGACGATTAGAGATACGTTCTTCTAGTTTTTCTGGATAATTGGTCGTAGCGATGTAGACAACGTTTTCTATCTGCTTAACTCCGTCTAAAATATTTAGCAATTGGCTGGTTGCATACTTGCCTTCTCCGGCAATTGCTTCCAAGTCTTCAAGGATTACTACGATCGGCCTAGTCGGCTCGATGCTTCTAAACAAGGGCATGAAATCGATAAAGTAATCTACTGAATCTTCGTCCTTGATGTTTATCACAAGTCCTCCAAGCTGAATGATTTGCTTAACGCAGAGCTGTATGATTCCAGACTTACCGCAACCCGGCTCGCCATATAGAAGAATACCTCTCTTGTGAACGAACTTATAATTGCTATAGAGTTCTTTGCTTTCCCAAAATCGGTTGATGTCAGAAAGGATCTCTTGGATCTCAGCAGAAGGTAACTCATACAGTTCATCGGTCTTAAATGGAAGACGTTTTAAGATGACTTGATTTACGTCCCTATTGTAGACAGGTTCGTATAGGCCTGAAGGAACTGATGCTATCGTTGCGTGGGCAGGACAATATTCACCGTCAGACAAGGGTCTCCAACAGGAAACCTTTTTTGTATCATCAACTTCGTTTGGTTTTGAAGCATTCCCTTCAAGCATGATGTCTAAGTTACTTAGTTCTTCGGCTATATCGATTCGTGTTTTAATCGCTTTATTTTTTCCCATCATCTCTTGTTTCTAGACTTCTTTTTTCTTTTAGACTCAATCGCTGTCGATTCTGCTAATATTTCATATCTTTGATGATAGACTGTTAAGTCGTCTACGAGTATTGGAGTGACCTTTTTTCCATGGTAGTATGGATCATAGATCCAAGACCGATAGATGTTTTTACCAGTAGGATCGTTCTTGATGTAAACTGTGTCTCTCTCTAAGTTAGAAACAACTAGGTCATTACTAACAAAGTTTGCTTGAGCAAAGGCTAATCCTGAAGATAAAAAAAGTACTAATAACGTGATTTTCATTTTGTATGTTTTATGCTAGTTATACTTGGAAGAAATTAAAAAGTTTTATTCAAGGCCTTTTTTAGCTCTAAAAGATCACTTTTATACATTTGAATGGGCTCAATGCTTCTAATTTTCTCTAACTCTGCTTCCTTACCTTCTAACTGGTTTAGCAACTCTTGAAACTTTTCTAGAGTCAAGGTATGGATTGCCATGTTTAGTAAGTAATTGTAAGAACCATCTACTTGATCAAAATCAGCAGTCTCTAAGTAAAGTATGATTTGACTCTTAGGAACGTTGTTTACCACTAGTTCCCCATCGATTATTGCCTTAATGAAACGTGCTCTATTTGATAACACCAAGAGTTCTGACTCTAGCTTGTTTATTATGTGAGCCTTTCTTTTTGAGTAATAGCTCAATCTAAAGTCAACGAAATACTCGATTATCTCTTTGGCTGTGGTAAATATCTTAAGTTGGCCGTTTTCATCAAGAACGGTAAAGTTTTCAGTCTGTTTTTCTTCCATCTTTAGAAGTCGTTCTAGCTTGACTGAATCTTTGATGGTCTTTAGGTCTTCCCTTCTAAACTTTATGGTGTAGTTGATGTTAGACTTACAGTTGTTTTCGTATGCTGCAATGCTGCGTTTTTCCTCAATGTTGATCAGATGCTGGTCAAACTTCTCATAAGTGACGGATGGAGGTAATTCAGAAACAGCAACAGTTGATGTGTTTTTTATCTCATACTTACCTCTAAATATCCAAGAAAGGTGAGAGTCTGGTGATTGGATACACTCTCCATTAAATTCTAGATACCATGGAGAAGGGTCTTCAAACCTTTTACCCTCAAGCTTCTTTAGACAAGCATCAATTAGGTTGATTGGGTTTCGGTTTAGGATGTTTGTCGCAAAGCCTACAGCGATTCCACTTCCTCCGTTTAGGAGAACAGTTGGAATTATGGGTAAGAAGAACATGGGTTCTATTTCATTACCTTCCTCGTGTCTAGACTCTAACAGTTCAAAGTCCTTGTAAAGCAGTCTAAAGTTGGGATGTAGCTTGGTGGATATGTATCGAGGAGCACCTGCTTCTGGAGAACGTAAGGAACCGAACTGTCCTATTGAATCTAACACAGGCATTGAATTTTTAAACTTTTGTGCCATAGTAATTATAGCGCCGTTTAGAGATCCGTCACCGTGATGATAGTGAGCATCTGAGGCAACCTTTCCTGCGAGTTGGAATATCTTCAATGGCTTCTCATTTCCAGTCCTCCAGACCCTATTTGCGACGAATATTATCTTTCTTTGAGTAGGCTTAAAGCCGTCTATCACTGAAGGGATTGCTCTTTCTTCAACGACGTATTTTGCGTATTCTTTATAGTCAGTATCTAAGTATTGAGTTATAGTCTTTACTTCTGGTCGCATTTAAAATATTTGTTAGTTTTTAAGTAATCGAAGAGCTCGTCAACGTTTGCTATTATTTCTACCTCTTCCTCATCAGTTGTAGAATAGGCCTTTATGTCTTCTCTACCGATTCCATCATTGATTGCCCCTTTTTCATACATAAACCAATTATACCAATCTAGGCCATCAGTAGTAAGTATTTGTGATAATAAAAGGTTGGAAATCTCGTTACCAGTATCAGTAAAGTCTAGTAGGTCTATTCCGACTTCGAACGCAGCGTCGATTTTTTTGGAGCGCATCACCGACAGCTCAATTAGTTTTTTGAAGTCTGAAAGAATCATAAATTTAGGTTATTTTTTATGTTCTACTCTGAAATCATAAAAAAGTTCTAACTAACCACCAAACTATGGAAACGATGCCTATTATTCCGATCAGCCAAATCGCTATAAACTTTGGAGCACGTTGGTGTTCGTTGTAATACTTCATTCATCTTCATTATTTGCTAAGATCCTCTCCTTTCTAGGTTTAGAATCTCCTCCGAACCAGGCCTGTAGTGATTCTTTATAGTCTTTGTCGTTCTTTAGCTGTACTAAGTATGGATTCTTGATTATCTCTTCGTATTCGCTATCCTCTAACGCAGCAAGTCCCTTTTTGTATTCTATTTCCCAAGAGCTTACTTGGTTCTTTTTACTCCACTTTTCAAACTCATCGTTTGTGTAAAAATTAAGTGCCTTCGTGCCTTTTTTGGCAACAACTAACGGAGTCATCACCTTATAGACTCTACCCTGATCAAAGAGCTCAGGCCAATACCTATCGAAGAAGTTTATGAGAAGAGAAGCGATCGAATTACCGTCTGGATCAGCATCTGTGTAGATATAGATCCTTCCATATCGTAAACTGTTTGGTTCTTCGCCTAGTTTCAAGCCTAGTGAAGCCATTAACTGAACGGCCTCATCGTTTTTGATGATTTCGGAGCTTTTCATCTCACTAACGTTGATAAACTTACCCTTTAGTGGAAAAGCACCAACCGTTTGTGTGTCTCTAAACTTACGAACTGCAGAAAGAGCAGAAAGACCTTCATATATTCCTAAAACACAGACTCCGCGATCGCCCTTTCGTTGGGCATCGATTAGTTTGGGAATCTTGGTCTTGTCTAGGTTACTATTTAGCTTTCTAAGCTCAGCTCGTTCTTGGGCTAGGGCTTTTTTCTCAACCCAGTCTAAGACTGACTGAATTATTTCGGACTTGAACACAAGTTTGGCTAACTTATCAGTAACCTCATGTCTAGTGCCGAAATCTTTTACTTCAGTTATCAGTTTTTCTTTTGTCTGTGAGCTAAAGAAGGAATTTATGATGGTAGAATCGATAAAGACATAGAGATGGTTACGAATATCGCTAGGTTTTACCTCAACTCTGTGCTTTTTCTTAATCATCTCTCTTAGCTGAGCTATGAGTTGATTTGTGATGTATTCTACGTGAGTTCCGCCATCTTTAGTGTGAACAGAATTGACGAAACTTACGTTTTGAAAGCCATTTTCTGACTTAGCAAAACCTATCTTCCAGTTTTTAGTCTCTTCAAAGAAGTACTCATCTGCATAAAGCTTGATGTATTCATCAAAGCTCTTAAACTTAAGCACAAAGTCCTTTTTTTGACCGTCTTTTATCTTGGTCAGCTTTAAGGTAAGTCTATTGTTACATGCGACTAGGTCTAAGCATCTCTTAAAGAGTATTTGAAACGATTTTTCATCGATTTTCTTCATCTTGAATCTTTCTAGGTCTGGAAAGAACTCGATTTCAGTAAATCCTCTTTTTGCAGGATTGATCTTAGCAGTAGACCGTTTGCTCATGTTATTTGTGAAGGTCTGTTCAAATCGATTGGTGCCGTCACAGGTAGATATTGAGAAAGTCTTGCTAAATATGTTAGTTAATGTGGAACCGACACCGTTTGTTCCAGCAACCGTTCGTTGCTCAGTGTCATCGAAGTTTGAACCGGCCTTTAGGTTAGAGAAAATCATTTCTGGAATCCATTCTTTGTGGACTGGGTGCTTCTCTACTGGGATACCACCATTGTCCCAAACGATTATTCCATTTGTGTCTAGGTTTATTGTGACTCTGATCTCGTTTAACTTGGGATTTCTTCTGTGTTCATCCACTGAGTTTGAAACGATCTCATCAAAGATCTTAATGAATCCTGGATTGTAGTGAACTTCTTCAATCGTCACCTTTTCGCCATCATATAGGTATTGATCACCAGTATGAATCGCAACAGATCCAATATACATGGACGGTCTAAGAAGAACGTGTTCTGTGTCTGTTAGTTTTTGATACTTGCTTTCTATTGATTTTTTAGCCATTACTTTTTCGCTAATTTTTTTATCTTTAGTGCCTCTTTAAAATAGGTAGGAACGTCAGTGGTCTGTAGGATCTGATCAAAACATTCGTCAAGAATGTAGGTCTCTGCCCAATCTTCCTCGTTTCTTATTGATCTACCATAAGCCTGTAAAATGTCGATCAGGGCCTTCCAATTGTACCATTCTGGACGAGTTTCAAGCCTCTTTTTTATCTTTTTACTCATGAGGTTCGGAAAAGGAACCTTAAGAATCACTTGGAACCTAGAAAAATCGTCCTTTAAGTCTATTCCATTAATCATAGACGGTGAGACCAGCACTGTGCTTTTTTCAGACTTTAGGTGTTTTTCTAAAGAAGCTTCCCTAGTGGAAGAATCGTGGAATATCAACCTAGCATCTTCAATTGAGGACTTTATCCAGTTACTGAATTCATAGGTAGACGTGTGTATTATTCCTTTCACCTGATAATTTTTCTTAAGAATCACGTCTATGATTGGAACTGCTCTACTGAAGGTGTCCTTCTTATTGTAATAAGACATCTTGCCGAATTTTGCATAGATGACTGGTCTTTTCTCAGGTTTAAAAGGGCAAGGAAGGCTTAGATAACTAACGTCTTCGCCTTCTATTCCCATAATAAAAGAGAAAAGGTCCCGATCAAGAATGGTACCGGACATCATAATCACGTGATCATACTCTCTCCAAAATAGATCATTTAGATATATGTTTCCCCAAATAGGTTCCGCTAGGATCCTTATTTTACCAAACTGATCGAGATCCTTTTCAAAGATCCAATTGCTCTCGTAGTTTTCTTTATCTTTTACGAATCTGCCGAACTTACAAAGAGCCTTATCGGCATGGTCTGCCTTTCTTAGTAGTTCAAGCTTCTTCTTTTTGTTTCTTATCTCCTTTGCCTCAGTTATGAGTTCCTCAGCCCTATCTCCCAACAAAGGAATTAGGACATCAGCGACATACTCAGATAACTCGTTAAGAGAAGTTATGTTTTCTAGGTCTTTCTCCATCCAGTCTCTCCATATCTCAAGAAGCTTTAAAGAACGTTCTGAGTATACTGATGAGATGAAATCACAAAAGGTCTCTTCAAAAGAGTGAGCCTCATCTATTATCAAGAGCCTAGACTTACGTTCAGCCAACATGTCTGGCGAATACATTGAATATGCCGTGATCAGGTGAAAGTTTGTGATGCTAAGTGGGCTACGTAAGAATCTACCTTGAGCTACCTTATATGGACAAGCGGTGCAGCTTGATTTGGCTGCTTGATTCAATACTGTTGCTTCTCCACAATTCATGCTGTGTGTCCTACACCAATAATTACTTTTGCCTTTAAGGTTAGCTGCAAACGGAAAGTCTCTTATGTATTGTTCTTGCAGTAATTTCGTGTTTGTTAAGATATCGATCTTTGCCTTTTTAGCAAACCCATTACGATACCATTCAGAGATCATGACAGCTGCGTATGATTTACCTACACCAGTCGGTGCATCGATCATTATGAACTTCTTACCGGAATCTATTTCGTTTTTTACGAATTCCAGTATTTGAGCCTGTTGTTCTCTAGGTTCAAACTCAAGTTCAATCTCTGCGCTATTTGCCATCTATATCTTTTCTATGATCGTTTTAAGATCAACTGCAACTTCATCTTCAATGGGTTGAGTCTTTCCCTCTTTTTGTCTTTTTAGTATTGACTTTAAAGTCGTTTCACAACATACTTTCACTATCTCCTCTTCCCTCTTACTAAACTTTGGTTTTAGAAATCTAAATCGCATCTTGTTTAATTTAATTCTTTCTATAGAACTAAGAGATCGGCTTTTGGTTTTAATTGGCTATCGTGATACCAAATGGCTCGCCCAGTCCCATCTATCTTTTTTTGAGACTTTCCATAACATTGGATCCACTGCCCAAAACTAAACCTTGGAATCTTAAATGGACTCTCCCAATCCTTTAACTGGCCTCCACCTAATTGATAGGCTTCTAGAGGAAGTCTTTTACATAATTCGGTGATCAATGGATTTTTAGTTAAGGCCTTTCTAGCTTCCTCAAATGGATCTTGAGAGGCACGATATAGTATCTCTGCCCTAAGATAGTTGCCTATTCCATTGAAATATCTTTGGTCTAGTAACACTTCACATATTGGTTTTGAAAATGCGGATCTTTTCAAGTTATCACTAATGTTCTCTAAAAAAGAATCATGCTCTTCTACAGGACAAGGCCCTCTGTTTTGAGACCAACTTTCAACTACCTTCCATTTTGCGAATCTACGTACATCGACTAGACACAACGATGAGAATCCAATTGCATTAAACTTAACGTGCGTGTGTTTTGGAGGCTCTTCACCCGCATTAATCCACTTCCAGTGACCTGACATTCCCATAGAGAAGCTCATCTTCATAAAGATTTCTCCTTGAATGATGGAAAGAAGCAGTTCTTTTCCTCTGGCTTCCGCAGATATTCGAAATACCTGAAGGTCTGAAGGTTGAACTATTCCTAGCTTCCTAGCAACTGCACTTTCAGAAAAAGAAATGCTAGTAAAGTCTTTGTTATCGCAGACATCATTTATATAGTCTGACATTATTCGTATTTCTGCTAATTCCGGCATAACATAAGAATACTAAAAATTCTTTAACACTTAAACTTTTAATTACAGGAAAAAAGCTTAGATTAAAAGATAAATAATAAAAAAATTAAGATACAATGGCAAATCCAGTTATGAATTACAATCAGTTCATGGCAGCTTTCAAAAGAGCAGAGTCTGGTTATAGAGGTAAAGCTAACGTTGCAGCTCATGACAAAAACGGTTCTGCAAAACTTAATCAAGGTTTAGTTGAAGGTCCTGTAAAAGGAAAAGGTACTCCTCACATCGATAAGTACACTAAATCTTACATGGCAACTGCTAAGAAGAAGAATATCGTAGGTAAATAATTTAACCTTAAATGAAAAGAGCAATCGAAAGATTTGAACAATACGCTCTATTTGAAAAGAAGGGCGATCTCAAAAAGCTAGTCGGAAAAGACGAAGACGAAGAGTTGACGGTGAACGACGCCAAGCGATTGGGTGTTAAGATTGCTAACATGGATGGTGAAGACAAGAAAAAATACGTCGGAATCATTAACTTCTTAGGAGCTTCGTGTAACATCTATAACGAGATCTGGAAGAATTATAGAAGAACCCGAGACAGAAAAGAACGAAATGCATAAGCTATTTGAAAATTCTTATGACGACGCCTCAGAAATAAAAGACGGCGGCTTTGTTTTTCAAGCGATCTTAAGTTATGACATGAGATGGTCAATAGTTGACGGCGAAGCTAAATATGATCAACGTTGGGTAGAAGGAAAGCTACATCAAGTAGACGTTTATCCAGACCTAAAATTCATGGAGGGTTATGCTACCCTAAATTACGTAGTACTTAGTGAAGTCAATCTATTCAAGAGAAAGTTAGATCTTGCTACTGAATACATTAAGATGGCTTTTTCTAAGGGCTACGCTGATGAGATAAACGGAATAGCGTCTACTCAAAAAGACCCTATCGGAGGCGGAATTCCTGACATAGTTCCACCAGAAGAAGATGAACTAGCTAACATCGATTTTACTGAAGCTTTAAGAAAGGCTGAAGAAGCAAAGAACAAGAACAAGCCGAGCGAAGATTCAACAGTGGCTGGTGAAATTGGCCAAGGACAAAAACAGATAGCTTTACCTGGAGCCAAGAATGAAGCTGACTCTTCAAACCTACCGGCGACTACTGGAGGTTCTCAACAACTAACGACCACTGGAGGTTCTCAACAACTAATGACGACTGATGGAGAATCCCAAAACACTGAAGAAACTGCAGAAGAGGAAGAAAAACCGCCTGTAGTACAGGAGAATCCTAATCCAGAGCCAGTTAACGTTCCACCTACTTCAGAAGAAAGAAAGGCGATAAACGACAAATACTTTAAAGGAACTACTATACAGATACGATTCGAAGCAAAAAGAGTCGTTCTTAGGGAGATATCAACAAGTAGTGTAGACTCAGGAAGACCTACGTGTACCTTAAAGCTTTCTACTGGAATGGTAGATACTTTAGACGGACAGCCCATAAATTCTTGGAATGGATTTAAGATCTATGCAAGCGGTGCTCCGTTTGATGGAATGGCGATAGACAACGAAACTGTTCCACCTATCTCGAAGGCAATGATGTATGATCCTATCGATAACGCAAATGACTTGATATTTAGAACATTATTACCTTCTCTTTATCTTGAATTCTCAGGAGACTCTGCAAAGATCGATACTTACAATAACAGATCAGCGCAAGTAGGATTTAAAACAGAAATTGATTTTGACGAAATATTCAAGGAAAAAGGATCGACTCCTGTAATTGAACCAGAAGAAGGAGAAGAGGAAAGCGGTGAAGCTGAATCAGACGAAGAGACTTCTACTGAAATTGCAAAAGCAATTCCTCCTAGCGAAAAAACAAAAGGTGGATAATTCACTGGAAAGAAAAATAAATAACTAAAAATAATCTACACAAAATGGCAGGTTTACCGTATTGGACAAACTCGACGGCAGCGGTTAATTACTATGAACCGATCTACCAAAACCAATTTGAAGTAATTCTTACGCCTCCACCGGTAGTCAGTGGACCAAACGTTGCTTTACTCGTTGAACACGTAACTAAGATATCGGGTCTACCTGATGTTAATTCGGCAGGTCAGTTAGTTGATCAAGAGTACAAGTTCGCAAAGCGTAGCTTTGCTGCATCGGTTCCAGACACTACTACAGCGGACATTGACATTAGCTTTACTGTCAACTTGAATGAGGAGAATGACGCATACGTTTACAACATCTTAAGAGCTTGGAACGATATAGTTTACAATCCACAAAGCGGTGCCCAAGGTCTTAAAAGAAATTACGTAGGTGAATGTGCAGTAGTTATCTTTAACAAGGCTGGTGAGATCTTTAGAGAGTTTAAGTTTCCATCAATCATTCCAAACGGTGGACTTAAGTCAATGGAGCTGGACTACACAGCGACTGGAATATATGAACTTAGTATGAAGTATAGAGCCGATTACTGGATCGAAACTAGAATCGGACAAATAAACGTATAAGAATATGGAAATGTTCAACACACACAGAAGAGACTTATTGGGATTTGAAGATTACATGGACCTTAAGAAGCCTGGCTTCGGAGGACCTAAATCAGCTATTCCTTCAAGAGATGCTAAGGGTAAGTCAATAGATAAGAGCCCTAAGCTTGCTCAATATCGCAGAACTGTTGAACGCGATCCTGCATTCTCACATAAAGTATGGGACTCTACATATAAGGCAATGACTCATGACTTGGTGTACAAACAAGAAGGTAAAAAACCTTTTACTTATCCTGATCCATACTTGACTGCATATCCAACGGTTGAGGTTGGAGAAATAGACGAAAACACGAACGTTGTTTCTTTTAGTCGTTTTGTAAACGAAAACGATGAACCAGAAGAAGGATTCATGCCTGAAGACTATCCAGAAGACACTTATCCGGAAGGAACGGATGAAACTGATTATCCTACCCCATACGATGATAAAGGATTACCTTTAGCTACATCTGATATTAAGGAAATTGAAGCTAGATTAAGAGGATATGAAGGTTCTGGTAGAACAGGATCTGAAGAGTCTGATGAGTATGGCCTAAATCCAACTGATGCTGAAAATCCACTAGGATTAACTAAAGAAGAAATGGATAAGTTTTTAGCTGAACTGAATCGCTAATCTTCTTTTATTAAGTTCAAGATCGCTATCTTAGGATGAGAGATTATCTCTTCATCTTCTTCTAAGTCTTTTGATGGAATCATTAGATAATCAAATTCTATTTCCTGGTATTCCTCGTTAATGAAATCTATAGAATTCAATATTGTGCTAATCGATAGGTTAGCATTCAAGTAAATGATTCTTGTATATTTCTTATTCTTTACCTTGATTGCCTTGTCTAAAAGCTTTTTTACTTCATAGTTTAGCAAAAAGGATTGTACTTTATTCGGTACGATGAATCTGGTGTTAAACTTGTCTTTTACGATCTTAGTAACATTGAGAATATAGTCAGTCTTGCTCTTTTTAGAAAAGGCTCCTATAAAGCTTTTGTATTCTCTAACAAAAACGACTTCTATCTTTCTCTTCTCCATCCTATATGTCCAAGTGGATGACTTCTATGCCAGCCTCTCTAAGTATTTTTACTCCAGAAATGTCTCTATATTCTTCTCGATATATGACTCTCTTTATTCCAGCCTGGATTATCATTTTAGAGCAGTCTTTACAAGGAGAATATGTGACGTATAACGTAGCTCCATCTGTGTTTTGAGTAGACCTAGCTACCTTTAACATCGCATTGGCTTCTGCATGAAGAACGTACCAGTGAGTGTCACCGTTAGCGTCTTCACAATCGTTTGGAAAACCCTTAGGCGTTCCATTAAACCCATCAGAAATTATGGTTCCGTCCTTTACTATCAGTGCGCCGACCTTCTTGCGTTTACAACAAGAAAGAGCGGACCACTCAGTGGCCATCTTAAGGTAAGTCAAGTGATATTTTAGATCCTTTTGAGTCATTCTTTTCTTTTGGTGTTTTATTTAATGGTCCAACTACTAAAATGTTGATTATTAGCTCTATTGAAATCCACTGCATATAGTTGGGTTCGACTCCAAATATGCTCTTTAGTCCTGTCCAAATGTAAACATACTGACAGATAAGTGCAGTTAGGAAAAAAGTCGCTATGCTTATTAGAAACTGTCTCATGAGTTTAGGTTATTTTTTATCCAAGTCATCAATTCATCTCCTGTGGTTGAAGAAGCATCGTTTTGAGTAGAGAACAGTCTATTAAATAGAGGAGAAGGCTTACCTTCTACTGAAACCAGTTCTTCTCTAACTTGAGGAATCTTGAGTGGTTCAAACTCTTCTTTAATCATTCTTTCAACTAGATCGAAATGTCTTTCGTAAACGTGAAAAGAATTTGCAATGTGAGTGTATGTACCTAGTTCCAACTCCTTAAATTCTTCTCCACCGTGCGTCACTAAGTGAAATAACATTTGGGATTGTAAAGTAGCAAAGAATGCGATATCTGTAGGTAATCCTAGGATCACATCATTGCTTCTCATGCTAACCGTTAGGTTAAGCTTGTTGTCTCGTATCTGGAAGATTCCATACATCGTGCACACAAAATCTTTGTTTCCAACCCTTTGATGGATAGGTAGATTGAAGTGCATCACTGCTTGTCTGCTATCTTTATCTTTTCTTAAGGATTCAAATGCCCAATGATATTGAGTAAATCCATGTTCGTTTGGCGTAGAAAACAGGAGATGACCATATGCTGAATTGACTGTGCCATCCTCGTTTTGAATCGATTCCCAAAACTTAGCAAACTTTGAAATGTATTCAACATCGTTTCTTCCCATGAAATACCATAAGAGTTCAGCCGAAATGTATTTGAATTGAGAAGAACGAACCGGGTTTTCGTAAAGACACGAAAGAGGATCTTCTATGATTAGAGCAACGTCACAATTCTCCTTAATCTCCATATCCCTAGGTCGAGTGACATACTCAGGAAAAGTAAATAAATCAATAAGGCTTTTTTGATAGGCCCCAGCAAATGTTTCAGATCTGTAAGTTAACATATAAGTATTATATTAAGAAAGAGTAAAAAGGTTTCAAATAAAGTTAGATCTTTACTATTTCCATGTCTGAAAAGTGATCTACTTGGTTTACTATTATTCGATAATCGAAGAATTCTTCAGGTAAGGCTTCGTGTGAGACCACGAATATTGTCATGTTATACTTCTTAGCGTATTCCTTTAGGATCGCGATCGACTTATAAACGTTGTTCTTGTCTAATGAACTAAAGATCTCGTCCAAGAACATCACGTTCATCTGGCTATGTTTCATCTTGATTATCTCAATGAATGCTAATAAGACTATTAAATTCATCTTTTTACGTTGTCCGCTGGAAAGACTTTCCGGTGATATGTCTAGCCCTAAGTATGTTATGTGAGGATCGAATTCGTTATCAAACTCAAAAGCAAACTTAAATTCTAACTTTTCAGATATCTCTTGAATCCTAGCATTTAGAGTAGGAATTATCTTATCAATCATTGATTTCTTTATTCCAGAATCAGATAGCAGGTCGTCTAAGCTTAAATATATCACCTTTTTCTCAGTAAAGGAGGCTAGTGTCGTCTTATCTTCTTCTATTTGAGTCTTGACTGATTCTATTATCTGTACTAGTGATTCTGACGAGTCGTCTGATTCATCCTTTTTTTGAGATTCAGCAAGTGATTTCTTGAGTGAGTTTAAGTCTGCAGAAATTGAATACTTCGAAGAGTCTAAATCAGTCTTTTCAGATAAAAAAGAGGTCTGTTTTGAGTTTAGATCAGAATAGGCTTTTTGTTTTTCAGGTAGAGAAACCTTTAGCTCTTCTAATTTCTCTTCGATCTTACTCTTTACTTCTAGAGAAGAGTCAGAATGAAGGTCATTCAAGCAATGAGGGCATCGATTCTTAGAATAAACTTCTAATTTAGAGTTTAGGTCGCGTATTCCATTCTTGATCTTATTAACCTCTTCTTCAGAAGACTTTAATAGGGAATTCACCGAATCCATTTGAGTCTTTAGATTAGAAAGAGCCGTGGTGTTTTGGTCTAATTCTGCTTGCTTCTCTGCGATCGCAGCAATCAACTCACCCTCTATCTTTTGTTTCTTAACTGTTAGCTTTTCCTTTAGCGAAGAGAGCTGCTCTGAGTAGGTTTCTAAGTTTCTTTGGTTTCTAGATATTGAGGACTCCAGTAAATCAGACTCGCTCTTTATTTCTCGTAACGACTCTTTTACTTTAGCTCGCATGTCAGAAAGAATGTCTATTCCAAATATCCTATCGACTATCTTTCTCTTATCGTCTTTGCTTAGGTTGACGAATGACTTGAAATCGTCAAAAGAAAGGCTTATCGTGTTGCAAAACACGCTAAATGGAATCTTAGATAGCTCTTCTTCAATAAACTCATCAACCTTTCTCTTATCGGGTAAGTTAAAGACGTTATCGTTTATCTTTATGTTGCTAAAATTAGGGTCTATTCCTCGATCTAACTCAATAGTTTCACCTGAAGTAGTCTCAAACTTGACTTGAGTATATGCGTTCTTGTTTATCCAATTAGGAATGTCTTTCATCTTACGAATCGCAGACCTTCCATATATCGAAACAGTCAGAGCTTCTTTGATTGAAGACTTTCCTGCACCATTTTCGCCCTCTACTAATATAAGCTTAGGACCATCATCAAACTTGAAGGTCTGTAACTTATTTCCATATGAAAGTATGTTCTTATAGGAGAACTCTAAAAGCTTCATTGATCGTAGTGTTTTGTGTTTCTAAGCGAATCGTATATTTCTTTGAATTTATCACTTATCTGAATAGATTGATAGTTCGGTAGGTTTAGTTCCAATAACTTCTCATCAAGTATCGTGAATATGTTATACTCATAGGTCGAATCTAGTTCAACTTCGCTTCTAGACTTTATTTGTTCTAGAGAATATGACGAAAATTCCAATCGACGATGGCCTAAGTCTTTAACTAGATCAGTAAACCTTGCAATTGAGAACCTTTGTGAAAAGTTAGACTCGATTGAAACGTCTACGAAGTTATTGTGAAAAATGTTCTTTAATTCTGCTAAGTTAAAGTCTAATAGGTCAGTTGCCTCAAACTTTAGGTGTTTTGGAGATAGAGTATTTGGAACAAACTTCTCAGTCACTTCAGATCCACTGACGTCTAGTACATAAAACCCTTTCTCGTTTCCCCTATCTCCCCTGTCCATCTCATAAGGAGTTCCAACATAAAGAACGTTTCCTTTTTCTTGGCGGATGTGTATGTGTCCTGAAAATATTCGTTTAAAATCAATTATGTCTGAAGCTTCTAGTCCATGTTCAAGCTTTGTGACCTTATTTAGGTTAAATCCTTTAAAATCAGTATGGCAGAATACGTGAGTGGCTGAAGAGTTCTTCTTGATCTCCGACTTTAGGTTTTCTAGGTTTTCTATCCAAGGAAGCATTAAGAACTTGTGAGAGTTTATCTTTAACTGTTCAGGCTTCTCAAATATGTGAAAGTTCTTGAATATCTTATCAAAACCTTCTAAAGAATGGGTGTCTGTTCGATCTTTGTAGTAAACGTCATGGTTTCCAAGTATCACATAGACTCCTCTAGTAAACTTCTTAGTGAAGGCTTCAGCTATCTTTATTGAGAGCTTATAGATTCGAGTATTAGTCGATTCTCTTACGTGATTCCAATCCCCTACTTGTACGAGTATGTCTGTTTTTGGGTCAAATCCTTCTTCATCAACCTTCTTTAAAAAGAAATTGACTAAATAGTCGTATTGTATTTCTGACCATTCTAGCGAATTATTTCTCACACCAAGGTGCAGATCGCCTAGAACGAATATCTTTCTAATGTTTTCTAATATCATTGTTGTGCAGCTAACGTGTCTATGTCTATTACTCTAACTATGCTTTCAAGTTTAGCGACGACTTCTGCCCTATCGCTTGCGCTTGAAAAAGAATAAACAGTAGGTGAGGCATTCGTATTATCAGAAATAGTTAAGTCAACTGTAGAAGTCTCTTCGATGCTTACTACTTGGTCTAGGTTCAAATACACTGAACCTGATAAATGTGTTAGCTTGATAAAAGTCATTAGTGTATTCTTTTTTTATGCATTTTTCCGTCTAGGAAGTTATATTTCTTGTCAAGTTCAACTAATAGTAGCTCTTGAGCGTCTGTGTCTAGGGCATCAAATATCTTTTTATAGTCGAAACCAGAAAAAGAAGATATTGCTTCTAAAACATAAATTGGACTGTAAAAGGTGGTGTTTTGACCTACTTCGTCCAATGAAGTGTGTATCTTATTAAAGATGACGTTTATTTCATCCTTAGCAAATTTATTCTTAAATACTAGAGAGTTGTCGATTGAATGAAAGACCATTTTATTTAGTGAGTCATCCTTTTTGATGGTATCAAATATTCCATCCATGATAAACTGTGTCTCTAGGTTTTCTTCGTATTCATAAACATCCTTTAGGTATGAGTCTGAATAGTCAGACGATACTGATATCTTTTTTGAGAACTCATACTCGCCAGTGTCGCGTAACCCTTCTCCAGTATTGTATCGGTTGTTGAAGATCTTATCTTCTTTGTGTACGAATTCTTCTGATCCGTTTAGGTTTTCATCGTTTTCATAATCATCTTTTGACATTAGATTTAATTATTTTATATTGAGGCAAAGAGGGAATCATAATCTTCATCTGTCTTTACCGGAGAACTCTTTTGTTCTTCTATTTTTTTATCTATTTCTTGATATTCCTCGCGAAGCTCGTCTGCCATTCTATTTACTTCTTCGTCATCACTATAGAACTCGCTGTTTGAGCCGACTTCCTCAGCTAACCTAAAGAAGTCCTTGTGCATGGAATAGAACTTGTAACTTTCCTCATAACCATTATCACGATTTGCAATAACTTTAATCTTCATTCGGCTTTCTAATGGGCTTCGCATCAGACCAAATAAAGCATCGACTGTGTGGATCAAACCAAACGATTCAGCAACTGCGTCCATCCCTAAGTCAAAGTTATCAACGTCTTCTCTACGGATTTGAGTTGCACTAACTATACACCATTCATTTCTCATTGCGATCCCTCTAAGCTCCTCAGAAATCATCTTGATCTTTTCATATAGACCGTTTTGATCCTTGATAGGTCTAAGAAGATTTAAGTAGTCAACGACTATTATCTTGAACTTTTTGTTCATTTTCTGTTCTAGTCGTAAGAAGTAGTTCTCAATGTCGATTGCGGTTGCTCCACCGGTTGGAAACTCTTTGACTATAAGTTCACCGACTGGCCTTCCGCTAGCCTTTAGTTCGTCTATCTTGTCTCTAATAAGCTTAGAAGCAGTTTCATCTGTTATTCGAGCATAATCGTCTGATTTAATGCTTAAGATGTTTGAACCTATACGTTTCATATAAGCACGATCAGCGAGTTCCACAGTAACTAGTCCAGTGACATTACCTGCTAAGAATGATCTAGCTGCGATATTTCCAAGTACCATTGACTTACCGACCTTAGGTCGACCTTGAAATACGACTAGGGATTTGGAGTTCCAACCTCCACCTTGAACCTTATCCAAAAAAGGAAAACCGGTAGGGCTACCTGTTTTAGAAATCTGAATGTGGGATTCAGGATTAAAGAAGTTAAGTCCACTGTCTCCGCTTGAGAAGTTTATGGCAAGCTTGTTACTTATGTCATTTCTTACCTTTTGTGAGATTTGATCGATGTTTTCAGGATCGATTGCAGTAGTCTTTAGATAGGTAAAAAGATCGGCAACAGTTAGGTTTAGGTTTCTAAGAAGAATGAATGACCTTACGTATTTGTAAAGGTAATCATAATTGTATTCGCTTAATGAAAAAGCATAGAGGTCTTCAAACTCTTCATCAGTTACTGAACAGTTAAGTAGTTCTAGATAGTTTCTTAATTCTTTTGGATTCGGAATCTTCTCGTACTCTTTAAAGAACTTAAGAGCCACCTTAAATGATTCTTGTCGAAGGTCATCGTTAAAATAACTCGGCTTAACCATGGTGATAAGTTCTTCTTTTCTTAAAGAGTCATGGTTGCTCGGCTTAATGTCGTTAACATCATTTCTGGTGTTAAGCAAAAAGTTCCAAACCATTTTCTCTAAAGAGTCAATATTTTCCGTGAAATCAATCATTTATCTGATAAAAATGTGTTAATGCTTTTTTTGTAAACAGGATCGACTCGCCTTTTGAAACAAGGTAGTCTTCCTTTAGTAGTTCCTTTAAAGATTGAACTATCTCTTCCTTAAAGGTTTCATCTTTTAACTTATCTCCAAAAACATATTTTAGAGACTTCGAAGAAAATTTAAAGGAGCTCATTTCGAGCTCCTTTGTCTTGGCGTTATGTACTTTAATCAGATATTGCGAAATTTCAAATAGGGGATAGAATGTATCTCGCACTGATTCCTCTCCATGTAAACCAAGATAGTATTTTATGGGAAGGTCTTCCTTAATTAAGAGTGTCATCGTCATCGTTAAGATTTGATAACTCATCATTCTCTAAAAGATCGATTTCTTCTTGAGTTTCAGGGAATTTAAAAGTTGGTTTGATTACTTTTTCATCAAGTTCCTTTAGGACGTCATCGGTAAATAGCTTAGAAGTAAAGAAGTCTTTAACTGGGACCAAGTCTCCACTGTGACGAATCACGTAGCTCTTTCCTAGTTTCTTAGGTAAGAAGTAAAACTTTTCTCCTCCTACTTCAAACTCAGAGCATAGCGACTGTTCGTCTGCTTTTAACTTAGAAAACTCCTTTTCAGTTAGCTTATTTCCTCTACCCGCTCCACAGTTTTCCCAATTTACGAATTGCTCTAGTCCAACGAACTTGTTCATACCTTTATGGAAGGATATGTGAAATTCTATGTCAATCGGTTTAGCTAAACGATTCTTTCTAGTCTTGGATCTAACTATGATTCCTGTTGTAGTCTTTGCCTCGTCTCTTAGAGTACCTTTGCTCAACATCAAGATGATTGAAGCTGAAAACTCAGGACCTCCGCCGCCAGACATACCCTTTGGAGTGTATTGATCCATTGAGGCATATGTGTGATTAGTAAAAATGAAAGGAACCTTTAGGTTAGATAGATCGAGAGTAAACGACTTAAACATCGCTCTTAGTTCTTTAGATCTAAGACCCATATCGGCTGCGTTCTTACCTGCATCCATGTCTCTTTTACTCTTGTCGGTATCTAACATACCTACTGAATCTACGAAGATTGCTGCCTTCAGACCGGTGGTTTCCTTCATGGTGTCAATAAAGTCATTGATGAAGAACTTAACGTCACTGATTAGACCCATACGAAGGTATTTCAACTTGTCTAGGTCGACTCCAAACTTTTCATAGTCTGAACGGTCTATCGCTCCCTCAGTATCGATGTAAAATACAAAATAGTCTTTCTTTTGTAGCTCACGAACAGCGTTTAAACATAGGAAAGTCTTACCTGCACCAGAATCTCCAGCGATCCCAATGCTTCTAGTGTTTGGATATCCTCCAAAGAGGGAACCAGATAACTGTGCATTCAATAAGTAGTTTCCAGTAGGAATATACTCATCAATGTCAGAAAATCCCATTAGAGTGACCTTTGATTTTACTTTTTTCTCAAGAAGGTCGTTGAATTTATTAAATGCTGAAATTGCATCTTTTGAGCTTGACATAAGATATTGTTTTATTTTCTTTTACAAAAAATTCTAAAAAAGTTCTATTCTGAGATATAAGAAAGAAGTAAAAGAGTACAAGATAGGACTAGTGAATCTGAGACCTCGCCGTTTACTACTCTGCTCAGCCTAACTTTATCTAAGGCGTGCTTAGCATTAGGATTAGAGTAAGAAAAACCAGTAGGCTCATCGGAATACTGGTTTAAATTAATGGCATAGGTCTTATATGTCTTGTGAAATGGCGCTCCATGTTGAACATTTCCTAAGTAGTAGATGTCGTTTGGATCGACTTTTTCTACTCCTAATTCATCGCTGATGCAGCTTATTAATGAATCGTGATAAGTATCAAAATCGTCTGGGTGAAGCGTTCTAGTTATACACTTTTTGTTAGGTCGGTTTAGAACATGATCGTGAAATCCATGTAAATACACGTTCTTAATTTGACCGTTTTCGTTCATATCAAAAGGAAGAATACAGATTGAATCGTTTAATGCAATTGCACGTTTAAAGTCGCCTTTTTCTCCTTTAACGCTGATTACCTTATACTTACCATCTAAGTATTCTTCTTTTTCTATGACGTGTTCTTTATTCATGAATCTCAGTAAAGTTTATTTCACCTGATTTTTTGGCAGGCTGAGGAACGTCAAACATCTTAGTGATAGACTCTTTGACTACTTTTTTATTTATCACTCTAAACACGAAATCAGTCAATTCATCCATGAACTTGTCCTTATCCTTTGCATTAGAGTAAAGCATCCCAAGGAAGTCTTGATCAGGAAGCTTAACTGTGATACCTAACTGAATGTCTCTATCATTTGAGTCAAACATTTCAAACATGCTTGAAACTGGTTGAGTGGGTGGAGGCGTGTTGCTGTGTCCAGGCATAGATTGAGTGACTGAATCAGTTATCTGAGAGTTTACAGGTTGAACCCTAGGTTTTGGTTGAACTCTAGAAGGTCCAGCGATTGCTTCTACTTCAGCTTTAGATAAAGGTTGCATGTCTTCAGTTATCATGAACAATGCGCTATTGAGCTGATCAGAATCAACTGATGAACCGTCATCGAACAATACGATGAACTTGTTTCCTCTAGGTTCAATGGATCGACATTTTACAGTCTTTCCCAATAGTTCAGGTCGATTCGTCTTTATCCATTGAAAGTTTTGACCTTTGAAATTCTCCATTAATTGGATGAGTCTTTCTTCGTTTACCATTTTGATTTTGTTTTTTTTATTCTCCGAAAAGTTCTTCCATGGTAGAAGCGTTTTTACTTTTCTCAATAGCTGCTTGAAAGTCATCTTCTAGGAATTTTTCTGGTGATCCATTAGGAACAGTAGTTAGGCCGAACGTCGTCATGGCTTGAACGGGAGGTAGCGGTGCGTCTTGGCTCCTTAGGATCTCAGCAGCTCGCTCCTCGCTTTTTAAGCTTTCCAGCTTTTTTCTAATGTCTTTTACGTGTTGAGCGGTTGGCTTGTTTTTACAAGCATCTAATAAACCTTCCAACCAATTTGTGAATCTTTCGTGTGAATTCATGATTATTTGTTTTTTGAGTTTTTGATTTGTTTAATTTCTCCTTGAGTCTTGATACGTTCATCATAGAGTCTAGTAAGAATCGTTCTAGCGACTGAATCTGAGCCACTTGAGAATGCGGTATTGTTCTTAGTATGAATCTCTTTTCCTGTTCTCTTTATTTCATCTAGCTTACCTAGATACGTATCTGGAGAAATGTTGAATTGAATCTGTATGTTAGGATACATTGATGAAAAGTCATAACAAGCAACGGCTCCATAATAACCTGGAACTGGATCCTTTACGTAGGCACCTTCATACGTTGCATCCATGTCGTTTGATTCCCCCCAAGGAAGCTTCATCATCTTTAGGTTTTTATTGAGGAATTCACGGCACATTAAGATCTCTGCGATGTAAACTGGACTAAATACTTTGTTGATCTCTACTTGTGCGACGTTTGCCATTGAAAAGGCAACATCCAATATCGATAACTTGTCCTCAATAAGCTTGACTAAGATAACGTCAATCACGTTATACATGGTAAAGAGGTAAGTGTCCTTTTGAAATTCCATAAAGGAGTCGTAGTCGTGCTTAAGCTTAGCTGTACCTAAAACTAGTTCTGAAATATAGTCAAGCTTATAGTTTTCTACGACCTTAAACGGTTTTAATTTCTCAAAGACTTGCATGTAATCAAGTATTCCTAAGTGAGTTGGAATCTTTATCTTAGAAACAGTAGTCTTAGTCGGCATGGTTTGAACAGGATCGATCTTGATGTTCTTAGCGCGATTCATCAAGTACTTCCAGTCGAATTCAGTAACGTTCCAACCAGTAACGAATGAAAAGTGGGGCATTACTTTATGAAAGTAAAATTCCATCATTGCTTCTTCTGTTTCAAAGAACTTGTACTTGATCTTAAATTCTTGTTGAAAGAGCTTAGCGTCTTCTGGTCGAAGAGGAACAGTCTTTCTAAAGTATTCATTAACTTCTTTCTCCATCTTAACTATCTCTTCAGGAGCAAGACCTTCTGGTTGTTCTTCTGTGTTTAAGATAGAAAGAATGTAGGTGACGTTATCTTCGTTACAGAAAGAGATAAGGCCGACTGGCATTCTAGCTTTGTCTGGCTCAGGGAAAGAGTCATCAATTAGCTTGATCTCAATATCGAGATATGTCTTCTTTGGAAAGTTATCGAAGTTGTAGATTAGTTCCTGTTCTTCAGTAGTGAGCTTTTCTCTAATCAATTCTTGTATTCTGAATTGGTTTACCCATTGGCCTTGGGTTGAGCTCTTTTTAGTGAACTTGCCATTCCAGTTTTTAGTAGTAGTCGCAGATGTTGATTCGACCCAATTAAATACTTCATGATCGACTAGTCTTTTTCTAATAAAGTCGACCTTTCCCTTATCATTGTAATAAGAGATCATTAATTGATTGTCGTGAGTTACTTCAGAGCCTACTATCATACTTTCGGTTTAAACAGTTCGTTAATATTTCCACATTTTGAGCAAGCCATGACAGGAATTGGGACTATTGAGTCCTGATTGGAGCCGGTCATGAACTTTGAGACCTTTTTAATCATCATCTTTTCCTCAAACGTAGTGTTTTGGCAAGCCTCACACTCAAGATAAGGGATCTCAGAAAGATTGATGTTTAGTTGGGGTTGTTGTTCCATTATTATTTTACTTTTTTTAGTAACCGCGTTCTTGGCGGTCTCGATTTTCTTTGTTTTTTGCCATGTACATGTTGTACATCTCTTCTGGAGTCATGCCTATTGAGATTGCCATGTTCATGAAGAAGTGTAAGATGTCAATGATTTCAAATTTTGCTTCAAGCTGATCGCTTTCAGAAAGATCTGAAAACTTAATTTCAGAATACTTTGAGTAATCCTTTTTCCAATACTTCCAGATCGCGTTTCCGCTACCGTCTTTGATTCCTCCCAAAGCATCAGTTGCTTCGTGGATTTCATCGACTAGCGCATGAGTGTTTGCATGCCAAAAAAACATGATCTCGCGAAGAGACATTTTGGAAAAATCGTACCCATAAACGGTCAGTTGGGTGTCCTTCTGAAGGATCATTATGTCGCCTAAAGTGTCATTACTTTGGCTATAAAGGTCTTCTATCTCAAGACCAGCACATTGGTTATCAGTATTTGCCATTCTATCCTATTTGATCTATTATACTACTAAATCGATTAAGGATCTAGTAATTTTTACCCTTTTTAGAATTTATCTGTGCCTGAATAGATAAATAATTAAAAATATTTTAGAAGAAATGGCAGAACCAAGAGTAAACTTAAATAACTTCAAGTCTAGTGGTGTCTATACCATTGAAATAGACGCTAGCGAGAACGTAGTTTTACCTCTTACCACAGGAAGACTTGTGGTTGGATCGAGTAAGGTAGGGCCTTTCAACACAGTTGTGTTAATCAATGACGTTAGAACTCTTAGAGCAGTATTCGGTGAAATTGACCCTAAACTAGAAAAAGCAGGAAGCTACTTCCACAGAACAATCGAGGTTGCTTTGAGAGAAGGTCCTGTTTTTGCATTAAACGTTATGCCGTTAGACACGGAAGACGATCCTGCTCTTAACTTAGATCAGGCATACTTCACTACATTCAATACTGAATCAACTTCAAACAATAATCAATCTTTACCTGACCAATGGCCAGCAGTAGAGTTCTTCAACAGAAGAAGACTTTGGTTTGCTAGCGACGATGAGTTGAACAAGTCAAAAAACCTTGCACTTGGTGACGATTATATTAACAACCCTGGAGGATTTGGAAACACTACTTCAACTTCAAATAAAGTATTATCATTTGTTAACTTAGGAAATTCTAACTTGACGATTTGGGTAAGAAGAGCAAGCATCACAGGATACGACGTTACTGCTAAGGAATGGTATTCAACGATCGGTGGAGGAAATGCTATTGAATTCCCTTCATTCGTTCACCCAGACGATTTCATCTCTGATTATTTCGTTGAAGTTATCGTTATTAATGGTGACTGGTCTAACTACTTAAAATTAGCAAAAGACCCTGTTTACAGTCAGTTCTTTACTCCAGCTGGATTAAGAGCAGAAAAATCTACTGATTTCTTTGCATTAAGAGAGATTAAAGTGATTAACAGAACAATCGGAAGTTTGATCCCTGGATTTAGAGATCAGTCTGGAAACACAGTATCAGTAGATGCCTTAGTAAATAGAGTTTTTGCTAGCACTGGAGTTCTTTGTGCGATCGATGCTGAAAAACTTGACTTAGTTAACTTAGATACTACCGGATTCGTAGATAACGACATGGAGACTCACCGAATTGACTTGATTGGTCATGGTTTTGACGAACTTGATTCTCAAGACACATACACTGCAGATGACGGTGGATACGATGTTACAGGTTCTCCTTTAGATACAGCTGACGCAACTCCATTGATTGACTTATTGAGCTACACTAGACCGGCAGACTCTAACTTGATCTTCTTAATCAGCAATAACCCTAGCGTAAACACGTTAGATGAAGTTGATTTCTTAGCTGGATACAATGATACTCCAGGAGCAACACCAGTTGCTTTAGGAGACACATACTTAGTAGTTCCTGCATCAGGAGATGAGTATCTTGCAGCAATGGAAGGTAGTAAACTTTATCAAGCATACGCTAAAGGTTTCTTGAGAAACGGAGACACTATGATTGATGGCACAAACACATACTACATTAAGACTACTGACAACTTGATTAGCGGTGGATTTAACTATGTTAAGATTGCTACATACCAAGACATAACGTTATTAAACCAAGTAAACACTAACTATTACACTGGACCAGATTCAGAAGACTATATCAAAGTAGTATTAGATAATGGTGCTGAGTTTAAACATACGTTTGACTTGACTGATACTACATTCTTTACAAGTTACGATGCTCAACAACCTAACAAGATCGTATTAGGAATCAATACTACTAACACTGCAAACAAAGCTAAGATCGACGAGTTTATTAAAGTAAACAACTTCATTAAAGCTAAGGTTGCTGGATCAGTTAGACCTAGATTATTAAAGATAATTTCAGTATCTTCTGCTGAAGAGCTTAGTCCATATGCTTTGACTTACACAGTTACGACTATGGCTCCTAGTGTTGACGATATCATTGGACTTGATGTAGACGGTAGCGAATTGAAAGTTTACAAAGGAATCTATAACTTCGTGACTGAATTAAAAGGTCAAAACTTAGGTTCTTTCAGACTAAGAGATGCTTCTCTTCCTAACGGAACTGCAGATCGTCAAGCCAACATCTTAAGCTACTTATTTAATTACACTTCAATACCAGAAGCGTTAGCTAATGGTGAATTGGTTGACTTTAGATATGTAGTTGACTCTTATGAAGGTGAGATCTCAAGCAACTCTAAATATTACTTGGCGAAGATTGCAGCAATGCACGGACAAGCTATGGCTTTACTTAATGCTCCGTCAATAAGACAGTTTGAGAAATCAGTTACACCAAGCTTTATCAACCCAGTTAGCAAATTAGTTTCTTCTGAGTATATTTCAACTGGTGGTAACTTGTCTCTTAACCCAGAGTTCACGTTTAAGTTTGCTGAAGAAGACGTTAATGGAGTTCCATTGTCTTCTTATGCCAACTACACTTTCCCTAACGTTATCGTTAGAAGCGGATCTAGAAACATCTCAGTTCCGCCTGCAGCATACATCTCTAACTTATACGTTAGAAAATTCAAGAACGGAACACCATTCTTGATCGTAGCTGGTGGAAAACGTGGAGCAATCACAGATCCTGAATTAGTAGGATTAGAATACGACTTAACGGATGCAGATAGAGATTTCTTAGAGCCTGCAGGATTCAACCTTATCGTTAGAAGAAGAGGATTTGGAACTATCTTGTTCTCAAACAATACTGCATACCAAAGAATCAATTCAGCTCTTAACAATGCTCATGTTAGAGATAACTTATCTACTATCGAAAGAGATATCGAACGAATCTTATTCAACTTCTTGTTTGATTTCAATGATGAGATCACAAGACTTAGAGTTAGAACAATCGTTGAAAATTACTTAGATGCAGTAGTTAATGCTAGAGGTATTAGTTCTTATGAAGTTATCTTTGATACTTCAAACAACACTGGCGAAGTGATATCAGCTAATGCTGCGGTATTGGACATTAGAGTAGATTTCCCAAGAGGAATTCAAAAGTTCATCAACCGAATCACTATCACTAGAGTAGGAGGAACTTTAAGCTCAGACGCTACAGGATTTATTCCAAGCTTTTAAATGAAAATTAAAAATTAAAAAGTTATGCATAAATATATTAAATTGTTTGAAGATTTTTCTAGAATTTACGAAGCTGATACTTTAGAGATGTCAGGTCTAGCTAAACGTATTTACAATGACTTGAAAAGAGAAGGCATGGACGTTAGTTTAAGTTATCAAAATGAAACGATGGCTAAACGCAGTAAGACTAAAGAATTGGGCGATTCTGGCGGAATGGATAAAATCACAGTAGCATATGCGACTGATCCTCTAGGAAAAGAGGATTATATTCACGTTTTAGGATTACCTGATGAAAATTATGCTAGAGACTTAGCAAATCGATATGAATCAGAGAACGTTTCTGGAGAAGTATCATATTCTTATGAAAGTTGGAAAATTACTTTTAAGCTCAAGCAAGAAGATCAGAGAATGAAATATGAGTTAGGAAGAGGATATGAGACTCGTAAAAACAAAAACGATCGTAAAAGGAGAAGAAGAGATTAGGAAATTATCCCTAGCTTCTAATAAAAAAATAAATTGAAGATGTTGTTAAAACTTGGAAGTAAAGGAGACGACGTTGTTAAGCTACAACAAAAACTTGGAGTAGATCCAGTAGGTAACTTTGGACCTAAAACCGAAGCTGCAGTTAAGGCTTGGCAAAAGGCAAATGGTTTAAATGACGACGGTATAGTAGGCGATGCTACTTGGTCTAAACTATTTGGAGGAGTTACTGAATCAGTAGCTGCACCAGCTGCACCAGCAGCCGCTCCAGTTTCTTCTGGAAAGATTGATTTAAACAGACTTAAGGGACACGTTCCAGACGCAGTCTTATCTCAGATCCCAGAAATAATTGAGAAGTTTAACTGTAACACTCCTCTTAGACTAGCTCATTTCTTAGCACAATGCGGTCATGAGTCTGGAGGATTTAAAGCAGTTTCTGAAAACTTAAATTATAGCGCAAAAGGTCTATTAGGTACATTCCCTAAATACTTTAATTCAGCAACAGCTACACAGTATGAAAGAAAACCTGAAATGATTGCTTCTAGAGTTTATGGAGGAAGAATGGGTAATGGAGATGAGTCTACTAAAGAAGGATTTAAGTTTAGAGGTAGAGGATACATCCAATTGACTGGAAAGTCTAACTACACTAACTTTGCTAAGTTTATAGGTGAAGACACAGTAGCAAATCCGGACTTAGTCGCTACTAAATATCCTCTTGCTTCTGCAGCTTTCTTCTTTGATTCAAATAAACTTTGGTCTATTTGTGATAAAGGATCAGACGACGCAACCGTAACATCAGTAACTAAAAGAGTAAATGGTGGTACTATTGGTCTTGCCGATCGTATTAAACACTTCAAAGAGTATTATGCTCTTTTAAAATAAAACTTATTTATGAAAAATTACAAAATTGATCCATTGCATTCGGATGTATCATTTAGAATTAAACATCTAATGATATCTAATGTTAACGGATTTTTCGGAGAATTTGATGCAACTATGGAATCTAATACTGAAGATTTTTCCGATGCTAAAATTTGGTTTCAGGCAAAAGTTAACACGATATCAACTAACATCACTGATCGTGATAATCATTTAAAAGGACCTGACTTTTTTGATGTTGATAATTTCCCTCATTTAACTTTCGAATCCTCTAAAGTAGAAAAGAAAGACGATGAATACGTAATCGTAGGAAATTTAACAATCAAAGGAGTTTCTAGAGAAGTAACCCTATCTGGAAATTATAACGGAAATGATGTAGATGCGTACGGGCAAACCAAATATGGATTCGAACTTAATGGATCTATAAACCGAAAAGACTGGGGTTTAACATTCAACCTAGAAGGTGGTAAAGGTTCACTTTTGATTGGTGATGAAGTTAAGCTTATGGTTAATATACAAATGATGGAATCATGTGATAATATCAACTAGAAGTAAAGTAACATTAGGGATAGCTGGCTTATGTATGCTTATATTCTTTATTGTTAAGTCTTTTACTCTATTAGGTATATTTGAACAATGCTGGGCAACTAATTGGATTGAGTATGGATGTTTTATCGCATTCTGTCCTCCGGCATATTTGTTTGTTCGAGACTTCTTACGAGAGAAGGAAAGAATACATCAATTGACGGTAGATCAGCTACAATATAAGAATACATACTTAGAACATGCAGCTAAGATTCTTCGACATGATATGCATTCAGGAATTAACGTTTACATACCAAGAGGAATAAGTTCTTTAGAAAGAAGAATACCCACCGAAGTAATCGAGCAATATAATCTAGCATCTCCTCTAAAACTACTTAGAGAAGGACTTATACATACTCAAAAAGTTTATAAAGGAGTTTATGAATTTACTAACCTAGTAAAACAAGGAAAATCTCTGGAGTTTAAAGAAGTTAAACTTGATGAATGCTTAAGAAAATACTTGGAAACTACTTCATACAAAGATCAGGTTATTATTGATGTTTTACCAACTGCAAGAATTAA
>Ga0315904_10002013_pt1 | contig 31863 bp, 19 predicted proteins | sample LakEriMetagenome_6_FD_203529 | JGI IMG/M metagenome (GOLD analysis project Ga0315904, IMG submission 203529) | Freshwater fungal communities from buoy surface, Lake Erie, Ohio, United States - Buoy 12 MA120 | ecosystem: Environmental > Aquatic > Freshwater > Lake | place: USA: Lake Erie, Ohio...
TACCTGGTCAAAGTGGGAGACGAGATCGAGGTTCGAGTGCTGCGTGTCGATAGCGACGAGCGCAAGATTGGGCTCTCGCGTCGACGTGTGGACTGGACCGAGGAACAACATCGCGTGGAAGCTGAAAAAGAACAACAGCAGATCCAAGCGAAGGTTGACAAACAATCCGAGCTCAAGGGAGGCCTCGGAAGCGAAGGTCCATTGATTCCTCCGTCGGAGTAACCCTCCGGTCGGCAAGGAGTCTATCCCATCCTCAATCAAGCAGCCGACGTGTTCCGTCGGCTGTTTTTTTGTTTGACAATCCCATGCTCAACAACTTGTTCGTTTACGGCACGCTTAAAAAGGGGCACTTGCGAAGCCGCATGTGGCCCCGTGCACCGCAAACGATCCGCCTCGCGCTAGCGCGAGGCAGGCTGCTAGACTTGGGCGCCTACCCCGGATTGATCCCTGGCGAGGACTGGGTCCTGGGGGAACTCTGGACGTTGGCGAGCGAGGACGTCCTTGAGACGCTGGAGGTTCTCGATCAAGTGGAAGGATACGATTCCGCGACCGATCGCGGGCTATACGTCCGCCGCGAGATTCCTGTTTGGTTGACGGATCCGATGGATCGAGTTCCCGGGACTGTAGGCACCGATGCCTATACCTACCTTATCGCAGACCAGCAGCTCATTGCGGAGGCGAGGCAAATTCCTCCATGGGTTCCGGTTGGCGATCGGTTTGCATCCCAGTGGCCGGACTCACGGTCTCGGGTCCCCGCGCGGCTGGAAGATGAATAGCTCCGCCGCAGGCTAGGCGAGGATCTCTTTCACAACCTTGGCGGGTTCCACACCGGTCAGTTTGTAGTCCAGACCTGCATGGCGGAAAGTCAATCGCTCATGGTCGAAGCCCATCAAATGCAGGATCGTCGCGTGGAAGTCGCGCACGTGGACCGGTTTCTCGGCGGCTCTCAGGCCGATTTCGTCGGTTGCACCGTGAACGATGCCGCGACGAACCCCAGCCCCGGCCAACCAAGAGCTGAACGCCCAAGGATGATGTTCGCGCCCCTTGGCTTCCGCAGTGTTGTTGAACGGAGTGCGACCGAATTCGGTTGTCCAAACGATGAGTGTTTCCTCGAATAAGCCTCGGTTTTTTAGATCCTGGATCAATGCCGCGATGGGTTGGTCCACATTTTTGGCTAGGGGCTCATGGGTCATCATGTCTCCGTGGGCATCCCAATTGTTCGACGACCCGGTATCGATCAACTCGACAAAGCGGACTCCCCGCTCTATCAGGCGGCGCGCCGCCAGGCACTGCCATGCGAAACCGGTCGTTTGACCTCGTTGCAGCCCGTACATGGCGAGTGTCGCATCGGCTTCTTGGTCCAAGTGGAATGCGTCGGGGACGGCCATCTGCATGCCGAACGCGGTCTCGAAGGTTTGCAAGCGCGCGGCCAGTTGCGGATCTCCGGATCGCGCTGCCAAATGATCCTGGTTCATTTCGCGAAGAGCGGCTAGTTCCATTTGCTGCCGTTCGCTCGGGACGCGCGGCCGAACATTGGCTACCGGTTCCGAGCCTGGGACCACCAGTGTGCCTTGAAATGCCCCTGGAAGAAAATCGCTCGCATAGACCTGCGTTCCTGCATACGTTTGGTACGGCGCGATCACGATGAATCCGGGCAAATTGCGATTCACGCTTCCGAGTCCATACGTGACCCACGAGCCGACGCTCGGCCGAGAAAACGCGAACGAACCGGTATGCATCCCCAGCGTTGCGTTGTAGTGATTGGAATGCGAGGTATGCATCGAGCGAATCAGCGCGATATCGTCGACGCATTGGGCTAGGTGGGGAAACAAGGAACTGACCTCGGTTCCGCACGCACCGTGCGGTTTGAATTCCCATTGCGGACGCTTGAGGTAAATCCGCTCGTATCCCGGACGATCTTTGATCTCAGGGTGATCGGCTTGGATTTCCTTGCCGTGCTGGCGGATCAATTCCGGTTTGGGATCCAGACTATCGACGTGCGAGACTCCTCCTGTCATGAACAGAAAGATGATGTTCTTTGCCTTGGCGGGAAAATGGGAGTCCTTGGGAGACAGGGGGTCGCCCGAATCAGCCATCACTTGCTGAAGGATACCTGGAAACAGGAGCGATCCGGCGGTAGCGGAACGCATCCAGCGCCGGCGTGAATAGGGGTCACTCGACATACAGAAACTCGTTGCTCGCCAGAAGGATTCGAACCAACGCCGACCAACGGTCTGCATGCTCGCCGGGATAACTTCCCAGGAAACGGACAAATCGCTCGCGCTCGGTCGCTGACGGTTCCCGTTGGAACAAGATTCGAAACGCTTGTCGCAAGCGTTCTTCGTCGCGGGTTTCGGTCAGGAAGCGGTTCGCGGCGACCGCGGCTTGTTCATGGAAGAAAGGATCATTCATGAAATAGAGGGCTTGGCTCGGTACGGTGGTGGTTTGCCGGGCGGGGGTGGATGCATTGGGATCTGCGCCGTCAAAGAGTGCGAGAAAGGGGTGTCGACGCTGGCGCTGGACCATCAGAAAGGCGCTGCGGCGATTCGTTTCGTACGAGGCATTGAACGGTGCGTGCTGGGTGAACGACCAACTCGCTTCGACAGGAAACGGATGCGCCTCTCCCGGTGTCAGATCGATCCGACCCGAGACGAACAACGCGCTGTCTCGCAACTCTTCGGCAGTCAAGCGGCGGCGCTGGAAATGGGACAGCCAGCGGTTGTCCGGATCGCGCTGGCTCGGAGGGGCGCTCGCCCGTCGGTACGCGGCTGTCTTCAGGAGCAATCGATGGAGCGTCTTGACTCGGTAACCGCTCTGCACGAATTTCGCGGCGAGGAAATCGAGAAGTTCGGGATGGGTGGGGGGATCGCCTCGCGATCCGAAGTCGTTCGACGTTCGCACCAAACCGCGCCCGAAGTGCCACTCCCAGACCCGATTGACCATGACGCGCGCCAGGAGCGGATGGCCAGTGACCCATTCGGCCAGTTCCTTGCGTCCGCTACCCGCGTCCTGGTTCACGGCGGTTTCCCCGAAGACCGACAACCAACGCCGCGGGACTTCCTCCCCCAATTTCTCGGGATCGCCTCGCTCATGAAGCTTGGCATTTTTCCCTTCGCGATCGACCACGGCATAGGCGACCGGGATGACCGGCGGCGGACCCGCATCAGGCAATCCAGTCGTCGCATTTCCCAGGTCGGCGAGGTTCGTTCCAAGCTCCGGTGCAGCGAGGTGTTCGAGCTGGAATGAAACGCCATCGAGTCCACCAGCGGGATGTGCATCGGCAACTCGACCAGTCAAAAGAACTTCCCCGTCCCAGGGACTGGTCCAAGCGATCGCGACGGGGCGACCCGGACCGGGATGCACGAAGCACGAATTTGCGGGGAGGGTTGTCCACAGCCGAACACTCTCCGGCGCGGAATTGACGAAGACCGAAGGTTGGTCCCCGATGCTCCAGCTCTGGATCGCCTTGCTTCCCGCGTTGCTGTCGCGACGGTCCCTCAGGAAAACAGGTGTCGCGGCGATTTCTAAAAAGCTCCAGGACGACTCATCCTGGGATCGCCATGGGTTTCCTTTCAGCAAGTCGCAGACGACGTCGGACAAGCTCCACAGGCGCGGCGATTCCGCGCTCGTCGCGCGGATATCCCACTCGACCAACGTGGTGTCGGCACCATGGTTTCCGTTGGGAGAGACCGTCAGCAGCAAGATCTCGCCGCGCCGGACCTGAGTCCGTTGCTCAAAGGAGACCGAAGCTCCCTCGTCCACGTTCGACTTGCAAAGACTGCGGCTCGACGCAGTCCAGGGGCCTTGCATGGCATCGGTAGCGGCTTTGGCGAGTGTTTGGCGTCGCTGCTTTTCCGCGTCGACTTCGGCGACTTTGGTTCGCCACGGCTGCATGATCGCATCGACTTCGTTTGCTGGGAGCAGCGGCACCAGATCGCGCGGCTGGCCTTTCGGTTCGCAGCCCGGGAATGAAAATCGAGTGCTGTCGAAAATTCCATAGAGAGCGTAGTAGTCGCGGGCACTGATGGGGTCGTATTTGTGATCGTGACACCGCGCGCACCCGAGCGTCAGGCCGAGGAAATTCTTTCCAAGATTATCGATGATGTCCTCGTGCGTCAGATGCATGTCTTTGTCGATATCGTGCCCGAAACGTCTGGCGATTGCGAGGTACCCCGTAGCGATGATCCCGGAGGCCAAGTCGGTCTTCGATGGATCCTGCGCCAGAAGATCGCCTGCAATCTGCATGCGAACGAATCGGTCGAAGGGCATGTCGGATTGAAATGCATCGATGACCCAGTTTCGATAACGCCACGCATGCGGCAGCGGGCGATCGGTGTTCTCCCCTGCCGTATCGGCATAACGAACGACATCCAACCAACGTCTCCCCCATTGCACTCCGTACTGGGGGGAATCCAACAGTCGGTCGATGGTTCGGTCGAGCGCATCGGGAGCTTCGTCAGACACAAAAGCGTCCACTTCCTCTTGGGTGGGAGGCAAGCCTGTTAGGTCGTATGTCCATCGCCTGAGAAGAGTCCGACGGTCGGCCAAGGAGGTGGTTTGGAGTCCGTGCTTTTGGATTTCATAATCGATCCATGCATCGATGGCAGCCACGTCGTCGGTGGGCGCGGAGCCGGTGGACACGGAGACGTTGTTCCGATCAGGAATCGGTTGGAATGCCCACCAGCCCGCGGCCTGATCGCGTGTCATGCCTCCGAGCAGATCGCTTCCGTCGCGAGGATCGGGGGCTCCCTTGGAAACCCATTGCTTGAGCAGATCGATTTCCTCTTGCGGTAACTTGCCTCCATGATCGGCGGGAGGCATTTCGCGCGAACCATACTCGATTGCGTCGATCAGCAAACTCTGTTCGGGTGCATAGGGGATAATCGCCGGTCCGCTTTCCCCACCTCGGCGCCATCCGTTGGCGGTCTGGAGGGACAGGCCTCCACCCGCTTTGGTTCCTGCGTGGCATTCGAAACAACGCTGGACCAGCAGGGGACGGATTTGTTTTTCAAAGAACTCGCGGTTCTCGGGGGAGATAGCGACCGGAACTGGGTCTTCGCCCCGCGCAAGTTGAACGGGCCAAGCGTGGCCACTGAAGAGCACAGCAAGGGCCAGTGCCATCGCTCGAACCAATCGCGAGGGAACACGGTGGCAAGGGTACTGGTTCCGGTGTTTGGCTGGATGCATCGCGGGTTCCGGAGGGTTAGGAGCCTCTATTCTACCATGGAAGCGTATCCACAGAAATTGATCTAGCGTCCAACCTGATCGATAGCCTAAAGAGATGGGGTGATGGGTGAAGCCGCATCAGGAAAACAAGGAATGACATAGCCATGGCGAGATCGGTCCGACGCAGGCAGAAACAGCGTCTTTACTGGGTCGAAATCGGCTTTTTGATCCTCGGTATTATCGCGCTTCGTCCTTCCCTGGTGACGGATCTGGCAAACATGGGCCGCGTTCCCCAGCAAGTTCCCGCGATTCCGCAAAACGCCGTCGGATTCAGTTCCTACTACCCGAACTGGAACCAGCCCGCCTACCAGCCCAACTACCAGCCTCAAGCAGCCTATCAATATCAGGCAGCCTATCCGCCGCAGACAACCTATCAGAATCAGACTGTTTACCAGGCGATGGATCCACGGTTCCCAGCCACGAATTATCCGGCGTCGAATGTCGCGTGGCCCAACGCCCAAATGCATCAATGGGTCCACGCGGGCGAGACACAGCCGTTGATGGCCTCTCCCGCGTGGAGCAACACCGTCCCGAATCGTCGTTACTAACCACCCAGGAAGCAACCATGTCTCGTATCGCCAACAATCCGCTTTCCCCTGCCGCGAATGTCGAATCGGGTACGTTTCCGACCGGTGGACTGAACGATATCGATGTCACCAAGTTCTTGGACTTGATGTTGACAGAACTCCAAAATCAGGACCCGTTGAATCCCACCGACAACGCTGCGTTGCTCGAACAGATTGGTCAGTTGCGATCTATCACGGCCAACGATCGGCTGGTAAGCACTTTGACCAATTTCTCGACGACCCAAGAGTTGACGACGGCGAGCAGCATGATCGGGAAGAAAGTCAAGGGATTGGATAATGACGCAAAGGAGGTCGACGGGGAAGTCTCGAGCGTCTCGGTAAAGATTGACGAAAAAGATCGAAACAAGCGACAGGTCCAAGTGCATGTCGGGAAACAGATTGTCGATATCAAGAACATTCGCGAGATCGTGGATAAGTAAGATCCCAGCCTCTCGCGATCGCTAGCAATCTTCCTGCTTGCGCCGATTCCTTGATGCTTGGAGCTTCGTCTCTATGGGTTTGACATCCGCATTGAGTACCGCGTTGACGGGGATGAACGCGGCAGAGACGCAGATCGATGTTTTGGGCAACAATCTTGCTAATTCGCAAACGGTTGGCTTCAAGGCATCGGACGTTGTCTTTTCGACGCAGTTTCTTCAGACGATGTCGATTGGTGCTGTGCCGACCGCGGACAACGGGGGGCGCAATCCGCGTCAAACGGGGTTGGGGGTTCAGATCGCGGCGATCAACCAGAATTTTCGTCAAGGCGCGATTGAAATCAGTTCCTCCGCAACGGATTTGGCCATTCAGGGCGAGGGATTTTTTCAGGTTTCCGGGGCCCAGGAGGAAAAGCTGTATACGAGGAATGGGATCTTCCGCCTCAACAGCAGCAATGAGTTGGTCACTTCCGATGGATTCCGTTTGCTCGGGTTTGGCGTCGACGACGAGTTCAATATTCAGCCGACGCAACTAGCGCCGCTGACGATCCCGGTGGGAACGCAGAAGATTGCCCAAGAGACGACCAAGGTGGAATTTGAGGGGACACTCTCTCCGCGGGGAGATCTTGGGGACGTTTCGCATGTGGTTCAGAGCGCTGTTCTGGGGAACGGACGAATTCCTCGCCCTGTATCTACCGGGATGACCGTCGCTGGCTCGACAGCGCCGGCGGCCGCAGGTATCGTTTTTTCAACGACTCAAGGTGCGGGTGGTGATCACGCGGAGGGATCGGTCTACCAATATCGATTCGTGTACGTGGACAGCAATGGCAAGGAGAGCAATCTCTCCTCGACGTTGTCGTATACGGTGCCGGCTGGGAACGGGCTCGCCGACAATACCATCTCGATGAATCTGCCAGCGGCGTCGACGCAGTACAACCAAGTTCGTGTCTATCGCACGGCGCCCGGTGGTTCGAATTTCTTCCTTGTGGGAAATGGTGCGGCTGGGAGTACGTTTCAGGATACGAGTGCCGCATCCTCGGCGACAGCGCTGAACACCGATGCGTTGGCCGGCAATTACTCGTACATGGTCACCTTCTACAAAAACGGTGAACCGGAGTCCAAGCCATCGCCGCTGGTTGGTCCCGTAAGCTTGGCCAACGGCCGCGCGTTCCTTACCGGATTTCCGACCCCGCCCGTGCCTGCTCCAGGAAGCGGACTGCCCGCTTACGACTCCATTCGTCTTTACCGAAACGTGGCGAACGATCCGAATTCCTACTATCTCGTCGACACGATTGCCCCGACCGGATCGTACACCGACAATCGTACGGATGCAGACATCAGCAACCTTGCTCTTCCGGGTCGCCAGAAAGTGAATCTCGACGGTCCTGCGGTCGACGCCGCGACGCGCCTTGTGGACGTCACGACCCGCGACGGGCTCAACTACGCGAACCCCTTCAAGGAAGGCGAATTGTCCTTTCGGGGTCGCAAGGGAGGACGTTATCTCGATGAAAAGACGCTCCAGATCACCGATTCGACCACCGTTCAAGAACTGATGGATTTCTTCGAAAGGTCTCTCGGAATCATCAACGAGTCGGGAGATCCGTTCAATCCCATCAACTCCACGCTCAACACGATCGTCGGGGAGAGCGGCACGCTGAGCCCCAGCGCTTACATTCAGGATGGATCGATTCGGGTCGTCAGCAATGCGGGTACCCAGAACAACGTGACGATCGATTTGTCGGCCATCCGAATCACCGACTCTAGCGGACAGGTTACCACGCCAAGCATTCCGTTCTCGACTCTCCAGGAAGGGAAGGGGCAGAGTGCGGTTACAGACTTCATCGCCTACGACTCCCTCGGTTTCCCGATCAAAGTGCGAGTGACCGCTGTACTCGAAACACGAAACGACCAGTCGACCATTTATCGATGGTTTGCTGACAGCCCGGACAATCTCTCGACGACGACGGCTGGGATCAACGTCGGCACTGGCCTACTCCGCTTCGACGGTAACGGGTCGTTCATTTCCGCCACCAACTCGGCGGTCATGATCAATCGGGTCGGTTTCCCGAGTCAAAAGCCCCTGCTGATCGAGTTGAACTTCAACGCTATGAACGGTCTGGCAACCACTACGTCGTCCTTGGCGGCATCGCGTCAAAACGGGTCTCCTCCTGGGGTTTTGAACAACTATGTGATCGGTGAGGACGGAAAAATCCGAGGTGTTTTCAGCAACGGCGTCTCGCGGGATCTGGGACAGTTGCGTCTCGCCCGTTTTATCAACCCGATGGGATTGGAACAGCGGGGTCGCAACATGTATGCGCCCGGGGTGAACTCCGGTCTCCCGATCGAAGGCGCCCCTTCCGAGAATGGTCTCGGAGTCGTCACGGCCGGTGCTCTGGAATTATCCAATACCGATGTCGGCAGCGACTTGGTCCAACTCGTCTTGGCGAGCACCCAGTATCGAAGCAACGCGCGGGTGATCACCGCAACGCAACAGTTGTTCGAAGAATTGCTGAATCTGCGACGCTAACGACCACGATCGCGGTCTCGAAGGAAATTGCATGGGACGCGATTATCGTACCCGAGCCCCGATCGAAAATTTGATTCGACGCGCGGAACTCGCCCGGGACCTGCGCTCGTTCTTCGATCGACGCGGATTCATCGAAGTCCATACACCGATCCTATCGCGATCCTGTGTCATCGATCGGCACCTGGATCCCATTCGGGTTGAGGGAAAGGAAGTGCTCGGGGCGAGTGGTCTGGAATCGTGGTTTATGCAGACCTCTCCCGAGCAATCGATGAAGCGGTTGCTCGCATCTGGCATGGGGAGCATCTATCAACTCGGTCCTGTTTTTCGAAGCGCTGAATTCGGCTCGATCCACAACCCCGAATTTACCATGGCGGAATGGTACGAAATCGGTGCCGACTTCGAGCAGGGCCTGGCGACTACCGATGCCTTGTGTCAAGCCTTGCTCGGTACCGAGAAAGCGTCGCGCCTGACCTTCGCGGACGCATGGCAAACCCATGCGGGTTTCGAACTGTGGGGCGCTGACGTGGATCGGCTCGCCTGCTTGGGCGTCGAACGGGGTTGGGTAGCATCGACATCCTGGTCCAAGGACTGGGACGATTGGGTCAATTTGATCTTCTCGCTGGGAGTGCAGCCCAAGTTGGGTTTGGATGCACCGGTTTTGCTGACCCATTTCCCGGCGTCGCAAGCTGCCCTGGCGCGACTCGAACCTCGAGATCGACGGACCTCGCTTCGATTTGAACTGTTCTATCGGGGGGTCGAACTGGCCAACGGATACGATGAATTGACGGAGACAACCGAATTCGAAACAAGGGCACAGACGGCCAACGCGGAACGGATCCATGATGGCAAAACTCCGTTGCCCATCGAGAATCCGCTACGCGATGCTATGGCCCACGGCCTGCCCGCCAGTTGTGGTTGTGCCCTGGGCTTTGATCGAGTTGTTATGCTCGCATGCAACGCCACCCGGCTGGAAGAGGTTATTGCCTTCCCAGCCGAAATCGCCTGACAATCGCTTCTTGCGAGTTCGCAACTCTTTGGTGCATGTGCTAGCTATCTTTTCCAACGGCATGAGCGAGGGGCGGAGGTGCGGCGTGCGCGTTCGTCTCGACCTTCGATCTTGACGCCGAGCGGGCATTCCGGCTATCCACCGAAAGACTTTCAGGGGGCTCGCCTGCCGAGTCCCGACCTCTTATCAGGTTCAGCCGATGAATCCAACCGTATCCGGTATGCCAAATCGTCGTATGCCAAATCGTCGTTTCCGAACCCAAGTTTGCATGGCCATGCTGGCTTGCCTGGCAATGAGTCTGGGATGCCAATCCTGGATAACCCGCAAAAAGGAGGAGAAGCACGAAAAAGAGGCCCGGTTGATGAAGGAGAAGCTGGCGGATCCGGATCGCCCTCGGCTCGCGGGAGAAATTGCGACACCGATCGGGTTGACGACTCACCGTTACGACGCGATTGGGTTGCTCAGCAGTCTGCCTGGGACGGGTGGCATGGTCAATCCCAGTGCGCAGCGCGAAATGATGTTGACCGAAATGCGCAGGCACGAAGTGCTCAATCCGGAAGGGATTCTGGATTCGCCCTCGACGGCCATCGCGAAAGTGAGAGTCTTTGTCGATCCCTGCATGACGAAAAGCGACAACTTAGACGTGCTGGTGGAGTGCTCGGACGAATGCAATGCGACGGATCTACGCGGGGGCTATCTCATGCCCACCATGCTTCGCGAGTACATGTTCCTGGATGGGAAAAATCGTAGCAGCAATGATAAAAGCATAGCGTCTGGGGAATTTGTTACGATTCCTGCGTCCCTTACCGGCGAAGAGAAGATCAACCCATTGCGTGGAATCGTGATCGGGGGTGGAAAACTGATGGATACCCCGAAACTCGGAATCCGTGTCGGCAAAGAGTGGCGGCACGTCATGGTGGTGGGATCGATCGCGGACGCCATCAATCGACGATTCTTCTATCAGGACGGGACCCGTCAGCAAAAGGTAGCGGAAGGGAAAAACGACTGGCATATCGAACTGCAAACGGCACCCAAGTATCGCTGGGATCCTATGCACTATATGTCGACCGTCATGTCGATCGGCTTTCGTGAAACCGACGAGCAAATCTCGGAGCGGATCGAAGGCTGCCGCAAACTATTGATGCGAAGGGAAACCGCGCGGAGAGCGGCGTGCGAACTGGAGGCGATCGGGAAAGGGAAGGCAACGGAGGTTTTGCTGGAGGGGCTCCTAGGGGTAGACGCCGAAGTCCGATTTTATTCCGCGTATTCCTTGGCCTACATGGATCGATCGGAATCTGTTCCCATCCTTCGCGCCTTGGCGATCGACGAGCCAGCATTCCGACCCCTGTGCTTGATCGGCCTTGGAATCAATGAGCATCCTTCGGCACGCAATGCGCTGCTCGATCTGCTTCAGGAATCGGAACCGGAGCTCTGTTACGGCGCGTTGCTGGCCTTGCGACAGCGAAATCCTCGTGATCCGACCGTCCTCGGTGAGCGGATTGGCGAGGTGTGCCAGTTGATTCAGATACCTAGCAAGAACAGCACGGTGGCGGTTTCCCTGGAACAGCAAAAAGAGGTCGTCGTATTCGGGGGCAATTCGACCATCACACTCAATCGCGAATTGTCACCGACCCCATCTCTGCGGATCGTTCCACTTTCCGGTGGGCTCCTTCGATTGGCGAAAATTCAGTTGGAGGGAGAGGTGCTCCAGAGCATCATTTCCAATGATCTGGAATCGCTGCTCCGGGCCATGCCATCGGTAAATGCCAGCTACAACGATATGGTTCATGCCCTGGACCAACTCGGAACGGGTAACCATCTTGCAGCGCGCGTTGCGATCAATCCGCGACCGAGAGCTGGCCGAATTTATCGGCGCGATGCATCCGGAGACGAGGCTGGGGAGACAACGTTGGAAACAGTGCAGGTCGACGCATCCTCGCGAATCAATCAGAAGCAGCAGAAAAAGAACTGGATCTCGATGGCGACGTTGCCGAGCATCATTCCCTCGAAGAAACCGCAAGTCGATAGCGACAAATCCAAGTCGACCGATTCGCGCTCCGAGGTGGATTCCTCTGACGAAGAAGAAGGTAACCAGCCTTAGTCATGCTCCAGGCACTGGAACTGGTCGGATTCAAAAGCTTTGCAGATCGAACTCGGTTCGACTTCCCAGAAGGCATTACTGCGGTTGTCGGTCCGAACGGTTCCGGCAAGTCCAACGTAGTCGATGCGATCAAGTGGGTTCTCGGAGCCCATAGCGCTCGGGCTATTCGGGGCACCGAAATGACCGATGTGATCTTCAAGGGATCAGCCGAGGGGGGGCGCAAGCCGGCCAACAGCGCCGAAGTCGTGCTGGTGCTCGACAACCGCAATCGCTTGATCTCCATGGATGCCGATGAGGTGCAAGTCTGTCGGCGCGTCTACCGCAGCGGTGAAAGCGAGTACGCGATCAACGGGCAGCCATGCCGCCTGAAAGACGTTCGCGATCTGTTTCGCGGCACGGGGGTCGGGGTCGATTCCTATAGCCTCATCGAGCAGGGGAAAGTCGATCGTTTGCTGCAATCCTCTGCGAAAGAACGACGAGGGATCTTTGAAGAAGCGGCGGGGATCTCGCGGTTCAAAGCCAAAAAAGCCGAGGCGGAGCGCCGACTGTCGCGTGTCGACCAAAACATGCTTCGCATTCGCGACATGGTCGATGAGCTCGGAAGAAGGCTGTCCTCGCTCAAACAACAAGCCAACAAGGCGCAGCGCTATCGGGAATGGACACAGCAGTTGATCCATACGCGAACGCTGCTCGGCATGTTGGATCTGCAGGATCTCGACTCGCAAAGCCGAACGCTCACGCAGCGGCTCAGCGAAGCGACGGCCTTGCAGTCCGATTTGCACGCCCAATCGATCCGCGTTCGGGAAACATTGAACCAGGAACAAATCCAACTCGATCGCCTGGTCTCTGAGTTGGATTCTTTCGGGAACGACCTTGCGACTTGCCAAAGAGATCACCTTCAGGCTTCCAGCGAGCGGACACTGATCGAGCAGAGACGGCAGGAGTGGGACAGCGAACGCAGCACTTTGGTGGAACGGATCGAATTGCTGGAACGCCGCGTGACGATCGGCGAGGAAGAAATTCATGAACGCCAGCGATCCCTCCTTCAACACGAATCGGAATGCGAAGATGCGGCGCAACATACGCTCCAGCTAGAAGTCGAACTTCGCGCCCAGGACGAGGGATTGCTCCAGGCACGTCGAGTGCGGGATGACGCTCATGAGCAGCAGCAAGCGTTGCGACATCGGCTCGCTCAGATTCGGGTCGACGCCTCATCGCAATTCCAAGCCCTCGAATCCACCGAGACCGAACTGGTTCGCCTGCGTCAGCAAATCGCAGACAAGTCCAGCGTCCTCGAGCGATTGCAGCGGGATTCGCGTGAATTGCAGCAGGAGTTGGAAACGGCGAGACGCGACTACGTGGCTGCCGAAGAGGCCAAGGAATTGGCCAAGAAGCACCATGACGAAATCCTGGAGCGGCGGCGTAGGCAGCAGCAGATTTGTCTGGAGTTCCAGACCCGCATCCAAGGCTTGAACGAGCGATACGATCTCCTGGCGCAGTTGGAGGAGCAGTTCGCTAGCGCAGGACGTGGCGGACAGCAATTGATGCGATCCGCTCTGGAGCTCGCGAAAAGCCATACGGTCTTCCAGTCGGGCCGTTTGTCGATCTGCGGCATTGTCGCCGATTTGATCCAATCCGATTTGCATCTCGCGCCCCTCGTCGACGTCGCGCTGGGAACCTATGCCGACGCGTTGGTATTGAACGATGGTCAATTGATCGATTGGATCCAGGAAGGGCGATTGGTTCCCGAAGGTCGCGTCACCCTGCTTCGATTGGATCGACTGCCAATACGGAGAACCGGAGAGCGGATCCAACTCGATGGCCTGCGCGGTGTTTTGGGACGTGCCGACCGTCTCGTCCGTTTCGATTCGTCGAATGAACCGCTCGTCCGTTCCCTGCTGGGCACGACGTGGTTCGTGGAGTCCCTCGCGACGGCCTTGGATCTCAGCCATTTTCGAGGCGCCGGACTTCGTTTCGTCACGGCCGAGTGCCAGTTGATCGATAGCGACGGCAGCGTCACCATCGGATCTCTGCAAACAGGCCTGGGGCTCGTGTCGCGGCGAAGCGAAATGCAGGCCGCCGCCGAGCAGCGCGATGCGATTTACGCCTCGCTGTCGGATGCGAAAAACACCCTCGAGGCGATCGACGCAACCCAGCAAAACGCGATCGCTCGTGTCCACCAAACCGATCTGGAAGTCGTCGCTTCGGCCCGAAAAGTAGCAGGGATCGAACAGAAAATGCATTCCTGTCAGGAACAGCATGAAACAGAGCAGAATTCCCTCGCAATCCTTCATGCCGAGTTGCATGCCAAAACCGAACAACGCGACCTGCTCGACCGATCCATGATCCTTCTGGACCAGGAGCGGCTCGATCTCGAGCATGCGGTATCGATGCTCGCCACGAATCTGGAACAACTCGCCAACAACATTCTTGAACGCGAAGGCCAATATCGCCAAAGCCAACAGTCATTGGTCGAGCACCGTATCGAGTTCGCTCGCCAGGAACAACGATTGGATGGATTGCGACTGACCCTGGATCAATTGTTGCAGGATGCCTCGGAACGCACCCATCATCTGAGGACTGCGAACGAGCAACTCGGCCAACTCGAGGAAAAGATCGCTGCGGCTCAAGGCAGGCATGAGCTCTTATCGCGCCAACTCTACGACTTGGAGTCGCGACGCGCTGCGATGGAGGAGAATCGCAACCTGTGTGATGCGGAACGCAGCTTCCATCAGCAACGGGTCGACGAGGCATCGAGACAACTCGATCTGCAGACACGACAGCTCGAAAAAATCGAAGACCGAATCGCCACGCTCACCGAGGAGTGCGATCGCATATCCCATCAGAGAGAAGGGGTCATCGCGCGTTATCTCGACGAATACCAAATCAATCTTTCCCTTGTCGAGAATCAACCCTCGGAATCCGAACCTTCCAAACGCCATGAGATCGAACTCGAATTGGCTCGCCTGAGGCAAGAGATCGCCGCTGCCGGAAGCGTGAACATGGAGGCGCTTGAGGAGTTGGACGAACTTCAAAAGCGCTATGATCGTCTCGCCGGTCAGGAACAGGACCTCGTCGATGCCAAAGAGGGACTGCTGCAAACCATGCACAAGATCGACGAAGATGCCCGAAGCCTCTTTCGCGAAACCTTGGAAACCATCCGCACGAATTTCCAACAGCTCTATCGAAAGAGTTTTGGTGGAGGATCTGCCGATATCATTCTCGAAAACCCCGATGACCCGGAGAGCGGGATCGAAATCGTTGCTACCCCTCCCGGCAAAACGACCTTCAGCAACAGCCTTCTGAGCGGTGGCGAGAAAGCGTTGACCGCGGTCTCGCTGATCATGGCCTTCTTCCAATACCGACCCAGCCCGTTCTGTATCCTCGATGAAGTCGACGCCCCTTTCGACGAAGCCAATATCGGACGCTTTGTCGCCGTCCTCAACGAGTTCCTGGACAGCACGAAATTCATTGTTGTTACCCACAGCAAGAAAACGATGACTGTCGCCAATATGGTCTACGGCGTTACCATGCAGGAGAGTGGTGTTTCTCGGCAAGTTGCAGTCAGATTCGAGGAAGTCGACGATCGAGGGGAAATCCGCAGGGCTGCGTGAGGAAAAGTCCTTTTCCGCGGCTAACTCTGCCGCACCCCGTCTTGCTCGCCCGCGATAACGATCTTGTGAGCGATTCTCGCCCCGCCTAGGGCAACCCGGATTTTTCTCAGCCGCAACGATCTACGCGACGATTTCTTGAATGGTGTGTATTCTATATGCTCCTGCCAAACCCTGTTTCCGCGCAGTTATTCACAACTTGACAAACCATGAAACGCATTCCCGGATTTTTGATCGTTTGCCTCGTCATTTCGCTCCTGGGCTGGTCTTCGATCGCCTCGGCGCAACGTACCTCCAACGCTACCATTCTCGGCTACGCAAGGATCGAAGCCGCGCAGGATGTCCTCGAACTTTGGGACGCGAATCGCCAACTGTATGTCAAAGGAGATATCGGTGTCCCGGATACGAAGTTGGCCGAACTGGCTTCCTGGCTCCACACCAATGGCCCTCACTGGACCATCGTCCTGATGAACAGCGCCGAAGAGGAAGCCTTCATCGCCCCGGATCGTCGCACCTATTTTGGAATGGATGCCGTGGAGTTCGCGCTCGGCAAAGGGTTGACCAATCGCACCTCGTTCGGACAACTGACCCATCCATCGACGAACGAAACCGACGGCGCGATCTTTGTGCTGTTCTTGAAGGAGCGCAAGTTCAGTTATTTTTCCTCCGAAGCCCAGGATCGGCGCGGCTTGGGACGCTCCCGCTGGATCGGCGAATTGGACCAGCCCGCCTTCCGCGCCATGCGTGGTGGTGGGCGCATCGTCGATGCGGTGAAGGATACGGTCAAATCGATCAATCAACGGTTGGAACGCACCCTTCAGGAGGAGGCCGAATCGGCTCGTCAAGTGGAATTCGAACGGCTTCGCGATCTGCAGTCCGCCAAGGAATCCATCACCCACGCCAAGGAACTGCTCGAACAAATCGAATCCGAGAAACTTCGACTCAAGGAGCGGCAGCCAGGCGCGCAGGGAGAACTCGCCAACCCACCTACGCAAGACTGGCGCGAGCAACTTTCGCAAATCGAAGGGGCATTGAACGGAGAGAACGCGAACGAAAACCAGGTTCGCCTCAAGCAGCTCGCCACCGAACTTGACGCATATCTCAATGGCTATGCTGCCTTGGAGGGGTACGCTTCGAATCGAAGCGACCTGGAAAAAATCATGGCGGAACTTGCTACGGCTCCGAACAAGGTCACCGCTAGCACCATTCAAAAATTAGATGGTATATTGAACGATGCAAATGCCAAGGTTCGCAATGGGGATCTCGATGTCACGCAAACGCTTCGCAAAGCCGATGAGCTGGTGGCTCTCGGGCGCAGAGAGCGCGCCGAGGAAGAAAGACGTATCGAGCAATGGGAAGCCCGCCGTCGATTGATTCGCCAAATACTTACCGGAGTAGCCGGCGCCATGTCCCTCCTTTTCGGAGGGGTCCTGGTCGTTTTCAATCGCTTGCGCAAGCCAGCCATGGATCGCGCGGTCGAAACGCTCCAATCCAGGGAATCCTCGATCTCCAAGGAGACCGACGGTTTGGACCAACTCTTCTCACGCACCTCGGACCTCTTGGGCTCGAGGGAACGCATCGAGCAGCGGGGCTATACCGGTGCCACTCGCGATCTGAGCGTAGGGGCTCTGGGAGATATCGACGATCTATTGATCATGAATAAAGAGATCCGTCGAGTCATCGGGCAATCCCGTGAACTCATCCAACCGAAAGGTCTGTGGGATTCGATCGTCAACACCTTTAGCCGAGAGCCGTTCGACCTGAGTGTCCGCAAGCTATCTGGTGCACCCCTGAAGTTCACACGAGCGACCGGGATTCCCTTGGTGCTGATGGACCTCGTTCGCGAAAAAGCCAAGGCCGAAGGGCAGCCCGAACCCAAGGAAGTCCCGGACGAAATTGTTCTGACTTTCGATGAGATCTATCAAGCGATCCAGTCTCGCCGTCAACGCGCGGCCCAAGCGATTGAAAAGCTCGAGAATTCGCTGATGAATGTCAACGATGAACTCAATCGATTGCAGGAAGAACTGCAGGCTGCGCTGGACCAGGACTCCCGGTTGTCGAACGCCTCTGCAAACGACGGTCTGTTCGCAGTACCCAGCTATTTCGATGTCCTGATTCCATCTGCCCAAAAGGATCAGAAGGAAGCGGATTCTCTATCGTTGACCGATGCGGTATCGGCGATCGAGGGACCGATCCAGCGAGCTAGCCGCAAATTGGGCGAAGCCCGCACCCTCGCCACTCACATGGAGGAGTTTCGACTCAAGACTCTCCCCGAAATGATTGGGCTGTCGGAGAAACTGCGAGGCCTCGGGTATCCGACCGCGTGGATGGATGCGGAACTCAAACAGCGTTCGCAAAACGCCAACCAATTGATGGAACAGGCAGCAAAACAATCGATCGCGCCCGACATCCAACAGTGGAAGGAATCGCTGGACCAATTGGTCAACTCAGCTCGCGAAGCCGCCGCGTTGGCCGTCCGTATCAAAGACCAAACAGCACCTCGCCTGGAACGACTGAAAGACGAAATCCAGGAGGCACGCGCGGAACTAGGGAAGCGACTCCAGTTGCCACCAGAACAGATCCTCGTCGAACCCAACCTCAATCCCGACGATGCCCTGGCGATCGCTCGACGCAGCCTGGATGCGGCCGCGACCATGCTCAAGCAAGGAAAGGTCCAAGCCTGCCGCGAAGCGCTCGAAGGAAGCGACAACGCAGTCGCCCACGCGGTCGCGACCATCGAATCGTCGCACCAATCCTCACGCGAATTCGCATCCCGCAAGGATCAGGAAGCGGTCCTCTTGAAGCAGTCGATGGTCCGCTTTGAAAACCTCTGGGACCAAATCCGAAAGGCCGAAGAACAATATTCGGAAGACGCCTTGCGGTTGGCTTACTCTGCGACTGCGACCGCACCCGCTTCCTCCCCCGAGGCTTCCGCTCCCGCACAAGCCGATCCGCAAACAAACGACTTGTCGATCGAACGCGAAGGCCAACGCGCGCCGCAATTGCTCGACCGCGCTCAGGATCGGGCCAATGCTTGCGGCTCCATCCTGACCAATGCCGAGGAGCTTTTCCGGAAAGGTATGCTGCTGACGTCCATGGGAAAAATCCAGGAAGCTGCTGCGATGATTGCGCAGATGAACATCCGACTCGATCGCGTTTCGGACCATCTGGAACGTCTGGAACAAACCGTAGTTGAAAATCAAAAAGCCTTGGCCGCATGCCGATCCGCCGTCGATCGTCTCGCGGACTCGCGGCGAGATCGCATGGTAACGGTGCCTACGATCGAACAAATTCAAGCCCTCGTCGCGAAGATGGATCAGTTCCAGCAACGTTACGCAAGCCCACAGGCGCGCACCAACCCGTTCGAATTCTCTCAGTTGCTCGTCGCGATGCAAAAGAGAATCGCCGAGTTGGAAGGAATGGTGGTTTCGGACCGGCATGGATACGCCGAAGCCCAGCGGGCACTCGAAGGTGCGGTACAACAGTGGCAAGTCGCCAACCAGTACGTCAAACAGGCTCGCGCTGATGACATCCCGGATTCGCCAGCTACCACGGAAGGTGTCCGACGCGTCGATCTCCTGGAACGAAACCTGCTGAACGTGCAGCAGGATTTCGCGCAGGATCACGGCGATTGGCGATCGATCAGCTCGCGGTCTGCGTCGATCCAATCGGAGTTGTCCGCCGTCTCGCGGCAACTCAATACGGAACTTCAACAAGCCAGCGCTACCCTCGAAGCTTTCCAACAAGCGTCCCAGATGGTCTACGATGCAGAGCATTGGACCGGGCAATGGGGAATTCGTGTTCAAGGTTCACCGGGAGTCCGATCCTTGGAAGCGGCGCGAGCATCTCTGCAACGCGGCCAGTATGGCTCGGCTTTGGAGGCAAGTCGTCGAGCCTACTCGGAAGCCCAAGCAGAGATTCAACGAGCCGAGCGTCAAGTAGCGGCACGACGCATGGAAATCCAGCAACAAGAGGAACGCAAACGCCGAGAACGGATGGCTGCCGAGGCGACTCGCTACGGCGGCGTCATCATCGGTGGGTCCGGGCCCTCCATCTTTGGCCCCGGAGGTTTCGGCGGAGGCTCCTCCTCGGGCGGAGGCTTCGGTGGAGGTTTCGGCGGAGGCTTTGGTGGAGGCGGTGGCTTTGGTGGAGGCGGTGGAGGCGGTTCTTCTTCCTCCGACGATTCGAGTGGATTCAGCCGATCAGGTTGGTGATGCGAGATTCGTTTTAGGGATCCGCTATTTGCGGCATTTGCTTGCCACCGTGCACACGGCACATCCTCCCGACGTGCCGCAACCCCCTTTGGATTCGGTGCCGCAATCTGGTCCACATCCGACCTCGACCCGCTGCGCGAACGGGGAGGCAATCACACTCTGACGATAAACTTCGGCCAACTCGCCAATCCGATCGCTCACTGCCTGCGACGGCTCGCCGAGAAAGTGGAAGTAGAGAGTCCGACCATCGAGCATCGGTTCCACGTCGAGCAGAACGTCGTCGAGACCATTCTCGCGCAAGTAACCTTCGCAGGCACCGGCTGCATCGAAACTGAGCTCCTGCAGCTTGGCCCACAGCAACTCGGCGTTCGCATCGGCAGGTCGTACGAATCGCCCGGTACTGGACGGCTCATCCAGGTCGGTTGCACGCCGCACCGATTCGCACAATACCGTCCCGATCTCCAATCCTCGGCCCGTTCGGCAGATGACTCGGTCTCCGCGCACCAAGTCGAGTGCGTTGGCAGGAATCGTGATGGTTTCACTTCCTGTTCCCACGCGGATCAAATAGATTCCATACGATGTTTCGATTGACACGTCCGTTTTATTCCTGCACACCGATCGATGCATTTTCGCTGGCCAGGTGGGCGGCATTCGCAGCTCGCTTGGCCTCGGATTCCTCATGCAGACTTCGAAGCATGGAAATTGCTCGCGACATCCCGGCCGCATCGACTTCATGAACCGAAACCGCAGATCCGACTCCGCGCAGCATCGTCAAGGTGAGCCGACCGCCGAGATGCTGTCGGAACTCTTCGAGCCCATCGAAGATCTGCGTCGTTTCCAGATTCGAATCGTAGATCGGCAAACCTAAATCGAGCAATGCCTGTACCGCATTCAGCGCGTCGGCGCGATCCAGTCCGAGGACCAGATGGGAGTAAAGGGTATCGAGTGCGACTCCAATCGATACCGCTTCCCCGTGCCGCAATTGATACCGTGTCAACTGCTCGAGTTTGTGTGCGGACCAGTGCCCGAAATCGAGCGGCCTCGCCTCCTGCATCTCGAAAGGATCTCCGCCATGCGTGATGTGATGCAAATGCATCAGAACGCTCGAACGAATCGCCGGCATGACCGCCGTCCAATCTCGCCGGGCGATGTCGCTGGCATGCTGGCACAAGAAGCGAAACGCCGAGGGGCTTTTCAGCAGCGAGACCTTCACCGCCTCGGAGAAGCCTGCCCGAAAATCGCGATCGGGAAGATGGGCGATCAAGCTCTGGTCGTTGACGACTCCCCAAGGAACCGCGAACGTCCCTTTCCAATTTTTCTTGCCGAATGCGTTGATGGCGTTCTTGACCCCCACCCCAGAGTCGGCCTGGGCCAGCGTTGTGGTCGGAAACCGCACCAGTCGGATTCCACGATGGGAGATCGCAGCAGCATAACCGACTGCGTCGAGTACTGCGCCGCCACCGATGGCCACGATGTACGATCGACGATCCAACCCGTCCCGATCGATCGACCGGAAGAGATGGTTGACGGTCTCTTCGCCGTTCTTGATTTGTTCCCCTCCATCGATGCATTGGATCGGCGAGACCAATTCCAGCTGCGGCGAATGCTCTTGGATTCTCGCCTGAAGATTCGGTAGCAGCCGCGGGTTAGCGTCGGCGACGCCTCGATCGACCCACACCTGAACACGAGCGGATCCCGAGTCGCTTCGAAACCAAGGAACGATCTGATCCCAGTCGGCACCAAAGCAATCGCGAGTGAAGCGCAGGCGCAGAACTTGCGGCACGCTGAAATTCACATCGAAGGAATCTTCGGAGATCGACCAGGGAATGGAAGACATGGTGGGAGATTCATCGGAAGGAAAACGGTGGGTGGGCTCATCGTTAGTGTAACCCGTCCTTGTTCAGTCCGCAAAGGACTTGGGAGCAAAGAAGCCGGGGGGGCGAGACCGACCGGCCGGGGATTTATTGATCTTTGTTCATCCAACGAGCGATTGCTCTTCACCGTTGTTGCCAGGCGCGCTTCCATGGATGATGCCGGTTTCCATTTGTGGTGATTTGGATTAGTCTCAATGCCTCAGCCCGTTTGCCTCTCATTACTCGAATCCCTCGGATCCCGGAATGCTGCTGCTCTCCCCTGGACGTGTTTTTGGTGCGCTGGTTTTGTCGTTCGTGGTTCCATCCGGGCTGATCGCGCAAACACCTGTAACCTCAGACAACGAAATCGTCCTTCGCACGGGCTATGTCACTTCTCCGGAACGTGGGTTCGCTGGTCGTGGACGGTCTTCGCTTCCCAAAGATCCGCTGGAAGCCGCGTGGCTCCGCGGTGAGCTGCAGCTTCCGCTCGCCGATCAGGCCGAGTCCCCGAGTGCTGCCGGGTTGCCGGCTTGGAAAAAAGTGGAAGCCGATGAGAACGGGAAATTCACGGGACGAGAACTCGCTGCCGGGTGGCTGGTTAGTTATGTTGAGGTTCCCGAGGAAGGCATCTGGCTGTTGTCGGCTCAAGGTCACGGCACTGTTCGCATCCACGGCATCCCTCGGGTGGGCGACATTTACAGCAATGGCATGACGGAATTGCCGGTACTGCTCAAGGCTGGCACGAACACCCTCATTTTTGCTGGAGCGCGCGGCGGCGTCGCCGCTCGATTGCGACCAGTCGAAAAGTCGCTCGCGCTGAGTCTTCGCGATACAACTTTCCCCCACGTGATTCGGGGCGAGAACGAACCGCTGTGGGGATCGTTGCTCGTCGTTAATTCAACGAACGAAACGCAAAGCGGCCTGCGGCTGCGGGTCACCGGCGAAGGGTTCGAAGAGGCCGTCGTCAACGTGCCCAGCCTGCCCCCTCTGGGAATTCGGAAAGTGGGCTTCTCCGTCACTCCCATCGTTGATTCCAAAGTATTTGCAAACCGAGAAACGAATTCGGCCAAGCTCCAGCTCGATCTGCTTCCGCAACCGACCCTCGATAAGAAAGCGATCATCGAACTCGATACGGTGGAAATCGCGCTTGCGGTCCGCGATGCAACGCAGCATCATCGCCGCACGTTTCTCAGCCAAATCGATGGGAGCGTTCAGTACTACGGTGTGGTTCCACCCGCTGCGGGATCGCTCAAAAATGATGAGCGACCGGCGCTGTTTCTGACGCTCCACGGCGCCGGTGTTGAGGGGGAAGGGCAGTCCGCATGTTACGCCCCCAAGTCCAATGGCTATGTCATCGCCCCAACGAACCGCCGAGTCTTCGGCTTCGATTGGGAAGACTGGGGGCGCTGGGACGCCTTGGAGGTTCTCGATCAAGCGGCACGAAGATTCCAGACCAACCCGCGGCGCACCTACCTCACGGGGCACTCGATGGGGGGGCATGGGACGTGGCACATCGGTAGCCTTTTTCCCGACCGCTTTGCCGCACTGGGCCCGAGTGCTGGCTGGATCAGTTTCAATTCGTACGCTGGAGTCAGTACGACAACCAACGAGGATCCCATCGCGCAAATGTTTCGCCGGGGCGTATCGGCCAGCGATACGCTCTCCCGTGTTCATAACTTGGCATCCCAAGGGATCTATGTCCTGCACGGGGACGCCGACGACAACGTACCGGTGGGGCAAGCTCGCATCATGCGCGAGGAGTTGGCCAAGTTTCATCCCGATTTCGTCTATAAGGAACAACCTGGAGCTGGTCACTGGTGGGGAAACGCCTGTGTCGATTGGCCCGCGATGTTTTCGTTTTTTGATAGTCACCAACTGCCTGAGCCCGAGCAAGTCAACCGCATCGACTTCAGCACGCCAGCTCCACACGTATCGTCAAGATCGTTCTGGGCTGAGTTGCAGTCGCAACACCACCAAGGTGAGGTCAGCCGCATCGAACTGCAACTCGACCGCGGCAAGCGGCTTCTTTCGGGTAAAACGACGAACGTTCATCGCTTGAATCTGAACCTGGGCCAGATGAAGAGCCCTGAGAACAATGGTGATAACGGACTCCTGACGATCGATCTCGACGGGAGCAAGCTAGAATACGTTGTTGTCGCTGGCAAGCCGTCGCTTTGTCTCGAGCGAAGTGAGGGTGGATGGAGTGTTGTTGAGGAGGATCGCAATCCCGCCCACAAGACAGGCCGCAACGGCAGTTTCAAGGAGGCATTCAACCATCGATTCCTCCTCGTCTACGGCACGGGAGGTGGGCCTGAGGAAAACGAGTGGATGCTGGGCCGAGCGCGTTACGACGCCGAGACCTTTTGGTACCGCGGCAATGGTTCGGTGGATGTTGTCTCCGACCTGGAATGGAAAGAGATTGCCGAGGAAAATCGCAGCGTGATTGTGTACGGCAACGCTGCGGTAAACGCGGCTTGGAAAGAGTTGCTCTTAGACTGTCCCGTCGTCGTGGAACGCGGCTCGTGGCGAGTTCCTGGCCGCGCTTCTACGGAGGAGGCGACCGTGATGATGATCCGTCCACGGCCTGGTTCGAGTATTGCCAGCGTCGGTGCGATCGGAGGTACAACCCTGCGCAGCATGCGTTCGTCCCATCGAGTTCCGATTTTCTCTTCGGGTACTGGATACCCTGATCTGCTCATTGCATCGCCCGACTATTTGGAGAAAGGTGCCGAAGCAGTTTTCCTGACCGGCTATTTCGGGCACGACTGGTCGTTCGAATCAGGTGATTGGGCTCGCGGCGAGTCCGAGACCGGCGTCGGTGGAAAGTAAATCGGAGGTTTCCTGATGGATGTTGGCAAAAAGGGATTAGGGAATGGGGAACCTAATTTCGAATCAATTCCACGGCGCGAATTTCAATCCCATCCGACTTGTCGTCGCTCGCAACCCTTGCATCGCCACCCAGCCGCAGCCGCAGCTCCATCACCTTGTTCGCCAGTACGATTTTCCCCAGACTCATCGTTGTGAATTCCTTCATCAACGACTCGGTTTGCCGCGGCACCCAATCATGCTCGCCTCCATACGTTGCCGACGTGAAGGCGTTCCGAATCGGACTCTGAATTGTTCCGCCATCGGCTTCGCATGCGATCCCCATCCCAACAGCCCTCTGGGGCGCCGTGTAATGGACGATGACCTCGTAACGCCCTGGCTGCAACACCTCAATCTCCCAAACGATCGTATCGGCAGAACTTGCGATGCCTGTAAAGTAAGAACAATTGGGGGCCGTGTTGCTGCGCCGCACCGAGGGCCCCGAACATTTTCCATCTTGGGCAGGCAACTCGGTGCGTGCCCGCTCGGGATGGCCAACCAAGAACGGACGCTTGACGCGCCCCGGCTCGAGGACCTCCCGCTTCCACGATTCCTTGGCCTCGTTCATCGCTCGGTACCGGTCCGGAAAACGATCGCGTATATCCACATGTTGTCCCGGATCCTCGATCAAATCAAACAATCCGCCACTGGCATCGCACAAGAACTGATCCTGACGCATCGCAATTTTTCCACCCCATTGAGTAAAAAGAGAGCGACTGCGGACGGAACCTTCAGAACCCAACAACTGCGGCGCAAGGCTGATGCCATCCAACGCGCGATCGCCAGTGGCTGGAGCCTCAATCGGCGTTCCGGTCAATTCACAAACGGTCGGAAGCAAATCGATGGCACCGCACAATTGCTCGAGCCTGCGAGCCGACGGCACCGTCCCAGGCCATCGAACGACCAGCGGAGAACGTACACCTCCCTCATCCGTACTCCCTTTGCGTCCCTTCATTCCCCCATTCCATCGATGACTGTTCGGTCCATTGTCATTGAAATACAGAATGATCGTTTGTTCCGCGATCCCCAACTGATCGAGACGCACTAGGATCCGACCCACGTTCGCGTCGATATTTTCCACCATCGCGACCGCAGCTCGCGTCATGGCCTCGTCCTCTTTCTCTGTGGCTCGCCCGGTATGACGATGACGAAGCTCACGATGCTTCACCCGCTGATAAAACTCATCGGGTACCTGCATGGGGGTGTGCGGGGTGTTGAAGGCCACGTAGCAGAAAAACGGCTTGGCGCGATGCTCATCGATAAATGAAATCGCATGATCCGCAAAATCATCGGATACGAAGCCATTGCCACGACATGGCACGCCGTTCCGTTCCAGCGGGGGTGAGAAGTAATCGCCCCAATGCCCCGAACAGAATCCGTAAAATTCATCGAATCCCCGTCCATTCGGATGATAAGGATACTGGGACCCATTGTGCCATTTCCCGAATACTGCGGTCGCATAGCCGCGTTGTTTCAAGCGATCCGCCAACGTGATCTCATCGAGATTGAGTCGCTCGTCCCCTTGCGTGACCCCCAGGGCGCCGCCGCGGGGATGGTACCTGCCTGTCAGGAACTCTGCGCGGGTGGGAGCGCAGACCGGACAAACATAGAAGCGGTTGCATACGGTTCCCTCGTTGGCCAAGCGGTCGATGTTCGGCGTCAGAAAATTGGTGTTCCCTTGAAACCCAAAATCCCCCCACCCTTGATCGTCCGAAAGAAACACAATCACGTTCGGAGGCCGTTCTGCATCGCGGGTTGTGCCTGATGTTTCCCCAGCGACCTGACGCAAAAAACCGTTCGCGAACATGACGCAGGAAGCGACCAGGAGTTGGGAAAGGATTCGCAAGACGTTCATGCTGCTATCGTTCTCAAGAAAGGAATGCAATCGAATCGGTGTTTTTCAAAAAACCGCAGACCCGGCAGCGAGTCGCTCGATGGGAAACGGCAACCATTTCGAGTAGACTCAAGTTCCCATTTTCACGGTTCGTTGTTTGTACAAACAGCGTACCAACGATTCGATCCCGTTGTGTGCATCGACTTCCATCGCAGAATTTTTTCGAATCATTCTTCAGGATGAACCATGGTCTTTTTCCGCTCTTCCAATCGACGATTTTTTCTCCAAGGATCAGCTGCCAGCGCAGCACTCCTCGCAACCACAGGACCAAGCTTGGCTCGCACGGTTTCCGCCAATGCAGAAATTCGGCTGGCCTATCTGAGTTGCGGCGGTCGCGCGAATGAATTGATGGGTGCCTTTGAAAAGATCCCTGCGGTCAAGGTCGTCGGAGTGTGCGATCCCGACCCAAGCCGGGTGGGTAAAGCCAAGGAACGCTTCCCGGACGCCAAGACCGCGTCCGACCTCCGAACCTTGATTGACGACAAGAACATCGATGCCGTCGTTGTCGCGACCTGCAACCACTGGCACTGTTTGGCCGCCATCTGGGCCATGCAAGCTGGCAAGGATGTGTACGTCGAAAAACCTCTTTCCCACACCCAATGGGAAGGGGAACAAACCGTCGCCGCCGCGCGCAAATACGCTCGCATCTGTCAGGTGGGAACGCAACAGCGATCCGACCCGATGCAGGCGCAGATCAAGAAATTCCTCCATGACGAACAAGGGATCGGCAAACTAATCCACGTGCGAGTCAATCGTTACGGGGTTCGCGGTCCGATTGGCAAACGGAACGAACCACTCCCCAAAGATCCCGCGATCGACTTCAATCTGTGGCTCGGGCCCGCTGCGGACAAACCGGTATTCCGCAACTCCTGGCATTACGATTGGCATTGGGATTGGAACACCGGCTCCGGGGAAATGGGAAACTGGGGGGTTCATGTCTTGGACGATGTACGCAATGTCGTCTTCCGCGATTCGGTGGCGGTGCCTCGTCGTATCCTGGGTGGAGGGGGACGGGTGTTGTGGGAGGATGCGGGGGAAACTCCGAATGTGCATGTCGTCGCATTCGACACCGGCACACTCCCCGTCGTGATCGGCCTGAGCAACCTCACATCGGCTCCCGACAACAACAAATCCCCCAAGGTTCCCGGCCCCTCGAGCGGCTACATCGTGGTTGGCGAAGGAGGCCGGCTCGAAGGACAGCGGGGATCCGCTCGCGCCTACGACAACAACGGCAAGTTGATCCAAGAGTTCAAAGGGAACAGCGGCTCTGGGCATCAAGCCAACTTTGTCGATGCGGTGCTCCAACGGGATCCGAAGATCCTCAATGCGGAGGTCCAAGTCGGACACGACTCCACCGGTTGGTGCAATTTCGCGAACATTTGTTTCCAAGTCGGCGAGCATCGACGACTCAGGGAATCCGTCGAAGCAGCCCAAGGCTTTCCAGGCTGGACATCTCTGATTGAGGAAACTCGCGACCATTTGCATGCCCACGGCATCGGCCCGGACCATCCGTCCCTGGTGATGAGCCCGTGGCTGGAATTGGATCCCGAGAAAGGACGATTCCGAGGTGAGTATGCGGACCAAGCAAACGCATTGTTGCGCCGAACCTATCGCGCTCCGTTCGTTGTTCCGGAAACGGTTTAGTCGATGACCAACCCATCACAAACTTTGGCGGAATTGAACGCGAAGTTCGCGATCGCAGACCGCCTGCGCTTCGATCTTCAACCCAGCGGCTTGATCGTTGGACAGGTCAAATCGGAAAACTGCCAGGGGCAATTCTTTCTCCATGGGGCCCATGTCACGCATTTCGAACCTGCCCGGGCGACTCATCCTCTTCTGTTCATGAGCAAGGAGTCTCTCTTCGCGGACGACAAGCCCATTCGCGGCGGCATCCCGATCTGTTTTCCTTGGTTCGGCCCGTCGTCCAATCCAGGCGCGCCCGCTCATGGATGGGCCCGGGTAGCCAATTGGATCGTCTCCAGCACCAGCGCGACCGACAATTCGGTGACCGTTGTTTTGGAGATGTCGCACGCACCGTTCGACCTGCGTTATCGGATCCGATTCGGGGACACGTTGACGACTGAGTTGACGGCGACCAACCGTTCCGACGATGAGGTGACTTGCGAAGTCGCGTTGCACACCTATTTCGCCGTCGGTAGCATCGATGCCGTCTCGGTTCATGGCCCCTTGGAGGAGTTGCCTTTCCTGGATCAACTCACGGGCGAAACGCGTCCCGCAACGGGCGAGTCGATTCGCTTCACCCAGGAGACCGATCGCGTGTATCAAGGCGAAGCGCCGACGATCTTGCTGACGGACAATTCGTGGAATCGGACGATTGAAATTACTTCATGGGGTTCCTGTTCGACGGTGGTCTGGAATCCCTGGATTGCCAAATCGCAGCGGATGGCTGACTTCGGGGACGAGGAGTATCGGTCGATGGTTTGCGTCGAAACCGCCAATGTGAAAGACCGCCGCATCGTCCTGGGCCCAAACCGCGCATCGACGACCTGCGTGACCCTAAATCTTCGCTCTCCCCGTACGACGGACTTCTAGTCCGTCGTACGGGAAAATCCCGTGAAGTGCCGCCTAACTTCGGCGCATCGTATTGTTCAAAAGAATGATCACGGATCGAGGATTAGCTCTGTTGTGATCTAAAGGCGTTCATGAGCGTTTAATAGCGGTTTCTGTTCCCCGACTGTTCTCTTTCTGCCCAACCATTTTTCTCCCCGTCGCATCCAGAATCGCTGTGATATGGCAAGATTCCGTGTGACCGGTGGTTCGAGGAGTGGGAGAAACAAGCGATCATTGACAAGGCTACCGAAGACGTTCGATTGCAGAGCGCTATCGGCGACATCACTCCGGCAGATTGCTTGGCAGGACTCAGCCAATTGATCGGCTCCCAGTGTCGTATCCTGGGAAGAGATTGCTTGTTTCTCTATCCCTCGGTGGGTATCTCTCTTTCTAGACCATCTTTCATCGAGAATCTAGGAAGCCGGACGCTGACGCTCGTGCCTCGACCTAGAGTGCTATCCACTCGCATTTCACCGCAGCAGTTCTCTACGAGTACCTTGACCACTGCAAGTCCGACTCCCAGTTTTCCATCGCGGGAATGCTGAGATCGGTCGCTGCCGCGCGTCAATCCAATCATGCTGCTTTCCGACATTCCGATTCCGTTGTCGGATACCTGTATCTCGTAGGAATTGGGAGAAAAACCGAGAGTAAAAGTCACTTGTCCATGCTCCACATCCGGATCCCGATAACGCATCGAATTCGAAATGATGTTGTCGACGATATGCAGCAATCGGGCTGGGAACCATTCGATCGATTCCGAGCTGATATCAATACGTAAATTCATATTCTTTGCATCATGGAGCTTTTGCTGAAAACGAAATATTTTTTCGATGAATCGGCGAATCGGAATCTCAGCTACCGAGTCGAGCTGTGGCATAAGATCCTCTGCCAATTCCCAATCCTCAAACAAGCGATCGAGGTGCTCGCTTATTTGCGAAATTTGCTCCGACATTTGCGCTAGATCGAGGATTGGTCCATCGTTGCGAGAGGCGATTTTCAAATCCATTAAGCAGTCCTGTAGAGCATGACGCAGTACCTCATCCCTTCGTCTTAGCCTATCGACCTCAAGCTCCAATTCGACGACATAGAACTCCAAATCCGACATGCGATCTTGATCCGAAACAGTACTCTGATGGTTTTTCACCATAATCATGGTTCCATGGCTCGTACGATGAGCTTCTTCGAGAGTGGAAATATCGAGCACTTCCGCAACGAACACAGTTGTTATTGCGAATGCTCGTTATCCTGCGACTTGGTTATCGTGTAGGCGTCATCGCCGTTTTGCTTGGTAAGGCGGAATGAAATGCCAACGTGTTCGGCTCGCGATCCTAAACAGTTCAAGACAGATTTCCTTGTTCGAGAAAGCGTAGAAAACGTGATATCCGGGACCGGAGTGCTTCGGTGCCACCGAAGGCTGGATCCGCGTTTTTCCTTCGAGCAACAAGTAGTGCGGAGTTTTCATGAAAAGCGTGTGCATCGACTTAGCCCCTTTTGGAATGGGTCGCATCAGACTCGGACCGAGACCGACGCTCCCGCCGAACATACCACCAAAGCCAGTGAGCAAAGATCTAATTATCCAAATTATGACGAAATGGCCTTCTTTGCTTTGCTCGAGATCGCGCAAATGAGACAGGTTAGGCAGCGAAGAGGTTATACGCCGGGGAGAGCAATTCGCATCAGGATTTTGCGAGATCGGAGTGCCTGCACTCGATCGTGTTGGTCGCTGGGTTAGCTAGCGGGCTGTGTGCTCAGGGCGTTCGCGATGCGTCCTGAAATTCGCTAGGATTGGTTTTGCGTTTCCCGTTTTTCACGTGGTCGGACGCGAAACCGCTCCGGTATAATCCGTCTGAGAGGTAATGTCTCGGCACACGTACAAGCGATTTTTTTCTGTCCCACAGCAGGAGATGAGGGCGAGTCGATGGCACGTATTTGGACGGAAGACAATGCGTCGTTGGAAACCGTCAATGCGTGGATCCATGGAATCGGATTCGCTTTGAGTATTCCCGCTGGGTTCGCCTTGGCTCAACTCGCCCTTCATTACCATCCATCGATGGTCATGGCTTGCGTCGTGTACGGACTTTCTCTCTCCGCCATGTATTTGTTCTCTACCCTCTCCCATGCGGTTCGGGACCCCAAGGGTCGGCACCGAATGCGTTCGCTCGATCAAGGGGTCATCTACACCCTGATCGCCGGCACCGTCACTCCGTTCATTTGGAGCAGCATGCAGGGATGGCCGAGAATCGCGATGATGACGTTAGTCTGGCTCGCCGCCGCCGCTGGTTTTTACTCCAAAGTCCTCGCCAAGCATCGGGTCGATAATATGACTGCCGTATCCTACATCATCATGGGCTGGCTCCCCGCCACGGCACTCTTCTGGTCGACCAGCACGATCTGCTTTCTTACCATGCTCCTGGGTGGTTTGATCTACACGCTGGGTGTCTTGTTCCTTCAAAATGATCATCGCGCTTGGTACTTCCACCCGGTGTGGCATGTCATGGTTATTCTGGCGAGCGCCAGTCACTACATCGGCATTGCGCTGTTCGCCATACTGCGTTTGGATCGATAAAGATCGCTCTCAGATCGTTTCTTTGCAGTGCAATCCCCTTATTTCCTTGAATTAGGGGGAATTACCCGTTTTGGAGTCCTGAATCGGATAAGGTGATCTGAGTCCCTTCCGACTCCACGATCGGATCGAGCGCTTACGATGTCCATGAACAACAATGTTGATTCGAAGTTGGTTGCAGGGGTACACGACTAACTTTTGCTTTTTGAAGCGCCGATCAGGATCAGTCTGCAATCGTGTTTGGCGGAAAACGTTGCCCAGTTTTGTTTCTGGCAACTGGCGAGTGATTTTTTTGTGATTTTGAAGGAGACTATGATGTCAACAGCCACTTGGCGGGTACTCAGTAATGCATGCTTCGTCGCAGGTTTTTTATCGGTAATCGCGTCCATCATGATCTGGTTTCTGTCGAAAGAGCCAGACCTCGCCCAC
>Ga0315904_10002015_pt1 | contig 31854 bp, 20 predicted proteins | sample LakEriMetagenome_6_FD_203529 | JGI IMG/M metagenome (GOLD analysis project Ga0315904, IMG submission 203529) | Freshwater fungal communities from buoy surface, Lake Erie, Ohio, United States - Buoy 12 MA120 | ecosystem: Environmental > Aquatic > Freshwater > Lake | place: USA: Lake Erie, Ohio...
GCAGGTTCATCAGCCCGGGAGCCTTCGGCTCAAACGCCAGCGGCAGCGACATGGTGAGCGAGTTGACCATGTTCAGCCAGAGCACCTGCAGGGCGGTGATCGGCAGCTCCAGCCCCATCAGGGCACTGAGCAGGATCGTGAAGGATTCACCGCCGTTCACCGGCAGGCAGAAGGCCATGGCGCGGTGCAGGTTGAGGGCGACGCCCCGTCCTTCCTCCACCGCGGCGGCGATGGCGGCGAAATTGTCATCGGTGAGCACCATGGCGGCGGCGTCCCGGGCCACGGCGGTGCCGCCGGCTCCCATGGCGATGCCGATGTCGGCCTGGCGCAGCGCCGGAGCATCGTTAACGCCATCACCGGTCATGGCCACAATCTGGCCGCTGCCCTGCAGGCTGCGCACCAGCTGCAGTTTCTGCGCCGGTGCCATGCGCGCGAAGACATCGGTCTGCAGAGCCACAGCGTCGAGCTGATCTGCAGGTAGGGCCGCCAGGCCTCGGCCATCGATGGCGAGCGGCTCCGGCTGGTGGCCGATCCCCATCTGGCGGGCGATCGCGGTGGCGGTGCGGATGTGATCGCCGGTGATCATCTTCACGGTGATGCCCGCGGCCCGGCAGGCGGCCACCGCGCGCGTGGCCTCGGGGCGCGGCGGATCGGCCATGCCCTGCAGGCCCAGAAAGGTGAGATTGGCTTCGATGTGGTCATGCCGCAGAGACGCCTGCTCGGGTTGCGCCTGCCCCATGGCGAAAGCCAGTACCCGCTCCCCCTGGCCGGCCATGGCGTCGACGGCGGCATGAATGGCAGCGGCATCCAGTGGTTCCGGCTCACCGTTGCTGTCGCATTGCCAGCGGCAGCGGGGCAGCACCGCCTCAAGAGATCCCTTCACCAGAATCCGCTCGCTGCCATGCAGGGTGGCCATCACCTGCAGCTCAGCTTCAAAGGGAAGGGCATCGCGCCGGGGGTGGCGGCGATGGGCCTCCGCATGATCGAAACCGGCCCGCTGCGCCGCCGCCAGCAGAGCGGTTTCCGTCGGATCCCCCACCAGACCCTCATGGTGGCTGGGTCTGGCATCGCTGCAGAGCAGACCGGCCAGAAGCAGCTCGCGTAGGGCGCGATTCGTTGCCAATGGGTCAGGCAGCTGCAGCCCGGCGGGGGAGCCATCCGGCCAGAGTTCCTCCAGCTGCAGTCGCTGCCCGGCCGCGTAGAGCTCCTGCACCGCCATGCGGTTCTGGGTGAGGGTGCCGGTCTTGTCGGAGCAGATCACCGTGGCACTGCCAAGGGCTTCCACCGCTGGCAGCTTGCGGATGATCGCGTGGCGCCGGGCCATGCGGTGCACGCCGATCGCCAGGGTGATCGTGACGATGGCCGGCAACTCCTCAGGGATGGCACTCACGGCCAGGGCCACAGCGGCATCAAACATCTCAGCGCCGCTGCGACCTCTGGCCAGCCCCACCAGCGCCGTGAGAATCGACAGACCCAGCACAAAGCGCAGAACGGTGATGCTGAAGCGCCCAAACTTGCGCGTCAGCGGTGTGCTGAGCGGGGAACCCCGCTGCAGGGAAGCGGCCAGATCCCCCAGTTCGGTGGCATCACCGGTGGCGACCACCAGCCCACGCCCCTGGCCGGTGGTCACGAAGCTGCCGGCGTAGGCCATCCCGTAGCGCTCCGCCAGGGGGGCATCAGCCGGATCGGCGGCGATGGCCTTGGCGACCGGCAGGGATTCGCCGGTGAGGCTGGATTCATCCAGCTGCAGGTTGCGCACCTGCAGCAGCCGCAGGTCGGCGGGCACCTGATCGCCTGCGGACAGAAGCACCACATCGCCGGGCACCAGGTGCTGGGCCTCGAGCCGCTGCTGGTGTCCATCACGCAGGACTTCGTTGTCGGAACGGATCTCGAGGGCGAGGGCCCCGATCGAGCGCTCAGCGCGGCTCTCCTGCACAAACCCGATCACCGCATTGATCACGGTGACGCTCCAGATCACCGCCGCTTCCCGCAGCGAGCCGGTGAGGGCTTTAACTGCGCCGGTGATCAGCAGGGCATAGAGGAGGGGGGCATGGAACTGGGCCAGAAACTGAAGCCACAGCGGCCGTTGCGGCCGCCGTGTCAGCCGGTTGGCCCCCAGGTGCCGCAGCCGCTCCTGAGCGTCGCCGCTGCTCAGGCCCCGGACGGTATCGACCGCCAGCCGCTCCTGCAGTTGCTCGATGGTGAGGACATGAGCTCCGCGTAACTGCAGGTCCATCGGGGTCGGCTCAGGCGTTGGCTCAGGAGTGACTGAGGGCTTGCTGGAGGGCCGCATGGCGGCTGGGGCGGAGCGAGACACCCGGAATCCCGGGGACTCCGATGCGGTTGAGCCGCGCCAGCGGTTGATCGGCTGACACCACGATGACGACGCTGCGGCCTTGCTGTTGGCTGTCCAGACAGAGGGTCTCGATGGCCAGGGCGGCCGTCACCCCCAGGAGGGGGACATCGCTGAGGTCGAGGATCAGGGTCTGAAACGCGCCGATTGCATTGAGCTTCTGGGTCAGGACTTTGCCTGCCCCGAAGCTCAGCGGGCCGCTCATCTGCAGCAGCAACACCTGATCGCCCGCCTGGCGGAGGAGCTGCTGCTCCTGGGGCGAGAGCAGGCCTGCCTCCTCCGATTCAACTCCGCCACGGAGACTGCGGGCCGCCTGCTTCTGCTGCTCATTCTGGCGTTGCAGGCTGAACAGGTTGGCCAGAAACATCCCCACCAGCACGGCGGTGATCAGATCCCAGAACACCGTGAGCAGGAGCACCAGCCACATCAGAGCGGTGGTGCGGAGAGACAACCGTGGTGCGCGAAACAGAAAGGACCAATCGATGATGTCGAGGCCAACCTTGAGCAGGATTCCGGCCAGCAGAGCCAGCGGAATCGGACTGGCCAGAGGCCCGGCCCCAAGGCAGATCACCAGCAGTACAACCGCATGGGTGATGCCGGAAAGCCTGGTGCGGCCGCCGGCCTGCACATTCACCACGGTGCGCATGGTGGCGCCGGCCCCCGGCAGACCGCCCAGCAGCGCGGCCGCCGTATTGCCGATTCCCTGGCCGATCAGTTCGCGATCGGAATTGTGATGCGTGCGGGTGACACTGTCGGCCACCAGGGAGGTGAGGAGGGTGTCGAGCGAACCCAGCAGGGCAAGGGTGATGGCTCCGCTGATCAGCAGTTGCAGATCGCCAAGGGGGAAACGGGGCCAGCTCAGCTGCGGCAGGCCGCTCGCCATGGGGCCCAGCCTGGGCAGAGCCTCATGGGGCAACGCGATCACCGAGAGCAGGGTCCCCACCACCAGAACCACCAGTGGGGCAGGAAGCACCTTGCTCCAGCGGCGTGGGTAGAGCATCACGGCCGCGAAGCTCAGTCCCCCCACCAGCAACGCCAGTCCGTTGGTTCCTGGCAGCGCACCGGGCAGAGCTGTAAGCACCGCCGGAATTGAACCGGAGAGCTTCAGGCCGAGCAGTGGCGGCAGCTGAAGGATCACGATGATCACGCCGATCCCCGACATGAAGCCAGAGATCACCGTGTAGGGCATGAAGGTGAGGGTCTGACCAAGCCGCAGCACACCCATCAGTACCTGCAGCAGCCCGGCCAGGGCCGCAATGCCGAAGGCCAAAGGCAGGGCATCTTCGATGCCGTAGCGCCGGGTGAGCACAGCCAGCAGCCCCGTCATCACAACGGTCATCGGCCCAGTCGGGCCAGAGACCTGGGTTGCTGTACCGCCCAGCAGGGCTGCCAGGAAGCCCAGCACGATGGCGCCATAGAGACCCGCCAGGGCACCAGCTCCTGAGGCGACACCAAAGGCCAGCGCCAGAGGTAGGGCCACCACGGCAGCGGTGAATCCGCCCGCCAGATCGCTGCGCCAGTGCTGAAACGTCAGTTGGGGCTGATGGGAGGGAGCCATCAGTGGGCCGCAGACATGGATCCGCCGCGTCCGCCGGCTTCCTCCGCCACGCCGATGCGGGCGAACAGATCGGTGCTTTCGGGGTTGAGGTTCAGAACCTCCACGCTGCTCCCGCCGAGCTTGAGGCGACGGATCACCTGATCCAGTGCCGTGACCCCGCTCTGATCCCAGATGTGGGCGTCGGCCATATCGATGGTCACACGCTCGGGATGTTCATGCAGCTCGAACCCCTGGCGGAAATAGATGCTGCTTACAAAAAACAGCTGACCCTGCACCCGGTAGAGGCGATGGTTGGGCGCGAGCAGCTCGCTGCTCACCGCGATCACCTTGGCCACCTTGCGGCTGAACAGGATGCCGGCCAGGGCCACGCCCGCCAGCAGACCCACCGCCAGGTTGTGGGTGAGCACGGTGACCACCACCGTGAGCAGCATCACGGCGGTGTCGCTCTTGGGGATGCGGCGGATGTCGCTGATCGAACCCCAGTTGGCCGTATTGATGGCGATCATCACCATCACCCCCACGAGAGTGGCCATCGGGATCTGATTCACCCAGCGGCTGGCCAGCAGGATCATCGCCAGCAGGGCCACGCCCGACGTCAGCGTCGACAGGCGGGTGCGGCCGCCGTAGCCCACGTTCATCACCGACTGGCCCACCAGGGCGCAGCCGGCCATACCGCCGAACAGCGAGCTGACGATGTTGCCGATCCCCTGGCCGCGGGCCTCGGCGTTCTTGGAGCTGGTGCTGTCGGTGAGGTCGTCGAGGATGTCCTGGGTCAGAAAGGTTTCCATCAGACCCACCAGCGAGATCGCCAGCGCCGTGGGCAGGATGACCCCGAGGGTTTCGAGGTTGAAGGGCACCTGGGGCAGCGCGAAGCGCGGCAGGCCATCGGGCAGGGTGCCCAGGCTGGCGACGGTGGGCACGTCCAACCCCAGGCGAATCGAGATGCCGGTGCTGATCAGGATCGCCACCAGCGCCGAGGGCACCACGGTGGTGAGCCGTGGCAGCAGGTAGATGATCGCCAGGGTGAGGGCCACCAGCCCCCATACCGCCGGCAGCTGTGCAGTCATGAGGGTCACTTTTTCCGGGTGGAACCAGTCGAGTCCCAGCTGGGGCAACTGGGCCAGAAGGATCAGGATGGCCAGGGCGTTGACAAAGCCCGCCATCACCGGCTGGGGCACGAAACGCATCTGGTGGGCCAGGCGCAGGTAGCCCCAGGCGATCTGCAGCACGCCGGTGAGGATCCCCGCTGCCAGCAGGTACTGCAGGCCGAGCCCCTCGCCGAGGGCGTTGCCCTGCTGCACCAGGCCCGTCATCAGCAGGGCGGTGGAGCCGGTGGCGGAGGTGATCATCGCCGTGCGGCCGCCCACGACCGCCAGCGTCACGGAGAGCAGAAAGGCTCCGAACAGGCCCACGCGGGGATCCACGCCGGCGATCCCGGAGAAGGCGATCGCCTCCGGGATCATCGCGAAGGCCACCACCAGGCCCGAAAGGATGTCGCGGTGGGGTTTGCCCCACCACGACTTGAGGAAGTCGGTCACGTCGTCAGTCCAGTGATCTGTTGCAGCAGCTGCACTGAGACAGGCTGGTCCCACCAGGGACCCATGGCCTCAGCGAAGGACGGCAGCCGTTACGGGGGACTGATCAGCATGTGTTCAAGCTATCAGCGCCGGGTTGGTCGCCCGGATTGACTGCATCAACGGCAACGTGGGGCCGGTGCCATGCCATCTGTTGGTGACGGCGTTGCGGAGGCAACCATGAGTGATCAGCCCCTGAGCGAGCAGTTCGAGCTCGACGCCCGCTGCGATCAGCCCTTTCGTGTGCTCACCCTGGCGGCTGGAGCCATCGCCACGCTGGGCCTGCTGGCGAACAGCAGCGCCGTGGTGATCGGTGCGATGTTGATCGCCCCCTGGATGCTGCCGCTGCGGGCGGCGGCCTTCGGGATCCTGCAGGGGCGCCTGCTGCTGGTGGGACGGGCCCTGCTCACCCTGCTGATCGGCCTCGCCATGACAGTGGTGTTGTCGGTGCTGCTGGGTGTATCGGTGGGGCTGCCGATCCTGGGATCGGAGGTGGAGGCCCGCACGCAGCCGAACCTGCTGGATCTGGGTGTGGCTCTGGTGGCAGGAGCGATCGCCGCCTACGCCGCGGTGAGCAGCAAGGCCATCAGCTCCCTGGCCGGCACCGCGATCGCCGTGGCGCTGGTGCCACCGGTGTGCGCCTTCGGGCTGTTGCTGGCCAGGACGCAATGGAGTGAGGCGCTTGGGGCTGCGCTGTTGTTTGCGGCCAACCTGCTGGGAATCCTCAGCGGAGCGCTGATCACCCTGGCGGTGTGCCTGCCGGAGCTGCGCATCAGGCTCTGGCGCAGTCGCCTTGGGCTGGTGAGTCTGCTGCTCACGGCGCTGCTGCTGATCCCCCTGACGGGCAGCTTTCTGACGCTGATGGCCAAGGCCAGAAAAGTAGCGGCCCTCGACCAGATTCAGCAGGCGATCACGGCATCGCTCAAGAACCGCACCATCACCCTGGGGCAGGATTCCGAACTGATCAATGTGCGGATTGACTGGAGCCAGAATCCTCCCTTGATTCGCGCCGCTGTGCGTGTCACCAATCCCCGGCTGCCGACGACACGCCAAGTGGCGGCGGTGCAGACGTACATCAACGATCAGCAACCGATCCGCTATCGGCTGCTTGTTCAGCGTGTTTCTGTCGACGTGGTTGGCCCCGAGACAGAACCCAATCCCTCTGAGACGCTCCCTCAGGTGGACCCTCGCGATCTAGCCTCTCCCGAGCTGATGAACAACGTGCCCGCCACTCCTGATCGCCAGGTCCCGGAGTAATTCCCAAAAAAGATTGCGCTTGGGAGTCAGTACTTTTTGTGCAACGGTGAACCGATCTCAAAAGCACAACAAAGCCCAGAGCGTTGGCCCCGGGCGTTTGCCTGCTCAGCCGTGGTGCCTTCCCAAGGGGGTTGGGCGCAGCTGTGCGGTCGGTTGATCGTCAGATCAGAAGGTCTTTGGTTGTGGGGCGGAGCTGCCGGCGCTGGCACCTGGGGCCAGGTGTCCATCGGGACGTTCCATGGGGTCCGGGGCACCTCAGGCGGTGCAGTGGACGGCGTGTGTCCCCTCCAGGAAATGGCACGCCAGGAACATCAGTAATCCGTCGAGAGTGTTGGAGCAGGGGCCGGATCGTCAGCGCACTCCTGATTGCTGCTCAGGGGGGGTGTCGTCCATCAATGGAGCCTCCGAATCCCGTTGCAGCCACGATGGTCCCGCCCAGCGGAGCCAGCAAGGGCCGCAGCCCATTCGACACCGCTCTTCACCTGGGGCAACGGGGCTTCATGACGGGGGCTTCACCAGAGGTTCTCAGGGCGTATCGGTGCTGCATCGACCAGGCCGGTGGCGGGTTCCTGAAACCGTCCTTTTCCAGGCGGGAACAGGAACCTCACAGGCCCTCCGCCACTGGCCAGAAGGCGTAATTTGTAGTTGAGGGGAGGTCTGGGAGCCAACCCGACCCTCACCCTCCACAAGAGTCCGGCCAGGGAGCACCCGAGCCGGTGCGCACGACGGAGGTGCGAGTGATTGAAGTGGTTGCCCAACAGCCAAGTGAACGCGGTGACGCGGCGAGAACGTCATCCCGTAACAGCAGAGAGCGATACGCCAGTTCTGTTTCCCGCGTGTTGAAACCCCGGGCTGCATAACCCGAGCCGGGATCACAACCGAGAAGGTCAAGCCCCGTGCATCTCTTCCCAGAGACGTGATCCCCATTCCTCTCCTGTCAGGCACAAGGCAGGCCATGCGTGAACACAAAGACACCCGACCCGATCAAGCCCTGGATGCCGAGGCAATGATCCGCGACCGGTGCTAAGGCGCCCCCCACGGGGCGCCTTCTTGTTGCAGTGATCAAACAATCGATGCGCATTCTGCATCGGTCGCCAGAGCTCAGGTGGCCAGTGCCAGGCTGAGCTGTTGCCGGATTGGCCCTTGATCCATCTCCCCCAGCGCACGCTGGCCCTGTTCGTCATGGCGATGACGGCTTCTGCGCCGCTCGGGGTAGGCGAAGCCGCCGTCGCTGCCCCCGCGGCCAGCTACCCAGCCACGGTGCTCTCGGTGGGAGACGGCGACACCCTGCGGGTTCAGGCCGGCGGCAGGTCCATCACCATCCGTCTGGCCTGCATCGATGCCCCAGAGACAGCCCAATCCCCCTGGGGCCAACAGTCCCGCGCCTACCTGATGCAGCGCCTGCCGCGGGGCCGTGAGGTGAGCATCCAGCCCCACACCAACGACCGGTATGGCCGCACGGTGGCGGAGGTGATCAGCGATATCAACATCAACCTGGTCATGGTGGAGGACGGCCAGGCCTTTGCCTACCGGCGCTACCTCAGTGGCTGTGACGCCAGGGAGTACCTGGATGCGGAGTTCCGGGCCAGCCGGCATCGCTACGGGGTCTGGCAGGTGGAAGGCGGCATCACCAGGCCCTGGGATTTCCGGCGCGGTCGCACCGCTGTGGTGATCCCCGATGGCACCACCCCCGGCGGCCGCCGGTACCGCTGCAAGGAGATCGGCTCCTATGCCCGCGCCCAGGAGCTGCTGCGCCAGGGCCACACCTATCTCGACAGCAATGGCGACGGTGAGGCCTGCGAGTCGCTGCGCCGCTGATCTCGATTGCTCCAGGCTCCAGCTGTCCAACAGAAAGCCCCCAGCCGGAGCCGGGGGCAGGGAGTCTCATGCGCGGGCCTCAGCCCTCCACCTTCACGGTCACGGTGCTCACCTTGTTGGCCTTGGGGGCGGTGACGGTGAGCAGCCCGTCGCGGTAGACGGCCTGCAGCTGCTCGCGCTCGATCGCTACCGGAAAACGGAAGCTGCGGCTCCAGGTGCCATAGCGGAACTCGCTCAGGAGGGGTCCGCGGACCTTCTCAACAGCGGCGGAAGCGTCGCTGCTGGTGGCGGAGGGATCAGCCTCAGACGGCTGGCCGCCCAGCTGATGCTGACTGCGACGCTCGGCACTGATCAGCAGGGTGCGCTCGGTGGCTTTCACCTCGATGGCGGCCTTGTCGACGCCGGGCAGCTCCAGCACCACCTCATAGGCCTCAGCGGTTTCGTGCACCTCAGCGGCGGGCACGCGCTCGGCGGTCTGCAGCTGCTGGCTCAGTTGCTGCTCGAGGCGATCGAACAGATCGAAGGGAGAGGAGGAACGGCGGGTCAGCATGGTGCGAATTGCGTTGATGACTGGCGACGGTTGCAGAAGCGGGGATTTCGGAGAACTCTGCGTTCGCCTCCGGTGCGATCACTGTCGCCGCGGCGAAACAGAGGCTGGGAGGGGCGAGCCGAACCGATCGATTGGGGCCTCACCACCAGGGTTCGGAGCACCGAAACGCCGTGGCGTATCAACCGAATTGGGGCAGCTGCCAGGCATCAACGCTGGCCCGTGTCCGTTCCTGGGAGTCCTTCTGGTGACAGAAGAGGACACCGCAACAGCAGGGTGGCCTGGCCCCGCCGCCATGCCTACGTTTCAAGCTGCGGTCGCGCCATCCCCGTGAAGATCGTCAACCGCTGCGCCATCACGGTCGAGCCCCGTCAGCCCTTCATGGAGTGGGCACAGCAGCTACAGCCCGATCAGCCTCTACCTCCCGGGGCCTTTGAGCCTGGTCTGTACCTTCTGCCCCCCTACGACAGCCGCAAGGACGCCATCGAGCTGCTGCAGCAGGGTTACGAGGAGATCTTCTGCTCGGAGCTGGAGACCTGGTCGAATGATCCTGAAACCTGGCCCAGTCCGCGCAGCCTGACCCTGTTCCATGAGTGGTTCACCTTTCGCTTCTACGACCTGGTCAGTGACCAGGGGCACGAACCACTGGCGCACTACGAGGTCGACGAATCCTTCCTGGAGGATCTGCGCAGCGTGATCAACGATTCTCCAGGCAGCTGAGCGTCGTCTCACCTGTTGCGACTCAGCGAGGTAGTCATCCCCCTGCAGTTGACCACCATGGCGAGCCTGGCAATTAGGGTTGGTCCATCACCCCAACCCCCGAATGATGCTCACCGGTGCTGATCTGCTCGCCAACGTCAAGGAGCTGGGCGATGTCTCCAAGTCTGATCTGGTGCGCGGCTGTGGCTACGTCTCCACCAAGAAGGACGGCACGGAGCGCCTGAACTTCACGGCCTTCTATGAGGCGCTGCTGGAAGCCAAGGGAATGAACCTGGGTGCCGGCGCTGGCCGTGGCGGCAAGGGCCGTCCGGGCCGGCAGCTCAGCTACGCCACCAAGGTGCAGTTCAACGGCAACCTGCTGGTCGGCAAGGCCTACACCGCCCAGCTGGGGTTGGAGCCCGGCGATGAGTTCGAGATCAAGCTGGGACGCAAGCAGATCAAGCTCATCCCTCTGGGTGCTGCCGAGGAGGAGTGAAGACTGCTCAGCTGAGCCCCACGTAAACTGGCTTGAACCACTGCATCCGCCGGTTCTGACGCTTCTCGCCATGCAGCACGGTGTGCCAATGGCCCCGGCGCCAGTGGGGCCGGCGAGCGGTGCCGCTGCTGCTGGTGCCAGCCGGGGTCCCTTCTGATGGGGCGCTGGGAGTGCGATCGAGCCGGAAGTCCTTGCCGATCCACACCGGCCCCTGGGGCGTCACGGCGCCGGAGTCATCGGCGGTCCCAGCCGAGAAACCTTTGCCGCTGGGCACCTTGGCCGCCGGGCCGGTGGTCAGCAGTTCCGGCTGGTAGAGCTGCACCAGCAAGGCGTTGATCGCCAGGCCCTCCATCCGCTGGTTGGTGCTCTGCACCGCCTGCTCATCCCACTGCCAGGCCGGGTGGCTCAGGTCTTCCACGGTGGGCTGTCGTTCGCCGATCTGCGGGAAGGAATGGCGGGTGAGATAGCTGGTGCCATCGAGGGCCAGGCCCACGCAGCTGATGCCGCTGATCCGCTTGGCCTCGGCCGGCAGCCAGTCGGCCATCGCCCGCAGATCGGCCACGATCACCACCGGGATCGGCACCCCGTCTTCTGTGAACAGGGCGCCATCGGGAAGCATCAGCCGGAAGCAGGGCAGCACCAGCGGCAGCTCGTCATCCAGGCGGGGTGAGGGTGTGCGGCGGAAGGCCTCCGCCAGCTCCGGCGCCAGAAAGCGGGGTGGGGCCTCGACGATCCGTGCCCAGCGGCAGGTGGTGGCAGCCCAGAAGCCGATTGGATCGGCCAGCTCGCTCATCACCTCCGCGCCGGCCTCGATCAGGGCGGCGTAGGCCAGGTGATTGGCCCAGTGCTGGAAGCCCCGCGGGGAGCGGTAGCGGTGCTGCTCCTGCTGGATGGTGGGGTCCTGGCGGCGCAGTTCCTTGATCACCGCGGCGATCGGCGGCAGCTCCGCCTGGCTGGCCCGGATCGATTCAGGCGTCAGCCGGCTCATCAGGCCTCAGGCGCCGGGTTGCCGGGCTGCCGTTCGAGGTTGGCCACGTTCACCTCGCTGATGTGGCCATCGGCCCAGCTCACGGTCGCCAGCAGCAGGGAGCTGCCAGGGCTCAACGGGGCGATGGCGGTCAAGGTGCCGCGGGCAAACGGACCCGCGCTGGTGGGTGCGGCGGGGCCGCTGAGCATCGCCAGCGACTGCAGGAAGCTCCTCGAGAAGCGCACCGTGTCTCCGTTCTGCAGGGCTACGCTCACAAAGATTCAGACTGGAATCGTGAGGGGCTCGACTCTGATTGGCAATATCAGAGTCCTGTCATGTGGCCAAGCGTTGCCCTAGATTGACTTGCATTTATCTGAGAGCAACTTGTTTCGAGCTAGCTGAAGTCTCTCCAGGCTCTTCCTGTATTCTACCAAGCGATATGATTGAGTCATTGTCCAGTTGCTTTGAACTATCGACATCCTTTTTATCTCCTCTCCATCGGACATATCCATGCTTTGCTCATAGATGCAAAAACGTTCGTAGTCTTCTGCAAGGCTCTTTCGAAGCATGTTCAGAGATTCAGTGATATACAGTAGCTCGATCTTCTCTCTTATCTGATCGGCTTGTAGCATTGGCAGCAGATTTCGGAGAGACGAAGCCCAAGCGCCTATGGATCCATCTGGATAGGGCAGGGTGCAAAACTTCACCAATGCATTAAGGCTGCTTTCTGCCCAAGCCCTTTCAATATCGGACCAGAAGGTCTCAAGAGAGATTGTGATCTGCTCAAACTCACAGTTTATCGCTTCTAGCGACGCTTTCTCGATAGCAGCCCTTGTGTTTGCTTCGCGGACTGTCGTCCAGGATTGAGAAACTACAGCGGCAAAGACAGCCCCTGACAATAGTGTAGATGCTAACCATGGCAGGCTCGCCGCCTGGCCGCCTATCTCGCAGGCAGCTGCTTCCATTGTTCCCAGCACAAACATGTTTCAGACGAATTATAGCTTTAGATCTCGGTGTGCGTTCACTGCTCTCCCTCGGCCCGGCGATGCCTGCCCATGCGCTCCTGCCGGCCGTGAACCGTCTGCTCCAGCAGGTGGAGGAGGCCAGTGGCCTGCCGGTGGCGGTGGCGCAGCAGAGCGACCTGAGCACCCTGGCCACGCTGCGGCCGGCGACGCCGGAGTATCAGGCGCACGTGATCGCCTATCGCGATGCCGATGAGGCCAGTAGCTACCACGTGGCCTTTGAGGCCGCCCTGCTGTTGCGCATCGTGCAGGTGCCCCCCGAGCAGCGGGTGAACTTCACCGAAAGGCGGGAGGCCAAGGAGAAGGTGGTCTCCCAGGTGGAGAAGCTGTTCAAGGGCCGCCTCGGGCTGGCTCAGGCCAGGCAGGCGGGGCTGCGCTTCTACGACGGGCTGATGGTGCAGCTGCGCTCCACAGGGCCGGGGCTGTGGGCCGACCGCTGGCTGTTCGAGCAGGTGCCGGAACTGCGGGGCCTGCAGGCGGCTGTGCTGCAGAGCCAGGTGCAGCAGAACGTGCCCTGCCTCAATGCGGAGGTGGACAAGATGAGCCCCGCCGAGGTGGTGAAGGCCAGCCGGGCGATGAACGCCGCCTATGCCTTCCAGGCCGCCGAGCTGGTGGGCATCCCTCCCTTGGCGATCCCGTATCAGGCGGCAGGGTTTCAGGCGCTGGCCAAGGAGCTGATCGCCATCACCCGCGCTGAACCGGCCACGGCGGATCCGGATCGGGAGATCGTCGATGGCTGGGCCGAGAAGCTGGGCCTCTCCCGCTGGTACGTCTGGAAGACGCCCTGATGGAAGGCACGGCGTTCTCGATCGAAGAGGCCAGCTTTGATGCCTCCCTGCTGCCGGAGGGCAGCCGCACCCCTGGCAGCGAGGCGTTCCACCGGGCGGTGACCGACTACTTCAAGAAGTCGTATGCCTCGATGGGCGGTCAGCTGTCGGTGGTGTTCGCCGCCGGCCGCATCGAGTTGGCCTGGGAGCCGGCGCCGCCGGAGGCACCAGCCATGGCCTCCATCGCTCCGCTCCTGCAGCAGCGCCGGTTCGATGAAGCCCGGCCGCTGCTCGAAACCCTGCTGCAGCTCCAGCCCGAGCACCCGGAGGCCCTTTACAACCTGGGCGTCCTCGCCAGCGAAGAGGGCCGGCTGGAGGAGGCCCGTCTGCTGCTGCGCCGGGCGGTGGTCGCCAATGCCCCCGATGCCCACGCCCAGGCCAATGCGCAAGTGGCGCTGGGATTGGCCTCCCTGCGGCAGGAGGACCGCGCAGAAGCAAGGCAGGCCCTGGAAGCCGCGATCGAGCTGGAACCGCAGAACGCCTTTGCCCTGCGCAGCCTCGGCAGCCTGCTGGTGATCGCCGGGGCCATGGCGGCTGGGGCTGAACGCTTCCGCCAGGCGCTGGCGGTGGTACCGGACGATCTGATCACCACCTTCAACCTGGCCCAGGCGTTGCTGGAGCTGGATCCAGACGAGCACCGAAACGAGGCTGACCGTCTGCTGCTGCGGGTGATCGAGGCCCAGCCCTACGGCGAGCTGGCCAACAAAGCCAAGGACCTGCGCGGCAGCATCGCCAGCCGGGATCTGCGGGCTGAGCAGCCCGATGGGCTGCGGCAGGACGCGGTGAGCTACTGCCTCCAGGCCCTGCAGCTGTTCGAGGGGATGGATCAGCAGCGCTTCCTGGCGGTGCTCAGCGAGGTGGCAGCTGTCGGCCAGGGGGGTCTGCAGATCAACGAGCCCGGCACTTCCCGCAGCCTCAAGACCCTGCCCGGCAGCTGGAGCGATCTGGCCCTGGCCTGCCTGATCCACGTGGGGATGAAGCGGCTGATGCCGAATGAGGACTCAGGACTGGGGATCGGGGCGGAGTACGAGGAGGCGGTGCGGTTGCACCAGGGGTGAGATCCAGAGCCGATGCGTTTGCCGCATCGATCTGGCGTCACGGCTTGTCCGCGTCAGTGGCCGGCGACATCGATCTCTCCCCCCAGCGCTTGGCCGCAACCGCGGCGCCGGCTCGCGCCTCCTGAAACACCTTGCTGACCACCACCGGCTGGCCGGCCACGCGGAGGCGCCGCATCAGCGGGCTGTCGATGAACAGGCTGGAGACCACCAGCACATCGGCCGGTGCATCCGGCTCGAAGGCGATGGGGACCAGGCCGAGGCTGGTGGCGTGCTCCAGGGCCTTCTGCACCTTGAAGTCCCAGCCGTGGGCGTCCTCGCCATGCAGGGCGATGGTGCCGCCAGCGGCGGGGATGGTCACGGTGGTGTCGAGCCAGTCGTGGCTCTGCTGCAGACCCTCCCGGCTGGTGGTGAAACGCGGGAGGAGAGCCGGGGGCTCCAGCTCTGGCCGACTGATTCCTGCCACCCGCACCGCCGCCCTGGATGGATGCAGATGCGGCAGGCCATAGCGAAGCAACGAGGCCAAAGCGCGCGTGTCGCCGAGGGCGGTGTGAGCGTCATCGCCGGAGAGGCTGATGCCGTTGGCCGTGCAGAGCTTGCCGAGGCTGAGGAACGGGTTGGGCATGGTGTCGATGCCATCGCCCAGATCAAGCACCAGCTCCGGCCAGGCCTCGCTCGCCTGCCAGTAGTGGTGTCGCAGGATGGGCCCATCGAAGCGATCCAGGTTGTGGGCCACCAGAACGCGCCCTTCAAGAAGGGCCGCCAGGGTTGGCGCCACGGCCAAGAAGTTGGGTGCCGCTGCAGCCAGGCGCTCGTCGATGCCATGCACGGCGGCATTGGGGATCGGCACGCCCGGGTTGATCAGGGTGCTCCACTCCCGCTCGATCTCCCCCTCAGGCGAGAGCAGCAGCAGGGCGATCTCCACGATCCGGCAGAGCTGGCCGGTGCCGGTGGTCTCCAGATCGAGCACGGCAAAGCCGCAGGCGCCAGCGGGCAGCAGCGCCGGCAATGGCAGTGGCTGAGGTTGCAGGGCCATGACTGTTGGGGGATTCCCTCCGGCATAACGGGGCCATGGCCCGATGCAGCCGCTTTCTGGGCGGGGGATGCGGGATCGGCATGGTTCCAGCCGGATCCTTCATGAAAGCCGAGATTTGATGCAGAAACTGCATCGAAATGCGCATTGAGCAGAGAGCGGTCTTGTTCTTCGCACGTGGACTGAGCCACTTGACCTGTAGTGAGATGACGCTGGAGGGATGCAGATCAACAGCGTCCTGTGGCCTGTTCCACCATCGTCCAAGCCTGCCTGGCGTCAAGGCGCCAGCTTTCTGCCTACACCCCGCCCGAGCCCCTGGAGCACCTGCACGTGCTCGACCTGCTGGAGCTCACCGGATCGCAGTCCAAGGCTGCCCGTGCCCTGGCGATGCACCAGAGCACCGTCTGCCGTAGCGCCGCGCTGATGGGCGAGCAGTTCCGGCTGCAGCCAAGCCGCGGCACTGGCGTTCTGCGCTACGGCACCAACGAGAGCCTGCAGCTGCTGCGCCTCTCCTACCGGGCCCACCGGATGATGGATGGCCAGCTGCGCATCGCCACCGATCCCCTGCATCAGCCGCTGCTGGCCGGGATGATGAGCGTGCAATCGGTGCCCCCGAAGTTCCGGCACTCCGGCGAATGGGCCCAGCTGCTCAGCCAGGCGCTGATCGACGGGGCAATCGTCTCGTCCTGGTGCCATCACCGACGGGTGTCAGCATCCCGGCCGCCAACCTGGCCAGGGGTGATGACGGTGCCGCTGGGGGCGCTGCCGCTGCAGCTGATCATCCCCGCAACCAGTTCGGCGGAAGACCTCCTGCCCCGCAAGGTGCTGTTGCCGCGCCGCTCGGCCATGCCCCTGCTGCATGAGGCCCTGGCCTGGCATGGCTTCCAGCTGGAGGAGCAGCCGCTGAGCTGCCACGATCTTCCGGCCTGGCTCAAGCGCATGCGCGACCGCGAGCTGGCCCTGCCGCTCTGCCCAGGGCTGCTGGAGCCGGGCTGGATCGAGACCCAGGGCCTGTTGCTTCATCCCGAGCAGGCGCCCCTGTTGGAGCAGCTGTGGCTGCTGGTGCCGGAGGGTCGGGTGCGCAGCAGCCGCGAGGCCCGCCATCTGATCCGCACCCTGCGGCTGCGGCTCGTCAGGGCAGGGGAGGCGCTGCTGGGTGAAGCCGAGCTGCCTGAGGGGGAGGAGTGATGCGGGTTGTAATTCTCCTGTTCCAGGCCTCGACGGACAAATTGATGCACCCAGTGCATAGTTTTGACGGCCTTGTCTCTTGCTGCTGCCGTAGTGCCGCGGGAAGGCTCCCGCAAGATGCAGACTGGCGTCAGCGACCTCAGCCCTTGATGCCCGTTCCGCTCTGGCAGGCGTCGCGTTGGTGAGCACTGCTATGTCCAACACCAGTGTCAGACCCACTCCAGGCTGTGTGGTCCTCTGCCGCAGCCACCGCTGGCTGGTGGAGTCGGTGGAGCCGGCCGAGCACCCCGAGGGCGACACGGTGGTGGGGCTGGCGTGTCTCGACGACGACGCCAACGGCCAGCGCCTGGAGGTGTTCTGGGAGCGGGAAGTGGACCGACAGGTGCTGGGCGAGACCACCTGGGACACGGTGGGCCAGCGAGGCTTTGATCAGCCTCAGGTGTTCGGCAGCTACCTGAACACCCTGCGCTGGAACTGCGTCACCAGCACCGATCCGGGCCTGTTCCAGTCGCCGCTGCGGGCCGGGATCGACGTGAAGCCCTACCAGCTGGAGCCGTTGCGCAAGGCGCTGCGCATGCCGCGGGTGAGCCTGTTCATCGCCGACGACGTGGGCCTGGGCAAGACGATCGAGGCGGGCCTGATCCTGCGGGAGCTGCTGCTGCGCCAGAAGGTGCACCGGGTCGTGGTGGTGCCGCCGCCTTCGGTGGTGCTGCAGTGGCAGGGGGAGATGCAGAGCCGCTTCGGGTTGAGCTTTGCGGTGATGGACCGCAAGTACATCTCTGAGATGCGGCGACAGCGGGGCTGGGGCATCAACCCCTGGGCCACCCACACCCGCTTCATCATCAGCCAGGCGCTGTTGCGCGATGAGGCCTATGCCGGGCCGCTGCGCGACTGGTTGGGGGAGGAGGGCAAGCAGACGCTGCTGATCCTCGATGAGGCCCACAACGCGGCACCGGCCAGCGGCTCGAAATTCGCGATCGATTCCAAGCTCACCCGAGCGGTCCGCGATCTGGCGGTGCGTTTCGAGCACAAGTTGTTCCTCTCGGCCACGCCCCACAACGGCCACAGCAACAGCTTTTCGGCCCTGCTGGAGATCCTCGATCCCACCCGCTTCTGCCGCGGCGTACCCGTGCGCAAGCAGGACCTGGACGATGTGATGGTGCGGCGGCTCAAGGAGGACCTGCGCCAGATCGGTGTGGAGCTGCCCGAGCGGCTGGTGGTGCCGGAGGTGATCGATGGCCTGCCGGCCGACACGCCGGAGCTGCGGTTGGCGGAGCTGCTAAGCCGCTACCGCGAGCAGCGCAACCAGCGGCTGGCTGCCGCCGGCAAACGCGAGCGGGCGGCCGAAAACCTGGTGATCGCCAACCTGCAGAAGCGACTGTTGAGTTCGATCGCCGCCTTTGATCGCACCCTGCAGGTGCACTGCACCACCCTGAAGAAGCGCTCAGGCCAGGAGAGCCGGCGCCGGCCGCCGCGGCTGGAGACGCTGGATCTACTCGCCGATTCGATCGATGGCGACGACGAGCGGGCCGAGGGCGATGAGGAGGAGCTGCTGCAGGAGGCCGATGCCCAGCACGAAGCGGCGGTGAGTTCGGCGTTGCAGGCCACGGGCGACGACTGGCAGCTGCTGGGCCAGATGCAGGAGATCGCCCAGGCGGCCCGCTATGAGCCCGACAGCCGGGTGCGGCGCCTGGAGCAGCTGATCCGCCAGCACCTCTGCCCTCGCCTGGGGCAGCCGGGTGCGGAATGGGCCGGCGAACGCCTGCTGATCTTCACCGAATACGCCGACACCAAGGACTGGCTGGAGCGGCGGGTGCGCGAGCTGATCGCCGGCAGCGATCAGGCCGAAGCGCGCCTCGCCACCTTCCATGGCGGCATTGGCGATGAGCGGCGTGAGGCGATCAAGCGCAGCTTCAACAGCCCACCGGCGGAAGACCCGCTGCGGATCCTGATCGCCACCGACGCCGCGCGCGAGGGCGTGAATCTGCAGAACCACTGCAAACGCCTGGTGCACTTCGATGTGCCCTGGAACCCGGGCCGGATGGAGCAGCGCAATGGCCGCATCGACCGCACCCTGCAGCGGGCGCCGCAGGTGTATTGCCACTACTTCGTGCTGCCGCAGCGGCCGGAAGACACGGTGCTCGACACGGTGGTGCGCAAGACCGACCAGATCCGCAGCGAACTGGGCTGCCTGCCGCCGGTGGTGATCCGCAAGCTCAACGACCTGCTGGCCAAGGGCATCAACCCCACGGCCCTGGCCGCCACCCTGGCGGACATCGAGGGGCTCGATCAGGAGGAGGCCTTCCGCCGTACGCGAGCGCTGCTGGAGGAGGAGCTGGAAGGCAGCCGCGAGCGAAAGGACAAGCTGGAAACCCAGGTGGGGACGCTCGAGCGCTACCTGGAGCGCTCGCGCAAGTGGCTCAACTTCAGCAGCGGTTTGTTCCGCGGCGCCCTCAACACCAGCCTGCAGCTCACGGGTCAGAACAACGGCCAAGCCGGTGCAGCCCTGGCCCTGCGCCCCCGTGATCCGGCCCAGGCGGCTGCGGATCCCGATCGCGCCATCTGGGAGTTTCCCAACGCCGAGGAGCTGCCCGGCGGCGATGCGGTGTGGGGCGATGTGCTCGATGCCCTGCGGCCGCCGCGCCAGCCGGGCCAGAAGCTGTGGCAGTGGCGCCAGGAGACGGCGCTGCAGCCGGTGGTGTTCCGCGATCCGCAGGAGGTGAACGCCGATCGGGTGCACCTGCACCTGGAGCACCCGCTGGTGCAGCGGCTGCTGCGCCGCTTCCTGATGCGCGGGTTTCAGAGCGATGCTCTCAAGCGCGCGGCGGTGCTCGGCACCAGCGACGACACGGCCAAGCTGATTGTGCTGGCGCGGCTGAGCCTCTATGGCCACGGCGCGGCGCGGCTGCACGATGAGGTGCTGGCGGTGGTGGCCGAATGGGATCCCGCCGATCCGAGCCGGCGCCTGCGCAAGCTGAGTGAGGAGAAGAGCCGGCGGGCACTGGAGGATCTGGAGGCCTCGCTGCAGCAGCGGCTGGAGGCACCGGAGGCCATCACCGCTGCCCTGAAGGGGCACCTGGCTGCGGATGTGGAGCAGCTGCGCGAGGCCCTTGATCGCGTGGTGGACCAACGCCGTGAGGATGCCGCAGGCAAGCTCGGCAAACGCGCCGAGGAGGAGGCCGCCCGCTTCTGCAGGGTGCTGGAGGAGCAGCGCAAGCGCATCCTCAGCAGCCGCAGCCGCGTGAAGGACAACCCCGATCAGCTGCTGCTCGAACTGGGCGACATCGCCGATGCAGAAGAAATGAAAGCAGTGCGCCGCCAGGTGAGCGACAACTGGCGCTACTGGGAGCAGCGGCTGGCGTCGATCGACACCGACCTGGAGCGCGAGCCTGAGCGCATCCGCCGCACCTTCGCGCTGCAGACCCACCGGGTGGAGCCGGCTGGGGCGATCTATCTGTGGCCGCAGGGGGCAGATCCCCAGGAGGTGCGCTGATGGTCAGGCCATTCAGGTCAACCCAGCACAGCCACCGGGTAGTCGCGCATCAGGGGATCAACGCTCACCAAGGTGAGGTTCTCCTCAACAGCCTGGGCGATCAGCAGGCGATCAAACGGGTCTTTGTGCGGCACCGGCAATTGATCGAGTCGCCTGATGTGAGGCCAATGCACCGGCAACAGCAACCACCCTTCCTGATCGACGACCCAGCGATGAATCTCCGGCAGGGGAAGCTCGAGATCCAGCTTGCCCAATTTCACCTTGATCTGGATCTCCCAGAGATTGACCACGCTGCAGCAGATCTGATTCCCAGGATCAGCGATGCAATTGGTGGCTGTGGCGGACAGACGCGAGGGTTCCGCCAACCACCAGATCAGCACACTCGTATCGAGAAGAAAGCCGGCACCGCTCAAGGAATCAGAAACTCCTCAGCAAGAGGTGCATCGAAGTCTGCATGGGTGTGCATCTTTCCCAGCAGGCCGCCGGGCTGCCGAGGGGCAGAGGCAGCCCGAGAGACCGAATCCTGCATGGCTGCCAGCAATGCGCCGACCTGGCTGCGCTCATCAGGAGACAGGCGCTCCAGCTGGTGTTGCAGGGATGGGCTGATGGAAGTCATGGCGAACCGAAGACACGCCTGTCTCAATCCTAGGTGGGTTGGGCATGCAAGCCTGCAACCGCCAGGGAGCTCGCCGGACCCTGTCATGACCCGCGAAACCCACTGGCTCCACAAGAAGGCTGTCGCCGTTTGGGTAGCCGGCCTCCGGGAGGTGCGCTGATGCCTTCACACGCATCCACTCGCCTGCCCGCCGATGACTGGCTTGGCCTGCTGAGGCCCGTTGGCCTGGTGGTGGCGCCGGCGGTGCTCAATGCGCTGCAGCTGTTCCCCAACCAGAGCACCGCCTATCTCTCAAGTGTTCAACGCCAGCTGGAAGGCTTGCTGGAGGAGGTGGAGGGTCCCAATGGCCAGCCACTGGCCGTGGTGCCCAGCTTCCAGCTGCTGGCCACGGACTTGCTCGACTGGGGCGAGGCGGATCTGGTGCCAGCCGCCGAGCTTCAGGCCGTGCCAGAAGTGGTGCTGGCGGAATACGGCGAGACCCTGCGGCCCACCCATGGCGTGCCGGCGTTTGAGCAATCCACGGCGGGGTCCTCACCAGGCGCCGAGTCAGCGACAAAGCTGCAGGCCCTGGTGCTCGACCTCACCCAGTGGTGCGACGCCGGCGGTAAGCCTGATCCCCAATGGGGCCGCGACTTCGATGCAGCATGGAACCCCAGCGGCCACGGCTGGGACGCCACACCGCAACAGCGCTTCGAGCGGCTGCTGAAGGAAACGGAGATCCCCATCGGCCTGCTGTTCAACGGCAGCCAGCTGCGGCTGATTCATGCGCCGCGGGGGGAATCGAGCGGCTGGCTGACGCTGCCGCTGGAACCGATGGCGGAGGTGGCGGGCCGGCCAATGCTCGGCGCCCTGGAGCTGCTGCTGGGGGTCGACCGGCTGTTCGGCGGAAACCCGGAGCAGCGCCTGCCGCAGCTGCTGGCCGCCAGCCGTAAAAACCAGAACGAGGTGAGCACCCGCCTGGCCGAGCAAGTGCTGGAAGCCCTGTGGGAACTGCTGCTGGGCTTCGATGAAGCCGAGCGCATCGCGCGCGACTCAGGCGGCACCGTGCTGGGCGATCTGGCCACCACAGAAGCAGGCCAGAAACACCTCTACGGCGGCCTGATCACGGTGCTACTGCGGCTGGTGTTCCTGCTTTACGCGGAAGACGAGGCGCTGATGCCCGCCGATTCGCTCTACGGGCAGCACTACAGCGTCAGCGCCCTGGCGGATCGGCTGCGCCAGGAACGTTTTGAGCACCAGGGGGCGATGGCGGACCGGCGCGGTGCGTGGGCCTCCCTGCTGAGCCTGTTCCGGCTGGTGTACGACGGCGGCGGATCCGATCCGGCCTACCTGCCGGCCCGCCACGGCGAACTGTTCGACCCCGATGCCTACCCCTTCCTGGAGGGCCGCGATTCAGACAGCTCTTACACCGACGCCATCCTCACCAACCTGCCATCCATCAGCGACGACGTGGTGGAGAAGGTGCTCACCCGGCTGCTGTGGCTGGCGGATGAGAGCAAGGTGGCCCAGCGGCTCAATTACCGCTCACTGGATGTGGAGCAGATCGGCTCGGTGTACGAGGGGATCATGGGCTTCTCGGTGCAGGGGGCCAGCGGCCCCAGCGTGGGCATCACCTACCGGCCGCCAAGGCAGAAGATCACGATCACTTTGGTAGTGGACGCCGAGCAGCTGCTGCAGGTGGCCGCCGGCAAGCGCGAGAAGTGGCTCGATGAGCAGGCCGGCGTGGCACTGAAGCTGCCGGCGAAGGCCAAGGAGGGCCTCAAGCAGGCGACCTCCCTGGCGGAGCTGTGCCTGGCCCTGGGCAACCGCCTCTCCCCCCACACACCCAACGGCCTGGCAAGCGGCTCCTTGATCCTGCAACCAACGGCCGAGCGACGCCGCAGCGGCAGCCACTACACGCCAAGGGCTCTCACCGAGCCGATCGTGGCCGAGGCTTTCCGGCCCTGGTTGGAGAGTTGCAACCACCAGCCCACGGCGGAGCAGATCCTGGCGCTGAAGGTGTGTGATCCGGCCATGGGCTCGGGCGCCTTCCTGGTGGCGCTGTGCCGCTACCTGGCGGGGTGGCTGGTGAAAGCGTGGGACAACGGTGATGACCACAAAGCTCCCAAGGATCCCACCCTGGACAAAGACCTCTACGCCCGGCGCCTGATCGCCCAGGGCTGCCTCTATGGCGTGGATAAGAATCCCTTTGCGGTCAACCTGGCGCGGCTGTCGTTGTGGCTGGTGACGCTCAGCCAGGACCTGCCCTTCACCTTTGTCGACCACGCCCTCAAATGCGGCGATTCGCTGGTGGGCTATTCGCTGCAGGAGATCCAGAGCGCCACCGAAAACGTGCAGCTGCAACTGCTGCGTCTTCAGCAGGGCACCTACATACAGGCCTGCGCCGATCTGCGCAGCAGCTTCGCGGACGACACCCTCAACGACGAGGGCTATGACCGTAAGAAGGTGCTGCTGCAGCAACAGATCAAGGCCACAGAAGGCCTGCGCCAGGCCGGTGATCTGATGGTGGCGGCCTTCTTTGAGAAGCAGAAACCCAAGGAGCGAGCGGACAAGCAGCAGGTGTATCTGGCCATGCTCAGCGGCGCCTTCAACGACGAGGGGCTACAGGATTCGATTCAGGAGATCCGGGATCGGCTGGCTGCAGGCGACAAGGGCATTACCCCCTTCCACTGGGATCTGGAGTTCCCTGAGGTGTTCGGCGAGGGGCGCGTTGGGTTTGATGCCTTCGTGGGCAATCCGCCCTTCGTTGGTGGCAAGCGCATCAGCGAGATCCAAGGAGATACCTACAACTCCTGGTTGGCAGAGCTGCATTCAGAAGCCAACAAGAATGCTGACCTTGTGGCCCACTTCTTCCGCCGCTGCTTCCAGCTGCTTCGGCCCGGGGGCTCGCTGGGCCTGATCGCCACCAACACCATCGCCCAGGGCGACACCCGCAGCACCGGCCTGCGCTGGATTTGCCTGAACGACGGCACGATCTACGCGGCACGCAAGCGCTACAAGTGGCCCGGTGTAGCAGCCGTGGTGGTGAGCGTGGTGCACCTGCTCAAGGGTGCCTACGGCGGCGCGAAGCTGCTGGAGAGGAGGCCGGTGGAGCAGATCACGGCGTTTCTGTTTGCCAATGGCGGCCACGATGATCCGAAGCAACTGGCGGCAAATGCCGGCAAGAGCTTCGTGGGCAGCTACGTGCTGGGAATGGGTTTCACCTTCGATAGAGGAGAGGAGGCCGACGACGACACTCCGGGCATTCCCTCACCGATCGCCACGATGGAGCGGCTGATTGCCGAGAGCCCTAAGAATGCTGAGGTGATTTTTCCGTACATCGGTGGTGAGGAGGTAAACAGTAGCCCGACCCATTCCCATCACCGTTATGTGATCAACTTTGGCGAACGCAGCGAAGAAGAGTGTCGGCTCGGGTGGCCAAAGCTAATGGCTATTCTGGAAGCAAAAGTCATGCCTGAACGGATCACAAAGGATGGCAGAAAGTATCCGCGCATGGTTTATGAATGGTGGAAGTTCTGGAATGCCCGGCCTGCGCTAGAAGCTGCTGCAAGTGTTTGCGGGAAAGTGCTTGTAACCGCGAGGCATCAACCCAATTGGCAGCTTGCATTCATGCTGCCAAGCAGCGTCTTCTCGGAGGCGATGGTGGTCTTTACTCTCCCCTATGTAAGTGTCTTTGGTGGGCTGCAATCAACCTCCCATGAGATTTGGGCAAGATTTCTGGGCTCATCGATGAAGGATGACCTCCGCTATACCCCCACCGACTGCTTCGAAACCTTCCCCTTCCCCACCGCTCTCCTCGATTCCGCCGCCAGCGAAACCGCCCACGACGCCACCCGCCAGAGCCTCGAAGCCATCGGCGAGCGCTACCACCAGTTCCGCGCCGAGCTGATGGTGAGCAACAACGAAGGCCTCACCAGCACCTACAACCGCTTCCACGATCCCGCCGAAACCAGCAGCGGCCAGCTGCAGCTCAGGGCGCTGCACCAGGAGCTGGATCAGGCGGTGCTGGAGGCCTACGGCTGGAGCGATGCGCTCACCCAGGCGATCTCCGAGAACCCCCACCAAACCCCCTGCGGCTTCGGCCTCGATTACCTCGACCTCGAAGACGACATTCAGCTCCCCGAAGCCCTGCAGGAGCGCATCGACACAGGAGACCTGTTCTTCTGGGATGCCGGGGACGCCCTCGATTTCCAGGGTCAGCTGCAGGCCACCGGCGCCATCAGCGGCCGACGCAAACTCCCCTGGCGCTACCGCTGGCCCGATGCCGTGCGCGATGACGTGCTGGCGAGGCTGTTGGCGCTGAATGCCGAGCGGTACGAGGAGGAGCTGGCGATGGGGCTGCACAGCAAGAGTGCCACAGCATCTGCTAAGAAACGGGGTCGCAAGCCTAAAGTCCAAGTATCAGAGACTTCCACCTTCGAACTAGAACCAGAGCCTTTCCAAATGGGGCTTAAACTTTAGAACATGATCAATTTATCATTTAAACTCATTTGGATCATGGAGTCACGGGCTGGTCCAAGGTCAAGTTGCAGCTGCAGAGAAGATATTGATCGTCTGATCTGTTCTCATTAAGCAAAGCTCACCAAAGGTTACTGAGGGAATGGCCAAGAAGAAATCAAAATTCAAACATGCTCCACATGCAAGCAATTCAGGGGTCGAGCCGTTTTCAGCACACGCTCGAGCAGCTGGCTTCAAAGGTCACACTAACAAGCCGATCGGGGAGCTCCGTGGGGAACTTGCTGCTGCAGCTGGTTTTTCCAGCGAATCAGAAGTTGCCAGTTTATTTCCAGCAAACCTACATAAGCATGTCCACCTTGTTCATCGAGGCATCACTGAGATAGTTGGTGCTCGGTATAGTGGCGAGCTGAAAAGCACAGACATTCCCAGTAGATATGCTGATCTAATTAATTGCTTATCGGCAACGGCCAGGGATCCCATGTTGGATCCCGCCAAGACTGGGGCATCCGACCCGAGCACGCATCGAGTTCAAAAAAGAGCTGACCTTGCGATCGATGCACTTCGACAAGTCATCGTGGAGTCACTCTTAACACCTCTTTCTATGCTTCCCTCGTTGCTGGCAGACAAAGGGTTAAATGATCAAGATAAACTGAAACGCCTTGATGTCTATACTCGCTCGCTTGAAATGCTCTATGAGCCACTTCAACTCGAACCGATTGGGGATCCTGGAGAAAAATCTATATTTGATCCTCGGTTCCACGAATCAGCTCAAGAGATTGCCGTTGGAAATGACTGCGTAATTAAGCGTATTGGATTTATGCAGGGCGATTCTGTTATTCGTAAAGCCGTTGTTGAAGGCAAGGAGTAAGAGACGATGCTGAAACACCTCGCCATTGATCTTGGCACCACAAATACACTTATTGCTGCGCGCGATGATGAGGGGGAAGAATCCCTTGTGCACTTGCCGAGAATCTCACAAATCCAAGCAGCCTTGAGTGCCCAGAGTGACACCCCATACACCTTAGTTCCTTCTGAAGTATTTCATTCCGATGATGGGCCAGAAATTGGCGCCCGCGCATGGGCAACATTAGAGAGGGATGAAACTCCAGACGCCTATAGACGCTACAGTCGTAATTTCAAAAGGCAACTCCTCGACTCTTTTCTTCAGGCCAGGCATAGTGAAGATGGTCATCGTAGTTTGCTAGAAGCTAGCACAGACTTTGTTCGTCTACTTTGTGATAACTTGCTTTATGAGCTGGAACAAGAGTATGGCTCTCGTCAAGTCCCAAATCTGATTCTTACAGCACCAGTTCAGGCCCCGGCAGAATACAGAGCGTGGCTTCGGGAGGTATTTCAGGTTCATTTACAGCCAACGCAAATACAATTGATTGATGAATCTACTGCAGCTGCTCTCTTCTATGGGCATAAGGACTTCGGTAGCAGGATCTTGATTGTCGATATAGGCGGATCCACTTCTGATATTACGTTGGCAGATCTTGGTTTTGGAGGAGATGGCCTACCAATTGAGGCTAGCCTGATTGTCAAAAGTGGAAAGCTTGTGGGCGGTTCTGCGATTGATGACTTGGTTGCTGATAAAGCTTTTGAGGTACAGGGGTTAAATCCACCTGCATCGTTTAATAGGAAGAGCTACCTCCGTGCAATCCGAGCCGGAGAGAAAGTTAAAAAGAAGCTTAGTATCAGCAAGAAAGCATTTGAGGCCTATGAGGATCTTCAAACAGGGCTAACTATTAATATGCACTTTAAGCAGGATGAGCTCACTCGACTTGTCTCGGACTCAGCTGTTGGCTCAGGCCTGCGTCAGCTGGTGCGTGAAACAACTGAAGATATTCAGCAACGGGGTATAGACACAAAGACCATCCGCGGAGCAGTCCTTGTAGGCGGATGCACGCTCTGCCCACCTATTCGTGCAATTCTTGAAGACTCTTTTGCTCAGACCGGCCTTGAACTCTTTGATTTCCCCTCTGAGGCTGACCGTTTCGCTGCGGTAGTCCTTGGGGCGCTACGCAGTGTTGATGCGCCTGTTTCCAATGATTATCTGCTGCATGACTATGCACTTCGTCTCAAGGCAAATAATGGTAACACGATCTATCAGACACTGTTTTCAAGGGGAGCTGTGATCCCTTGCCGATCTGAGTATACTCTTCACTCATCCAAAAGATCAGCGAACCAAGTTGGCATTAAGATATCTGTAGGCGAGCTTTTCCGTCAGCCTCGTCAGCTTCCAGATACCCATGATCAGAGTGAGAGTGAGGGCCCATTAGTTGCCTCTGATTTCAGGCCGTTAGGCACTGAGGGGCATCTTGTTGTAATTCCTGTTGACCCGTTAGCGCCTGTTGGCCAACGACGTTATCGCATCAGTTTTGGCATTGATTCTGAAAGACAGCTTCGTATCACAGCTGATGACACAGTAATCCACAAGCGCCTTCTGGATAACGTAATTATCAGTGACTTAAAAGAATCTGCTTCTGTTTCCTCAGAACTGTCTCCGGCTGCAACCCCGGCTTCCGCGGTTGGCTCGGCTAGGCCTCAACGTATTCTAGAGCTCAACCCAAATCCTAGTTATAATAGTCTTGAGATCGAAGTTGCTAGTGTTCTTGGGGACATGAGCATGGAAGGGTACTTGATTTCGAATGTTATCCTTGATGGAAGGACCTTATACGAGGTAGACCACCTTCTCGTTACACCTTCGGGTCAGGCCTATATTATTGAATGCAAGAACTACAAGGGTACATGGACCGGAGGCATTAACTCGCAGTGGATATGTACGGGCCCCGACGGCTCTGAGCGCATCATTAATGCAAAGCCAGTTAATCCAATGCTTCAATGCAGGCGATATATTGGTGACGTACTACGTCGCCTTGGAAGTGCTTATCCCGAGTATCAGTTCAGCAAAGCCTGTCTTGTCATTGCACCTGATCAAGCTCATTTGGAGGGTGTAAGTGGATGTGATAGCAATTTGATGAATGTCTCCAGGCTTCCAGGTTTTGTTCAGCGGATGGAGGAAAGGCGCCAATCTAGGCCCTGCCTTGAATTAAACCCTGATCGCCTAAAAGACGCTTTCTATCTTAGTTAGAACCTGATCATGGCTAAAGCTGAGGCCACCGTCGAAGAACTAGTCACAAAGATTGAGCGCGGTGAGCTACGCCTGCCGGAGATGCAGCGGCGCTATGTCTGGCGATCCACCCGCGTGCGCGATCTCCTTGATTCCCTGTATCGGGGCTACCCCTCCGGCGCCATCCTGATCTGGGAAACAGATGAGCCCGTCCCCGAGCAAGACTTTGCTGTTGGCCAGCAGGCCAATCCTTACGCCAAAACCCAACTCCTCCTCGATGGCCAACAGCGCCTTACCTCGCTCTCGGCTGTGATTCGGGGCGAACCGGTGAAGGTCAATGGCCGCTCAAGACCGATCGAGTTGCTCTTCAACCTGGAACATCCCGATCAGCTCAGCCTGATCACAGAGGTGGATGACAACACCATCGACGCTGCAGATGATGGTGTGGATGCGAATGAGGATGGGGAAGAGCCAGGCGAAGAAGAAGCCGACGCCACAGAAGACGAGCTGCAAAAGCGCTTCGATCGCATGACCTTCGTGGTCGCCACCCGCAAGCTGGAGCAGCTGCCCCAGTGGGTGAAGGTCAGCGAGGTATTCAGCACCGACAGCGACGGCCCCTTCATGGAGCGCGCTGGTGTGGAGGGCTTCAAGGATGAGCGTTATCAAAAATACAGCCAGCGCCTCGCTCGGCTTCGGGGTATCCGCAAGTACGTCTACCGGATGGATGTGCTGGAGCGCACCCTCTCCTACGACGAAGTCACCGAGATCTTCGTGCGGGTGAATTCACTCGGTGCCAAGTTGCGGAGTTCCGACCTCGCCCTCGCCCAGATCACGGCCAAATGGCGCGGTTCCCTGCAAATATTCCAGGCCTTTCAGGCTGACTGCAGCACGAACGGCTTCGACCTCGATCTCGGGATCTACCTCAAGAATCTCGTCGCTCATGCCACTGGCCAGTCGCGCTTCCTCTCCGTGTCTCGGCTCGATCTCGACAAGCTCCGGAATGGATGGGATAACGGCTGCCGTGGGATGGAGTTTGCCCTCAACCTCCTGCGCAGCAACACAGGCATCAGCAGCCCAGCTTTGCTGGCCTCCCCGTTTCTGGTCATCAGCCTTGGCCTGTATGGCGCAGAACGGAATTACATGCTCACGGCCGACGATGCCGTCGGTTTGAGCCGTTGGGTTCTTCTCGCCAATGCCAAAGGGCGCTACAGCCGCGGTTCGAGCGAAACCCTGCTTGACCAGGACCTCAAGACCATCCGCGACGGCGGCAGCCACCTGGAACTGCTCGAACGGCTGCGCACCCAGGTCGGCCGGCTGGACATTGCCCCTGAGGAACTGGAAGGACGCAGCCAGCGCAGCGCGCTATTCAAAACCATGTTCCTCGCCTTCCAGCAGGCCGGTGCCCGCGACTGGCAGACCCAACTGACCATTGCCCTCAGCCACGTGGGCAGCGCCCACCAACTCCAGTTCCACCACATCTTCCCGAAGGCTCTGCTCAAGAAGAACGGCTATGGCACCCGTGAGATCGACGACATCGCCAACCTTGCCTTCATCGGCGGCCGTGCGAACCGCCGCATCAGCGACAAGCCCCCCGCCGTCTACATCCCTGAGCTGATCGCCAAGGACGGAGACCAGTCCTTCACGAGCCAGTGCATCCCCACCGATCTGTCCCTGCTCCAACCCGAGGGCTACCGCGACTTTCTGGCGGCGAGGCGGCAGTTGATCGCCGAGCGGCTCAATGCGTTCCTGGCAGCTGGAGCCACGCCATCGTGATTTCCATGAGTTCGGTCCCAACCCTCCAACCCCGACTGCGCCCCTCTCATTCATGAGTGAGACCATCCCTGCCTCCGACGCAACGAAGGTTCGTGCCCAGCTCGTCACCGCCCTTGAGCTCGACCTGATCGGCCCCACTCAGCGGGTGTTGCAGGCGCTTGGCGTGGATGCCGAGGGTCTGGAGAGAGAAGCGCTTGATCGTCTGCCCAGCAGCTGGTACGCCACCGGCTTCCTGGTTCCCACCAACACCGACCTTTCGTTGCGCTGCGACGACACGGCCGACGACGACTTCGCCGGAGTGGATGGGGTTGATCAGCGCCGTCCCCGTAGCACCGACAAGGCCTACAAGCCCGGAGGCGCTGGTGACGACGGTGGCCCGACTGAATCGGGCCCTGCCAAGCCCCAGCTCCTACCCTCCTCGATTGGCGTCAGCGTGATGCTGCCCCCTGGTGGTGAGCTGCAGCTGTTCGCCCGCTGGGGCGACTACACCAGGCTCGCCGAAGGCTCCAACCCCGATGCTCCCGCTGGTGGAGCGCGCGACGAACAGACCTGGCAGCGCATGCCACGCCAGGAGGCGTTGCAGCTCACCCATAGCCAGATCACAGGCACCCGCGGCCTTGGCGACCTGGAATGGCCCAACAGTGGCGGTCTACACCTGCGCTGGCATTGCCGCCTGGCGCCGGATCATCAGGGCTATGCCGCGGGCACCGTGGCCGTCACGCTGTTTCTCACCAATGAGCGCCGCCAGGGCCGCAAGCAGGCCGCCACCTTGGTGGAGCGCGACCAGGATTCCGCCTTCCAGGCCGAGTTCGAGCTCCGCTGCCCCCAGGGTTTCGTGCCCCGCCTCGATCCCCAGGCCAGCCGCGATGGCGGCGACTGGGATCAGCGCGTCAATGCCCTGCAGTTTCGCGATGCCTGTGAATACGGCGTCGGCCACAACGTGGGCGTGGAAGTGGATCTGGATGCCGAGGGCGGCTGCTCCAGGCTGCGCACCACCTGGATGCCCCAGGCCACAGTCGAGAAGGTCTCCCCCCGGGAAGACGTGGGCTGCGAGCTGGCCATGGAGGCCCTCGACAAGCTCGCGAGCGATGGCTTCGCGCCGCTGCGGGCGGCCCTGATGCCCTTGGTGGAGCGCTACTCCGCCTGGATCGAGGAGCAGGCCGCCGTTGCCGGGCTCAACAGCCACCAGCAGGCCACAGCCCAGCGCCTGCTGGGCGATGCCCGCAGCCAGGCCGAGCGCATTGCCCGTGGCATCGAAGCCCTCGCCGAACCCGACATCCGTGAGGCGTTTGCAATCGCCAACCGCGCCATGGCCGCTGCGGCGCACCAACGGTTCGGGGTGATGGAGGGCAAGCAGGCCCACGATCCCAGCGTTCGACCACCGGCCTGGCGTCCCTTCCAGCTGGCCTTCATCCTCATGAATCTGGTGGGCATCGCCCGCCCCAGCGATCCCCACAAGGAGCGGGAGGGGGTGGATCTGCTGTTCTTCCCCACCGGCGGCGGCAAGACCGAGGCCTACCTGGGCCTGGCCGCCTTCACCCTGGTGATGCGCCGCCTGCGCCATGGCGGATCGCTCCAGGCCGGCGGCATGAGCGTGCTGATGCGCTACACCCTGCGCCTGCTCACCCTCGACCAGCTCGGCCGGGCCTCCACCCTGATCTGCGCCCTTGAGCTCGAGCGCCAGCGCCAACCCGAGAAGCTCGGCAGCTGGCCGTTCGAGATCGGCCTCTGGGTCGGCCAGGCCGGTACCCCCAACCGCATGGGCGGCAAGGGCAACAGCAATGAGTCCACGGCGCGGATCCGGGTGCTCAAGTACATCGAACACAAGGACGACCGCAAACCGATCCCGATCGACACCTGCCCGTGGTGCGGCGTGGAATTCGGCAAGCGTTCCCTCGACGACAGCAAGGACACCCGCAACCGCGGCGATGTGTTCAAGCTGCTGCGTGGCGGCAGGGTCGACACCGAGAACCCCGATGAGCTGAGGGTGGCCTGCCTCAACCGCAACTGCCACTTCCGCGGCACCAGCAAGGACACCTACCTGCCG
>Ga0315904_10002018_pt1 | contig 31815 bp, 30 predicted proteins | sample LakEriMetagenome_6_FD_203529 | JGI IMG/M metagenome (GOLD analysis project Ga0315904, IMG submission 203529) | Freshwater fungal communities from buoy surface, Lake Erie, Ohio, United States - Buoy 12 MA120 | ecosystem: Environmental > Aquatic > Freshwater > Lake | place: USA: Lake Erie, Ohio...
ACGATTTTCGGCTTGGGCCTTGCCCCATACATCTCAGCTTCGATTATCTTTCAATTGCTTGGAACAGTTTGGAAGCCGATCGAGGATTTGCGCAAAGAAGGTGCCGCAGGACGTAAGAAGATCAATGAGTACACAAGGTACTTAACGGTCTTGATCTGCGTTTTGCAAAGCTGGGTATATCTCCGGTTTACTGTTGGTACACCAGACTCTCCAGCATCCTCGCAGTTCTTCGGCAATAACTCCAGTTCTCTTTCACTCGGTTGGCAAGTCACTTCGGTTGCCATCATGACAGCAGGCTCGATGTTTTTGATGTGGCTCGGAGAGCAGATCGACGAGTATGGCATCGGCAATGGAATCTCCCTTCTGATCATGGCTGGTATTTTGGCTCAGATGCCAAAAGCGCTATGGGATTTGCGACAAAACGTATCGAGTTCGCTCACAGGAAACTCGGGAACTTCGATAGGACCGGATGTTCTAGTCGTATTGGCTGCGTTGTTCATCGCAGTGGTCTTTGGGGTCGTCTTTATAACGATGGCCCAAAGACGTATCGAAATGCAAAGTGCCAAGCACGTTCGAGGCCGTCGCGTTTCGGGCGGAACCAAGCAGTTTCTCCCACTGAAGATCAATCAAGCTGGGGTTATGCCGATCATCTTCGCAAGCAGCTTCCTGATGATCCCTGGCATGCTCTTTGGTATCTTGGCTCAGTCCTTCGTCAGAGGAGAAGGATTCTGGCAAACTCTGGCTAGTTGGAGTCAACAAGCAGCTTCCATGTTCAACGGTGGGTCTTCATTTACCTACAACGTTTTGTATGTCCTGTTGATTTTCTTCTTTTGCTTCTTCTGGACCTCGATTATGTTCAACCCTAAGGAAATGTCTCAGAATCTCCAAGATTCTGGTGCCTTTATCCCTGGGTACCGGCCCGGTAAGCGAACGGCCGATTACCTCGAGAAGGTGATGCTTCGAATCACCTATGTCGGAGCGGCATTTTTGGCGATCATCGCAATTGTTCCGACGATCATCACATCGCAATTCGGAGTTTCCTTTACTGTGGCGTCGTTTTACGGCGGTACGGGTTTGTTGATTGCAGTGAGCGTCGCATTCGATTTGATCCAGAAGATCGATAGCCACCTGCTGATGAGAAACTACAAAGGTCTTCTAGAGTCCTAGTCGGTCGGCTTAGGATCTTTGCTCAAACGACACCGAGAAAGGGGGCCATATCAATGCTGATTGTGTTTATCGGCCCTCCGGGAGCTGGCAAAGGAACACAGTGCCGACGGTTGGTCGAACTGCTCGACATCCCCCATCTATCGACAGGAGAGATGCTCCGGTCTGTTATGGATCAGGATTCCGCGTTGTCTAGGTATGTGGCATCGTACATCAATGCAGGGAAACTCGCTCCTGACCACTTGGTCATGCGGATCGTTTCACAGAAAGTCAAAAGTCCCGATTGTTCTAATGGGGCTCTATTCGATGGGTTCCCAAGGACGATGGTACAAGCCCAGATGCTTGACGATCTGTTGACAGAACTTAAACGTCCATTGGACATCGTGCTAGAGTTGCAGGTTCCCGACGAGGTTCTCATAACGCGGCTTCTCAAGAGAGCCAAAACCGACGGACGAGCCGACGACAACGATGCGACCATCCGTGAGCGATTGCGGGTTTTCCACGAGCAGACCAAACCCCTGATCCAATACTACGCGAGTCAGGGTAAACTTCGCTCGATCAATGGGACCCATTCTGAGCATGAGGTCTTTGAGGCGATCCGAAAAGCTCTTCCTGTGGCAACATAGTCGAAATATCCACTGTTTCCTACTTGGATGGATCGCCTGCTGGATCTTTGCCCCCAGTTTGCTGGCAGAGAAAATTACGATCGAGCGAATTGCAGAGCTTTCTTCCATCGAGCGTCCAGTTTGGGAAGATTACTTGAATCGATCCGATGCTCTGAGAAAGCGGATCGAGTCACAGTTCGAGTCTCAGTTGAAAGACTCCGGATCCTCTACAAGCAAGCTGGCACCCGAGGGTGATAGTTTCCGATTACCCAGCGACAAACAAGATTCTTGGTATTTGGAATCACAAGCCAACGAATTAGCAGATGTTCTGGTTTCCTTCCAGAATCCTGCCGGTGGCTGGACAAAGCATCTTTCGGTGTCTGAGGGGCTGCGAGGGCCGGGCGTACACTGGAGTTCGCAAGGAACCATAGAGCGTCCAAGATACGTTGGGACCTTCGATAACGGATCGACAACAACTCAAATCCTTTTTTTGGCACGGATGCATAGGGTCGCCAATCGTCAGGACTGCAAGTTAGCCGTTGAAAAGGGACTGGAATTCATTCTCGCCGCACAATATCCCAATGGTGGTTGGCCCCAAGTTTATCCGCTCGAAGGCGGCTATCACGATGACATCACGTTCAACGACGATGCCATGGTTCATGTCCTGGAAGTGTTGGATAAGGTGCGACGTCGACACGGTGACTTTGAGTTTATTCCCGAGGTATTCAGGGAAAGATGTGGCGAATCCTTGGAACGCGGAATCCAGTGCATCTTAGCCACTCAGCAAAAGAGCGGAAACCGACCGAGCGTTTGGTGCGCTCAACACGATGCCTTGACCCTTAAGCCCAGTAAAGCTCGCGCGATGGAACCCGCATCGCTGAGTGGGGCTGAAAGCGTTGGTATTTTGAAGTTGCTCATGAGTATCGAGAAACCAACGCCGTCGATCATCGATGCAATCGAAGGTGGTTTGGAATGGTTTGAAAAGCATCGGATACAGGGCCCAAGGCCTTCAAAGACATCAAGCAATGAGAACCTGGTGAGCCAGGATTCCGATCCATCCAATGACAAATCCAACGAAGTCTATTGGGCCCGGTTTTACGACTTGGAAACCAACAAGCCGGTTTATCCTGGAAGGGATGGAATCGTTTACGATAGCTTTGCGGAAATGGCAAAAAACAATCGCTTGGGATATGACTATACCACCACGAAGCCATTGAGTTTGCTCGGTAGCGGTCAGAAGAAATGGCGGAAACAGTTGCAGCCTATTCGATAATGGCTTTTCAAGTCGATCGGCTTTTCAAGGAACCTGGAACCCCGGTATTTGGGCCGAATGTCAACAAGATCCTAATACGTCCCTTCGAGTACGAGTACCGTTTCACTGAGTACGAGTACGAGTACGAGTATGATTTACCCTCAAGAGCCTACAGAAAAGACTATGTTGATGGAATTTGAGAGCGAACCGACATACCACCGGTGAGGTTGAACACTTGGGTGAACCCCGACGCTTGCAGTCGGCACGCTCCAACATGAGCACGCTTGCCACTATGGCAAACGACCACCGTCGGAAGCTTCCGATCCAACTTGCTTAAGCCTTCGGGCATTTCATCGATGGGGATCGCGACGGCACCTGGCAGTGGCAACTCGCTTCGTTCTTTGGCCGTCCGAACATCGACGACTTGATATCCCTCTAGGTCGGCAGATGGAGGCAAGAGTCTGGGATGACCTTGCAAGTCGTTGATCGCCGTAAAGGCAATCATGTGGATCGGATCTTTCGCAGAACCATAAGGAGGTGCGTAGGCAAGATCGATCCTCGCCAGATCGTAGACCGTGCCACCAAGCGTCATTGCCGTGGCCAAAACATCAATCCTTTTATCGACACCTTCTCCTCCAACGGCTTGGGCTCCGAGAATACGACCACTGGGTGCCTCATACAAGACTTTCAGTTGCATATTGGTTGCACCGGGGAAATACGAAGCGTGGTTGGTCGCTTGTACGATCGCAGTTCGATAAGGCATTTTGTGTTGGTCGAGATATTTTTCGTTCAGACCTGTCATGCCCACCGTGGTTTCAAAGATACGAACGATCGATGTCCCGAGGACGCCACCCATCGGTTGCGACTTGCCCGAGGCCGCATGCTCTCCTGCGATTCTTCCTGCCCGATTCGCGGGTCCTGCCAGTGGGTTCAAGGTTTTCATTTGGGTGATCTGGTGGGTGTACTCGATCAAATCACCTGCCGCGTAAATCGATGGATCGCTCGTCTGCATGAACTCATTGACAACCACTCCCCCTGCATCTCCGATCGCAAGCCCGGCTTGTTGTGCGAGTTTGGTTCGAGGGCGAACCCCCACGCCCAGGATCACCAAATCGGTAGGAATCGTTTGCCCATTGGACAAAACCGCTGCCGTAACCCGATCCCCCTCCTTGATGAATTCCAAAACGCTCTGAGCATTGATTGGAAAAATCGATTCTTGACGCAATGCGTTACAAGCCATATTGGCAAAAATCGGATCGAGTCGATTGAGGATCGTCGCGGAACGTTCAACCAAGTCGACCTCGATCCCGATGCCGTGCAATTGCTCGACGACTTCGAGGCCAACAAAACCGGCACCGACGACCAAGGCCCGCCTAGGCTTCGACCGCTTGATCCAGTCGAGAATCCCATCCATATCCGGTAGGGTCCAAAGCTGAAAGACGTTGGACCAAGGTTGCTGCGCAAAGGGTGGCAACACCGGTTCGGCTCCCATGGCCAAGACAAGTTTGTCATAGCCAACTTGCGTCAATGTTGTACTAGGATCAGAGCGATCCCTGACCATCAAGGATTTCGATTCTCGATCGATCGCAATCACCTCTTCGTGGGTTCGCACACGGATGCGAAATCGATTCCAAAACAGCTCCGGCGTGGCCACGAGCAGCTTGTTTCGATCGGCGATTTCTCCTCCGAGATGATACGGTAGCCCGCAGTTGGCAAAGGAGACTGCCGGCCCTTTTTCCAAGATCGTGATTTCGGCATGAGGATCGATCCTTCTTGCTCTCGTTGCTGCCGATGCACCAGCCGCGACACCACCGATAATAACAATCCGCTGCGAAGGAAGTGATGACATGCGATAAGTACCGATCGACTTGAAGAACTCTCGAAACGATGAAATGAAAAGGCGTGCCTGAAAAAAGCTTCCGGGCACGCCTGTTGATTTAGCGAAACGACTCTAAGAATGCAACCTGAGACTTAGGGTTTGAACTTATCTGGCTTGAGAGACACGGTCCCTAGGTCATTAGCACCAGGCTTGAGAGTGAACTTGACATTCCCTTTCTTCCAGCTATCTGGCTTGCCATTGACTGCGACTTCATCGAATTTGTTTTGCGCTTCGTGCCAAAGCTTGAAGGTCAGCTCGACTCCAGCGGGCAACTTCTCGATCTTGATCTCTCCCTTTTCGTTGCTGATTCCAACGTAAGGGTGATCGGTCACGATGTGGTAAGCGGTCATCCATGGGTGGATGTTACACTCGACCTTCGAAGGTCCGCTTTCGGCCTTTTTGATTTGCAAGGTCTTGCTGCCACCGGTGGGGATCACTTGATTCCACTCGTCATTGTTGAAAAAGACGAACTTGGCATTGTGGCTGGTGCTGTCGGAGTTCTTGACCTCGACGGTTTGCCCAACACGCACGGGCAAAATGTGGGGGATGAATCGGCAATTGACGTTGTCCAACACAGGCTTGGCCGCAGGAACTTCCTTGAGCGACGGATGGATCTGATCGCCTGCAAGTTTCGTCTGCTTGCCATCGATCATGAAAACCATGTTGGCAATCCCCTTGGAAGTGCCATCGACGACCAATCTTTCGGTAGGGATCTGCTGCTTGGCACAAAAAGCATCTGCGTTGGCATTCACGGCCGCTCCAGCAGGCGAAGCACCGTCGAGCACAAACTTGATCGTCACATCCGCCCACTCTTGAGCTTGGGCAAAACTGGCAGATGCGATCGTCGCCAGCAGGGCGACAGGGAGGGAATACTTCATAGGCTACACCTAAGGGGTTTCTCGAGATAAAGTAAGCTAACTGGGGAATTTGCTTCCAAGGAAGCCTTGTACGTCGGGTAAATCGTAACTCTCCAGGCTTTTTTTTCAATCGTTGCGACAACCAGGATGCAAGCGGTTGACTGAAAAACAGGGTATTACTAAACTTTGTTGTACTCGATGGAGGTAGTAGCTCAGTTGGTTAGAGCGTCGGATTGTGGCTCCGAAGGTCGGGGGTTCAAATCCCCTCTATCTCCCTTGTTCGATAGGTCTTGGGAAACTCTGGTTACTCGGAGCTCTTTGGAATTCTTTTTCCAACCATCTCAAGCAGCTTGGGATGCAATTTCGGGTTCGAAGCACAAACGCTCGTGGGTAGATTTAGCGTCACTGGGTTACCTTGGCAATCGCTGAGGGTCCCTCCAGCCTCCTGGATCAAAACCGCACCGGCGGCAACGTCCCATGGGCTTAGCCGGTACTCGAAGAATCCATCGAACCAACCGGCGGCAACATAAGCCAGATCGAGGGCTGCGGCGCCAAAGCGGCGAATCCCATGGATCTCGCACCGAAACAAATCGCCGATGGTATCGAGGGTCGACTGCATCATCTGATCTCGATCGTAATAAAAGCCACAAGCGATCATCGCTTGTTCAAGCCCCTGGGCACTACCTACACGGATCGGCTGGCCATTGAACCAAGCACCTTCGCCTCGGGCTGCGACAAACCAATCGCCGGTGGCAGGAGACGTTACGATTCCGAGAACTCCTTGGCCGCTTTGATAATACCCGATCGATACGGCAAAGTGAGGGATTCCATGGATGAAGTTATTCGTGCCATCGAGTGGATCGATGATCCAAGAATGTTCGGCATCGGCCCGATCGCTATGGGACTCCTCCGATAATATCGCGTGCGTGGGAAACGCATCTTGAATCGTTTGAACCACCGCCGATTCGGCCGCCAAATCCGCCTCGCTGACGTAATTGGCGACGCCCTTGGCTCGAACCTCAAGTGGTTTGCGAAAATAGTCCAGCAATGCCATCGATCCGGCATGAGCCGCTTCGATGGCCACATGCGCCGTCGGAACCCTCAGTCTCGCACGGGACTTGTGCTTGTTGCTTTGCAAATACTCTTTCATCGGTGATTCTCAGATGTCTCTCAAGCATGCTCTCGGTACCTTAGATACCATAGCAATCCTACCAGAGTTTTGGCATCTGCGATCTGGCCAGCCCGCAACAATCGATCGATCTGAGGCCAACTCAAAAGAACATTTCGCATTTGCTCGCCCGGCTCTCTAGCCGTCGGCCCTTCTTTGAGACCTTTGGCGAGGAATAAGTGCATCTTCTCGTCGAGTATTCCCGGAGACATCGCAAAGGTGTGGAGCAAGACAAACTCATCGGCAAGAAATCCTGTTTCTTCTTGCAATTCGATCGCGGCAAGCTCGATCGGAGGAACCCCTTTGTCCATGGTTCCTGCTGGGAGTTCCAAATGCCACCGATCGATTGCAACGCGATAGGTTTCGATCATGCAGACTCGACCGTCATCCAAGACAGGTAGCACGACGACCGCCCCAGGATGACGAACGATGGTTCGAGTCAGTTGCGTTCCGTCTTGGAGTTTCTCGACAACTTGTTCGACGTTGAAGCGGGGAGCGGAGTAAACGACCTTGCGATTGGTCATTCGATTCAGCCTGCTCGATCGCGGAATACTTGTTCGGAGGGGATTTGTGTTTCCCAGCCTGCTTCGCCTCGGTATTGCATCAAGAATGCGTCCTCGGTGGAGTCTTCGTAGAAGCTTCGCAAAACTCCTGTTGCGCGAAAACCCAAGTGTTTGAGGAAGAGTTGAGCGGCTAGATTGGTTTCGCGAACTTCGAGTTGGATTCGGTTGCGGCGCTGATAAGCGAGTTTGGAAATGAGTTTTTGCACCAGAGTCGTACCGACGGATTTTCGGCGAAATTCAGGATGCACTGCAAACGACAGAACATGGATGCTCGTCGGTTGAAGTTCATAGACCATGAAGCCGACCACTTGTTCGGCGTATTCGGCGACCATACCGATGCAATCGCGTTGGCGTAGGCAGTTGATGAATTCGTCTTCGGTCCAGGGGAATTCGAAGCTCGCCGATTCGATTTCAAGCACCGCGTCCATATCGCGACGGATAAGCCAACGAATATGAACCGACTGCTTAGCATTGGATGACTTTGACATCGAACCGATTCCTTTCGCACGCAAATCGCGGATCCTTTTTTGCTCAAACGCGGAGGTTAACATAGCAATCCGGTGGCTTGGTTCCAAGACGGATTCACCCCCTGAGAGTGATAAAGGCTAGCATTCCTGTCTCTGGTCGAAGAAAAAAATTATGTTCGCGTTGGCATCCATTGCCCAACGAGGTCAATGCCGTCCAGCCCCCCCGCGTCCGCCTTTGGCGGACGCAGTGTCGGTGATTTCTCCGAAATCACTGTCGGGAATCAGAGTAAACCGTAATTTCACGAACGCCTATTTACACCGCCGCCAGGCGGCGGTGTGATTTGGACGTCATTGACGGCATTGACAAGGTTGACTGCATTGACAGCGGACAGAGTTGACATCGTTGACGTTGTTGACAGCGGCGATGGACTTTGTAGGCCGCATGCGATGGGGTACTTGCGTTCGGAACTACGGTTGCTATTTCGTCAACTGGAACGGGAATACTTGGAGGGGCTGCTAGATCGTTCGAGGACGCGGGTAAACCACCAAAGCATCGGCTTCGACCTCATGCGCGGCATATTTAAATCCACAACGCACGGCCTCGGAGGACCGTGCTACGCGGAGGGGCCGTGCTACGGTGAGAGTCGTGCTACGGTCTGAGGTCTTTGCGGCCTTTGCCGGCATGGATCGAACAAGTCCCCTCGGAACAATCGCGTCCGGCGATCTGATAACGACGTTTGGCCACCGCTTTGTACAAATAACTCCACAAAGGCATCAGTCCCGGAATGTGCATCATCGGAGCAAGCGGCCATAACATCGGAAGCAAACGGGAAAGATAACGAACCGAATAAGCCCCCGCATACCGTTTCCCATTAGGGGCCACCACCCACATTTGCTCCATCAATTGATCGTAGCTTAAATCGGGATAAATCTTCGAAACAAACGGTTCGTGCAAAGACACAAACTGCAATCGATCAAACAAGTCGAACCTTCGCAAGTTCGAAACTTGCCCCTTGCAAAAGTTGCAATGACCGTCGTACAAAACCACCGACTTGCCAGCCTCGACGACTCCGGCAAGATCATTCAGTGAACTGGTACTTCTGGCATCGCTGGACATCTGCTTTCTACTCCTGTCTCTTGGAAAACCGAATCCCTTCCCCGCATTCTAACCGACGACCCGAACAATCCTCCAAAAAACAAGGGAAAATCTCGGTCTCGATGCGACCCTCTCGACCTGGATCCCTTTGAGATTCGTCCATTTCCAACTCCATCCGTAACTCTTTGGCTGAGATGTTCAGGCTGTGACTCGTCAGCACCACACCGATGGGTTCCTCTGACAACAGCCCCCAACAATCCTTCATCAACGGAACCAAATCCCGATGGATCTCCCAAGCCTCTCCCTTGCGTCCATGTCCGTAACTCGGAGGATCTAAGACCACCAACTCGTATCGACTCTGGCGCTTCAATTCTCTTGCCACATACTTGCGGGCATCTTCGACAATCCAACGAATCGGTCGATCCTCGAGCCCGGATAACTTGGCGTTGGTACGCCCCCAGTCGACCGCTTGTTTCATCGCATCGACATGCGTCACTGCGGCTCCCTGAAGTGCCATCCACAAGGTCGTCGAACCTGTGTAGGCAAATAAATGCAGAACCCTCACAGGGCCATTAGGCAAATTGGCAGCAATCCTCTCGGCAAACCAGTCCCATTGATTCCAGTGTTCGGGAAATACTCCAAGCTGCCCGGTTCTCTGTGGAATGATCTGCAAGTTCAATCCGTGCACCGAGCATTCCCAACCCGACAGCAATTCGCTCAAAGTGCGACTCGATGAGGCGGACGATTGCCAACTGCCGTCACCGGCATTCATTCGCTCTCCTCGATAAATCAGTTCTGCTGATTCCCATGCATCGGGGATCGCTTTTGGGGTCCAAGCCCCCCTAGCAGGACGATCAACGGTGATAGAACCGAACCTTTCGAGCTTGCGCCCATCGCCAAAGTCGATTAGTTCGTACCCCTGTCGGTCGGACTTCATCTGCTTGTCTACCGCTAACCCTTGAGAAAATAGCCAAATGAACCTATGATTCCCCCTCCAGTATACGTCCTAACGCAGGTTGAACTGCGTCTGGTAGGGACAATCTCAATAACCCAATCGATGAGTCTATCGTCCGATGCGACACGTGCTATCGGCTATCGTTCAAAACGTGCCTGGTGTTCTAGCGCACATTTCTGGAATGCTTGCTTCCAGAGGATACAACATTGATTCGCTCGCGGTAGGCGAAACAGAAATCAACGGGCTTTCCCGCATGACCTTCGTCGTGCGTGGCGATGACCGCGTTCTGGAACAAGTCCGCAAGCAACTCGAAAAGATCGTCACGGTCGTATCGGTTCAAGATATTAGTGCCAACGACTATGTCGAACGGGACTTGATGCTCATCAAGGTATCCGCTCCCACGGGAACCAAGCGCAGCGAAATTCGAGAACTGGCCGAGATCTTTCGCGCTCGAATCGTCGACGTTGGCCCTGAAGAAATCATGATCGAAATCTCCGGACGCGAGAACAAAGTCCAAGCGTTCATCGAGCGGATGCGACCTTATGGGATCAACGAGTTGGTTCGTACCGGACGCATCGCGATGATTCGCGGCAGCAATCCAAACGTCTGCACCGACGAGAGCAACCCAAACCTCGATCACCAATCCCCACACTCCTAACCCCTTTTACCTCTCTGGCTAATAAAGCATGACTGCAAAAATTTATTACGAACAAGACGCGGATCTCTCGGTACTCAAGGACAAAACGATTGCAATCCTCGGGTATGGCTCCCAAGGACACGCACAAGCTCAGAACTTGCGCGATAGCGGTTGCAAGGTGATCATCGGTCAGCGACCCGGCAGCAAGAACTATGAACTTGCCGTCAGCCATGGCTTTCAGCCCATGGAGATCGACGAAGCGAGCCGCAAAGCGGACATCATCAACGTACTGCTGCCAGACGAAGTGCAAGGGGATTTGTTCCGTACCCACATCAAGCCGAACCTCACGGCAGGAAATGTTCTGATGTGCTCGCACGGATTCAATCTGCACTTTGGTCAGATCGAACCGCCCAAAGGTGTCGATGCACTGCTGGTTGCACCCAAGGGCCCTGGGCACTTGGTCCGCAGCGAATACACCAAAGGGGGTGGAGTACCATGCTTGATCGCTCTTGGTGCAGGTGCAAGTGAAACCACCAAAAAGATCGGATTGGCTTACGCCAAAGGGATCGGCGGCACACGCGGTGGCGTGATCGAAACGACCATCGCCGAAGAAACCGAAACGGATTTGTTCGGCGAACAAGTCGTTCTGTGCGGTGGCGTTAGCGAACTAGTGAAAGCAGGTTTCGAAACGCTCGTCGAAGCCGGTTATCAACCCGAAATGGCTTATTTCGAGTGCATGCACGAACTTAAACTCATCGTCGATCTACTCTATCAAGGTGGATTGAACTACATGCGGTATAGCATTTCGAACACCGCTGAGTTTGGCGACTACACTCGCGGTCCTCGGATCATCACCCCCGAGACCAAGAAAGAGATGAAGAAAATCCTCCGCGAAATCCAAACTGGCCAATTTGCCAAGGAATGGATCTTGGAAAACAAGGCCGGAGCACCCGCCTTCAAAGCCTCAAGGCGATTGGAACGCAAGCATCAGATCGAGCAAGTCGGCCAGCGTCTTCGCGGGCTGATGAAATGGATCGACGCCAAAGTCGTCGAGTAAAGACAAGACGCCGACTCGATGTTTGTTGGTGCATCGAATCGGCGCCCGTCTTGATTGGCGTTGTGCCGTTGAATCTTTTCTAAAACTTAGGCCGCTCTGCGGCGAGGTTGCGAAGATCGATTCTGCTTGATACCAAGCTGCCGAGGTCGATCAAGCTCGCCGTCAATCGTCGGACCGGAGTCAGACTCGCTGAGTTCGAGCCGCAAGACTCGAACGCTTGAGGGGGCCTCGACGCCGATGCGGACTTTATCCGTACCGACGCGGACAATCGTCAAAACGATATCGTCCCCTAAGTAAATCCGCTCCGACTCTTTCCTGGTCAAAATTAGCATAATGAAAACAATCCCTTTTTCTCTTGGAGCACCCAGGACTCCAACCCGATGGCACTAGGCCGCCGGTATCAAATCCTTGACGCAACGCATCCCTGATCGCTGGCCGGTCGAGTCGTAAAAAAGTACCCGAGCCGAAGCGAAATCCAACACAGCCGTTAGCCGAACGCTACGCGGACCATGCAAACAATAAAAAACTCCACACGGACTTCCCTGCCTTATTAAACATTCCTCGGTCATCGGAAACGCGTTCGGTAGCAATTGATGCATCCGACAGAGTTCCTCTAAGACCACATCCCGAATACTGCTCAAGTTTGGCAATTTCGCACACCTTTGTTGTTGGGTAATGCCCCGCATTTCAGATGCGAGATGAATCCTGCCCTTTAGGCAAGCTTTACTATCGGCTTTCAACGGAAAAAATTTAGTCCAAGCCACATTTACTTGTGGCTGTTTTCCTTACCCTGACAGAAAGCTTTGCATGCTTGGATCAAGCGTTCCAAGTGGCAGGACTAGAACTTTTTCAAACCTTTCAGTCCTGTGCGATTGGATTCTTTGAAGTCGCAGGAACTACTTCGAAAGTCGCGGTTGTCGCCAAACCGCGCGAGTCCCTACGTTCAAAGCACTCTTGTTGGCTAAAACCAATTTGATTTTCTTCTCCGAAGCGATCGGCACCTCCAAATCGAGCGAATCTTCGTCGGGTGCGATCTCCTTCCTCATGGCGATTTGATCGTCGACCCAAACTTCGATCGATATGGCTGATCTTGCTTCGGCTTCTGTGGACCTCTGGATGCGTGTCTGCAATTTGGTCATCCCCTCCGGAGAGCGAAACAGATATTCTCCTGGACCTGAAAACAGCAAGTCTTGGTTCGGTCCATCTCCTTTGATCCACCGTGGCTTGGTCGTCTTAGCCAACACGGCATCAAAATCTCCAAAGCCCCCTTGGTTGGTCGAACGCGATTCGATCGGCGTAAGACTCGACAACCAATCCATTTTATCTAAACCGCAATCGATCGAATCGAGCCACTCGAGCGGAACCACTAATGAGTCTCCCCATGAGCCGCCAAGTTGCAACGAATCCTCGACAATTCTTGCCTTTTGAGCGACCAGCGAGCTACCGTTGCTCAGTCGAACGCTAAATCCCTTGACCTTGGCCGGAAGTTGCTTGCGATACCACAGCACCCCTGCAAGCCGATCGACCGATGCCTCAACGATTTGGCCATCGACATCGAATTGGACTTTGCCGTCGCGAATTTCTTTAACAACTCCATCGACGCGATCCAACGCTCCCCCAGGACGCACGACAATCAGTGCATCGGATTTGATCTCCTCACGCACGTAAGCCTCCCAGGCATCCTCTCCTTTTGCATCGAGCTTCTTGAGCTTCAGGTACTTCAGTTCACCTGCGAATCCATTTTGTGCCAGTTTGTCATCGAGTTGGATCGTCCAATTTTTTTCTTTCCCCTCGATTTTTTGCAAGGACAAAACAGACCCGTCAGTTAGTCCCGCTTTGATTGTCGATGGGTCTGAGCTTCGTTTAGGAGGATTGCCCGAGCGGTCGATCCTGAGGATCTCTTCGGTCTTCTTCGAAACATCTTCGCTCTTGGTAGCCTCTGAAGACTTATAAACCAAGACATCCTGATCCAAAGAGACCAAATTGCCTTGGAGGCTTTGGCCGTGAATATCGGTGATGCGAAGCGGCAAGGGCGATTGAGCTAGGGCAGGAGCAAACTCAAGCAACCCCACCAGCACACAGCCCATCGCGAAGAGATTCCATTGGGAGACAGGCAATCGCATTTGCATGATCTTTCTTCCTAGGGCGTTGCCCTAGGCTATGTTGAGTATGGCCTTTGGCCAATGGCGGATGTGAATTTTTTTGCGAGGGCGTTGCCCTATTTGGCAGCACCTTTGCCTACCGTGCGTCAGTCGTGCAATCCAAGTCCACTTAGGATTCGCTCCCGATTTTTCTCGATCCGATCGAATCGGGTTTTGGATTGCTTGGCCGCAGCAAAATATAGCAGATAACCTCGTTGCCTGCCCGGCGTCAGAGCTTCAAATGCCTCACGCAACCGCGAGTCTTTTCCGAGCATCTCGACTAACTCTGGGGGCCAGTCCATTTGTGTCGGGGAGATCGAAGGGGGTTTGTATCCGGACTCTTCCAAGGTAATGGCTTGCTGAATGAAATTCCCGATTGCCGACCGAAGCCCTCGGATCTGTGCTGTGGAAGTCAAACGTATAAGACGAGCCGATTGGGAATTTTCCCCCGGTCGATCGAGGAGCCCGTCGGGATCCTCGAGGCCTGCTCCCTTGAAGAAGCTCAGCGAGCAGTGGTCTTTAAGTGCCGCGATGATCGCAATGTTCTTCCCTTTGTGTGTGTAGCACGGGACACTCCATTTGATCTCTTCAACGAGCCCGCTTTGGAGCATCATTTCACGGAGCAATTTGAGTTCGGCTTGCCATGCGTGAACCTTGCATTCAGGGGTATCGCCCAGCGGACATCGCCCACACCCATGCTTCAAATACTCCAGTACATTCGTCGGTTTGATTGTCATATTCAAGCCCCAGCCAATCGGTGGAAAAAAACCTTGTCGCGAGGCAAGCTTTCCTTGGCTAGATCGATCAGATGCTGATGGTGCGTGAAGAAAATCACCTGCGTCTGATCGGACAGTCGTACCAACTGCTTTAGCGTCTCGACGGCGCGGTCATCATCGAAATGAACCAGGATGTCGTCGACAACCAGTGGCATCGGCTCATGGATTTTGTTCCATTGCTCTAGGCTCGCAAGCCGCAAAGACAGATACAACTGATCCCGCGTCCCGTCGCTCATCTGCTCGACATAAACCTCCGAACCCGGCTCGTCTCCAGCCCGTCGCCCCACAAGCAAGTGTTTTCCGTCGTCGTCCAAAGCGATCTCAATCCCTCTGAATTTACCTAGCGTCATCTGACTGAACGATTCACTGGCGATCTTCAAAATCGGATCCTCATTGGCGGCACGGTATCGTTCGATCCCAGCGGTCAAGGCTGCGTAAGCTAAACGCAATGTCGCAAGTTCCTGAACCGCTTCCTCGATCTCGATCCCGACCCCACTTGCCTGCGTCGCAAGCATCGATGCCTTACCCCCTGTGTCGAGATTCTGGTAGTCTCGCTCAAGCTGACTGTGTCGCATGATCGCTTGCTCACGCTCACCCTCAATTCGTTCGATCTGCTCGCTGAGATTCTTGATGTCGATGGCAAGCTGATCTGTATCGGCCTGCTGTACCTTCTGAATAAAAGGCTCGATATCCCGATGGTTGCACTCGTCCTGCAATTGCTCCTTGAATTGTTTGAAATCTTTATCGAGCAAATGGAACTCTCGCGAGTTTCGAGCTAGCTCCAAAAGTCGCTCTTCGGTGCCTGCTTCGGCTATCTCAATCATCTCTCTTAGTTGATTCTCAAGCAACGCGTGATCCTGGCGAGCTTGTTCGAGCCTTTGGCTCGCCTTTTGATGCAATTCCTCGAGCGCAACTCGATTGGATCGATCCTGACTAGCTTGGTTTCCGTAACGCTCCAGGAATCGCACCTTGGACTCTGCACTCTCTCCCGCAGTTAGCGGGGCGAACCGTTGAGGACTGCGGCCTACTAGCCACTCGATAGCAATCTCTACAGCGGACTCATAACTTTGAATCTGCTTCTGGAATTGATCGATGAGCCCTTGGGTCGATTCGATCTTGTCGGTGGTCTGCTGGAGTTCGCTGATTTGATCGAGGATCGTTTGAATCTCTAGAGGAGTAGCTTTCTCGGGTAAGGCTAACGATGCCAAGGCCTCCCACCATTGCTTTTTCAGCCCAGCAAACTGCTGCTCCAAAATCTCAGTTCCAGCCGCTTCGTCATCGTAGGCTTGTTGGTCCAAGAGACGCTGCTTGCGCATCGCCTCGACCTTCCCCAGTTCTTTATTGGCCGTCTGTAAAACCGAATCGGCCACAGACAACAGCGACCCAAAATCCTCACTCTCATCGAATGCTACCTTGCAAGCTGCCAAACCCTCCTTGAGTCCAGCTAGCCCCTGATCGATCGCTGCGCGAGTTTGCTCGATGCGAAACTTACCATCGAGCAAACCATTGGCTTCTTGTTGCAACCGCGAAACGCCTTCGGCCCATTCGACCGCTTCGGTTGGTGTCTGGGCAACGATTCGATGCTCGGCCAAAAAGGATTCCCAAGCTCCTTTGCTGGCTTCGTACTGGGATTGATTCCTTCGAAGTTCCTCGGTTGCTTCACCTTCTTGTGCTTGGAGCTCGCTGAGCGATTCTTGCAACTGCTCATGCTGGGCCACCAAGTCCGCTTGATCGAGCAACTCCTGAGCGATCTGATCTGCATCAGCCCTACGCTGCTGAAAGATTTCAACGCACTCATTCCATCGCTCGGCGGTTCCTTGGCGATGCTCGCCAAGGACTCCGAAGGCCTCATCGCGGGCCTGTTTGCTGGCTTCCCACTCTTGTCGGGTCGGTACTCGAGCCTTCTTGGTTTGACGTTCCAGCTCCCGCTCCTTGGCAGAGCGTTTTTTAAGGAGCGAGTCCAAGGCATCCTGATTTTTTTCGATCGCATCGAGGCGTTTATCGAGTTCTTTTTCCCAGCGATCGATCGATGCTGCACCGACCAGCTTCCAAGTCGATAGTCCCTCGATGCTATCGACGCTTAAGCCCCACTTTCGAATCCCTTGCTCGAATTGCTTATGCCCCCTTTGAAAGTCCTCTTCGAGCTGCGTCAACTCGCGAGCCTTTATCAAAAGGGGACGAGCAAACTGCACTCGCTGTTCCAAAAGCCTCAGCGACTCTTGAGTCGATGACGGTTGCTCTGCGTCCGTGTCCCCATCAAGCCGCTTCTTGAGTTTAGACAGCCTCGCTTGGGCATCGCTGATTTGCCTTTCGAATCCCTCGTACTGTTTGGCTAGCGATTCAATCCACTTCTTTTGTGAGGTTGGAATCTGCTCGGTTTCCAGTCGGCTCTTAAGCGACTCGAACGAACCGATTTCCTGCCACTTTTTAGTCGCCTGACGCTTGAGTTGATCTTGCTGGCTTTTGAGCTTGGGGAGTTCATCGAGCGCATTTAAATAAAGACCTAATCCAGAAGTCAGTTTATCGACACGCACATCCTGATCATCGCTCCAAAAGCTCTCTGGAATCAGTTCGATTCTTGCCTGCAAATTTTTTAGCTCTGCTTCGATCGTCTGGATCGAAGCCAGTTTGCCTCCCTTGTCCTTATGGGCTTCTTGCACTCTCTGCTCAAAGTCCTTCGGAAGTTTCACCGTCTGGCCAAGTGCTTCGATGGCTCTTTGACGATCCAGATAATTCCTCACCGTCGGTATCGAGCGTTGAATACGTTGGGCTTCGAGCAGACTCTTTTGCACAGAATCCAGTTGGCTCTTGTGCTGTTCCATCTGCTTTTTGGCTTCCGCAAGATCCTTCTCGATGCGACGCCACTGATCCATCGTCAACGAAACTTGCTTTTCCTGATCCCGAATGGCTTTGTAATCTTTGAGCTTGTCAAACAAGCGGCCACGTCGACCGCTCTTTGCAAAAATTTCCTCGATCTGTCTATCGAGATCCATCCGCTTTTGCTGCAAATTGGCGATCCCCGAGGCACTCGAAAAAAGCGCTTGGCCTGAATCACCTCCACCTCGCACCAGTTCCGCTCCGCCCTCTCGAAGCGATACATGATTGAGTCCGAACATTCGCAGGAATTGATCTTCGCTAATCTTCGGCACGAATTGGCTCAGCAGAGCCGCAGGCACTTCGTCGGAACTCTCGGCATGCAGGAGCTTGGCTGCTTTCGCTTTACGCCGCACGCATGCCAGTTGCTTGCCCTCGCGGTTTTCGAGCACCGCTCCAACGCGTAGATTCTTATTCTCGTGCAGAAAGTTATCGTCGGTCCGATGAGGGAAGTCGAACAGAAAAGCCGTCAATGCTCTAAGCGATGTGCTTTTGCCAGCCTCGTTGGGGCCATAGATCATATGCAGGCCATGGTTGCCGGCACTCAGATCAATGCTAGTGCTTGTGAAATGCCCAAAAGCGATTAAATCGAGCCGACGAAATCTCATCGCGACTCCTCCGATGGAGATCCTAGGAGCTCAAGAAGTCTCTCGTTGGCAAGTTCGAGAAGAGTGCTCGATCCATCGAGGTATTCGTCGAGCTGGGCCGTCCGTAAATCAGCGGGCAGCTTTCCACGCACATCCTCCATATCGAAGTCGATTTGACTGAGCAACTTCGGATCTTTCTTTGCCTCGGCAAAAACACTCAGGATCGCTTCGGCTGCCTCCTCCGATAGTCCATGATGCTCCGAGGCTCCACTTGGCATTTGCGTGTTGATGACAACCTTTTCGATCCAGACTCCATCGGACGACAATCCAGTAGCAACCGATTGGCACTCCTGCAAGATCCGCTCTCGCTCGATGCGGAATTTGCGGTGAAGTTCACTTTGGCCACGCAATTCGACCCGCAATGCCAACGGTTTGTCCTCGGCTTGATCGATCGCCTCCTGCAACTTGATAGAAATCAATCCTGGCAAGTCATCCATGTGACGCATCGACTCGACATCCAGGCTCACGACCTCCCACCGCAGAACATCCAACGATTTGAACTCGCCTGTGATCTTCAAGTCGTCCGACACGTCGATCAGATAGCAACCCTTGGCTCCGGTTTCCTTGGCATGGCGGCCTTGGACGTTCCCAGGGAAGACGACCCACGGATCCTGGCTGAGGATTTCTCGCTTGTGGATATGCCCAAGTGCCCAGTAATCGTAGCCTCGCGTTCGGAGGCCTTCGAGCGTGCTAGGTGCATAGTTCTGGAAGCCTTCGCGGCCAGCGCAATTGGTGTGCAAGAGTCCGATGTTAAAGCAGCCAGTGATGCGTTGTGGATAACGCATCGAGAGATCCTCGGTGACAGCCTGAGTCGCAAAACTTTGGCCGTGAATAGCCACATCCAACGCCTCGATACGCTCGGTGGTTGCCTGCCTGGACTCGAACATGTGGACATTGTCTGGATAAGGCAACGAGCGAGTCATTTTGTTTTCAGCGTCGTGATTGCCTGCGATCACAAAGACAGGAATGTTGCAATCGCGAAGCTTGGCCATCTGCTTGACGAAGAACTGGCCCGTGTTGTAATCACGCCAACTCCCATCGAATACATCCCCGGCGATCAACAAAAAATCGACCTTGGTCTCGATCGCAAGATCGACCAGGTTTTCAAGGGCCTTGCGCGGTGCAGAACGCAATCGCTCGACGGTCGAAGGATCGTAACCTCGCAAACCTACCAAGGGGCTATCGAGGTGAATATCGGCGGCGTGAAGGAATCGGAACATAGAACGGCAGGGGACTAAGGCTTGTTTGCTGGTTGCTGAGACTTCATGAAGCCGATGAGTGAGGCGAGTTCAGCATCGCTGATGAGCTCCTCAAAGTTACCTGGCATCAACGAGAGCTTGCTGATCTTCTCTTGCTCGATCTGCCCCCGCGCGACCCGCTGGGACTTGCCCGCTTGATCGACGATCTCGAGCGAACTATCGTTGCGATCGAGAATCAAACCGGAAAACGTTTCTCCATCCTCCAAAAGCACATTGGTGATCCTGAATGCTTCATCGACATTTCGATTGGGCCACAGGATGTCTTCGCACAATCGATCGATGGTTCGAACGATCGCTCCATCGAGCTGGGGTCCGATGACTTTCCCTTGGCCTCCGAGTTGATGGCAGCTTGCACATCGCTCTTGAAAAACCCGCTTGCCAACATCCAAATCGATCGCAGCCTTGCGCACCGCATCGGCCTTGGCCTGCACGACCAATGCCCTATCGGTATCGCTTGGCCCCTCAGGCTTCAAATCGGCAAATCGTTCGGCAGTTTGGGCTGGAAGCGATTCCCACCACGATGCGGGTAAAATCCGCAGGGAGTCTTTGGACAAGGCCCCGCGTCGGATCAAGCTCTCCATCAATTCGCTGGAGCTTCGGTGCCTCGACCATCGCGACACCAACTCTTCCTGTGTGGCAGCATTCGCCCGCTTGCCAAATGCTTCGGCCAGCCCCGAGAGCATCTCATTGGCACCCGAACTCCAGTCCCAATCGAATCGCCAAGGCTTGCCCTCTTTGTTCGTCGATGGTTTGGTGAGTAAATCATCCAAGCCTCTTTCGACAATCAAGGAGACCAGATCCGAGAGGACCGGTTGGTCTTGACCTTGCACCCATTGCTGCAAGTTCGCTTTGCAATATCCATCGAGTCGATCGGACTGAACGAGCTTCGTCCAATTGGACAGAAAATCGGTCTTCCTTGCCGAGTCTTGGCCGATCACCGAACCCCCGAATACCTTGGCCATCCTCAGGAGAGAGTCGTATTGATCTCGAAGGCTCGATCGCATGAGTCCCGGTTCAGAGACATCGGCGATGGCAATCCAAGCGTAACTGTCTAGCCCGCAACCATCGACGACCTCGATCCGAACCTGGCGACCAGCATGCTCGCTCAGATCGACCGACACATACTTCGCGACGTCGTTTCTCGGGGCATAAGTCCGATGGATCTCGACCCAGTCGCCGTTTTGAGGATTTGCGACCGCGATACGAACAAAGTTCTCTTTGCGATCCGCTTCGTTGGGCAATCCATCGTGGCCTGCGACCCAGTAAGCAAGTTTTTCTTTCGCTTCGAAAGAGCTGCTGGTCCAAGTTCCAGTGTAGCGTTCGGAGAGTCCAAGACTGCTCCAGAAGGGGATTTTGTCTTTGGATACCTCAGCCGGTGCTGGATAGCTTGCTGCATTGAGGGATCGAGGTTCGATCGGCCAAGGGCGATGTTCGCGACCTCGTGCTGCCAAGGCTGTCCAACCGTAGAGTTTCGTGTTCTGCTCGGTCGCTTGGGCGAGCCACTGTTGGGCGGCATTGGCAAGGGATTCACTGCCTAGGTCGACGAGCATGGGTGAGAGTTTTCCATTGCGTTGTTTTTGAGACTCAGCGATCAGCAGAATCTGTTCGGCTTTCGAGTTTTTATCCGCAACCATTAGATCGACGAGTGTCAGCACTCGCGGAATTTGCGATTCATCCACCGTGGTAGCCACATTCAACAAGGCTTCCTTAAGCCATGGAGTCGCTGGTCCTTGGGCCAGCTTCGTCGATGCCTTGACGATCAGTTCCAAAGACCATGAGGAGGCGCTCGGATGGCGAACGGCCTGCAGGACTTTTAGGATATCCCGTGCTCGCTTTTCGTATTGGGAAGCCGAGAGGCTTGCCGGCAAAAGCTCTTCTTGAGGGAATCGCTCGGATGCTTTCGCAGCGCGACCTAATAAGTCGCGAGTGGCGATCCAATGAGCCTGTTTGAGAATCGCGTCACGTTCATCGACCGACGGAATTCGATCGAGGATGATCGCTGCATCCGAGGGTTTGCCGATTTCACCGAGACGCTCGATGGCTGCTAGTTGCTCGACGGCACTGGCCGTTTCCGAGGCTCTGTGGGGACGAGCAAGGATCGCCAATGCTTCGTCGCGCGAGAGTTTGGTCGCATCGGCTGGTGTTGGACTGGGAGTAGCGGGTGCGTTGGCTTGTTGGTTGGCGACATAGCGAATGCGCCAAATACGACCGCTGGTACGATCGCGATCCGGGTGGTCCAAGGGGACTTCATAGTGCCCGATGATTTTGTTGTAGAAGTCTGCGATGTAGAGGCAGCCGTCGGGTCCAAACTGCAGATCGACCGGTCGGAACCAAGGGTCATCGCTGGTGAGCAGATCGGGCATTTCGACGGCCTTGGCCGTAGCACCGAAGTACTCGAGTCGGTTTCGATTGATGCGGCAAGTCATCACATTGCCACTGAGAAGATTGGTTTGAAAGTTTGAGGGGAATGCGCTGTGATTCACGTAAGCGACCCCGGAGATTGCGGTGCTACCGTGAAGGTGCTCCATCGTAGAGGGTACAAATCCGAGTCCATCGTCAGGGCGACCAAAGCTAGGATAGCAACCACCGCGCAGGAGTTGAGTGATGGGTTTGCTATGGCAATCGGCGGTGAACCAAAATCCGTATTTGTCTTTGGTCATTCCGAATGGATTGACTTGGCCTTGGGTGAAGAGTTCGACTCGGGATCCATCGGGTTTGAAGCGAAAGACATTGCCGCTGGTAAGTTCGATCGAGTGACCATCGGAGCCTTGGAGTTTCGAGACGTTGTTAAAACCGTGGCATGCATAGATCCAACCGTCGCGTCCATCGCGAAGCGCATTGACCATACCGTGGGTATCGCGAGAGGTGTCAAAGGGTCCGAGGATTACGCGGCGTTGGTCGCAAAGTCCATCTCCGTCGGTATCGCGTAGGAAATAGATGTTGGGGATGGAAAAGGCAATAACACCGTCTTGGTAGGGGAGGACACCGATGGGGATATTGAGTCCGTCGGCAAAAGTGGTTTTAGACTCGAAGGAACCGTTGTGATCCTTGTCCTCAAGCACCACGATGGCATCGGCAAAGGGTTGGTTGTCCTTGGCAGGGAATGGGTACAAGACGCTTTGGGTCAGCCACAATCGGCCTTTGGGGTCGAACGCTAAGTTCATGGGTTTAGCGATTTGAGGTTCACTGGCGACGAGTTCGACTTGAAAACCCTCGGGGACGTGGAATCCAGCCAATTCATTTTGAGGGGAATTCCAAGCCGACGTGCGGATGGTTTGACCGTACCATTCGGTTGGTGATTTCGGTTCGGCGGGTTTATCGCCAGGATCATTTTCACTAGCCACCAGCCGATCAGAGGTATCGATCAAGAAGCCGATTGCAAGAAGCAGGCAAGAGGTATAAAGGAAGCGAGCCAGGAGCATCGATGGCATCCTATTGTTTGGAGCAAGTTCAAGGGAAGCGAACCGTTCAGGACAGTCCGTTTGGTCTTATTCTAGCCAATTTCCAAAACAATTCATGGCAGCGTTGGATCCTTCGCGTCTGCGACGGTTGAACAGCAGTTTGGCAGTGAATGATTCCTTGGAAATCATTGCCGCACCACCCTTAGCGGCAGACGATTCATTGCCAGGCGCTGAGGGCTTTGATGCGTCTGAGAAGTCGTAGCCTTTGATACGCACGAGATCGGAAGCGGTGTTGCGCTGTCCTTCATCAGCTCTTAGGTGTGTTCCGTTTTCCCTCTGTGCGAATCACTGGTTTGCGTTGCAATGGCCAACTTCATCAGTTTTACAACTACTTTCCTGGGGTTTGAGGTAGAATGGGAAGTAAGTTTTGTTGGAAATAGACTCAATAAGGAGGTGCAGCATGAAATGGCAAGATCGCATATCGGTGGATCCCAATGTCTGCCACGGGAAGGCATGCGTAAATGGAACCCGCATCATGGTTTCGGTGGTTTTGGATAATCTCGCATCGGGTATCAGCCGTTCGGAAATTCTTCACAGCTACCCATCGTTGAAAAACGAAGACATTGATAGCTGCATTTCTTATGCAGCAGAACTTGTGCGTGAAAGATTTGTTTCGCTGACGCCCGGAGCTGTCTAAATGCGTTTCAAAGTCGATGAGAATTTACCAATCGATGTTGCCGAGATCCTTCGAGCTAATTGTCATGACGCGTTAACCATTTTCGATCAAAATATGGTTGGCGAGCCTGACCCAAAAGTTGCCAGAGTGTGCAAAGAGGAAAAACGAATAATTGTCACATTGGATCTCGATTTTTCCGATATCCGGTCGTATCCGCCTGCAGAACATTCAGGAATCATTATTTTAAGGCCGCGTACGCAATCTAAACCTGATGTTCTTGGTTTGATCGGCAGGCTACTACCGCTGCTGATCGGTGGTGAGCAACTTTCTGGAAACCTTTGGATAGTCCAGGAGAATGGGGTGCGCATCAGAGAGGGTACCAGGGATAAACTGGATGACAACGCGAGTAATTCTTAGGTAGTAAGCTTCGATCGGTCAGTAGACCGCCTCGCTAGACCCCCGAGATTGGATTAGCCGAACTACTACTAGGTCTTTTTGGGATTCTCCTAAAAAACCCAACACTGGCGATGACAAATCGTCGCAATCTCCTACAATACTCGGAACGACTTTGTGAAAAATTTCACAAAGTAGGCTTTGGAGGTCGATCAGCTAGTTGAATTTGCCCGAATAAGACTGCTACCCGACCTAAATTTCAATTGTCAGCGTCACCGCAGGTGCCCCCAATATGGTTGCTCACCTCCCCATCCTGATCTACCTGATCGCCGTTTTAGGCTTCGCCGCAGTCTCGCTTTTGCTGCCTCACGTGGTAGCCCCGCGCAGACCGACGAAGATCAAGGATATGCCCTACGAGTCGGGCATGGATCCGGTGGGTGATGCTCGCAAGCCCTTCGACATCAAATTCTACTTGACGGCAATCTTGTTTTTGGTCTTCGACATCGAGCTGCTATTCCTATATCCCTGGGCCGTTTCGCTCCTGGCACCCGACGGTGTTCCAGAAGCTTTCCGACCAGCGGTTTTGGCAGTCCTGATGGTTCTTCTTGGTACCCTTGGCCTTGCCTACTGGGTAGCTTACCGCAAAGGAGTCTTCGATTGGCGACGCAAATAAACAAACAACTCGGCGACAATGTTTTCCTAACAACCATCGATGCGGCAGCATCCTGGGCCAGGGCCAATAGCCTTTGGCCGATGCCCTTTGCGACGGCCTGTTGCGGTATCGAGCTTATGAGCACGGCGGCCTCGAAGCACGACCTGTCGCGATTCGGCAGCGAAGTGATGCGATTTACTCCGCGCCAATGCGATTTGATGATCGTCGCTGGACGTGTGGTCATGAAGATGATTCCGGTCCTGCAGCGAATTTGGTTGCAGATGCCTGAGCCCAAGTGGTGCATCTCGATGGGTGCTTGCGCTTGCTCGGGTGGTGTGTTTGATACCTATGCTGTCGTTCAGGGAATCGACCGATTTCTCCCGGTGGATATCTACATTCCCGGTTGTCCTCCAAGGCCTGAGCAACTGATCAAGTCCATCATGGAGTTGCAAGACAAAATCAAGAAGACAGGCACCTACAACGCCCGTGAATTCCAGTTTCGTATTCTGCCCGATGGTCCGAAGCGATTCGACGAAGACGAGCTTGTTCGTATTCGCGAGCGTAACGGCTTCAAACTCGAAGAACCCAAGTACGACCCGATCCACTAATCGCTTGGAACTGTAACGATGTCGGAAACAAAGTCGCTGAAAGAATCGCTCGAATCCAAGCTCACTGGTATACCCCTGAGTTGGTCTGAGTTTCGCTCGCAGCAGAGGCTAACGGTGCCTGCGAGCAATATCGCTGTGGCACTTAAGGCTCTGCGTGATGCAGGGATGGATCAACTGATCGATATCACGGCTGTGGATATGCTCGAATATCCAGGTGCAACGGATCGATTCGAAGTGGTCTATTTGCTTTTGAATACCAACAGCGGTGAGCGATTGACGGTTAAAACCCACGTCAATGAGCCCGAGCTTAAGCTGCCGTCGGCTTGTCCGATTTGGTTTGGTGCTGACTGGCTCGAGCGTGAAGTCTACGACATGTTTGGAATCGTCTTCGATGGGCACCCGAACTTCAAACGCCTGCTGTTGCCCGATGCTTTTGAATCGTTCCCGCTTCGCAAGGACTATCCGGTCAAGGGCCGGGGCGAGCGCCATAACTTCCCCATCATCACCCGTGCGGAGAGCTAAATCAGATGCCACTCGAGCTGATTGATTCGCCTGATTTGGATGCCGGCTATCGCGAAGGTCTTTGGACCTTGAACTTCGGCCCACAGCACCCGGCCACCCACACCACGTTGCGATTGGTTTTGCAACTCGATGGTGAGATGGTCATCGGTGCCGAACCCGACATTGGGTTCCTCCATAGCGGCTTTGAGAAACTCGCCGAAGTCCTCGACTACAACCAGTATGTGACGATCGTCGATCGGATGAACTACATCTCTCCGATGGCCAACGAGATCGCTTGGCACCATGCGGTCGAAGGTCTCCTTGGGATCGAACTGACGCCTCGTTGCAAGTATATCCGCACGATTTTTGCAGAGCTCATGCGGATCCACGATCACTTGCTGTGCACGGGGACTTGTGTTCTGGACCTCGGTGGTGCGACTGCGTTTATGTATGCGTTCAACGAACGCGAGAAGATTTACGAAATTTGCGAGCGCGCAAGCGGTCAGCGTTTTCACACCGGATACACGCGAGTCGGCGGTCTGCTCTATGACGTGACCGACGACTGGATCAAGATGGTACGCGATTTCTGCAAGACCTTTCCACCAGCTTACCGCGATTTTGCCGGCTTGGTGATGAAGAATCGAATCTTCGTCGAACGGACCAAGGGTGTGGGTGTATTGACCAAAGAGGATGCGATCGCTGGCGGTGCAACTGGCCCGGTGGCGCGCGCAAGTGGTGTCGAGCGAGATTTGCGACGCGACGAACCCTATCTGGCTTACAACGATTTCGACTTTGATGTCTGCTGTGCCCAAGGTGGCGATTGCTATGCTCGATTCCAAGTCCGCATGATGGAAATGCTCGAGAGCCTGAAGATCATCGAGCAAGCCCTCGATAATCTTCCTTCTGGACCCGTGTTCACCTCAGGGACTGGAAAAGAGGGGATTCCTGATAAGACCGAGGTGTATCGCAGCATCGAAGGCTTGATCCATCACTTCGAGAACATCATGCCCAATCGTCAGATGCCATCGCCCAAGGAATCCTACTACGGTGCGACCGAGTCGCCCAACGGTGAACTGGGTTATTACATCGTTTCGGATGGTGATTTCAAAGCCTACCGAGCCCGGACGCGTCCACCTTCCCTGCTTCATTTTTCTCTGTTTAGCCGCATGATCAAAGGCTGTATGCTCAGCGACGTTGCCGCTGTGCTAGGTAGCATCAACATCATCGCTGCGGAGTTGGATCGATGAGCGAACTTAGCGACAACGCAAAACAAACGATCGCCGAACATCTGCCCCGTTACCCCAGCAAACAGGCTGTAACATTGCCTGCACTGCATGTGGTTCAGCAAGAGCGCGGGTGTGTCAGCAATAAGGCCATGGAGGAGATCGCCGAGATCCTCGAACTATCGCCGGCACAAATCCACGACACGGCCTCCTTCTACGGGTTCTTTCGTACCGAAGACAACCCGCTTGGCCAAAAACGCATTTGGGTTTGTCGATCTTTGCCATGCATGCTCCGAGGCGGAGAAGAACTGCTCGCAGCACTTTGCGAAAAGCACGGCATTGCACCTGGTGAGACAACCGCCGATGGCAAGTTGACCATTGAGCTTGCCGAATGCCTCGGTGCTTGCGACGGTGCTCCATGCATCCTGCTTGAAGACGAACTTCATCTGCGTTGCAGCGTTGAGGATGTCGAGCGGATCGCTAAAGAATCCATCGCCAGTACAAGGAAAGTTTGACCAGAGAGTCTCAAGCCCAGAAAGTTTCGAGCAAGGTTCAGATCTATGAGTCAAAGTGAATTCAAACCTGTCCTGTTGGGTCGAGTTGGCAGGCCCGATAGCCAGTCGCTGGCCTCTTACCGAGCCGACGGTGGCTATGAGGCATTGGCCAAGGCTTTGAAGATGGCCAATACCGAAGTGATCGATGTGGTGAAGAACTCGGGGCTTCGCGGTCGAGGCGGTGCTGGCTTTCCCACGGGCCTCAAGTGGACGTTTCTACCCAAGGATGTCACGGGGCCGATCTACTTGTGCATTAACGGAGACGAAAGCGAACCTGGAACGTTCAATAACCGCGTCTTGATCGAAGAGGATCCGCATCAGGTTCTCGAAGGGATCGTCATTAGCAGTTTTGCAACGCGCGCGACAACTGCCTACTTTTATCTTCGATACGAATACGGTCGATGCTATCGAACGCTTCAAAAAGCCGTCGATGAAATGTATGCCAACAACCTACTTGGCAAAAACATTCTCGGATCGGGGTATGACTTAGACATTTATTTGCATCGCGGTGCCTGCGCTTATATCTGTGGTGAAGAAACCGGACTCATCGAAAGCCTCGAAGGCAAGCGAGCCTGGCCTCGGATCAAGCCTCCGTTTCCTGCGATCGAAGGTGCCTTCCGTCGACCCACGGTCGTCAACAATGTCGAGACGATGGCCTGCATTCCGCATATCGTCAAGCACGGACCAGAGTGGTTTCAATCGATGGGTGTTCCCAAAGATCCAAACAACCCACGCGACGCGGGTTCCTATGGACCAAAGCTCTACTGCGTCTCTGGTCATGTCAACAAGCCGGGGCTCCTAGAACTCCCCATGGGCATCACCGCGCGGGATCTGATCGATCAGCATGCCGGAGGAGTTTGGAAGGGACGCAAGGCAAAGGCGGTGATTCCCGGAGGACTTAGCATGGGATTCATGACCAATGCGGAACTCGATACGCCCTTGGACTTTAACGGACCCGGGCGCGTCGGCTGCCTGGGGTTAGGAACCGCTGCCGTCGTCGTGATCGATGATCACACGAGCATGGTGGATGTCCTGTACAACGCTTGCCGATTCTTTGCACACGAATCCTGCGGCCAATGCACACCTTGCCGAGAAGGGACCGCTTGGTCGACCAAGATCCTCGAACGCATCCGAGACGGGCGAGGCAAACTCAGCGATATCGATCTGCTGCTTGAAATCTCCAACTCGATTGGAACGATCCCAGGGACCACCATCTGTGGGCTAGCCGACGGGGCCGCTTGGCCGATCAAGACAGCGATCAACAAATTCCGTGGAGAGTTTGAAGAGTACATCAAGAGCGGTCGCCGCAGCCAGAGCCCTGCTCTTGCCGGTGCCCACTAACACAGAACACTTGAACAACACTTTTTGGGAAAGCAATAAAAGTGGTCAAAGTCAAAGTCAACGATATCGAAGTCGATGCGGATCCAAAAGACAACTGCATCCTTGCGGCCCGAAAAGCGGGAGTTGAAATTCCGCACTACTGCTGGCACGAGTCGCTCTCAGTGGTGGCCTCCTGCCGTATGTGCTTGGTCGAAGTCGGAGAAACGAAACCCGATGGAACCGTGGCCATGGGGCCGAAGCTTGTACCCGGCTGTCAAACGCCGATCAAAGAGGGGACCATCATTCGAACCGACTCTGCCAAGGTCAAGACCTCGCAGCAAATGACCCTCGAGTTGTTGCTCTTGAACCACCCGCTGGATTGCTCGATCTGCGATCAAGCCGGCGAGTGCTATCTGCAAGACTACACGTACAAGTACGGCAACGCGCACAGTCGGCTCGATGAGCCGAAGTTGCAGCGAGAGGACAAGTACCACATCGGCGAGCAGATCGCACTCTTTACCGACCGATGCGTTATGTGCACCCGCTGCGTACGGTTCACCCGAGAAGTTAGCGGCACGGCGGAACTCCAAGTCGTTGCTCGTGGCTCCCATGAAGAGATCGATGTATTCCCCGATACTCCATGCAACAACAAACTTGCCGGCAACGTCGTTGATCTTTGCCCCGTAGGCGCACTTTGCAGCAAAGACTTCCTCTACAAGAAGAGGGTTTGGTGGCTCAAGCACGCCGAGAGCGTCTGTACCGGTTGTTCGACAGGCTGCAGCATCCATGTCGACCAAAATGAAAACAAGGTCTATCGGCTCCGTCCAAGAGAGAACCCTCAAGCCCAAGGGCACTTTATGTGCGACGAGGGACGGTTTGGATTCAAATACATCCACGACGATCGACGCTTGAAATTTCCCAAGCTCAAAAACGCGGCGTCGGGTGTAGCGACCACTGGCACAGCGAGCCAAACGTCCGACTTGTCGTTCGCCGATCCATGGCCGACGGTTTTGGGAGAAGTCAAGAAGCGAATCCGTCAAGCGATTCAAAATGATCCATCGGGATTCGTTGCGGTTCTGTCGCCTTTGATGACCGTCGAGGAAGCTTATTTGCTCGCTTCTTACATCAAGGGAATCGATCCGCGTACCAAGCTGACTCTCGGCCCGGTTCCGATGGTTGGAAGCGATGATCTGTACCCCAAGGGGCCCAAGGGTGAGCCTCCGGCACCTGGCAAAGTCAAGTTCACGATCCGCGCAGAGAAGTGTCCCAATCGCCTTGGAGTTGAAGCGGTTCTGAGGCACTTCGAACGCGCAGTGATCCATGCCGATTCGCTTGGTAAATCCTCCGCGAGTGCTTGGTATGTCGTCGGCGGTTACAGTGCAGGGTGGGTGACGGAAAGCCTTGATCAGGCTATCGGGACTCCGTCGCTGCTTATTGTCCAAGACATCTTCCCATCGCCGCTGAGCGATCGAGCGGATATTGTTCTGGCTGCTGGATCTTTCGCAGAACGCGAAGGAACCTACGTCAATCATGCAGGGTTGGCTCAAGCCGCCCATGCTTCGATCCGTCCACCTGAAGAGGCACGTGCCGACGGTCGAATCCTGATGGAACTTGCCGGACGAAGCGGTCTATTCAACGCGATGGCTCTCCGCAAAGAGATTGGAACCAACATCGCTGAGTTTTCTGCGATTGCAATTGGCGATCTAGGAGAGCATGGTGTGCGACTGGCCAAGTACGCAAACCAAACCGTCGGTGCACGAAGCTGAAAGCATCCTAAGGAACATAAAGAATGATCAGTCGATTCATAGAATATTGGCCGGTGCTTTGGCCCGCTTTGGCGGCGATCGCAGTGATCCTTGCGGTCGTTCCATTCCTAGGTCTGTACATGACCTTTATCGAGCGGAAAGTCGCTGCGTACGTCCAAGACCGTGTTGGCCCAAACCGCGTTGGCCCCTTTGGACTTTTCCAAGCGGTTGCAGACGGCATCAAGATCTTTCTCAAGGAGCAGTTGATTCCCGACCACGTGTACACTGCACTTTACTTCATCGCACCTTCATTTAGCTTGATCACAGCGATGTTTGCTTTGGTCGTAATGCCGTTTGGGCCAGTGGCTACCGATTACAAAAGCGGTTTTCGATTCATGGTCGCCCCAGGGATCGACATCGGCATTTTGATGATGCTCGCGATCAGTTCCCTGTCTGCCTATGGGATTATTGTCGGAGGCTGGGCGTCGAATAACAAGTATTCGATCTACGGTGCGATTCGCTCTTGCGCACAGTTCATCAGCTACGAAATTCCTCTCGGAATGTCGATCTTGGGAGTCATCGCCATCACTGGTTCGCTAAATATCGAGCAGATTGTCAAGGCACAGTCTGGTAGCCTGCTAGATTGGAATGTGTTCTGGCAACCGGTGGCGATGCTGGTGTTTTTTACAAGCGCCCTGGCCGAGACGAACCGCCTGCCCTTTGACCTTCCTGAGTGCGAACAAGAACTCGTCGGTGGATTCCACACAGAGTACAGCGGTATCAAGTTCGTGTTGTTTTTCTTGGCCGAATACACCCACATCGTCACGGTGAGTTTTTTAACGGCTTTGCTGTTCCTGGGTGGTTGGCACTTCCCGGGCCTGCCGGATCCATCGGGTGCGTCGACCCTCGTCTTAGCTTTGGGTTTGTTGGTGCTGCTAGCCAAAGTCTCTTTGGTTGTCATGGTGATCATTCTGCTTCGGTGGGCTCTTCCTCGGTTCCGCTTCGACCAACTCATGGGTTTGGCATGGAAGGGGCTGATCCCTCTTGCTTTGGTCAACCTTGTCGGAGTTGCGATCGTCCTGACCCTGGGCCTTCCGAAACATCTGCTGATTGCTACTGCTGTTCTTCCAATCCTGGCAGCTTATTACAGTGCTGCGAAGTTCAATGCTTCGCTGGAAAGCGAAAACACTTTGAGAAATGGCATCCAACCCCAAGGAGCGGTGTCCTATGAGTGAGTCCAAACCCGCCACTTCACCTAAGAAGAAAACAGTCAAGTGGGGCCAAGCCCCAAAGCTTAGTGTGCTCGATGCACTTTATTTGCCAGCCATCGCGTCGGGATTAGCCA
>Ga0315904_10002019_pt1 | contig 31808 bp, 28 predicted proteins | sample LakEriMetagenome_6_FD_203529 | JGI IMG/M metagenome (GOLD analysis project Ga0315904, IMG submission 203529) | Freshwater fungal communities from buoy surface, Lake Erie, Ohio, United States - Buoy 12 MA120 | ecosystem: Environmental > Aquatic > Freshwater > Lake | place: USA: Lake Erie, Ohio...
AGAGCGCAAGACGTTCGAGTTCGCACCCGGGGCGTTGTACCACCTCAAGATGCCCGGACCGGCGGGCGTACAGGCGCAGTGGGGCTTTCCGCCCATCACCAGCGCCATCAAGAACTTCCTGTTCACGGCGGTGCTTCGTCGCGCGAACGAGGCGATTGCGCTGGAGCACATCACCCCTTTCAGGATCATTCACCCTCTGGCCGCGAGCGGCGCGGGCGACCCCCTGACGACGATTCCTCTGGATCGGTGGAAGTCGGAGATGGAGCGCAACATGCGGCTCTTCCGACGCGACCCGCTGCGGATCCAGTTTTCACCCGTGCCCGTCGGTGTGCAGAACATCGGCGGCGAAGGTCGCGCCCTTCTCACGCTGGGCGAGCTTCAGGAGGCCGAGAAGTCGATCGTGCTGTCCCTGGGCGTTCCCATGGAATTCCTCTCTGGCGGGCTCGGACAGACGCGCGGCGAGATCACCCTGAGGATGATCGAGAACCAGCTGCAGACGCACATCGAAAACCTCAACGCCTTGGTGCAATGGGTGGAACGCAAGGTCGCCTCCTTCATGTCCTGGGCGTCGATTCGCATGCGTCTCGCCGACTTCAAGATGATCGACGACGTCGAAAACAAGCAGCTCAAGATTCAGCTGTGGCAGAGCCAGCTCCTGTCCAACACCACCATGGCGGAGATGCTGGACGTCGACCTCGACCACGAGCGCAAGCAGCGGCGCGAAGACGCGCTCGCCGACGCGCGCTCGGAACAAGAGACCTCCGTCGCGCTTCAAAAGCTGCAGCAGTCGATCTCGACGCAAGCACAGCAGCAGGCCCTGCAAAACCAAGGGGGGCTGGCCTACGACCAACAGCAGATCCTTGCCAAAGCGCAGCCGATCGCCGAAGAGATGGCGGGGTACGACGCGGGCACGCGGCGCTCGCGGCTCGACTCTCTCAAAGGCGAGGACTTTGTCATGTACTGCATGACAAAAGAACTGCTGGAGCAGATGCAGCAGGACCAAACTGCCGCGATGAAGGCGCAGGGCTGAGATGGAAGACTGGATGGATCGGCAGCAAGCAGCGAAGGAAGAGGCCCAGAGGGGCCCACGCGTGGGGTTCACCGAACCCTCCGAAGAGCAGCCCCGCCGCCTGCGCGTCGCGCACGAAACCTACTCGATCTTTCGGCCCTGGCAGGGATGCTCCCGCTGCAAGGACATGCTGAAGGATCAACCGGAGCTGCTGCCGGAGCTCGGCGACTTCGTATGCCCGCACACGCGGCACACCGAGTACATCACGCTGATCAACCGCTTGCGCAACGCAGGAGCAGCGGGGCCCTGGAAGCTCCAAGCACGCGAGTTCTCAAATGAACGCGGCGAGATCTACGTGACGATCGCGTGGGAAGAGCCCGAAGGGCCTATCAGCGAAACGAAGGCTCGGCCCAAGGGCGTACCGCGCTTGTAGCGGCACGCCCTTGGGTTCGGACTATCTCCGAATGCTTCGTTCGAGAACGAAGATCACGAACACGAACACGGATCGAATGAGCACGGCGATTCTCCTTTGATGAGCAGAAGGCGCTCACCATGGGCTTTTACCGCGTTCAGCAGCTAGAATTCGCTTGCGATGAACGAGTTGACGCCGGTTCTGACGAGCGCGACAACGCTGCGTCAAAAGCTGCACGAAAAGACGACGCAAGCGCTGACCTCGGCGTTTCCACTCGACCTCAAGGGCCGAACGCTGGAACTGAAAGACGTCCACGTGCAGGCCCAGAATTTCGGGCCCACGGACGAGTACGACGCGATCACCAAGGGCTCCTCGCTCAATGAGCCGGTCAAGGGGACGCTGGTTCTGAAGGACTCCTCGGGGCGGGTCGTCGACGAAGCGAAGAACTTCACGCTGGCGCACATCCCGTACCTGACCGCGCGCCACACGTTGATCGCCGACGGCAACGAGTATCAAGTCGCGAATCAGCTTCGGCGCAAGCCCGGCGTGTATACGCAGCGCGCCGACAATGGCGAGCTGAAGACCGTCTTCAACCTCGGGCGTGGGCGCAATTTCGACCTCGCCTTCAACCCCGACAAGGGGACGTTCCATCTTCAGTACGGGACTTCGAACCTTCCTCTTTACGCCGTATTGCGCGGGCTCGGAGTGGAGCACAGCCAGATCGCCAAGCATCTCGGAGCGGGCGTCGCAAGCGCCAACGAAGAAGAGCACGGGCATCAGACCGTGCAGACGATCGGCAAGTTGTACGCGAAGCTGGAACATCCTGCGGTGATGGATCCGAAGGCGCCGCACGAGACGAAGATCGAAGCGATTCGAAAGCGCTACGACCAATCGACGCTCGATCCCGAGGTCACGTCAGTTACCCTCGGCGGCCCTCACTCGAAGGTGACGCCTGACGCGCTGCTCGTCGCCGCGAAGAAGATGCTCGACGTGCACGCCGGGAAGACGCCCGTCGACGACACGGACTCGCTGCGGTTCAAGACCTTTCACGCCCTCGACGACTTTGTGTCGGAGCGCATTCGCCTGACCGCGCGCCAGTGGGCACCCAAGGCGAAGATGGCGCTGACGGGCAAGACCGTGATCCGCGATGCGTTGAAGCCCGCGCCGTTCTCGGACTCGATTCGAAAGTTCTTGACCACGTCCTCGCTCTCCAGCGTGCCCACGGGCATCAACCCGATGGAGATCATCGACCACGCGGTGAAGGTCACGAGCTTGGGCGAGGGCGGTATCCCATCGGATCGCGCGATTCCGATGGACGCGCGCATGATCCACAACACGCACTTCGGAGCGCTCGACCCGATCCGTACGCCGGAGTCGAACCACTCCGGCGTGGACATTCGCGCCACGATCGCTGCGCACCGCGACGACAAGGGGAACTTGTACACGGTGCTGCACAACGTGAAGACGAACAAGGACGAGTTCGTCCGCGCGGGAGACTTGAACAAGTACGTCGTGGCGTTTCCGCACCAAGAGCTCAGGGGGCTCGTCGACGCTTTCGTCGACGGCCACCAGACGCGCGTGATCGCGTCGCGTGTGACGCATCAGCTGGGACACGTCAAGCACCTCTACTCCCCCGCGACGTCGCTGATCCCCATGATTCACTCGATTCAGGGGAATCGAGCCATCATGGGTTCGAAGATGGGCACGCAAGCGTTGCCTCTCGTCGAGCGCGAGGCGCCCCTTGTTCAAGTCAGGTCCCATCACCCGGACGGCCACTCCTTCGAGACGCTGTACGGGCACATGATCGTGCCGACGGCTTCGATCGGAGGCACGGTGGCGAAGGTCGACGACCAGTTCGTATACATCCGCCCGCACGCAGAGAAGCGCAGCGCAGCAGGGGACGCAGCTCTCGTCAAAGTCCCCTACTTCAAGAAGTTCCCCTTCCCCTCGAAGACGTTTCTGAACCACGCCGTCGAAGTGAAGGCCGGGGACAAGGTCGAAGAGGGGCAGCGTCTCGCGGAGTCGAACTACACCCGCAACGGCGTCCTCGCGCTCGGCAAGAATCTGCGCGTCGGCTACTTGCCGTACTACGGGTACAACTCGAACGACGCCGTGGTGATCTCCGCTGCGGCCTCGCAGAAGTTGACCAGCGAGCACATGTACCGCGAGATCTTCGAGCTGGGCGGCGGCATCGAGCTCAATCGCGCCAAGCACCAGCTGTACTACGGCGCGAAGTACCCCGCGTCGATGTACGCCAAGCTCGACGACAGCGGCGTGATCAAGAAGGGCACGAAGCTCGACCCCAAGGATCTCCTCGTCGCTGGGCTGATGAGGCAGGCCATCACCGGCACCGACGCGATGCTGGGACGCATCGGCAAAGCGCTGGTGAAGCCCTTCAAGGACATCGCGCTGGTCTGGGACCACGGCGTGCCCGGTGAAGTCATTGACGTCGTGCGCGTGAGCGGTCGGATCACGATCTTGGTCCAGACGCGCGAAGCTATGCAAGTTGGCGACAAGCTCGCAGGGCGCTACGGCAACAAGGGCGTCGTCGCGAAGATCGTCCCAGACCACGAGATGCTGCGTGACGAGCAGGGGAACCCCCTCGATCTGCTCCTGACGTCGGCGGGCGTCATCTCCCGCATCAATCCCGCGCAGGTCATCGAGACCGCTGTCTCCAAGGTGGCGGATAAGACGGGCGTACCCATCGTCTACGACAACGCGGCGGGGCATAACGCCGTAAAGTGGGCGCGGAACTTGATGCGAGAGCACGGCGTCAAGGACAAGGAAGAGCTCTATGACCCGCTGCTTCAACGCAAGGTCGTTGGCGCTGACGGCAAGGGCGTGCTCGTCGGGAAGCAGTACATCTACAAGCTGTTCAAGAGCACGGACACCAACTTCGCCGGGCACGGCGTCGGCCCGTACGACCTGAACGAGCAGCCGCTCAAGACCGGAGGCGATGAGAGCGCCAAGGGCCTCGGCAAGATGGAGTTCGACGCGCTCCTGGCGCACAACGCCCGAAACTTCCTGCGGGAAGCAGCGACCGTACGGGGTCAGAAGAACGACGAGTACTGGAAGGCTGTGCAGACGGGGCTCCCCCTGCCTACGCCCAAGCCTTCGTTCGCGTTCAACAAGTTTCTCGCGCTCCTCGAAGGCGCCGGAGTCAAGGTGGACAAGCGCGGATCGAAGTTCGCGCTGCTGCCTATGACCGACAAGGACATCCTCGCGCGAAGTGCAGGGGCGATCGATCACGGCGGAACCGTGCGCGCCAAGGACCTCAAGCCCGAAACGGGAGGTCTGTTTGACCCGCGCAAGACCGGAGGCGCGCAAGGCACGCTCTACAGCCACATCGTCTTGCACGAGCCCGTGCCTAACCCCGTGTTCGAGGAGCCCATTCGGCGCCTCCTCGGCATGACGGAGCCAAAGTTCAGGGAGGCGCTGCGCGACAAGGGCGGTGCGTGGTTCCGTGCTGAGCTGTCGCGCCTCGACGTGCCCGCGAAGCTGCGGGAGCTGCGCGAGCAGCTGAAGAACGCCAAGGGCCCCGTGCTCAACGACGTCGTGAAGCAGATCAAGTACTTGGAGGCGCTGCAGAAGCACAAGCTGAATCCCGGCGACGCATACGTCATGCAGAACGTCCCCGTCATTCCGCCGATGTTCCGCCCGATTCAGCCCGGAGTTCGTGACCCCTCGCAGCTCATGGTGGCGGACGCGAACAAGCTGTACGGACAGCTCTTCGACTCCGATAAGACGCTGCGAACGACGGCTGTTGAATCCGATCGCGGCAAGCACCGCCAGGACCTCTACGAGAAGGTTGAGGAGCTGTACGGAACGGCGCTTCCACGGGACCCGAAGCTTCAGCAGCAGAAGGTCAAGGGGATGCTGGCGACCGTCGCAGGCGTCGGTACGCCCAAAGGCGGCTTTTTTCAGCGTAAGCTCATGCGCCGCACGCAGGATGTGTCGGGGCGCGGAACCGCTGTGCCCGATTCAAACCTCGGCATGGACGAGGTCGGCATCCCCGAACCGATGTTGTGGCAGTCGCTCGACAAGCTCATCGTCGCGCGCCTGATCCGAACGGGCTACCCCGCGCTCGCTGCCCGCGAGCTCGTGAACAATCGGGCTCCCGCCGCACGTGACGCCATGCTCGCAGAGACGCGCGAGCGCCCCGCGATCATCAACCGCGCCCCGACGCTCCACCGAGGGTCCATCGTCGCAGCCTACGCGAAGCCCGTGCCCGGCAAGACGATCCGCGTCTCGGCCTTCGCCGAGAAGGGAATGAACCTCGACTACGACGGAGACACCCTGCAGGTTCACTTCCCGATCGGAGCTGAATCAGTTCAAGACGCGAAGCAGATGACGTTGAGCAACATGTTGCTCAGCGATCAGCAGCGAAACCGCTTGATGGTGTTCCCACAGCACGAAGCCATCATCGCGTTCACGCTCGCGGCCAAGCACGTGACGCCGACGGGACCTGTCCGCACGTTCAAAACGCGCGAAGAGGCTCTCGGTGCGTACCGCCGAGGCGAGCTCAAGCTGTCGGACTCCATCGAGATCGAGAATGAAAAGCGCGCCGAAAGCGAAGAGCTGTATGATGGATACGGCGAAGGCGACCCTCTCCATGCCTCGTTCTATCCCGTGGAGCCCGACGAAGCGCTATCCTATTTCCCGCCGGAGCTGCTGACGGGCGAAGGTGACGACGAGGACCCCGATGTTCGACTTCTTGAATGAGCTGCTGAGCAAAAGCCCTCAGGCCCCCGAGAAGGACGGCGCCGAACACCTCGCGTGCCTTCAATCGATCCTGACGAAGAAGTACGCATTGCTCCTCGCGTACATCTCGTACGGGGATCAGCTGCGCGCCTTTGGTCGTGACGGTGTCTACGAGCACTTCCAAGAACACATCAAGGAAGAGCGGGACACGATTTACCAGCTCAACAAGAAGATCACTGCGCTCGGCGGAGACGCCGTCGTCAGCGTCGACCCTGTGCCCTCCGTGCCTCTGAACCAGCCGCGCGCCGTCTTCGAAGCCCTCCTGGCGATGGAACAAGCGTCGGTCGCGCTGTGGTCTGAACTGTTCCGCAACACCGAAGACGATGTCGCGCTGAACGCCATGGCGCAGAACGGGGCTCTCGCGGATCAGCAGCACGCCGACGACATGCGCCGCTACCTTCGGAGTGAGTGCTAATGCCTAACCTGCAGGACGTAGCGCGCGGCATCACGACGCGCCTGAAGAAGCGCCAGCGCGGATTCCACTTCGAGCGGGAGCCCGGCTTTTACGGCGTAACCAAGGGCTTTGGCGACGCCGCGAAGCTGAAGGTCGCCAGCGAGGCCCGCGCGCGAGCGATTCGAAAGGTGGCGGAGAAGTACGCGCTGCTTGATGAATCGGGCGAGCCCATCGAGGCGTTGGCGAAGCTGTTCGCCGAGAGCAACTTCGGCTACGGGGACGAACCTGTGGCCGCGAAGCGCACCGGGGACCCCATTTGGGGTCCCTCGATGGGAACGCCGAACGAACCCGGAGACCGTAACGGGCTGAGTCGCGGCCTTTCGTACGGAGGAGTCTGATGATCTCGAATGAAGCCTACGCCGAAGCACAAGTGCGCGGCGTGCAGAAGACGCTGGCCTTCTACGGCCTGGAGAAGGCAGCCGCTGCGGGGGTGCTCGCAACGCTGGGCCGCGCCGGGTCGCGCGCGCTGAGCGGCGGCATGAAGGCCTATCAACACGGCGGCGGCAGCATGATGCAGAACGTCGGCAAAGGCATCGCCTCCGGCGCCAAGAGCTTCCAACGCGCGGGGGGTCTCCCTGCTGCGGGGAAGGCGCTGGGGGCCACCGCTGCGGTGGGCGCTGGAGCGTACGGCGCCGGTCGCGCGTTTGGCGCAGGACAAGCAGGTGGCCAGAAGCAGGCGAGCGACGCAGACACGCTCGGTATCACTGCTGACGACGCCGAAGGTATCGCGCGAACAATCGGTATGGGTTTCATCCCCTTCGGCAACACCGCGCAGGGCGTTCACCGTGGGTCTCTCCACGGGTACAACGAACCTTTTCAAGGCGCGGTGCGCATGCTCGGGGGGACCATGGCCGGAGGGATGGTCGGAGGCGCCGCAGGCGCAGTCATCGGAAAGGGGCTCGGCATGAATAGGGGCGCCGTTCACGGCCTCAATGGGGCGCTGACCCTCCTTGGAAGTGGCGTCGGGGGGCACTTGGCGACGCGCAAGTACCTCAAGCCCCCGGAGGAACAGGGCTAAAGTCCCCCCCTCACTCCCTTTAACCCGCGCGCGGCTCTGGTGCCTTCATGCCCACGACTGTCGGACAATTCCTGATCAATGACGTGATGCCCGCCGGATACAAAATCACCGGGCAACTCACGAACAAGGCGTTACACGACCACGTCGTGGGTCTCGCGAAAGCGGATCCGCAAAAGTACGTCTCGACGGTGCTCGCGCTGAAGCGCCGAGGCGACGAGATCGCGACGCTCGAAGGCATCTCGGTCGGCCTCGACGACATCGAACCCGACTACGCCGCCCGTGACGCGATCGTTCAGCCTGCGCTCGCAAAGCTGGAGAAGCTGAAGGATTCAGCAGCGCGTGAACGCGTGATCGTGGAGACGCAGGAAAAGCTCCTCGCGCACACGAAGCAGCACCCGGGGTCAATGACGCACATGGCGCTCTCGGGCGCGCGTGGAAATCCCGCCCAGCTCATGAAAATCGTCGCCACCCCGCTGGCGACGGTCCATCCGAAGCACGGCGTACTGCATCAGTTGATCGACCGTTCGTATTCCGAAGGGTTGACCCCCGCGCAGTACTGGATGACTGGGCCCGAGATTCGAGAGAACGAGGTCAAGGCTCGAATCTCCGTCTCCGAACCAGGAGAGATGGCCAAAGTCCTCGTCGCCAACATGATCTCGAAGGTCGTGACGACACAGGATTGCGGCACGATGAACGGCGTAAAGATGACGATCGACGACGGACACGTCCTCGATCGCTACACGCAGGCGGATCACGGCTTGCCACGAAACACGCTCGTAACGCCGCAGCTTGTACAACAGCTGAAGATCAACGGCGTAAACACCCTTCTCGTGCGATCCCCGATGACGTGTACGGCGCAACACGGCGTCTGCCAGAGGTGCCAGGGCCACAACGAGAAGGGCCAGCCTCACTCCATTGGCATGACAGTGGGTGTTCGCGCCGCCCAAGCGATGGCCGAGCCTTTGACGCAGATGGCGTTGTCGTCCAGGCACGGAACGCTCACCGTGAAAGCGACAGACAAGTCTCCGACGGGGCTCAAGGGCGTCCGCCAACTACTGGAGGTCCCTGCAGCGTTCCGCCACGAAGCGGTGCTCGCGCCGGAGCATGGGTCCGTGACGAAGATCGAGAAGGCCCCGCAGGGTGGGCAGTACCTCTACCTCGGCACGAAGAAGATCTACGTGAGCCCCGACTTGACGCTGCGGACCAAAGTGGGTGACGTTGTAGAGCGCGGTGACGCGTTGACGGACGGCGTCCCGCATCCCGCCAAGGTCGTAGGCTACAAGGGCATCGGAGCGGGGCGCGCGCACTTCGTCGACGCGCTGCACCACTTGTACAAGAGTGAAGGCATCAATCTCGATCGACGGCACCTGGAGTTGCTTGCGAAAAGCGAGATCAACCACGTGAAGTTGCTCGACGCCGATCCCCATCACCCTGAGCTGCTCAAGGGCGACGTCATCAATTACAACGCGTTCCGCGACGCGTACCACGCGAGCGCTACACGTGTTCCAATCGCCGACGCCGTCGGACAACGGCTCGGGCAAGAAGTGCTGCACCATACCGTCGGTACGCCCGTCACGCCCTCGCTCGTGAAGGAACTTCGAGGCCACGGTGTGACGGAGGTCTACGTCAATCGCAGCATGCCCCCTGTGGAGTTCGTCATGAAGCCCTTCACGATGAATCCGCTGTTGGAAAAGGACTGGATGGCGCGTCTCGCGCACCGCTACTTGAAGAGCACGATTCAAGAAGCTGCACACTTCGGGGACCTCGCCGATATTCACAGCACTCATCCCGTCCCTGCGTATGCTTTTGGCGCGGAGCTACACCATGGAGCCGGCGGTGCATTCTAACTTCGAGGCGCGCTTGAACGCCGTAAAGACGGCCGCACGGACGCGTGTGCTAGGGCGTTATGGCCTCAAAGATCTGTTTCGCGAGCATCAGATCGCGCCCTCCGCGCCCGGAGCGCTCAACAAAGCCAAGACTTTCGGCAAGCACGTAGCCGAATTCGGGCGTGAAGCGGTGTTTGGGAGCCCCCTCACCGTGCGCAAACAGCTCGCGGATCGGTACAAGCGAACCGGCAGCATCCTGCGAACCCTTGGAGGTCACGCCAAAGGCTTCTATTACGACCCCAAGGTTCACCCGCTAATTCGAGGCCTTTCCATGGGTTTGCCCGCCTTGGAGCTTGGAAACGTCCTGTATCACGGAGACCCCGCAACACGAAAAGGAGATGTAGCGCATGCCCTGTCAGGTATCGCTGCTGCGCCTTTCACTGCGCGACTTGGCCTACTTGGAATTCCGTTGCAGGGAGCCGCTCAGGCCGCCGCGCGCTACGCGGGCTCTAAGCTCGACCCAAAGCCCCTGCCGCCGCCCGCCCCGGCCGACGTAGAACTAAATGTGCCCCGCCATCTTGCGCGGGCCTGGAAGAGCAACTCACCCATCCTGGGGGGCGACGACACTCCCGTCTCCCCCTAAACTACGCACTGGAGCCAAGAAATGACCACGACGCTGTTCACCCGCACCCTCCTCAAGGGCCTCTCCGACGGCATGGCTGACGCCGGACACATGGCCCCCTTCGCGAACGACGATCTCGCCATCGGCGTCTTCGACAAGATCAGCGCCGACCTCGGTCTGCCCGCGATCCTCGAAGCCCCGCTCCCCAACGACACGTACATCAAGATGGGGCAGTGGCTCCTCGACGCGTCGGCAAGCGCCGTCCAGCAGGGGATGGGGCCAACCGCCTCGACCCAGGCGATGTCCAAGCAGGCGGCACACGTGCCGCTGGAGACGCGCGCGATGAAAATCGCCGCGTTCATGATGGCCAAGACCGCCGAGGAGGCGTCACTCAACGGCACGGGTTCGAACACGCCCGAGAGCGCCGCCGCGACGAACGCCATCGCGGCGCTCGACCAGAAGAACCGCAGCTCGCTCCAGTACCTCGTCGGGATGGGCAACACCGACATGCCCGAGGGCGGCGTGCAGGGGCGCCAGATGCCGCACCCGATGGCGCCCAAGGGCCCCGCGATCAACAACAGCCTGACGCACCTGGACAAGCAGGCCTCCGAGAAGGTGGCGCGCGCCGCCACCTTCGTGCAGGGCCTCGCGCAGCGTGGCGCGGAGGTGACGGCGAAGACGGTGCTCGCTTCGGCGGCTCTCGTCGAAGGCGGAGCCCCGGGCAACGACGTGATGCTCCACATCCTCCAGAACGTGAAGACCGCCGAGGAGCTCGACGGGATGCTCGGCGGCGTCATGGACGCGCAGCAGGCGCACGGCGCGGAGCCCGATCCGGCGCTGGTCGCCGCGATCGAGCAGGTGCTCATGGAGCACGGCCTGCTCGATGGCGGAGATGAAGGCGGAGCCGGCGACGAAGACCCGGGCATGCCCGAGGATGGCGAAGGCGTGGACCCGGATCCGAAGGTCGCAGCCATGTCGAGCGTGGTGAAGAGCCTGAAGGGCGGAGCGCGAAGCGCGCGCAGCGCCGTGCGTGGCGCGACGAACAAGGCGAAGGGCGCCATCAGCGACGTCGCCGCCAAGGCCAAGGACAAGGCGAAGGACGCGGGCAGCGCCATCGCCAAGGCAACGAAGAAGCACGGTCCGGCTGCAGCAGCGGGCGCGGCGGTGGGCGCGGTCGGTGGGGCCGCCGCGATGCACGCAGCGCACAAAGCCAAGGACGAATCCGCGAAGGAAGCGGAACTCCTGTCGGTTCTGAAGGCGGCGGCGGACGGGTCGCTGAACGCCGTTGGGGAGAACACCCCGGAGGACGCGGCGAAGGACAACGCCAACGCGGAGCTCGACATGGAGAACCGCAAGCCCGAGGAGTACCTCAAGGGCCCCGGCAAGACCGATCTGCCGAACGTGGGCCACGTCGGAGCGTCGATGGACGCTCCGAAGGGCCCGGAGAAGCTCAACCCCGACACGACGCCCGCGCGCGAGACCAAGAGCGCGAGCTTCAACGAGGCGGTCAAGACCGCAGCCGCGCAGTGGGGCGGCAAGCTCCCGCTGACCATGCCCCAGACCGAGAAGCGCGCGCACATCCTGGCCATCGCGGGCATGCCCGAAGACATGCGCGAAGGCTACGTTCAGCATCTGCTCGGAAGCTGAGCGCATCTCGCACATCGCTGCGCTGAGGTGTAGAACGCCTGTTGCCGTATACTTCGGCAACAGGCGTTCGCCTTTTGAGGAGACACAGACGATGACCATGAACGGCTTCCCGCTCTCGCAGTCACCACGGACGCAGGGCTTCGCGCAGCCCTCAAGTCCTGAGGACGAGGAGGAGCTTTTCTCGAAGGGCTTTTCGGACCTCGCGTACCGCGCCTTCCAGAAGACGCATCCCGAGCTGTACGGCGATCTCGTGTCCTTTCGCGTCCTTGCCACGGACGCGCAGAGCGGCGAAGGCGTGGGAGCGTTCATCCTCAAGCGCGCCGCCGAAGTGCTGTTCGTCCCGGCGGTGATCGCGGACAACGCCGTAAAGCCGTTGGACATGGTCTACGTGCGATCGAAGGACCGCTTCTATCCGCTCACCCCGGAGTGGATCGAGAAGGCTACGTCGGGGGGCGTCAGCGCCTTGGGTCGCGGCATCGAGCCGCCCAAGGACCTGAACACCGACGTGGACATCCGCAACGTCGTCGTGCCGCCCACGACAGGCCGCTACAGCTACGCGTCGGAGTTCGACGCTGCGTCGATCAGCGACGATGAACTGTGGAACGTCTACCGCGCGGCGAACGACAACGAGAAGCGCGCGGCTGACGACATGCCCCTCGTCTTCCCTGAGGTGGTGCGGCGTATGCCGAACACCATCAAGACGGCGTACGCGACGTGGCTGGCGAAGCGTCCCCGCTACTTGCGCAAGATGGCGGAGATCTACAGCGCTGGCGTTCTTCGCGACGCGTTCACCCTCATCGAAGCGCCACACGCGAAGACGGCCGCAGACTTCCGCAAGGAAGTCCCCCTCAAGCACGACGTCTACCTCGCAGTCGCGGGCATGCCCCTACAGGAGATCCGCAAGGAGCTCGCGCCGGGCGACATGCCCGAAGCCTACAAGGCGCTGCGTACGCACGGGTTCTACGTCAAAGACCGTAGAACCGCGCCCCTCAACGGCATCACCGTCGAAGACGAAGAGGCGCTCGCGCTGACGGCGCCGGAAGCCCCTGGCATCTATCGCATCTACCTCTCAGACGGAACCAACACCAAGGCGTTGATCATTCCGCAACCCGTCCAGGTCGCGCGCCCCCGAACGGATCACCAGGAGATGGTGTCAGGGGACTACAGCCGCCGCGAAGTCAACGACGTGCCGTCCCCGTACTCCACGGGGAAGCGCTACCTCGTGCTTCTCCCGGATGGGCGCGGCGGCTGCGTGTCCGAACTCGTGGCGGAGCCCGTGACGAATGAGTCGTTCGACTCAGTCACGTCGATGCTCAAGTCGATGACCCGCGAGACGCCGCAAGGCAAGCAGCGGGGCGTCCTGATCTCCGCCGACAACCTCACGCTGCGCGCGACGGAGCCTTTCTTCGCGGAGAAGCCCACGTCGCGCGGCGACATGGTGTCTTTCGTCGCGGGCTACGACATGACGGCCGTGATCTCCAAGAAGATGACCGGCTCGAAGATCGTCCGACCCGTGAATCAACCCATCATGGTCTTCCCCCAGAGCTATCGCTGGTTCCCCATCAAGGAAGACCTGTCGGATCGAGACGTGCTGGCGCGCCCGGAGCTGATCGGAAGGTCGATCGAAGCGAAGATCGAAAAGACCGGCGCAGCCCGCATCAAGGTCGCACGGGATCACGACGGGTTTCGCGTCGGCGAGCGCCGCGAGAAGCTCTCTGCGCTGGAAGCCGTCGTCAAGGTCGCCAACGTGTACGGCGTATCCGTTCCCGACGCCTCGCGCGTGGTCGAAGCCGTCGCGAACGGCCTCACTGTCCGAGCCTGGATCACGCCGAAGACGGCGGCGGCGGCGGCCGAAGGACAGGATCCAAACGGAATGACTCCGATGGATCCGAACGCGATGGCCGCGATGCAGGCGCCGCCCCCGCCCCCGCCAACGGGAATCGACCTCGCGATCTCCGAAAAGCTTCAGATGATCCAGGCGCAGCGCGCGGCGCTGGAGCAGATGGAACAGATGCTCGGCGAGCTTCAGGGAAGGGCGCAGGGCATCGATCAAGGCGGCGGAGCGATGGCCGCGCCCCAAGGCGCAGCTGGCATGATGGCTGGACCGGCGCAAGACGTCATGGGACAGCCCGCGATGGCTCCCGTGCCTGGAATGAGCCCCCAGGCGCCTCCCGCTGGCGGTGGAATGCCGCAGGGCAGCGATCCGAACGCCATGGCTCCCCAGGGTGGCGACCCGAACGCGATGGCCCCCCAGGGCGGCGATCCGAACGCGATGGCGATGCAGGGCGAACCCCCGCCTCCGCCGCCGCAGCCGGTGATGCCGAAGGAGCCCAACCCCGCGCTCTTCGCCGAGCAGGTCGCACCTCAGTTCCTCGATCAAGCGATGGAGCTGGATCAGGCGGGGGTCTTCGACGCTTCGGCCGTCGCCTCGCTGGCGAATGTTCGAAGCATCCGAGACTTGCTCCAGAACTACACCCCCTCCCTGGACAACGCGCTCGATCGGCTGGGCCGCACGCTCCTGCTGCTCTACGTCAAGAGCAAGCAGATCCGCGAGCGGATCGGCGAAGAGGCCTTCACATCGCTGGAACAAGTCGTGCGGGACGTGTTCCGAATGCTGGGCGACGCTGTGCTGTCGTTGGAGCAATACGGCGATCAGCTGTTGCCTGCTGGAGCGCGGTCGGCATAATCAGTGAGACCATGCAGCCCGCTGTCGCGCCAAGCCACAAGTACGAAAAGATCGCGGCGCTCGCGGAGCAGACCGGCGTCGAACCCCCGTCAGACCCTCTCTCCCTCGCACTCTTTCGTATTCTGCGAGGACAGACGGACGATCCAGTCGTTGCGAGCGCGTATGCGATCTTCCGTTCCGCTGACCACCATGTGCTAGATGCACTCAGCTTGTGCGTCGCAAAAGAGGCTGAAGTCGAAGCAGCGTTGGAGCTGAAACCCGGTGTTTACGCCGTTTATCGAACGCTGTTCTTCGATCGATCCGTCTTCGCGAACGTCTTCGAGATCCGCAACTACGTACAGCACCTTCGCCTCACGAAAGCTGAGCGGGAAGTCTACGAACTCGCGCTCATCGAAGGCGGAGCGCGGCTGCTCGACAGGTACAGACTGACGCCGCGTACGGCACCTGATGCCCAAACGGTGCTGGAAGACATGATGGGAGAGGCCCACAGCCGCGCGTTCGAGCATCGGGGGAAACCCATCACCAGCAAAGTCGCACAAGAGTCGTTCAAATGGGGCCGTGCAGCAGCGGCGACCGCAACGGCGATCAAGGCCTCGTCGTCCGCCAACCGAATCTCCGACGCACTTTCCACGCTGGAGTTCGCCCTGACGAGTAAGAGCTCTACGAAGACCCCCGAAGAGCTCGGTACGACTCGCGAAGAGATTCTGAAGGGCTGAGCGCCCCCTACCTTTGAGGCACGCCGATGGCACAATGGGACTCCACCGACTTCGACCGCGAGGCGACCGCTATCGCTCGTGCTTTCTGGGCTGGCCGCGAGCAGAACGGGGCCCCGCTCAATGAGCTGGCCACGAAGACGGCGCGCGACAACGGCCTCAACCCCGAACAGATTCGGCGCCTCTGCCGCAGCGCGAACACGAAAGCGTTCGAGCAGAAGCACGCCGCGCTGAAGGGAGAGGACGATCGAACCCCCAACTTCGAGCTGTCGGATCCCGAAGCGGTGATCTCCAGTCTTCATCAAGCGGTCACCGCCGCGCACACCAAGCAAGCAGCGGCCGAATACCCCGACCTTCCGAACGAGTACGCGCCGCCCGTAGACGCGTCGCTCTTTGCTCGGGAGAAAGTCGCGGCTCTCGAAGGCGAGATCAACGGCTACTTGAGCCCTCGGCGCTCGCCCCTCGTGGAGCTGCGCCGTGCTGAGAAGCTCGCTGCGGATCTGGCCGTGGAGCGGCACGCCTTGAACTTCGCGTGGGATGACGCGCTCGACGGCATCGCGGCTCAGTCGCGATTCCAAAACTGGAATCACGACGACTTCGAGAAGAACGCCGTGGCGCTGTTTGGCGCGGACGTGCTACCCGAACTCAACGCGGTGCGCCATCGTTGCCGCTTGAGTGCGCTGGGCAACGGTGCGGACGAAGCTGAGGTTTCAGCGAAGCTCGCGTCGCTGCAGCACACATGGGTGGGGGTGCCGGACGCTCTCACCGCGCGCCTGAAGATCGCCTTGGACGTCCGCACAACGTTCAAGGCGCTCGTCGCGCAACAGGAAGCTGTCGCGGCCAAGATCGCGGGGCTCAAGAAGGTCGTGCGCCATGGGTAAGCTGGAAGCGGAGATCCTCGATCACGTCGGAGCCGCGTTGGAGAAGAACGCGGGAATCCTTCAGCAGATGGGCGCGGGACTGCGTGGCCTGCGGCAAGGCGCGTCGCAAGTAGCGCACAACCAGAAGTCGCGCGCAGCGCTGCAGGGGGCCGTCAATACCCTTCACGCGCATGGCGAGCTGCCGATGAACGTGGTGAAGGGGGTCGTGCAGCCCTTGCCGATGGGCGTCAGCGTCGGCGGCAGGAATCAAGGATTCTTCGCGCGAGCCAGCGACCAGATTCGTGGAGCCGTGGCCGGCGCGAAGAGCGAATACGGCGCGACCCGCGCCGCTGACCAAGCCGCAGCCAAATTCCAACAGATCCAGGAAGCGGCAAAGGTCACGGGACAGCACGGGCTCCCCACCCCCGTCGACTACTCGAAGATGACGCCCGCGCAGTACCTGCAAGCGCAGGGACATGCTGTGCCCGCGCACCACCAGACCCCCGCTGCGCAGCCGAGCGCACCCGCTGCCGCACCCACGCGCCCGGCGCCGAGTCCGCACGCGCAGCAAGCTGCGCCCAGGCCTCAAGCCTACCCCCAGGCGCAGGCCCCGCAAGGGCCCATTCCAAGCGGTAACGCCCCTTCTGCAAGCGCCCCAAACGCCGTAAACCCGCCCACGCAGCAAAGCTGGCTCGCGCAAAATGCCACCCCACTCGCGCTAGCCGCTGGCGGCGGCGCCATGGGCGTATCTATGCTGCGCGGCGGTCCAGCCGCTGGAGAACAAGACGCGCGAATGAGGGATTACATGCGCAACGCACAGATGAACATGGCGTACCCCATGCCTCCAATGTCGGTCTACGCCAGCTACGACGCATTTGCCGAAGAAAAGATCGGAGCGGATACCATGGTGTATCCCACGATGCAGGGAGCGATGGCGAACTCTTTGGCCAACCAGTTGGCGCAGAAGTTCGTCGGAGACCCCATCGACGCGGTTCACAAGGTGCTGAAGAAGAAGCTCTACGATGAACCGAAGCATCAAGCCGCGTTTCAGGCGGCGATCGACGGCGACGAGATGCTTCAACAGGCGCACCAAGAGAACCCACAGGGCTTCGCAGAGACCTTCAAGACCCTCAAGACCTTCGCGCCGTCTGTGGCTCGCAACCCGATGGCTACGCGCACGTTTCTCCGCCAAGCCACGATGTCCGGCATGCACAACACCGGGCCGGACTTCGCGACGATCCGCATGATGACCGAGACGGAGAAGTTCATTCAGAACGCGAAGGGACGAGGCACGCCGTGAACATCGACAAACTCATCTCCCCGAGCCTTCGCGCGGCCCTGCGCACGCACGGCTGGTCGAAGCTGGCCTTCGAGGTGATCCACCAAAACGGAGGCTATCCGCCTTCCTCCGCCACCCTCCCCGACGTCGTCAAGGCGTTGTCGGTGAAGCTCGCCGTGGATCAAGTCAATCAAGCCATCATTCGCGATGGCCTCGCGGCGTACAAGGAGCTGCACGGTGACAAGTAACGCCGTAAAGACGCGCGAGCTGCGCGCACAGTGGACGGCCATCAAGACCGCTGCGGCGCAGCAGGGCCCAACTCTGCTCGACGGTCTCGCGAAGATCGCGCTGCACACATGGGCGACGAACGACGCGGGAACCAAGCTCAGCGAAGATCGCTCCACCCGTGAGGCCTTCGTCGCGTCCCTCGTCGGCGCTGCCGTCGTAGACACGACGATCGACAAACTGGCCGAAGACGGTGCGTACACCGTTCACGAGCTGGAGTTCCTGCGCGACCTCAACGCAGAGGCCGCTCTGCGTGATCTCTCGCGTTTTCAGAAGAGCGCGAGCTACGGCGCCCAGCTTCTGGCCGCGCTGAAGGCGCATCCGGCCGCCGTCGGTGCAGTGGGAGGCGGCCTCGCAGGCGGGGCATTCGGCGCCTACGCAGACGATGAAAACCGTACGCGCGGCGCTTTGCGCTTCGGCCTCCCTGGGGTCGCGATGGGCGCGATGCTCGGGCATGGGGCGGGTCAGCTGCAAAACGAAATGCGCGACACAAAGCGAACGGCAACAGAGATCGCAAGAGACGCGGAGCTGCACGCAGCTCGCCTGAAGTTGATGAAAGCACAGACCGCCGCAGCCGCGCGCGCGAACGCGGGTCGCCGTCGCTAGCGCAGAGGCGCCCAGCAGTCGTATCTTTCCATCGCGATGGACAAGCTTCTAGAGCTGGACGACCGCTTCCCCAAGACCGGGGAGCCCACGGTGCAGTTGGTGGCGTGGAGGGGCGCTCGCGGCGGGCTCAGCATCGAGAAGCGCGCGTTCACCGAGAGTCGTTCCCCTCTCTACGACTTCCTCTCCACCGTCCAGCCCGAGAGCGGCGTCTCGTACATCCTCGTCAACGCGCTGGGCGCGTACGAGTACTACGACGACAACCGCAACGGAGACGGCTTCCCGAACGCCCCCTACAAGGTCGGGGAGCTCGCTGCGTGTGGCCACCCAGAGTGCACGGCGGCGCTCGACGGCTGGATCTCTGAGCCCGAGACGCTTCGCCACCACTACCCGTCCTTCGAAAAGCATGGCGGGATCTACAAGCACCACGTCAACAAAGACCCCACGAAGTCGCTCGGGTACATCAACAAGGCGATTCTCAACCCGTACATGCACCGCGTCGAGCTGCTGCTGAAGCTCGTCAACGGGCGCGACCCTGAGATCGCGCAGCGAATCGGTGATGGCGACTTCCCTGCGGTCTCGATGGGTTGCCACGTGCGCTGGGATGTCTGCACCATCTGCGGCCATCGCGCTCCCACCCGCGCACAGTACTGCGAACACGCCCTGCGGATGCTGCGTCGCATTCTTCCTGATGGAAGAAAGGTCGCCGTCCTCAATCCCAGCCCGAAGTTCTTCGATATCAGTTTCGTGTTTCGACCCGCAGACCCCACCGGGTGGATGCTCAAGAAGGTCGCGGGGGAAACGGCCTTCCGGTACAGCGCCGACCTCGGCGAGCAGCTTCGCGCATACGAGGCGCGTGCAGTGGAGATCCGTAGCCGCTGCGAGAAGACCGCTGCGGCACTCGGCACCGCCTACGGCGTCCAAGCATCGTCGATCGTGCAAGAGTGGCCGCAGCTGTCTGCCGCCGTGTACGCGACTGCAAAGACGGCCGGAGTGACAAGCACGCTCGCGACGCTCGCTGCGAACGGCGTGGTGCTCGCTACAGGAGAAGTGATCGACCTGTTCGCCAAGGCTGCGAACGTCACCGCGTCCAGCTCGGACCTCGATCGCCTCGTCGCGCTCGAACCCGTGCTGACGGAGATCATCGCGCGGTACCCCGACGTAGAAACGAAGCTGGGGTCCTTGGTCGCGTTGCGTGTTGACGCCGTAAACGACGACGTGGCTCGTCCGTTGTCCTCGTGGATCGAGAAGCGCGGGGGCATCTACGACTACGTCCGGCAGCAGGCGTACAGCCCCACGGACTTGTTCCAGCTTCCGATTGGCCCTGGGGCGCACTACCGCGCGACCGAGCCGGCGAAGACGGACGTGCTGTCGCTGTCGGACCCCTACACGGGGACTCAGTACCAAACGACACGGGGCGCCGCGATGGCGGCGCACAACGAAGATGCCAAAGCGCAGCTCGGCTCAACCGCGTTGCTCGGCGCCTTGTACGCTGGGGGCCTGCGCGCGGCGCTCGGTCCAGGTAGCGGCGTGTGGTCGCTACCGATCGGGCTCGCTGCCGGATACGCCACCCAGCGCGCGCTGCGAAAGCAGTTTCGCCCCCATCGATACAATCGCTACGTCACGGATCAGGGCCTACCCGTTTCAGGCGGTACCGAATTCGTGAAGGTCTCAGGGTACGACCGCCCCTCTCGGGCCGACGTCGTGCACAAGGCGGCGTTCGATCTGATCGAGCGCGTCGGCGCCCCCGACTACAACGCCCTGCTCAAAAAGGTCGCGCGCGAAAACGGCGCAGCGTATGCACAGTGGCTGGAGACAACGCCGCTGCATCAAAAGGTCGCCACGCTCGTGTCGGGCGCGGAGATCGAGGCTCACGACGTCCAAGAAGCCCCTGGCTTGAACGTCGCGCGCCTCGTCGAAAACATCAGCCGCCTCGTTTGGCGCTGACTAACCTACAGCTGGAGAGCCCACCATGAACCTCGACGATATGCTCAACAAGCAGATGCCGAAGACCGCCAGCACCCAGGCCCAGCCCTCGGGAGCCAAGCCCTCGACCAAGGCGGCGAGCGCCGTCGCCGACGCCGTCGCGGCGGTCACGCAGACCAAGACGGCGAGCGCCGCGTCCCCCGCTGGCGCTGCGGCGCCCATCTTCGACAAGCTCGCCTCGGACCTCGCGGCGCAGGATCAGGAGGGCTCCCTGAAGATGGCGAACCTCTACGGCGCAGCCATCGCCGACGGCTTCATGGCGCAGCTCGGGATGTACGAGAAGGTCGCGGAGAAGCTCGCGGCGCAGGTCGGCGAGAAGACGGCCGGCGCGGGAGACCTGGACCCCGAGATGGTCGCGCTCGTCAAGGAGGCGCAGGAGAACCCCCGCGCGTTCCTGGCGCGCGTCGAGCGCGCGGCCCAGTCGGAAGACATGCAGCTCAAGGAAGCGGAAGACCGCGAAGCCGCCGAGCTGGAGCAGGCCGTCCAGGTCAAGGCCGCCGAGCACTACGCCCACGGCTACGAGATCGGCAAGCTCTTGGTGAGCGCGGGATGAACGACGACCGCCGCCGAGCGCTGATCGAGGCGCATCGCGACCTGCGCAAGGCGGCGTTCGATGCCGTCTCCCCGAAGGTCGCGGAGTACTTTCGCGACGCCAGGGAGTGCCTCGGAGCAGCGAAGCATGCCTCCGAAGCCTCTGCCTTCGACCCCGTCCTTCGCCGTCACCTCGTGGAGCCGTAGATGCCGACGCTCGATGAAGTCTTGCGCACCCTCCCTCGGGCGCCCGAGCAGACGACCAAGACCGCCTCTGCCTTGCCGGACTCCGTTTCCGGGCAAGTCCGAGCAGTGGCGGGAGCGCTGCGCGCGCTGCCGGACCCGGAGATTTCGTGGGCCAGCCTGAACGCCGTAAAGACGGCAGGCTTTCGCTCCGCGCCGCCGAGCCTCCCGGACTCGGTGTTTCCCGAAGACGACGAGAGGCCCGGAGCGCCCCTGCGCAAGCTCGCGCACGCGGTGCGTTGTGTCGAAAACACGCGCGCTGTCCAGCTTTTCGAGAAGTCCGCCCTCGCGCTACGCGCCGTGCGGGGCCTTACACTCCTTCACGAACGGATCTCGTCGCCATGACCACCGCGCTCAACAAGATCGCCTCCGCTCTCGAACTGCTCGCCGAAGACTTCGACGCGCGCCCCGCCGCGACGCCCTCGCCGACGGTGCCCGAAGAGAAGCGCGCCAGCAGCGCGGAGATGCTGCGGGAGCTGTATCACCAGCAGACCGGAGAGGATCTCCCTGCTGCGGTGCAGGAGAAGCTCTCGGCGGCCGATGACCAAGAGCTGCAGACGGTGTTCGGCCGGATGCTCAAGACCGCCGCGCCCGAGCGGCCTACGCCGCTCGGTTCGCCCAGCGGCACGCGCACTCCCGGCGCCGCGCCCACGGACTCGGCAGAGGCCACGAAGCTCGCCTGGGACGCGTTCGAGGACACGATCCTCAACGGGACCTACAACGACTGACGCGCTGTCCCGCGCCGCAGCGTTGTGCGGCGCTTAACATCCCCAACGAGGTAGTGACATGAAGCTCAACTCGAACTACGACCTGATCTCCGCCCAGCCGAACCCGGGCGCCTACGCCGCGCTCTGGATCTCGGACGTTCTGGCGCAGGAGGCGGCCACCGCGATCGACGCCGGAACCGGCGTGACCACGCCGGACAGCCAGGGCACCCCGCAGCCCGGCACCATCGTTCCGGGCATGGTGGTGACCCTCAACGCCAACGGGTACTGGGGTCTCGCGACGTCCCCGGACCTCGCTGCGGCCCTTCCGATCCCGACGGGCCTCGTGCACGGCGGCGACGACGACTTCGACGGCGCGTACCTGGGCAAGCTCGTCGTGCTGGCGGGCGTCCTGGAGTGCCTGACGGACCAGTTCAACGGGGTCACGTTCCCGCCGGGCGCGCCGCTCGTGGTGAACGCGGGCAAGTTCGAGGCGAAGACCAACCCCGTGAGCGCGCTTCAGGTGGTCGGCTACGTGGGGAACCGTGGCCTCCAGAACGGCATCCTGCACGTGATGTTCGGTCTCCGAGGCTGATCTCACTACCACTAACCTCTTCACCGAGATCGGGAGACGACGACGATGTACAACACGGAAACCGTTCAGCAGAACGCGAGTGCTTTGAACCAGAAGTTCGTGAGCATGCTCGGCTCTGGCAACACCAAGCTCGCGGAAGAAGCCGGCACGGCGTTCATCCGCAGCATCGTCCGCCAGGAAGCGGCCGTGCGCATGGTGCTGCCGCCGCAGCCGCTCCAGGACGACGAGATCGATCGGGACGTCGACAGCGACGAGCCCCGCAAGATCGTCGAGAAGGAGCCGGACAGCGCGGCGACGTACGTGCAGTTCGACGGCACGCCGCGCGCGCGCTGGTTCCGAGGCAAGCGCTACGTGGTCTACTTCGGCAAGACCCAGAGCGACCTCTTCACGAAGTCGAAGTTCAAGCTGATGTCGTATCAGAACGACATCCGCAAGATCCTCGCGGACAACAGCGTGAAGGACCTCGCCGATCAGGAGGACCTGTACTTCCGCCGCACGTGCCTGACCCTGGTGAACCGCAACGCGGCCAACCAGCGCTCGAACGTCAGCGCGTTCACGCCGGGCGCGTTCGTGAAGGGCTTCCAGGCGATGGACGGCCGCCGCCGCCCCATCGGCAAGATGCTCATGACCAACAGCCTCTACCGCGAGGCCATGAACCTCCCGGCGACGCTGGTCGGCGACTCCATCGCGCGCGCCCACTACCAGGACGGCATCGACAAGGAAGAGCGCCTCTGGGGCATCCCGGTCATCACGACCGCGAAGACCGACATCTACAACCCGCGCGAGTGCTGGATCTTCAGCCCGCAGAACTTCCTGGGGAACTTCTTCCTCCTCCAGGACGCCACGCTCTTCATCGAGCAGCGCGCCGACATCATCACGTTCTTCTCGTACGCGGCGCCCGGCATCGGCATCGGCAACTCCGAGTCGATGCAGCAGCTGGTGTTCGACACCCCGCCGTCCTCGATCTGATCGCTGAGCAGCGGGGGCGGTAGGGCTATCCTTCGGGTATGCCCTTCGTCTCCGACCGCCAGCGGCGCTTCTTCCACACGGAGTCCGCGCGCAAGCACGGCATCACCCCTGCCATGGTGCGGGAGTATGACGACGCGTCGCGTGACCAGCGCATCCCGGAGCGTGCTGAAAAGCACGCAGCAACCGGCGTTGGCGCAACGAGCGGCGCGACAAGCGGTGTATCCACTGCTGTGTCAGCGCCGAAGCCGCCGTCCATGGGCTCGCCCAAGTACAAGAGCGAGGGCGCACAACATGGGCCTCTGCGCCAACCCTCGCCCGGGGACTACAAGCAGAACTTCTTGGAGTCTTCGGCCTCTGCCGCTCAGCGCTCGACCGCTGACAAATTCGAAGCGGGAGAGCAAGCCACGTTGCCGGTGACCCGATGAGGACAACGGAGCAACGCCTTCAACATGTTGTGCCTGTCACCGAAGGCACGGGTGTCGCCTCTCCCGCGAGTCGATCCGGTGAAGCCTCGCGAAAGGAAGAGGTTCCGCTCGGAGTCAGCGGCTCCTTCAACGCGAACGACTTCTTCAACTGGTACGATCGGCCTGTCGACGAGGGGCCCCCATACGCCGTAAAGGGCGCGGCCCACGCACACGACCGCATGGAGGAGCGCACGCCCTTCGCGCGTAGCAACGTGGCCCCTTTGCAGCGGGCCATCGACGCGATGGGCCTCCCGCCCGGGCGCTACCACCTGCCTCTACGTGGTCGCGATGGACGTGTCTTGGGCTACGCGCAGTTCAAGAGCGTGCCGGGCCGCGCCAGCCCCGTGCTGGCTACCGTGCTGGGGCGCGAAATGCAGCCCAGCGGCATGGACCTTGGGACCTTCGTCAAAGGCGCGGGCCTCTCTCCCGAAACAAACGTGACTCCCGTCGCTGAGGGCAAGTTCGACACCGACAATCTCGACCCCCGACTCCCAGAGTCGAAGGCCTGGAACCTCGCGCACACGCTGGCCGGGAGCCAAGAGACCAAGCACTACGCCATGCGGCGCGCGTTCAATCACATGTCGGAGCCGACGGGTGAAGCCCAAGAATCCGCCGGGAGCCCCCCGCAGCCATGAACCTGAAGATCACACGCCTCAGCGCGCTCTTCCCGTACGGCTACTTCGTGCAGTGGACGATCGACAGCGTTTCTCCCACAGAGAGCGGTGTCTTCCTCTTTACGCTGTATCGAAGCGGCGGCCCGGAAGGTCCATGGGAACAGATCTTCTCTGGAACGGACCAGTACGCGTTTAAGGACGCCTTCAACTCCATCGCGTCGACGCTCGACAACCTTCAACCCAACTCCCTGCGCCTCTTTCAAGAGGTTCACTACCGCGTCGTTTGCCTCTTGCCATCCGGCGCGCAACTGGAGTGTCGAGAAGAAACGGGCCCCGCGTTTACCGACCGCAAGATGTCTCAGTACTTGCGAAAGACGCAGCGCGACTTCCGTTTGACGCTCAAGTTCAACGGCACACGCGTCGTCGTTCTGAAGCGTCGCAGATGGGGGGAGCGCTGCTTGAAGTGCACCGACAAGCGCACCAAAGAAGTCGTACGCCCCAACTGCGTCACGTGCTGGGGCACCGGCTTCGTTGGGGGCTACTGGACGCCCTTCGTGACCTACGCACGCAGCAACGTGACGTCCAACACCTCGAATGTGGGGCCCAACCAAAAGAGCGACGCCAATGACGGCTCGTTCTGGCTCCCCGACTATCCGACCCTTGAGCGAGACGACGTGCTCGTGCGCCTGTCCGACAATCGGCGTTTCCGGCTGGATCAACAGGTCGAGACGCAGATTCAGCTGAATTCCGCGCACCAAGAGGTGTCGGGCCAAGAGCTCCCACACGACAACGTACTCTATCGGTACGCTCTCAACCCGAACGCGATCGAGCCGTTGTACTGAACATGACCAACGTCCGCCCGTTCTTTGGAACAGCCCGAGTCGATGACCAGCACTCGGACATTTTCCCCGGCTCCCCGATGGCCCTCGTCGCGGTGCTCACCAACTGCCTTCAAGCGCGGTTCAGCGGAAGCAACGCCCTAGACAACCCCTACATCTGGGCCGCTGACGCGCAGCCACTGAACCCCGAGACGGGACAGACTCGAATCTACATCGAGAGCCAGTACACCGACGAGCCCGACGCACGCGATCGAACGCCATCCCTCTTGGTAGAAAAGGGCGTAACGCAGCCGCAACAAGTAGCCGTCGGTCATCGCGCCGACATCGACTTGCCCTCGATGACAGAGCTGTTCATCGCGTGGGCCAATGTGCCCCTGTCCGTGCTCTGTATCGGGAGGACGCGCGGAGTCAGCGCCACGCTCGCCGACGTGGTGTTCGCGTTTTTGCTCGGCTCCCGCAACCACATTCGGGAAGCGTTCAGCATTCACGACATCACGGCTCCAACGCTGAGCGACACGCAGCCCTACCGACCGACGAGCTCCAACGTCGAGTCCTGGGTCACGACCGTGACCCTGACGACGATGATCAAGTTCGCGTGGCGTACGCGCCCCATCGCCCCGCTCCTCAAGGAGATCGCGGCAAAAATGAACTTCGGAAACGAAGATGCACTCGAACTGCGCGCGCTCGACCTTCGCAACGCGCGATGAGCGCAACGCCGTAAAGAACTCCTATCTTTCAGCCGACAGCGGAGAGGAACACCATGGCACGCCCCCTCGTTCTCATCTTTCAAGAGCTGGCGCAGCCGCAGGCGACGCCGAACACGCCCGATCTCAACACCGTCGTGTTGGGTCCGGCGTACGACCTGTTCGACTACCCCGATGATGCGAGCACCATCCTGCTCACGTCGGCGTACGGACAGCTGGAGTCCCGCGCGGGCAACGGCACGTACACGGGCTATCAGCCGCCCGCGTCCGGGAGCGCAGCCGTCACCGTGCTCGACGGGGGATACCCCGGCCAGAGCGCAGGATCGAAGGTCGATCACGACTCCGTCAAGGCCGTGCTGCGCCTGCCGCACGTCGTCCTCGGCTCCACCTACCTGAACGCGCTGATCGCTCCGGTGTTCGGGGGCAGCGTCACGACGACCTCGGCGGATCGCACGCTCGTGTCGATCACGGGCGGCGTCACGACAGACTTCGTCGCGGCGGGGATCCAGCCGGGCGACAAGATCATCCTCACGTCGTCGCAGGCGGGAGTCGAACAGACCGTCGTGCGCGTCGTTCAGAGCGTGGGCGAGCCCAACGGCTCGGGCCTCGTGGCGCCGGGCAACGAGAACAAGCTCCGTCTGACGCAGCAGCTCCCCGACTCCGGCGTGGGCCTGGGCCAGTGGACCTACGACGCGAACGGCGAGATCCGCATCGAGCGCACGCTGGCGTCGCAGGACCTGCTCGACCCCACGGACACGATCGTGACGTTCCCGGAGCCCGGATCCGACAAGCTCGTGATCAAGGGCGGCATCACGCTGTCGGTGCAGCTGACGCCCGTCGCCACGGTCGCAGTGCCCGCCCCGGCCACCACGACCGCGTCGCGCGCGCTGTCCTACGCCGAGCTGTATCTGGCGTACCGAGCGCTTCGTCAGGACCTTCAGGAAGTGGGGTCCGTGACGGCCGATGACGTGCGCGTCGTCGGTGGTGTCTCGACCCTCTTGGGCCTCGGCAAGATCGACAGCCGAAACCCCCTCGCGGTCGGCGTCTACCTCGCCCTGCAGAACGGCGGCGCAGTGCCGATCTACTTCTACGGCGTCGCCACCGACGACGCAGCGGGCCACACGGCTGCGCGCGGCGCGCTGTCCCCCAGGCGTGATCTGTACTGCTTCATCCCGCTCACGCAGGACATCAACATCCACGCCGCGTACAAGGCGGAGTTCGACCAGCTCGCGGACCCCAACTTCGCGCAGACGAACGGGGTGATCCAGAAGTTCCGCATCGTGCTCGGTTCGATTCCGCTGCCCACGACGGAAGCGATCTACTCGGGCTCGATCTCGGGCGTGTCGCAGCAGCCCTCGGGCGTCAACACGGCGAAGTACCGCACCGTCTCGCTCGCAGCAGCTTCCACGGGCTCGATCAGCGTGCAATCCGTGCTGCCGGGCGACTCCGTCACGATCGGCCTGACGCCCAGCTCCTCGGACTGGCAGAACAGGCGTGGAACGCACACGCTCGGACACGTCAACAGCTCGAAGAACTACCCGAACCCCGGTGACCCGAGCGCTTTCGAAGTGGTGCCCGGCTCGTCGCGTTGGGACGACGCGGCGGGAGCCGTCGCGGGGGACATCGAAGTCCTGATCCGCGCGCCCGACGGCACGGTCAAGGTGTCGAACCTCGCGCAGGTCGACATCTCCACCGGCGCCGGTGGAACGCTCGGAACCGCGCGTTACACCATGAAGAACCCCACGACCGTGGGCGGCCCGTACACCATCACGTACGTCGCCAGCCCCGGTCTGCCCGCCGTCACGGTCTCGATTGCGGGCTTCGCGATCACCGTCACGGTCGACGGCACCACGCACACGCACACGCAGGTCGTGAACGCCGTAAACGCCCATTCGGTCGTCTCGGCGCTGTTGCTCGCGGGCGTGCAGGCAGGTGGCGCGCAGGTCGTCGACCCCGCGACCCAGGCGACGCGCGACGCGCTCACCGGGCAAACCGGCGCGGCGGCGAGCATCGTCGCTGGCGCAGGCGGCGGCCAGATGCGAATCACGGGCGTGTCCGGCATGTCAGCGCTGAGCGTTGGCCGCTACCTGACCATCACGGGAGCAGCGAGCCCCGCGAACAACGGAACGTTCCTGATCTCCGCGTTCGGCGGCGCCACCCAGGTAGACGTCGTCAACGCGGGCGCGGTGATCCCGGACGCCAACAACGGCGCGCTCGGCTGGACCGAGCGCTACGCGTACACCTCCGTCGTGCCCGTGACCGGATCGTGCACGGCGACCGTCGCGCTCAACGACGATCTGTTCAACCGACTGGAGGACGCGAGCGCGTCGTTCCTGACGGCGGGAGTCCTTCCGGGAGACACCATCGAGTTCCCGCTCGATCCGAACAACTACGGACCGACGGCGTACGACGGGCGCGTGCTCAGCTACAAGGTGAGCACCGTCCAGAACGAGAACAGGCTGCTGATCGCCAACGGAGAGGATGACTCGGGCTCCGTCGCCAAGGAGCTCCCGCACTTCTTCGCGCGCGATCTTCAGGACCGCTTCATCGACAACACCACGCCGAACGCGCAGAACTACCGGATCCTGCGCGCCCTTTCGCTGGAAGATCAGCTGCTCGCCCTCGTGACGATCGCACAGTCGGTGCGATCGAAGCGCCTGACGGTGATGTGGCCCGATCAAGTTGAAGTCGCGGATCTCCGCGACGGCGCTCTCGCTCGCGCGGTGCCCACGACCCGAACCCTCGCCGGACTTCAGCCGAGCTTCTACCTCGCCTGCGCCGTCGGCGGCGTGATCGCAGGAATTCCCCCGCAGGCGGGTCTCACGAACGGAACCTTCATCGGGTTCACGAAGCTGGTCCACTCGCAGGGCTACTTCAGCGAGCCCCAGCTGTCTCGCCTCTCCGACGGCGGGCTGTTCGTGTGCGTGCAGCGCACGCCCAGCGCGCTGCCCGAGTGCATCCACCAGCTGACGACGGACCCGACGGCCATCGAGACGGGTGAGCTCTCGGTAGTCAAGAACGTGGACTTCATCTCCATGTTCATGCAGGACATCCTGGAGACGTTTATTGGTCAGTACAACGTGCTGCCCGAGACGGTGAACGAACTGGCGCGCGCGGTGTCGGATGGCGCCGAGCAGCTCAAGGGCCGGCGCGTCGCGCGCTTCGGTCCCCCCCTTCTCGAAGGGTCAATCAGCTCGATCGGCGTCAGCGAATTCGCTGCCGATCGCATCGAGCTCTTCTTCAACGGTCGCGTGGCTCGCCCGTTGAACACGGTGGCCTTCCACCTCGTGGTGTGACCCTGATGGACGCGAAACAAAAAATCGCGTTCTGGGGCGCCATCGCGCGAGGCGCAGGAAGCGCCATGCGTGGTGCCGGCAACTTCGGAAAGGGGTTGTTCGGAGCGGGCGCTCTTGCCTCTGCAGGTCGCGGAGGAAAAGCCCTGAACATGGCCGGCAAAGCGACGGGCGTGATCGCGCCCGTGGCGGGCGCCATGGCTGCCGGACAGGGCGCGTCCGTCATGGGTATCGGCGGTCAACCCAAGACGGGGTCTCTCGTCCTCGACGCTGTCGGCCTGAAGGTGGCGAACTTGGGAGCCAGCGATCTCGCTGACATCGCGAGCTACGGCTCCTTCATCGGAGCCAAGCTCGTGGACCCTCACACCCACCCCAAGCTGCACGCGGCGCTCGACGCGGCGGGGCTCCTTGGTCTTGGCGCTACGACCGCGCACAGCCTCGCAACGAACCCGGCTGATCGAGGACCCTCCGCAAAAGACCTCGCCGGTCTCGCCCTCATGGGCTCAGCGCTCTATGACCGCGCGAAGGCGCACGGGCACTGAACCCAGATCCTATCCTACGGAGTAGAGAGCCATGCCTACGTACCCGATCGGCGTCACCAAGTCCCTGGCCACGTGGTCCCTTCAGCGGAACCACGTGGAACGCGTCCTCGACAACGCCACGTACGACGCGGCGCACCCGGACGACACGCTGCTGCTCGCCGGTCCGGCGCGGCGCTCCGTCGCGCGCCCCGAGCGCAACACCCCCCGCACCCTCATGGCGCTGGGGATGTTTACGGCGTTCGGAGTGCAGACCCAAGCGCCCGTGACGCCGATGATGGCGATCGGATCGGGCCGCTCTTACTTCCTTCGAGGCAAGAGCCAGTCGTCTTGGAACGTGCAGCGCGTCATGATGAACGGCCGCAATCTCCTGCGGGCGCTCTATCACAACGCTGTCGAAGTGGGCGGGCTGAACCCTGACAAGTTCGACGACCCGGCCGCGTTCGAAGGCGCGCCGACCTCGCAGTTCTTCATCAACCTGGACTCGGAGCTCTTCTACATCCCCTTCGGCATGGCGGTCATCATGCGCACCAAGAGCCGGACGCTCGTCGCGTCCTGCTACCTGGAGCTCTGCATGATCAACTCCTGGGGCATGCAGATCGGCGCGGGTCAGGCGATGGTCATGGAGCAGGTCTCTGGCTTCTGCGACCGAATCCTGCCCTACCAAGCGTCGGACGCGATGGAAGTCCCCTCGGTGGGCCGCGCGCTCATGGACGCCGTCCTCGGGCTGGCGCCCAACGTCTTCCCCGAGCCCACGTACAACCGCATGGGAACGTTCGGGGATTCGGGCCTCGGCGACTCCACCGTGAACGCTCTGTAGCGTACGCTTCGGGCATGGCCCGTCGCTCCGCTCCGCGTCCCTCTGGGCGCCTGAACAACACGCCTGACCCGCTCATCCCTGAAGGAATGGCCGATCCGCGAGGAGCCGGCCCTCTCGCAGGTGCCACGAGCGCAGGCACACCCCACATTGAGCGGGGAACCATCCTCAGCTGCGACGCGCGCGGGCAAGCGTACCGCGTACAGCTGAACTCCGGGCGCACCATGCAGATGGGCCGCATCCGCAGCCATCCGGGGGACATGACGCTGCTGCCGCCGCGTACAGCTGTTGTGGTCACGTGGGCCCTGGGGTTGCCGTACATCATGGGCGTCCTGCCAGCGGAGGTAGCGACGACGAGCAACGAGACGCCGCAATCGGTCACCGACGTCACGGGGCACGGGGGAGATGACCCCGTTCTTCAACGAAATCTGGGCGCGAGTTCGAGAGCCCCGAACGAGCCCCGAGACATCATGCCCGGCGACTTCGTCGGCACAAGCCCAGATGGCGCCTCCGTGGCCGCGCTACACGGCAAGATCGCGCAGATCCGAGGCGGCGCCCTCGCCAAAGTCCAAGCGTTTGGTGAGGGCGATCTCGTGAAGATCGTGACCGGCCTGTACCAAATGGTCTCTTGGATGGGCGAATCGAAGATCATCAACGAGGACGGCAAGACCTCATTCGTCTGGCGTGGCGGAAGCGATCAGATCACGCAGACCGGTGGAGACGAAGAGAACTACACCATTCGACTCGACGTGGGGCACACAGGCGACGTCGTGAAGCTCGAAGTCACGAACCGCGAGGGCCAGGCTCTGTTCCGCTTTCATGTTGGTGCCACCGGAGCGTGCGAGATCTTCGCGGCGGGCGGAATCAATCAGCACGGAGGCGGCGCTGATAGCGACGTCAACCCTGTTCGATTCTACGGGCAGCGAGTGACCGAAGTCGAAGGCCAAAGCACTGAGCGCGTCAGCGGCAACGCCAACGTTCAATACGAAGCCAACGTACGTCGCGACGTGAGCAACAACGAAGAAGTGTTCGTCGGCGGTTCCAGCACTACCTCCGTAACGCAAGACCACAACGTGCGAGTAGGTGGAAACGCTAACGAAATCGTCGCGGGGCGTCGAACAACGATCTCTAGCGGGCAAATGCGCTTCGAAGTTCGGGAGGGGCAGCTTTACGCGGTACAGGCGCTCGGTGGCAACATTGAGTTCACGCCGCAAGGCTCAGTGTTCAAGGTGAACACCACCCGCCCAGACTCGATTCAGTTGGGGCCAGCGGACAGTCACGCGACGAAGTTTGAGGCGCTCAGCGTCGCGCTCAACGCGCTGAAAACGCAGCTCG
>Ga0315904_10002021_pt1 | contig 31791 bp, 24 predicted proteins | sample LakEriMetagenome_6_FD_203529 | JGI IMG/M metagenome (GOLD analysis project Ga0315904, IMG submission 203529) | Freshwater fungal communities from buoy surface, Lake Erie, Ohio, United States - Buoy 12 MA120 | ecosystem: Environmental > Aquatic > Freshwater > Lake | place: USA: Lake Erie, Ohio...
GAAGAGATCTTCGATGTGGTGGATGAGAACGATCAAGTCACCGGCCAAGCCGGGCGTGGCGACGTGCATGCGCGCGGCTTGCTTCACCGTGCGGTGCATGTGTTGGTGTTCAACAAGCGCGGCGACCTGCTCATGCAACAGCGCTCAATGCACAAGGACGTGCATCCGGGCGCATGGGGATCAAGCGTCTCGGGTCACCTTGATGCGGGCGAGGATTACGCCGCCGCAGCATTGCGCGAACTCGATGAGGAAATGGGAATCCGTTTGGAAAAAGCGCCGGAGGAAATCGCCCGCATCACTCCATGCGAGGCGACGGGTTGGGAGCATGTGCGGCTATATCGCACGGAACATCATGGCGCTGTTAGATTTCCGGCGGCGGAGGTTGCCGCGGCGCTGTGGTTTCCGATTGCGGAGTTGGGTGAATGGATTGCCGCGCGTCCGGAGGATTTTTCATCGGGTTTCCTCGCATGCTGGAACGCGGCGCGCGCTCAGGGAGTCTTTTGAAACATCCCTCTGAGTTCCGCCGCATCGGCGTTCCATCCCTGCGCGCCGAACTGCCAGTGGCGCGGGATTTCCCACAAGGGCAGATGTTCTTTGAGAGCGGATTTCAACTCGGCGGGTGAAACACCGTCCGCCAACTCGGCGAGAGCGGCGATTTCCTCGAAACGCTCGGGATCCGCGCTGGGGATGCCCAGCACCTTCACGCGCAAAACCAGGCCGGTGACCATGATCGCCGCCTCGACTTTGGCCGGACTGATCTTGCGGCCCGCCACGTTGATCGCGCCGCCGGTGGTTCCTGTTAGATGGATCAAATCCTGCGCGTCGCGGTGGCCCAGATCGCGTGTGAGGTAAACTCCGCCGCCCAGCAGATCGTCGCCGCGCGGCGCGTCGTAGCCCATGGCGACGGCGTCGCTTGTGACGCGCAGGCGTCCGTCGTGTTCGACATCGACCGTCACGCCGGGCAGGGGGGAGCCGACGATTGAAGCGGATTCGCGCGGAGTGTCGGTGGCGTCGTAAGTGATGCCGCCGCATTCGCTGGCACCGTAGAAGTTATGGATTTTGATGCCGGTTTCCGCGAAGATCCGTTGTTCCAGATCGAGCGCGAGCGGCGCACCCGCCGAGATGGCGAGGCACAGCGGCGGGTTTGTGAGAATGCCGGCCCGCTGCCATGCGCGCCACATCGACGGTACTGCGGGCAGCACCACCGCGCCGTGTTGGCGGAAGGCGTTTTCCATCACCCGCGGAAAAGGCAGCGGCAGCAGGCGCGCGGGAATTCCATGCAGCAAGAGCGGCAACACCACATTGCAGAAGCCGTAGGAGTGCGCCAGCGATACAACAGCCAGATTCGGAACATCCGGACTGAGGCCCATCGCGCCCACGATGCGGTCCGCATCCGCGATGACTTGCGAGTCGTTGAGAAAAATAGCGCGCGGAATGCCGCTCGCGCCGGGAGTGTATTTGATGAGTCGCGCGCCTTCCGGCGGCGGGCGCTTTAACACCGGCTCGGGCGCGTCGCGCTCCACCGGGATCACCGCCACGCCGTCGCGCCAGGCGCGCAGGATATCGATGAAGAAGCGCATGTCTCCGCTGCGTGCGATGACCGGTTTATCGGAGATGGGCGCGGTTTCCACAGCGGCCGCAAGCGTGGCGAAGGTCGTCACGCCATCGCCATCGAAGATAGCGGGGCGGTCTGCGAAACGACGCGAGGTTTCCAACCAGCGGAGATAGAGCATTTGACAAGACAGACGCGCCTGCCTAGCTACCTGCAAGCTTCCTGACGAGCCTTAACTCGCAATCTTCCTTGGCCTACCCACACACCGATCCCCCCGCATCCGACGTCCGCCGCGTGGTGGTGACCGGCGCGGGAATTGTCTCACCGATGGGCATGGATTTTGCGGAAAACGCGGCGGGTTTCCGTGTCGGTCGCGCGGCTTTCTCGCCCGTGACCTTGTTTGATGTCTCGCGGCAAAGATCGGGTAGCGCCGGGCAGGTGAATCTTCCCGATCAGATGGGCGCGCTGCCAGGCATGGATCGCGGCACGCGCCTTGCATGGCTCGCCGCGCGCGAGGCGCTCGCCAGTGCCGGACTCGACGGCGGACGCATGCCGCTGATGATCGGAACATCCGCCGCGGCGATGCCGATCGGCGAGGATTATTATCGCGCGGCCCATGTCATGGAAACCCGCCGCCGCCATCAACTTCAACGCGTGGAGACCTATCAGGTGCAGCGCCAGATGTCTGACATGGCGCGGCACCTGAATATCGATGGCCGCATCCGCATCGTGTCCAACGCCTGCGCCTCCGGTGCCAATGCGATCGGTCAGGCGTTTCATCTTGTGAGAAGCGGTCGCGCGGAACGTGTGCTCGCCGGTGGCTATGATGCATTGTGCCAGCTTGTTTTCGCGGGTTTCGACGCGCTGCAGGCGCTCAGCCCTTCCGGCATTCCGCGGCCCTTCGATGCCGCGCGCGACGGCCTGGCGCTGGGCGAGGGTGCGGGATTCGTGGTGGTTGAGACCGCCGATGCCGCGAAAACCCGTGGCGCGCGAATCATTGCTGAAATCAGCGGTTATGGCGCGGCCACCGATGTGCATCATCTCACGCAGCCGCATCCGGAAGGAGATGCGGCGCTCGTCACGATGAACGCGGCTTGCGCGATGGCCGGGATTTCTCCGGAGCAAATCGATTATATCAACTCGCACGGCACCGGCACGCCGCTCAACGACGTGGCGGAGGGCAACGCGATCCGCCGTTGGGCCGGAGATGCGGTTTCCCGCATCAGGGTGAGCTCCACCAAGTCCGCCATCGGACATCTGTTAGGCGGCGCTGGCGCGGTGGAGTCGGTCATCTGCCTGATGGCGCTCGAAGGCCAGTGGCTGCCCGCCAGCCTGCATGTGCGCGAGCCGGATCCGGTCTGCGTGTTCGACCTCGTCCGCGAACCGCGCGCGGCGCCTGTGCGGCGGGTGTTGACGAATTCATTCGGTTTCGGCGGAGCCAACGCCACCTTGATCTTTGAAAAGGAGGATGCGGCATGAGCATGGACCTTTCCATCACCGGCACCGGGGCGGTCAGCTCCGCGGGATGGGGTGTGGCGGCGATGATGGAGGCGCTGAATTCCCCTGCGGTGATTCCGGTTTCCCTCATAGAACGCGCGCTTGGGGATTTGGTCGTCCGCACGCCGGTGCGGCGTGTGCCGCAAGCTGCCGCCACCATGCCCAAATCCTCGCGTCTCCGGCGGGCCAGTCCCATCACCAAATTCGCCGCCGCCGCCGCGATGGAGGCGCTTGGCGCGGAGCGCGCCGCCGAATCACTCGCAGGACGACTGCGCGTGGGTGTGATCCTCACGCTCGTCAACGGATGTGTGAACTACTCGAACCGATTCTTCGGCGAGGTGCTCGCCGATCCGGCGCTTGCCAGCCCCATCCTGTTTCCGGAAACCGTTTTCAACGCGCCATCCAGTCATATCTCGGCGCTGATCGGCAGCACATGTCCGAATGACTCGATTGTCGGCGATGAGACGGCTTATCTAACAGGGGTCGATCTCGCGGCGGAGTGGATCACGCGCGGCGATGTGGACGGCTGTTTGGTCGTCGCCGCGGAGGAAGCCGATTGGTTGAGCGCGGAGGGTTTGTGCCTATACTCCAAACATCATGTTCCGTCCGAGGGCGCGGGTGCGATTTATCTCGAAGCCGGCTCCGGGAATGTGCGGATTCATCATCTTCCCGATCCGGTTGCCTATCCATTCCGTGGACGCGCCAACGCGGTGCTCGACATGCGGAAAACGATTTCTCCGACCGATGACGCCGACACATTGCTGGTGGACAGCCGCGCCGGAGTGCCGCGATTTGATCGCGCCGAGACCCGGGCGTGGAGTGATTGGACCGGCCCGCGATGGTCGCCCAAGCGCGTGCTTGGCGAGAGCATGGGCGCGGCCTGCGCCCTGCAGGTCGTCGCCGCGGTTGAGGCTTTGAAATCCGGCGGTTTCAAGCAGGCGGTCGTTTCATCGGCGGGGTCGAATCAACAGGCGGCGGGCATGGTGTTGCGCGCATCCGCTTGATGACGGATTTCCCGTGAATCAGGTTGTCGCGTGTCCTCAGACCGTTAGTTTCAATGCGTCCGCAGAATCCATCATCCATGAAACCGCTCATTCCTTTCCTTGCCTCGGCCGCTCTCATGCTGCCGCTCTCCGCCGCTCCCGCGGTCTTTCCGGGTGCCGATGAAGACACGCCGTCGCTCGCGCATTTCTTCACCTGGATCGACAACACCAACGAGGGAGCCACCGCGGCCCAGACGAGGGCGAATCTCGAATTCTTCCAATGGCTGCATGACGAGTATGGCATGATTCTCGACATCTATGCCTTCGACGCGGGTGTGATCGACGCGCCGAAATACTATGGTTCTCCCGATACCCGGAAGTTCAAAGGCCAGTTCCCCGAGGGCTTCGGTCCGCTTGCCGAACAAGCGAAGGGTTTCGGCGGGCGGCTCGGAGTGTGGCTGGGACCGGATGGCTTCGGCAACACGCCGCAGGAGGAGCAGGCGCGCATTGATTTTCTCACGTCGCTTTGCCGCGACCACCGGTTTCATCTCTTCAAGATGGACGCGGTCTGCACCCAGCTGCGCGAAGAGAAACAGGATGCCTTCATCCGCCTCATGGAATCCTGCCGCAAGCACAGCCCGGATCTCATCGTGCTCAACCACCGCCTCGCGCTTGGCAAGGCGACGCCTCACGCCACCACATTCCTGTGGGAAGGAGCGGAGACATATATCGACGTCCACATGGTCAACAAGACGCCCGCCACCCATAACCGCGCGGCGGCCATGGATCGCGGACTGCCGCCGGAACTCAAACGCCTCGCGGAAGACCACGGCGTCTGCTTGTCGTCATGCCTCGATTTCTGGCAGGACGATCTGATACTCCAGGCCTTCAACCGCTCGATGATCCTCGCTCCGCAGCTATATGGCAGCCCGTGGTTCCTGCGCGATGACGAATTTCCGCAACTCGCGCGCATGTTCAACCTGCACCGCCGCTACAAAAACATCCTCACCAAGGGCATCGTGCTGCCAGAGGCGGTTTACGGCAAGAATGCCGTCTCGCGCGGCGACGCCAAAACCCGCCTCATCACGCTGCGCAATCTCACATGGGAACCCGTCACGCGGAAGATCGCGCTGGATGAAAGCATCGGTCTCACGGACAAGGGTGCTCGCGAAGTCCGCCTGTTCCACCCTTATGAGGAAATCCTCGGCACGGGCCTCGCCGCCGGTGGCTCGGTGGAGGTGACCATCCACCCGTTCCGTTCCATGCTTCTGATGGTGACCACCGAGCCATGCGGGGAACCTTCGCTTGAAAAGGGAGCCTGCCGTGTTGTTAGAAACGTCTCCGGCAAACCAGTGGAGATAGATCAGCTCACACCGCTGCCGCTCAAACAAGCCTGGCACCGCAAAATCGCGGATCTGAAACCGACCGCCCTGCCCGCCGATGCCATCGGCCTCTACGAAGCCACCGTTTTCGCCGCGGACAACAACGCGCTTGAACACCGCAGCCTCAAACGCTCCGGCCCTTCCGCCGTGCCCGCCGTTCAGAACGCCCGCCAGGCATTCCTCGACCAACCGCTGCTCACCAGCCGCGGCATTTCCGATCAACTCATGTTCGATGGCGATCCGTCCACCGTGCTCGCCTTGTTCGGATCGAAGACCGATCTTCGCATCGCCGAAGGGTGCCTGCGCGTGGACTTCGCGGAATCCATCGCCTTCGATGTGCTTAAAGTCCTCACCCAGGCGCCCGACAAGACGCTCCAGCAAAACCTCGTGTATGGCGCGGAGTTCAGCAATGATTTAACGACATGGAGTTCCGCCGGGGAAATCATCCAGGACGGCGCGATGCTCAACATCCATCCGCCCGCCGGAGCGTGGCGTTACTTCCGCATGCGTCTCGCGCCCGAGCGCATCGCCGAAGTGGAGGCACACAAGGGCGCGGAGATCTTGGAGCGCAAAGGCTGGCGCGCAAGCAACCTCTTCGCCCACCCGGACGCCCTGCCGCCCGTCGCCGCATGGTCCGCCAGCGTGAAGATCGACGAGATCACCCCCACCTCGTACCTTTGCGTGGCGGTGGATGGCGAACACGGAATCGAAGGCTGTTACGCCGCGCTGCGCCGCAACGGAAAACCCGTCGGCTCGCCATCGCGCGCGCCGTCCTATCCGGTCAATCCATGGGAAAACCCGGTCGGCAGACGCGCCGCGGGCTACACTTATTTCTTCCCGCTCGATGAAACGATGACCGGCGTGGATCTCGAGGTGGTTCTGTTAGGCATGAAGGGCGGCGGACAAAAACTCCAGCCCTCCGTCTGGATCACCGCGCGCGACCTGCCCTTCGCCGCGAAACGCGTCACGCGCTGACGGCATCATTTCGCCCTGCGAATCTCACCACAAGCGCCTCATACCCGGACTTGCGCTGATAGCCCGCCTCGCGCTCGACGTGATCCCGCGCCTCAAGACAGTCGATGCGGCCGGCGTTCTTGCAAAGGGCGGAGATAAGCGAACGCATGATCAGCCGGGCGTGGTGCGCGCCGAGGCAGAAATGCGCGCCGGCTCCATACGCGAGGTGCGGATTCGGCCTGCGGTCCAACCTGACTTCTCCGGGTGAATCAAACACCGCTTCATCGAAGTTCGCCGACGCCCAGCACAGCGAGATCCGTTCGCCGGCGCGGACCATGGTGCCATGGACTTCGGTATCGACCGGACACACGCGTCCGATGTGGGTGAGGGGAGTGATGGCGCGCGTGAATTCCTCCACGGCGACGGGGATGCGTTTGGAATCCTCCCGCAGGAACTCCAGTCCTTCCGGATGATCGCAGAACCATGCGATGATGCCCGCGATGCTTTGGATGATGGTGTCGCGTCCGCCTGCGAAGGTGAGGTTCACATATCCCACCATCTCATCGCGCGTGAGCGGACGGCCGCGGAACTCCGCTTTGGTTAGAGCGCTGAAAAAATCATCGCCGGGAGACGCTTCCGCGCGGTCCAGGCGGGACTGGATGTGATTTTCAAGAGCGGCTCCCTTTTTTTCACCATCGCCATCGCGGAACACATGCGTGCCCCAGCCGATCCACTCTTCGGCCTCGGACTCCGGCACATTCAGAAGCAAGGCCAGCGCGCGCGATTGGACCGGCAGCGCGAACTCGCGCACGATTTCGATCGATTCGCGCGACATGGCATCGGCCAGCGATGTCTCCATCAACCTCTCCACCCGCGCGGCGACTTCCGGTTTCAAGGCGCGGCGGAAAAACGGCTCGACGACCGCGCGGTAGTCCGTGTGCTCGGGTGGATCGGTTTCGATCGGAAGCTGGCGGACGCCGCGCACATCCTCCTCGGAAGGGATCGGCACGCGGAACGGCGCGTCCGAACTGAACTTCTCCCAATCCTTGGCCGCATCGCGCACATCCGCGTGGCGGAGGATCATCGGTATCACCTCGCCCTTGAAATCATTGTTCAGCACGCCGTCCCGAACGCGCCTTTCCCGGAAAGGATCATGCGGACAGAACGCGCTCATGGTTTTGCCGGATCCAGTTCCTTGATGCGCACGTTGCGATACCAGATGCGTTTGGCCTCGTCCTGGAAACTGATGTGCCCCTTGGCCGGACGGTCCCTGAGATCCGTCTTGGAAAGATCGAGGTCCTGGATCTGTTCGCCGTTGAGGATGACAGTCAGATGGCTGCCCTTGAGGGTGATGATGTAGCGGTTCCACTCGCCGGCGGGCTTGACCATGTTTTTCGACGGTCCCTGGGTTTTGATCACGCCGCCGCAATCGTGATGGCCGGGTTTCTCCAAACCATGGGTGTCGAGAATCTGCACCTCGAAGCCGCTGTTGACGTGATCCTTGAGATCGCCGATGCGCATGAAGACTCCGGAGTTGCCACCCTTGTCGAATTTGAATTCCAGATCGAGGATGAAGTCGCCGTATTGTTTCCCGGTGGCGATGTAGTCGTTGAAACGCTTCCAGCCCGATTCACCCGGACGCGGCTTGAGAGTGAGCACGTTGTTTTCCCCGATCACCCAGTTGCCTGTCGTCTGCCAGCCGGTGAGATCCTTGCCGTTGAACATTTCAACGAAGCCGTCGGCGGGCTCTTCAGCCGCCAGACCGCCGGCAAGAACGAGAGATAGCGCCGCGATGGCGTTGATGCGCGGAATTGAACGGAAGAGTTTCATGAGACGGAATGTGTATGGTGTATGGCGGATGGTCCAGATGATTCGGCTGTCGTAAAGGGATGGCAAGCCGGGACTTGTGGGCAAATTCAACCGGCATGCCTCACTGGCTGACCGATAGCCGGATGAACCGCTTCTGGCCGCTCATGTCCACCGTGGCCGTGCGAACGCCGTCGCCATCGGGTTCCGTGAGCGTCACACCTCCGGTGGTCCACGCCTGCAGATCGGTGCTTGTCTGGACTGCGTATGTGATTCCCTCGCTGATGCCGTGGAATGAGAGGCTAATTTGGCTGCCGGAAAAAACCGGCTGCGGCAGGCTGTTTGAAAGGTTCACGTTGGGATCGAGGGCGAGGGCGTAGGCCATCAGCAGGTTCACCCCGTCGCCGTTGGCATCGGATTGCGGATCCGCATCGTAGGGCAGACCGTGGGTGACGAGCCATGGCTTGATCGGGGATCCGGCACCCATGTTGATGGCCGGATAAGAATCTCCCGCGGAGGTGATCCAGACGGGTGACGCGAATCCCGCCGCGTCATCGAAATAAAAGACAGAGAATCCGAGCGCCGCGGAAGCAAAGACATCCGGCTCCATGATTGGCTCGTTGCCCATGAACACGGCGCTGATTAGCCCGCTGCATTGGTAAAAAGCCCCCCATCCGATGCGGGTTACCGAACCGGGGATTGTTATGATCGTCAGACCGGTGCAGAGTTCAAAGGCCCTGACCCCGATGCTGGAAACCGAGGAGGGTAAGCTTGCGCTCATCAGCCCGCTACAACGGGAAAATGCATCGTTTCCGATCGTGGACACGGTCGAAGGGATCGTGTAGTTGCCACCTGAACCTCCCGGGAATTGAATCAGCATGGTCTGCTGCTTGTTGAACAGCACACCGTCCACACTGCTGTAGGCAGGGTTGCCAGCTTCCACCGTGATGGAAGTCAGACCTGAACAGTAGCCGAATGCAAAGGAGTCGATGCTGGTCACCGAAGCGGGGATCGTCATGCTGGTCAGCCCGGAACACCCCATGAATGCACCCCACCCGATGCTGGTCACCGGGCCGGGAATCGCCACACTGGCAAGGCTGATGCATCCCCGGAACGCCGAGTCCCCGATACGGGTTAAAGAAGCGGGTGATGGAAATGTCACACTGGCCAGGTTGGTGCATGCCTCAAAGGCCTGACTTTCGATGCTGGTTATTGAAGATGGTATCGTCATGCTGGCCAGACTGCCGCAGTCCGAGAATGTGTAGCGTTCAATGCGGGTCAATGAAGAGGGGAATATAAAATCCACACTGGCCAGACTGCCGCAGCGGGAGAAAGCACCCCATCCGATGCCGGTCACTGATGAGGGAATGGTGATGCCGGCAAGTTTGTTGCAGCCCGAAAACGCATAATTCCCGATGCCGCTCACCAAGGCGGGGGATTCGAATGTCACGCTGATCAGTTCGTTACACCAGTGAAAGGCCTCATGTCCCAAACTAATCACCGAAGAGGGGATCGTCACGCTTGTCAGCCCGCTGCAGGACGCGAAAGCCCGGTCCCCGATGTTGGTTACCGAGGTGGGAATGGTGACACTTGCAAGTCCACTGCAGTTTTCAAAAACGGAAGGCCCGATGCTGGTCACCGAGGCTGGGATGGTGATGCTGGTGAGTCCGCTGCAGCCAGTGAACGCATGATCTCCAATACTGGTCACCGAGGCGGGAATCAGCAAGCTCGTCAGGCCATAGCAGAAATTAAAGGCCCAGTTCCCAATGCTGGTCACCGAAGGGGGAATCAGTACGCCGGTCAGCCCTCCGCAGGAAGTAAAAGCCCAGTTCCCGATGCTGGTCACCGTGGCGGGGATCGTGTAGCTGCCGCTCAACGCTCCCGGACACTGGATCAGCAAGCTCTTGGGCTTGTCGTAGAGCACTCCATCCAAACTGCTGTAGGCGGGGTTGTTGGCGTCCACCGTGATGGATGCCAAAGCGCCACAGTAGCATAAAGCCTGATCCCCGATACTGGTCACCGAGGCAGGAATCGTCACGCTGACAAGTCCGCTGCAACCGGAGAAGGCCGAGTCTCCAATGCGGGTCACCGAGGAGGGAATCGTTACGTTGGTCAGCCCACTGCAACCCGAGAACGCGAATTCTCCAATGCCGGTCACCGATGGGGGAATCGTGATGCTTGTCAGGCCGACGCTGTAATAGAATGCCAAATTCCCAATGCTGGTCACCGATGGGGGAATCGTGATGCTTGTCAGGCCGGCGCAGTGATAGAATGCCGAATTCCCGATATGGGTCACCGAGTTGGGAATCGTGTAGCTGCCCGTCAAACCGCCCGGGAACTGGACCAACAAGTTTTGAGACTTGTTGAACAGCACGCCTCCCAAACTGCGGTAGGCGGGGTTTCCGGTTTCCACGTTGATGGAAGTCAGCCCGATGCATGCGGCAAACGGGCCGGTTCCGATGCTGGTTACCGAAGAGGGGATCATCACGCTGGTCAGCCCCCCGCAGTCCAAAAATGCCTGTTCGCCGATCGTGGTTAGCGAATTGGGGATGCTGATGCTGGTCAGCCCGCTGCAGGATGCGAAAGCCCGGTCCCCGATGCTGGTTACAGCGGAGGGAATGGTGACGGTGGCAAGCCCGCGGCAGGCCTCGAACGTGAAAGATCCGATACTGGTCACCGAGGAGGGGATGGTGATGCTGGTGAGTTCGCCGCATGAATGGAAAGCTCCTTCCCCTATGCTGGTCACAGAAGAGGGGAAGTCGAATATCACACTGGTCATATAGCCGCAAAAACCGAAGGCCCAATCCCCAATGCTGGTCACCGATACGGGTATCGTGACGCTTGTAAGGCCTGTGCAGTCAGAGAAGGCACCGTCTCCAATATGGGTGATCGATGGCGGGATGGTGATGCTCGTCAGTCCGAAACAAAATCTGAAAGCCTCGGTCCCGATGCGTGTCACCGGTTTGCCCAAGATTGACGACGGAATCTCTACCGCGCCTGTGTCCCGTTTCAGATAACCGGCAATCTCGATGTAGGAACCGTGATCGACGTATGTGAAATCTCCGAATTGGTCGCCTCGAGAAGGCGCTGTCAGACAGCAGGCGACGACCCAAGCGCCGATCCATTTCCTCAGAACCCTGCCCAGCGACCCCTGTGCGATTTGTCGTGCCTCTTGAGAGGCCTTGTTGCAACGGCTCGTGGTACAAATCCACATTTTGCCACCTCCTCTGTTTGAAAAAATGATCGGTCCCTTAAAGCCTGTCAAGTTGTTGGTTCATGGAATTATCCAGGCATGCCACTGTCAGTGGGGACGGATTATCAATCATTAGAGACGGAAATAATCATACCCGCCCTTGTCGAACTTGAAATCCGGATCGAGAATGAAGTCGCCGTATTGTTTCCCGGTGGCGATGTGGTCGTTGAAACGTTTCCAGCCCGATTAACCCGGATGCGGTTTGAGGGCGAGGACGTTGTTTTCCCCGATCACCCAATTGCCGGTTGTCTGCCAGTTGGTGAGGTCCCTGCCGTTGAACATTTCAACGAAGCCGTTGGCAGCCTCTTCAGCCGCCAGACCGCCGGCAAGAACGAGAGATAGCGCTGCGATGCGGGAGGGAGCGGAAGGGTTTCATGCTGGTGGATGGATAGGGCTTATGGACTGCGGATGGGTCGGATGATTCGGCTGCGCGAAAGGGATGGCAAGCTGGTACTACGGGCAGGGATGACGCGCTGCCGGAATGGGAGGGGATGGGAATGATGTTCCTATCGCAAGTCCCCGCGAGGCACGGTGAACCGTGAACTCCGGTCCGGCAGGCGGCTTTCTTTTGGCGCGGGAATGCAGGCTACACCGGGCCATCCGCCCGATCGATGTGGTCGCCGCAGTATTCGCGACCGTCGGGACCGACGCGGAATTCGAGTTCCGGATGGGTGATCTCGGTGCGGTCGCACCAGACGCAGCTGTGAAACGACTGCTCCTCCGGCAGTTTCGCCGCGCGGAACAGCTTGCGTCGTTGCGCGCTTTCCAGAACCAATGCGGTTCCCCGCAGCGCGGGAATGCCCGCGAAGATCAGGTAACCCGCAAGGCCCAGGGCGTAGAATGGAAGCAGCAGAAAGTTGCCGGGCACGGCGAGCAACATCAGCGCGGCCTGGATCCACGCGAGGAAGCGCACCTGCACCGGAAGGATGAAGAACAGCATGAACTCGACGCGCGGGAAAAGCGTCGCGAACGCGAAAAACGACGCTCCATAGATCAGGAAGCCCGAACCCTGCATCGCGCCGGGAAAGATGAAATTGGCGGTGATCAGCCCGAGGATTCCGCAATAATGAAAGAGCGAGGTTTTGAACGATCCCCACGCGCCCTCGAGCGCCTCGCTCATCATGAAGGCGATCATCACCATGAAGAAAAAGAACAGGATTCCGAGGGTGCCGGTGCCCGTGAAGCCGGACGAAGCGAACAGGAAGGTGACCACCCTCCAGACCTCGCCGGAGAGGATGCGCGCGCGGTCGAACTCCAGCAGCGGACCCATGTCCTGCCGCACGACCTGCAGCACGTAAACCAGCGCGTGCATCATCGCGTAGTATTTCAGCAAACCCGGAAAGGCCAGCCAGCCCCAGCGCCTTTCCAATTGATCCAGTGATCTCATCCGCGCCAACCATTTCCATTTCGCCCGCGCTGACAAGTCCCGTCACAGCGACCGCCGGAGTGTGTTTGCATGAACATTACGCGATGATGTCACTGTTTCGCATCTCGCGTTGCGTTGTAGAGTCCCGTGCGTGAGGGAGGATCTTCAGCCACTCAACCCGGACAACTTCAGGAAAATGGCCCATGGCGATCCCGACGGCCTGGCTGCTCTGGCGTTCGAGTATTTCAACGAAACCCGCCATCTGATGACCGGCTGGAAGTCCCTGATGGAGACCGGCAGCCACGCTCGGTTGTGCGAGGAGCTGCACCGCTGCAAGGGCGGCGCCTCCCTCTTCGGACTGGAGCGCCTGGTGGAGCTGTTAGGAAAATGCGAGCGCCCGGCGTTTCTCGAACAATCCGGATTTGACATCGCTCTCTTCGAGAAGGAACTCAGTGCCGCCGAAGCCGCGATCACGGCGATGGCGGAGGCTGCTTCCTGATGGCGTCCAAAATCCAATCCCCGGAGCAGGAACTGCGCTTCACGCGCTCCGGGCAGGCCGCGGTCTTCTGGCTTGCGGCGGCCGTTCTCGCCGCGGCGGCTGTCACGCTGGCCGCCACATCTTTTTACCGGGACATCAACCCCTGCCTGCCGCATCCGGCGTGGGCTCTCGCACCGCTGGCAGCCGCCACGGCCTCCGCGCGCCTCGCATGGCGGCTGACGCGCCACGCCTATCTCATCCTCACCCCCATCGGCATCGAGATCTTCCCCTTCCTGCGCCCCGCCGCCGGCATGAACCTGGTGGCATGGCAGGAAATTGAAGCGATGGAAGCCGACGGCAAACGCCTGACGCTGCATCACAACGCGGAGAAAACCTCCGGCATCCATCTCTCTCTGCGTCCGATCCGCGGCGACCGCAGAGAGCTGCTGGTCAAGGCGGTGGCGGGACGGATCAAGGCATCACGCTGAAACTCAGGACCACATGCACCCGTCACACTATTTCGCCAGCAGTTCGACCATGGCCCTGCCCATGGCATCGCCGACGTTCATGTAGGTTCCGGCGTTGTTGCCGTAGTGGCCGTTGCCGCTGCCGCCGTTTGACAAGGGGTTGGAATAAACCGTGGCCACATTGCCCTTGAACTCCGGATGCTTGCCCTTCGCGCCGTCCACCGCGAGATGGGCGTCCAGAATCATGCCGCCGTTGCCACCGCTGCCTTTTGTGGCCTCGCCCAGCGTGGCGAGCACGAACTTCGCGTTCGGCGCATCGAAGTCCTTGCGCAACTGCTTGATGAAGGCGACGAGGTTTTTCTCATAATGGGCGGCATGCACGGCGTTGCCGCCGTCCTTCTCGCCCTGCCAGAAAACAAATCCGGCCACCTCGTATTTTTTCGCACCGGGGTAGGATGAATCAAGATCGGCGAGTGCCGCTTTGGCGTTGGCGGTGTCGTCGTCATATTGTTTGCCCGCATACCATCCGCCTGCGGCCGGTTCGGCGCCCTTGTCCCAGGAAGGCTGCGGATCCTTGTAGCCGGCATACATCTTGCCGCCTTCCTCAAAGCGCTCGCTGCCCGGTGGCAGCAGATCCCAACCCAGGCTGCGGTTGCCGATGCAGGCTTTGATGAGCAGCACCGGCGCGTCGATCGCATGGCCGACGACATGACCGAATCCCAGCTCGGGCCCGATCTTGTCACCGGCTCCGTATCCGGGCTCCAGCCAGCCGGTTTGATTGTCGCAGGTGACCATCGCGCAGCGCACGTCGTTGCGCACGACCCACTTGCCGGCGTCGTCGATCAGGTGGGGATATTTCTTTTCCGTCTTGCAGTAGTATTCCAACGAATTGTTTTTGGACTCCGGCCCGACCTCGCCCATGCCCACCATGTTGGACTGGCCCATCATGATGAAGACCTGCACCGGCTTGCTCATGTCCGCCTCCTTGCCGTCATGGTCGGGCAGCACGTCGGGCAGTTTGTTTTTGACGATGCCGGAAGAGGAGGACGATGCCGCGGGTTTGCTTTCAGGTGTCACCTTGCCCTGCTCCTTGAGAAAGGCGATGTCCGCTTCCGAGAGTTTGCTCTGGTTGAAACTCATGGCTTTGCCATTGGGCAGGGTCACGCCCACCGATCCCGAATCCGGATCATAGGATTTCAATTCGCCCTCGAAAGTTTTGGTTCCGTCCGAGCTGGTCCAGGTGCGGGCCTGCATGCCGCATGGAGCGATCAAGGCCGCAGCCGCGGCACCGGCAAGCAGGCATCGGGTTAAAACATTCGTCGGGCGGATGGCGGAGTGCGAATGATTTGCCATGGTCGGTGGGTGTTGGGATTCGTGATCGGCGGCACCATAACTGCGGCAATGCCGTGGTGAAGTAGAAAAATCCGGAAAAGCCATAGGATTGCCGCGCTAGTTACGTCCGACAAACCAATCATCTTATCATTCCCATCATCGCGTGCATTACATTTTCCAAGCAAGATGGCATGGCATGGAGGCATGTCGAAAGTTTGGGACAGATGTCCCAAACACGTTATTGGACTTGAAGTCCCGGCCACGCTCATCCGACCACCCGTTCGATCCTGCGGTCCGGGATCAGCCACAGCAGGGCGATGGCCACATAGATGGCGAATGCGGGCCAGCGCCACCACAGCGAGAGCACGATGGCCGCGCTGTAGAGCAATACGGAGCTTTTGCCTTTCCAGTCGCTGCCCAGGGCCTTGCGCAGCACGCCTTCATCGCCGTGCCCGCGGATGATGGCGTGCTGAAGCAGGAAGTAGGTGATGCCGCAGAGGAGCAGGATCACTCCGTAAAGCGTGACCGCGCTATTGCCAAAGTGCGTGCGCGCCATCCATGCGGTGGCGAAGGGGATGAGCGAGAGCCAGAAGAGCAGCAGCAGATTCGTCCAGAGGATGGCTCCGTTCACACGGCGCGCCGTCTTGAGCAGGTGGTGATGATTGTTCCAATAAATGCCCACATAGGCGAAACTGAGCACATAACTGAGGAATTCCGGCGTCAGCGCCGCAAGCACCCTCCATCCCGCTTCATGCGGCGCCTTGAGTTCGAGCACCATGATGGTGATGATGATGGCAAGCACGCCGTCGCTGAACGCCTCCAACCGGTTCGTTTCCATGCGCGGTGTCTATCCGGAGAATCCGCAAGTGGCAATCATGCGGCGGATTCTTGTATTGAAAACTCAGCGCAGGCCGGTGGGAGCGACGGCGTCCATGTCGGTGAAAGTCTGGTTTTCCCCGGCCATGCCCCAGATGAACTTGTAGTTGCCCTGGCCGCAGCCGGAGTGGATGGACCAGGAGGGCGAGAGCACGGTTTGTCCGCTCTGCAGGAAGAGGTGGCGGGTGGCGGCCGGTTCGCCCATGAAGTGGGCGAGCACGCGCTCGTCCATGTCGAAGTAATGATAGACCTCGCAGCGGCGGTTGTGGGTGTGCGGCGGGAAGGTGTTCCAGACGCTGCCTTCGGCGAGTTCGGTGAAACCCATGACGAGCTGGCAGCTTTGGATGCCGTTCTCGTGGATGTATTGGCGGATGACGCGTTCGTTGGCGGTGGCCGGCGAACCGAGCGCCACGGTGGTGGCCTGTTCGCGGGTGGCGGTGACGGTGGGGTGCGCCGCATGCGCCGGGCAGCTCAGGATGAAAAACTTCGCGGGGTTCGCAGTGTCCATGCTTGCGAAGGAAACTTCGCGCGATCCCATGCCGATGTAAATGCAGCCGAGTGCCTCGACGGAAAAGGTTTTGCCATCGACGCTGACCTCGCCGGGACCGCCGGTGTTGATCGCGCCGAGTTCGCGGCGTTCGAGGAAGAAACCGCGTCCGGTTTCGGAGGCGTTGGGAAGATCGAGCGGCATGTTGCCGGGCACCGCGCCTGCGATCACCATGCGGTCCATGTCGGTGAACACACCGTGAAAACCGCCGGGCTGGTGGATGGCGGGGATGAGGAAAGCTTCGCGGAGTTCGCAAGTGGTCATGCGCGCGACTTCCTGCGGACGCGGCATGCGGCGGATGGCGGGTTCAAACATGGGTTATGGCTTGTTATGTGTTTTCAAATCGCAACGGGAGCCTTGATGTGCGGATGGGGATCGTAGTTTTCAAGACGGATGTCATCGATGGTGAAGGTGTCGATGCCCCGCACTTTGGGATTGAGCCAGAGTTTGGGCAGTGGCCTGGGTTCACGCGAAAGCTGGAGGCGCGCTTGATCGAGATGGTTGGTATAAAGGTGCAGGTCGCCGAAGGTGTGGACGAAATCGCGCGGCTCGTAATTGCAGACGTGCGCGACCATTTCGGTGAGCAGGGCGTAGGAGGCGATGTTGAAGGGAACGCCGAGAAACAAATCCGCACTGCGTTGATATAACTGGCACGACAGTCCGGGCCGGCCGCCGGCCGCGGCCTCGTGCACGTAAAACTGGAACAACAGATGGCAGGGCGGCAGCGCCATTTGATGGAGCTGGCCGACGTTCCATGCGGAAACGATATGGCGGCGCGAATGCGGATTGCCCAGGAGGCCGTCGATGAGCAGGTGGATCTGGTCGATGCTGCGGCCCTCGGGTGTCGGCCAGGCGCGCCATTGTTTTCCGTAAACCGGGCCGAGCTCGCCTTCCTCGTCAGCCCACTCGTCCCAGATGGTCACACCGTTTTCCTTGAGATAGCGGGTGTTGGTTTCGCCGCGCAGGAACCACAGCAACTCGTGGATGATCGAGCGGAGGTGGAGTTTCTTCGTGGTCAGGCAGGGGAAACCCGCGCGCAGGTCGTAGCGCGCCTGCCGGCCGAAGACCGAGAGCGTGCCGGTTCCGGTGCGGTCGGCGCGGGATTCGCCGTTTTCCAACACGTCGCGCAGCAGGCCGAGATACGTTTCCATGCCGCCATCAAGCCACCGGGGAACCCTGCCCGGCAAGCAAGAAGGCGGCTGCAAATCCATCTTAGGATCTTGACGCATTCAGGCGGATGGAACAGTTTCAAGGAAACCCCCAATAAAACACAGCCATGGAAATCTTCGGAAACGTGCGGGACATTCTCATCAACAAGGGCGACGACGTGTGGACCACCACCTCTCAGTGCAGTGTCTATGACGCCATCCGCCTGATGGGCGAAAAGAACATCGGAGCGCTGGTCGTGGTGGACGACGGCCAGGTGGTCGGCATGCTTTCGGAGCGCGACTACAGCCGCAAGGTGGTCCTCCAGGGCCGCACCTCGCGCGACACATTGGTGGGCGAAATCATTTCCCGTCCGGCGATCACGGTGAGCGGCAATGACAGCATCGAAACCTGCATGAAACTGATGACCTCGCGCCGCATACGGCATCTGCCGGTGGTGGAGGACGGCGTTCTCACCGGACTTCTTTCCATGGGCGATCTGGTCAGTTGGGTGATGCAATCCCAGCGCCACACGATCCAGCAGCTCCAAGGATATATTTCCGGGGAGTATCCGGGGTGAGCATTCATTCATGTGACAAGAGATATGGCATTGGGCTTGCGCTCCGCCTGTCATTGGCGTGAGGATCAGCGGGGTAATCCGCCGTTCAATATCATGAACCATAACCGGGCAGACGGTTTCAACACCACCAATTGGAGCTTGGTTCCGGCTTCGGCGGATGAAGCTCCGGGCCGGGCCAGAAAAGCGATGGAACGGCTGTGCTCGCGCTATTGGTTTCCGGTTTACGCCCATGTGCGCCGGCGAGGGAACGGGGCGCACCAGGCGGAGGATTTGACACAGGGGTTCTTCGAATATGTCATCGAGCGTCAGGTCTTCCAGCGTGCCCAGCAGGACCAGGGACGCCTCCGCAGCTTCATCCTCGGCTCGCTCAGGCATTATCTCCAGAATCAGCACAACCGGGAGTCCGCGCTCAAACGCGGAGGCCGGCACACGATTGTGCCCTTGGATGAATCCATCGCCGAGGGGCTTTATGCCAAGGAGCAGCCAGCGGCTTTCGGCGATTCATTCGACCGTCAATGGGCGGTCACCTTGATCCGGCGGGTCATGGAAAACCTGCGCGAGGAATACTCCGCCCGCGGGCGGGCTGACGTTCATGATGCCTTGCTGCCACATCTGACCTGCGGGCTTCCGGGAGTCGAGCGCGAGCGCCTTGCTGCAAATCTGGACATGGATCCCGCCACGCTGAGAGTGGCTATCCACCGATTCCGCCACCGTTTCGGTGAACTGCTGCGACGCGAAGTGGCCTACACGGTGGCCGCCCCTGACGATGTGGAGTATGAAATCCGCTATTTGCTATCGGTTCTGGCCGACGGGTGAAATCAACCGCCGGAGTGTAACATCCGGCCGGCTTTGCTGTAGGAAAACAAAAGGCCCCCGATGTCAGACCTGCAAATATGTCCTGTATGCGGCGCACCTATCGCCTCAGACATGCCCGGCGGGCACTGCCTGCGCTGCCTGCTTGGTCTGGGTTTGAAGAGCGGCGATCCGGATCTGGAGGATGAGAACCCGGCAGCGCGGGTCGTGGACGATGAATTTCCGGGATACGATATTCTCGAAAAAATCGGAGAAGGCGGCTGCGGCATGGTCTATCGGGCCGCACAATCCGGGCTTGTGCGCCGCGAGGTCGCGATCAAGGTGATCAAGCTGGGCATGGACACGCGCGCGGTGATTGCGCGCTTCGAGGCCGAGCGCCATGTGCTCGCGCTGATGAACCATCCGAGCATCGCCCGCGTGTTCGATGCCGGAATCACCGGCCGCGGGAGACCGTTCTTCGTGATGGAATTCGTCGCCGGGGAACACATCACCGATTACTGCGATCGGAAACAGCTCTCCGTGGCCCAACGTCTTGGGCTTTTCCTGCAGGTTTGCGAGGCCGTCCGCCATGCCCACCTCAGGGGCATCATCCATCGCGACCTCAAGCCGTCGAATATCATCGTTACCGAGACCGACGGCCGGCCGGTGCCCAAGGTGATCGACTTCGGTGTCGCCAAGGCCATGGGCCACCAGCGTCTCGCCGACCGTACGATCTACACGGCCTTCGAGCAGTTTGTCGGCACGCCCGCCTACATGAGTCCCGAGCAGGCCGGCCTGACGGGGGAGGACATCGACGCGCGCAGCGATATCTATGCACTTGGCGTCCTGTTATATGAACTGCTTACCGGGCGGCCCCCGTTCGAACCGGAGCGGCTGCGCAAGGCGGCCATCGATGAAATCTGCCGCATCATCCGCGAGGAGGACCCATCCCTGCCATCCGCCCGCCTGACATCGCTCTCGGTAGATGAAATGAACCTCACCGCCCAGCGGCGCATGCGCCCGCCCAAACGCCTTGTCAGCGACCTGCGCGGCGACCTCGACGGGATTGTGATGAAGTCGATGGAGAAATCACGCAAGCGCCGGTATGAGACCGTCGGCGAATTGGCGGCGGACATTTCCCGCCACCTGAACCATGAACCGGTCACCGCCCGTCCGCCGGGTGTTTGCGATGGTTTTCTGAAATTCGCACGCCGCAACACACTTCTGCTCGGCGCCTCAACCCTCGTGCTCGCCTCCCTGATTGCCGGCCTCGCCGTCTGCACATGGATGTATCTCAGGGAAAAGCGGAGTCGCGGGAGCCTTGAACACCGCGCCTATCTCACGGACATGAGCGCCGCGTGCCGCAGCGCCATGAGACGCCCGGGCGGCCTTGGTGGTGCCTTGAAACTGCTGGACTCATGGAAAACCCAACGTCCGGATTTGCGGGATTGGGAATGGTATTATCTCAAGGGCCTCTGCCATCAGGAAATGTTCACCATCCATGCCGACGAGGGTGAACTCTGGTCCGTCTCATGGAATCCCGATGGAAAAAGCATCGCCACCGGCAGCGAAGGTGGGGCCGTCAAACTCTGGGACGCCGCCACCGGCCGGTCCATCGCGTCGTTTGCCGGACACGTGGGTGTGGTGCGCTGCGTCGCTTGGGCACCACGCGGTGACATTCTGGCTTCCGCGGGTGATGACCATACCATCCGACTCTGGAATGTGGAAACCCGCCAGCACACGTCGCTTGCCGGTCATGGCGGGCATGTCGCCGCACTCGCTTGGTCACCCGATGGCAAATGGCTGGCGTCCGGCAGCGAGGATGGCAGCGTGAAGTTATGGGATCCCGGCACCGGCTCGCTCAGGCAAACCCTGATCGCTGGAAAGCATGTCAATGCCGTCTGCTGGAGTGGCGATGGCAGCCGGATCTTTGCCTGCGGACGAAATGAAATGACCATCGCCTGGGATTTCGCCAGTAGAAAAAAACTCTGGAGCAATGTCATTGAATCCGGCGACGATTTGAACACCGTCACTTGCTCGCCCAATGGCCGCGAACTGGCCTTTGGCGGGATGCGCAACATCATCGTTCTGCTCGACCCGGCCACCGGCAAAACCCTGCTTTCCCTCTTTGGAAATTCCAACTCGGTTCTTTCCGTCGCGTGGTCACCGGATGGCAGCCGGCTTGCCTCCACCACGCGTGGCGACGGCCGTATCGTCATCCGTGACACCGCCATAGGTGGCAGGATCATCAGGGAGTTTCGCGGCCATCTTGGATCCGTCCGCTCCTTGGCATGGCGGCCGGATGGCAGCCGCCTCGCCTCCGCCAGCACCGATGGCACCGTCAAAATCTGGGATGTCCTCAGCCGCAGCACCTCCTACCACGCCCTCCGCCAACCGGACCAGGCCAAGACTATTGCCTGGAGCCCGGACGGCACCCAACTGGCCGTGGCCGGACGCCGCACCTTTCCTTGGATCAGGGATTTCACCCGGGGTGGAGTATCTGTCGCCATGGATGCCGGATACAGCCCCGTGACAATGATGGTCGCATGGAGTCCGGACGGCAGCCGTCTTGCCACCGCCGGTGGCAAAGGGCTGGTGGTTTTCGACCCTGCGACCCGTTTACCCGCTTGGCAGGATCCCGCTACCTCCCCCCCGATCACCCGCGCCGTCGCATGGAATCCCGCAGGGACTCGCCTCGCCGCTCTCAAGGATGGCACGCTCACCCTCTGGGACTCCAGTATTGGAAAACCACTGAAATCCATCAAGCTTCCAGCCAGCACCACCTGGGCGCTTGGCTGGAGTCCGGATGGCCGCACCATTGCCATCGGAGCGCACCAAGGCATCCATTTATTCGATGCTTTCCTGACGCCCGTTCGAAGTCTCCCCGGCCACAGGGAGGGCATCAACTGCCTTGTCTGGAGCCCGGACAGCACCCGCCTCGCTTCTGCGGGTGGGGATGGCTGCGTGATCATCCGGGACATCCGCAACGGACGGATTCTTCATACCTTGTCAGGCCACGGCGCGCCGGTTCAGGGACTGGCTTGGAATCCTTCGGGCACACGACTCGCCTCCGGTTCACGGGACCTCAGCCTCAAACTCTGGGACCCCGCAACCGGCGATGAAGTCTGCTCCTTCGACAGACCGGCCGGCATCGACCAAAGCATTGAAGCCGTGGCGTGGAGCCCGGACGGGAAACGCCTCGCCGTCTCAGACCGCGAGGGATACATCGGTATCCTCGATGCCTCACCCGGCTGGCTCGTGGATTCCGGAGCATCTGCAGCCCAAGCCCCGGATACCCGCAAGACCCCCGAAGCCACTGCGGAAACCATCCGCTCGCTGCTTCTCTTTTGCGAAACGGCGGAGCCCCACGCGGGCAACGATCCCGATGCCCTGCGGCGTCTGGCATGGATCCGCGCCACCTCCCCTTATGCCCAGGTCCGTGACGGCCGCAAGGCCGTGCAATTCGCCGAACTCGCGAATCAAGTCACCGGCGGGCGCCAAGCGGGCCTGTTGTTCATTCTGGCGGCCGCCTACGCCGAAGCCGGCGATTTCGAAAAAGCCGTCGCCACCCAGGAAAAATCCACTTCCCTACTCTCCAGAACCGGCGAAGCCCAAACTTACCATGCCGCCGCACTCAAACTTTACGAGTCCCGCCAACCCTTCCGCGATCACTCGTTTTAACATTCATGCCTCCCGGCGTGTGAAATAGCCGCATCCGTCGTTTTTCACTCGCCAGCCCCGCGTCTCGAAGCAAAGCGTTTGCGCATGTCCGACACGCCCACCCGACCCGGAAAGCTGATGGCCGCCAACCGCGGCGAAATCGCGATCCGCATCTTCCGCGCCGCCAACGAACTCGGCCTGCGCACGGTTTCGATCTTCGCCGAGGAAGACCGCTTTTCGATCCACCGCTTCAAGGCGGACGAGGCCTATCCGCTCGACGCCTCGAAAGGCCCGGTCGGCGCCTATCTTGACGTCGAGGGCATCGTCGCGCTCGCCAAGCAGAAGGGCGTGACGATGATCCATCCGGGCTACGGGTTTCTATCGGAAAACGCCTCGTTTGCCCGTGCCTGCGCGCGCGAGGGCATCATCTTCATCGGACCATCGCCGGAGCTGTTGGAAAACATGGGCGACAAGACCGCCGCTCGCACGCTGGCCCACAAGTTCAAGGTTCCCACTCTGCCCGGCACCGAGAACCCAATCACCGATCCGGACGAGGCTCTGACAGTCGCGCACGAGATCGGCTTTCCGCTCATCATCAAGGCGGCCTTTGGCGGCGGCGGCCGCGGCATGCGCGTTGTGGAGAAACCCTCGCAACTCCCCGCGCTTTTGGCCGAAGCACAGAACGAGGCGCTCAATGCCTTCGGAAATCCGGCGGTGTTTCTCGAACGCTACATTTCCCGCGCCAAACACATCGAGGTGCAGATCCTTGGCGATCAGCACGGCAACGTCGTCCATCTCCACGAGCGCGATTGCTCGGTGCAGCGCCGCTATCAGAAAGTCGTCGAGGTCGCGCCCGCGATGCATCTCGATCCCAAAGTCCGCAAGGAGTTGTGCGATGCGGCCGTCGCGCTTGCCAAGGGCATCGGCTACAACAACGCGGGCACCGTCGAGTTTCTCTATGACATGGACCAGAACGACTGGTTTTTCATCGAGATGAATCCGCGCATTCAGGTGGAGCACACCGTCACCGAGTGCGTCACGGGCATCGACCTTGTCCGCTCGCAAATTCTCATCGCCCAGGGAGAACCACTGCACGGTCCCGAAGTGGCCATACCCGCTCAGGCGGATGTCCCGTGCAACGGTTTCGCCATCCAATGCCGCGTCACCACCGAGGACCCGCAGAAGGGTTTCGCACCCGACTATGGCCGCATCCTCAACTACCGCTCGGCCGCCGGTTTCGGCATCCGCCTCGACGCCGCCTCGGGCGACGCCGGTTCGGTTGTCACGCCGTTCTACGATTCCATGCTGGTGAAGATCACCGCCATGGGCCGCGATTTCCCGATGGCCTGCCAGCGCATGGACCGCGCGCTGCGCGAGTTCCGCATCCGCGGCGTGAAAACCAATATCCCCTTCCTCGAAAACGTCATCGCCGACGAGACCTTCCGCTCCGGACAGGCGCACACCAAGCTCATCGACACCAAGACCGAGTTGTTCCAGTTCCGTGTCCGCCGCGACCGCGCCACCCGGACGCTGGCCTATCTGTCAGACATTACCATCAACGGCAATCCCACCGCCAAGGCATGGAAACCCGCCGCCGCCATGCCCAAGGCGCATGTGCCTGACTCGCTCGTCATCCAGCACCATGCCGAGGTGCCGAAAGGCTCGCGCGACATCTTGTTGGAAAAAGGCCCGGATGCTTTCTGCAAGTGGATCCTCGATGAAAAGCGCCTGCTCATCACCGACACCACCTTGCGCGACGCCCACCAGTCGCTGATCGCCACCCGCATGCGCAGTTATGACATGCTGCGCGTGGCCGAAGCCATGGCACACCGCGTGCCCGAACTCTTCTCGCTCGAAATGTGGGGCGGCGCGACATTCGACACGGCGATGCGTTTCCTTAGCGAATGCCCGTGGGACCGCCTGCGCCGCCTGCGCGAAAAGATCCCGAACCTCTGCTTCCAGATGCTCTTCCGCGGCTCCAACGCCGTCGGCTACTCGAACTATCCGGACAACGTCGTCGCCGGTTTCGTGAAACACGCCGCCGACTCCGGCATGGACATCTTCCGGATCTTCGACTCGCTCAACTACCTGCCCAACATGCAGGTCGCCATGGAAGCCGCGCGCGATCACGGCAAGGTGCTTTGCGAAGCCGCCATCTGCTACACCGGCGACATCAACGACGTGAAACGCGACAAGTATTCGCTCAACTACTACATCGCGAAGGCCAAGGAGGTCGAGAAGATGGGCGCGCACATCCTCGCCATCAAGGACATGGCCGGGCTTTGCAAACCGCTCGCTGCCCGCAAGCTCGTCACCGCGCTCAAACAGGAGATCGGCATTCCCATCCACTTCCACACGCACGACACCTCCGGCCTCAACGCCGCTTCCGTGCTCGCCGCATGCAACGCCGGTGTGGACATCGTGGACCTCGCAATCGCCTCGATGTCCGGTTCCACCTCGCAGCCTAACCTCAACTCGGTTTCCGCCGCGCTCGCGAAAACCGAACGCGATCCGGGCCTCGACTTCGACTCGCTCAACGAACTCTCCGATTACTGGGAAGAAGTGTTAGGTTTCTACAAGCCATTCGACTCCGCGCCGCGCGCCGGCACCGCAGAAGTCTATGAACACGAAATGCCCGGCGGCCAATACACCAACCTCCGCGAGCAGGCCAACGCCATGGGTCTCGGCCACCGCTGGCGCGAAATCGCCCGCACCTATGCCGAGGTCAACCAACTCTTCGGCGACATCGTCAAAGTCACGCCATCGTCCAAAGTCGTCGGCGACATGTGCATGTTCCTCGTCACCCGCGGCATCAAGGCGGCCGACGTGACCAAGCTCAAACCCGGCACCATCGACTTCCCGGAAAGCGTCATCGACATGCTCGCCGGCGGCCTCGGCCAGCCCGACGGCGGCTGGCCCGTGGACGTGCAGAAGGTCGTGCTCGGCAATAAAAAAGCCACCACCAAGCGCCCCGGCGAACTCGCCGATCCCGTCGATCTCGAAACCACCCGCGCGGAACTCGCAACCAAGCTCGGCCGCGCCGCATCCGATGACGATCTCTACTCGCACCTCATGTATCCGCAGGTCTTCGCGGACTTCATGGCGTTCAAGAACAGATACGACGATCTCAGCGCCCTGCCCACTCCCGCGTTCTTCTATGGCCTGCAAATCGGCGAGGAAATCGAGATCGAGATCGATCCGGGAAAAATTCTCATCATCAAACTCATATCGATCGGCGAGGCGGACAGCGCCGGCCGCCGCACCCTGTTCTATGAACTCAACGGCATGCCGCGCGAATCGGTCGTCACCGACAAGTCGCTCAAGTCCGTCGGTGCCGCCGCCCGCGTGAAAGGCGATCCCGACGATCCGGCCCACGCCTGCGCTCCCATGCCCGGCATGGTCACCGAAGTCGCCGTCTCCACCGGCCAGCAAGTCAAAGCCGGCGACAAACTCGTCGTGCTCGAAGCCATGAAAATGCTCACCACCGTCAGCGCCAGCGCCGACGGCACAATCGCCGAAGTCCTCGTCACCAAAGGCGACCGCGTGGAAAGCGATGATCTGCTGGTGAGGATCACGACGGCGTGAAGTGGCAGGGACCGGCCTCCGTGTAAAGATCCCTACCTATTCATCAGTTCTTCAATCTCCTCCGCATCGATGGGGATGCTTTCCATCAGGTCGATGTTGCGGTCGCGGCCGATGAGGACGTCGTTTTCAAGACGGATCCCGAGGTTTTCCCCGCGCAGGTAAATGCCCGGTTCGATCGTGAAGACCATACCCTCCGCCACGGGTTCGTTGGGCGGCGAGACATCGTGAACGTCCAGCCCGAGATGGTGCGAGACGCCGTGCATGAAATACTTTTTCACCAACGCCTTGTCCGGTCCCTGCGCCTTGGCTTCCGCCGCGGTGAACAAGCCGAGGCCCACGAGTTCGCGTTCCGTGATCTCCACCACCTGCTTCTGATAGTCCGCCGGCCTGATGCCCGGGCGCAGCAGTTCGTTCGCGCCGCGAAACACGCGCAGCACGGCGTCATAGACATCGCGCTGGCGCTTGGTGAAGCGGCCGTTCACCGGCACGGTGCGCGTGAGATCGGAGTTCCAGCCGCCATATTCCGCTGCCACGTCGAGCAGCACCACGTCGCCATCGCGGCAGACTTTGTCGTTCTCCACATAATGCAAGACGCAGGAACCCGCGCCGCTGCCGATGATAGGCGGATAGGCGAAACCGCGCGAGCCGCGGCGCAGGAATTCATGTGACAACTCCGCCTCGATCTCCCATTCGCCGACGCCCGGCTTGATAAACCCGAGCAAGCGGCGGAATCCCGCTTCGGTGATGTCGCAGGCCTTGCGGATCATCCGCAGTTCCTCGTCGTGTTTGATCATGCGCAGCCGGTGCATCAGCGGGGCGAGGCGCTCGTATCGGTGCAGCGGCCAGCGCGTCTTGCACTCGCGGATGAAGCGCGTGTTGCGCGTTTCCACATGTTGCACGGCGCGCGGATGCTCGTTGCTTGAGAGATAGACGTGCTCTGCCTGGAAAATCAGCCGGCTCAGAAAACCATCGAAGGCGCTGGTCCACTCGACGCGCTCCATGCCGCTGATTTCGCGCGCCTTTTCCTTGGTGAGTTTCGCGCCCTCCCACACCGCGATCTCATCGCTGGTTTCGCGCACGAAGAGGATTTCGCGTTCCTTGGGATCAAACGCGTCGGGCATCAGCAGAAGGATGGTTTCCTCCTGATCCACTCCGGTCAGATGATAGACGTCGCTGTTTTGTTTGAAGCCCATCGTGCCGTCGGCATTCGTCGGCATGATGTCGTTGGAATGGACGACCACCATGCCGCCGGGCTTGAGAAGCGCGCGCAGTTGTTCGCGGTTGCGGAGGAAAAACTCTTTGGAAACGGGTTCGTATCGCACGCCGCTTATCCAAACGATTCGCGGCTGGCGGGCAATGCGGGATTTCGAAAAAAAACCAAACCGTGTGGGGTCATCTGTTGGAACTCCCGCCGAGCCTTGCGGATGCGGGTCCTTGTGTCGGCATCCGCTGGGAAAATGGTGCGCGCTGTAGGGTTCGAACCTACGATTCGTTACACCCACATTGAGAATCAATGATTTGCAGTAAATACTTGCCTTTTGGGAACGTAAGTGAGAACAAGAGTCCGTAAATTCGTTCCCGCTCTCGTTCTCACTTTCAAGCCGCCAACACCGCCCGACCATGCCCACACTCATCAAACGCACCGGTTCACCTTACTTCATTGCCTGTTTCGACGTGCCGCAACCGGACGGCAGCATACGCCGCTTGAAGAAATCCACCAAGCGGACGAAGCGCGACCAGGCGCTGAAAAGGGCGCTTGAACTGGAAGCCGCCGAGCAGAAGGCCGGCACCGCCACAGACGAAACCTCCAGCAAGGCATTCGCCATCCTCACCGAAGCCGCCGAGGCCGCAGCACGCGGAGAACTTGCCGAAGGCCGCGCACGCGACTTGCTGGCCCGCCTCACCGAGATTTCAACCGGCCAGCCGCTCCGGTTCTTCACCGTGGCGAGCTGGCGCGACGAATGGCTTGCCATGAAGGCCGCAAGCTCGAAAGCCGCCACGCGCAGACGCTACGCCGACCACACCGCCGCTTTCATCGCATGGCTTGGCGACAAGGCCAACGCACGGCTTGAAGCTGTCACCAAGTCCGAAATCCGCGCCTTCCGCGATGCGATCCGCGAGGGATGGACCGAAAAGCCGGCATTCGATGAAAACAGCGAACCGATCCTCAGACAGCGAACCGCAAAGACCGTGAACCACTACGCCGCCGACGTGGCAGGCATGTTCCGCGCTGCCGCACGCGACGGCCTGATTGTCGCCAACCCTGCCGCCGCCCTTGGCAAGTTGCCAGAACTCGACAGCACCGAGCGCGAGGTTTTCACCGTGGCGGAAGTCGGGAAACTGGTAGAAGCCGCAGACTCTGCAGACTGGCAGGCTGGCCTATTCGCCGACGACGAGCCGCACCGCGCCGACCGTTGCGCCGACTGGCAAGGGATGATCCTTGTCGGGTTCTACTCTGGCGCACGGCTCGGCGATTGCGCCCACCTCACATGGGGGAACGTGAACCTTGCCCGCAAGACGCTGTCATTCATGCCGGCCAAGACCGAGCGCAAGCGCAAGCGCCTTGAAGTGCCGCTTCACCCGCGCTTGCTCGCATGGCTGAAAGGCCGGAAGGCCGGCACCGATGAAACGCCGATCTTCCCGACGCTGGCGAAGGCGCGGGCAGGTGGAGCCGGTGGCTTGTCCGCACAATTCATCCGCATCATGGACGCCGCCGAGATCGACCGCCGCACCATGCGGGCAGGCGAGAAGGGCAAGCAACGCGCCCAGCACGCCCGCAGCTTCCACAGCCTGCGGCATTCCCTCACCTCGACCTTGGCCAACCTCGACGTGAGCGAGGAAATCCGCCGCCGCATCACCGGCCACGAATCGGCCGCCGTGCATTCCGGCTACACGCACCACGAACGCAAGACGCTGGCTCGCGCCGTGGAGAAAATGCCGAGCGTGTGAAATTCACACCACGCGCCACGCCCGCCGCCGATCCGGTCCACGGGTGGACATTGGACAGCGGAAACCACGCCGCCGCGCTTGACGGGCATCCTTGCGCGCAAGCCGGCGCATAGTGTTTGCCATCACCGGCCGGCCCGCCGACACCTTGACATTTCTTTGCATTCGCGCCGCCGCAAGTGGCATGAAAACCTTCGGGATTCTCAGGGTTACGAGTGGCCGGAAATTTCCCTCAGACCTTGGGAAATCTTAGTAGTTTGCGGAAAATGGGATTTTTGGATTTTTGGAACCATTGCCGGAATCAGTTCACGCTAAGGAGCTTGGCCGCACTGTAGAAATTTCAGAGGCTATGTTTTCCCCGTGGGGAAGTAGGCGAACGCTAAAGACGGCCCGCATATTCGCGCATGGCCCAAATCAAACCAGAAACACGTCGGGAATGGGGCGACTGCAAACTTGCGCACGCCACATTCGGAATCGGAAAAAGTACCCTCTACCGCTTGGCCGAGGAAGGACGCATAAAGAGCAGCAGTCTCAGGGAGCGCAACAAGCTCAGGGGCAAGCGCCTTTTCAACTTCGATTCGATTGCCGCCTACATCGAACGCATGGCCACCGGAGGGGACAACGCATGAACGCGCCCGAGCTTGCCCTTGTCATGACCCTTGCCGCCGCTGCGGCATTCGTCGCCATCCACATCCTCGACCGCAAACCATGACCCGCCATGACCTACACAAAGAACCCCGCGCCCCGAGGTGAATCAGAGCGCGAGGAAAATTGCCAAGCCGCCAAGCTCGACGCCGGAAACCCTGCCACGATCCGCCACGCATTGCAAGCCGCACCGGCCCGCCGCGTGACGGTGGACCAGCACCAGGCATTCCGCCGCGCCACCGCACCACCACCGGACATTGACGACGACGGCCCCGACCTCGATTTCATCGACCGCCCACACGCCCGCCGCCGCGAACGCGAGATTGCCCGCTTGCTTCACATCCTCGACACCCTGCCACCGGCACGCTTGGAAATGGAAAGGACGGTCCGCCCGTGATTGTTGATCCTGATTATCCCGACCACTGGAAAACGAGGATGCTTGTTGATTCCCTCGATGGAGACGAAGCCGCGCCCGTGTATCTTCTCAGATTGTGGGGACATTGCCAACTTCGCCGCGCATGGATATTCACACCGCTGCCGGCAGCAGGCTTGAAAGCCCTTTGCCACTATCCCGGCAGCGCATCAAAACTTGAGAGCGCACTTGTCGCCTCCGGTTTCATCACGCGATCCGAAGAAACACTAACCGTTTGCGGTTGGGATGAATACAACGCCGGAATCATTGCCAACTGGACGAACGGGAAACTTGGAGGCCGGCCCCGAAAAATTCCACCAGCTACCCCAAACAAAACCCATGGGTTACCCATGGCTATCCCATCGCTAACCCATGGCGAACCGATAGGAGAGGATAGGAAAGGAGAGGATGGGAATTTACTTTTTAGCGAACCCGAAAACAAGCCAACGAAGAAATTTCAGGCACCCACGCTGGAGGAAGTCACAGCCTACGCACTCACCCTTTCGCCGCCATTCCGCGACGCTGAAAAGTTCATGAAATACTACGAGATGAACGGTTGGAAAGCGGGCAAGAATCCCATGAAGGACTGGAAAGCCGCCGTTGGCTACTGGCACTGCAACGACACCACCAGCCGCACCGCTAAACCCCGCCCCAAGGAAACCGCCGATTGTTTCGGTATTTCCTGATCCGCCACCATGACCGCCGACGACATACGCCCCGAGCCTGCCGCCATCATGGCCGAGAAGGCCTTGCTTTCGTGCATGATGCAGGAACCCGCGCAATTCATCGCAAGGGGAATGGCCGCAGGACTATGCGAGGATTCATTCAGCACACCGGCCACGCGGGATTTCTTCCGCTCTCTTGTGGATGATTTCAGCGCCCACGGAAACATTGACCTGACGGCATTCGTTCAACGCCGGCATACCGAGGGGACGTTAGATCGAATGGGCGGCCCGTCCCAGGTGACGGATATTTACACCCACGCCGTGACCTTCGACGCATGGCAACAATGGCTCGACCTGGCGAAGGAAGCGCACGCGCTCCGCATTGCCCGCGCCACCGCCCGCAGGCTATCAGAAGCGGATAACAGCACCGAGGCCGCCGCCGAGATATCCGCCGCACTGGAGGCCATCCGCAAAGCCGCAGAAGGTCCGCGCCGATCCGTGGCCGCCAAGGACGCCGCCCGCGATTTCATCGCCCAACTGGAAGCCGACCACAAGGCAGGGAAATTCCCAGGCGCGGAAACCGGACTGATTCAACTCGACCTTGTGAGCGGAGGAATGCGCCCAGGTGAATTTTGGGTGATTGCCGGCAGACCCTCACGGGGAAAATCCGTGGCCATGATTCAGATTGCCGCCGAGTTTCTAACTCGTGGCGAGAACGTGGCGATTTTCAGCCTCGAAATGATGGCACGGGAAATTATCGGACGGCTTGTGTCCGTGCTTGGCCGCGTGAACTTCGGAGCCATCACCCAACCCCGCACCGCCTCAACCGCCGACCTCGACCGCATCAAGGGCGCCGTTGCCACGCTG
>Ga0315904_10002022_pt1 | contig 31786 bp, 44 predicted proteins | sample LakEriMetagenome_6_FD_203529 | JGI IMG/M metagenome (GOLD analysis project Ga0315904, IMG submission 203529) | Freshwater fungal communities from buoy surface, Lake Erie, Ohio, United States - Buoy 12 MA120 | ecosystem: Environmental > Aquatic > Freshwater > Lake | place: USA: Lake Erie, Ohio...
TATCATATAATAATGGACAAAATAGGATCAAATTAAAGTCAGACTGGTATTTGTTTTGTCATAGAGTTAAGTCGCAATTAAACTCGCAAAATAATTTAATTGAATATTATGTCGATTCTGAAATGCCCGAATGCAAAGATTTCTATAAAAAAATCGAAACAGAATTTGATTTTGAAATAGCTTTACAATTAAAAGACGAAATAGAAAAAATTTGTAATTCCGGCAAAAAAGCAAGACTATATATAGATAGCATTCTTGAAATGATTCACGATATTAGAAAAGTGGAATCTAGAAAAGAACAAGCCGAAATGATAAAAAGAAACTATAAAGAAAATTCTGCGTATGCTTTTTCAATACTTGATAATAAACCTTTATCTAAAATCCAATGGATAAAATTAATAAATAATTTCTTATGAAGAAAATCATAAAGCCAGCCGAAAGAGAAGAAGCCGTTTATTACTCTGACTTTTCTGGAAAGAACTTAGGAAAGTTTGCGGTTCCTGTAGAATTAAAAATTTCTTGCGGGTATGAATCTAAATATGACGGAATGGATATATCTTTTCATTTAGATGACGACGATTTAGAAAAAATAATTACTTACCTTAAAAGTAATATTTCTAATGACTTTAAAGAGTCAATAACGAAAAAAATTGACAAATATGACAATGATTACGAAGCCAGCATGCAAATGAGAGACTGGGATGCATGCGATAATGTTTTAAATAATTTATGTTTTCTTAGAAAATTAGTTAATATAAACAAAAAAACTAAATAAAAAATGAAAGTAAAAGAATTAATTAAGCTTTTAGAATTGGAAGATCAGGAAAAAATGATTGTAGTAGACGGATATGAGGGAGGATTTAATGAGCTTAAATCTATACAGCATATTTGTATAAATATTAATCCAGACAAGGAGAAAGATCCAGAAAAGTTATGGTATTATGGTGATTATGAAGAGTGCATTCCTGACCCAAATTTTCCAGAAGATTATGCCATATATTTCCCTAGAAACTATAAATAACCAATGAAAGTTAAAATCGTAGGATGCGGTCTAAGCGGAATTACTTCTGCAATTATTTTAAAGGAAAAAGGTCACCATGTCGAAATATTCGAAAGTCGTTATCACATAGGCGGAAATTGTTACGATAGCAATACTAATGGAGTATTGCTTCATAATTACGGACCTCATATTTTTCATACAGACGACGAAGAGGTTTTTTCTTTTTTAAGTAGATATACAGAATGGGAAGAGTTTTTTTTAAGACCTGTCGCCAATACGTATTTAGGTAAAATCCCTATTCCATATAGCAAAAAGACAATAGAAAAAATAGGAAAAGAACTAAGTCAGGAAGAGATTATAAAATATTTATTTAAAGATTATTCAGAAAAGCAATGGGGAGTTCCATTTTCCGAAATTCCTTCTTCAATTACTAATAGAATACCAAAAACAAAAGATTGTGAAAATCCTACTTGGTTTGAGGGGCAAAAATATCAATGTATTCCAAAATTTGGATATACAAAAATGATGGAGAATATGCTTGACGGAATAAAAGTCCACATTGGAGTAGAAAATAACGAATGGAGAAAATACAATGCGGATTTAACAATATTTACTGGCAAAATAGATGATTTTTTTGAAAAAGCACATGGAGATTTGCCGTATAGATCTTTAGTATTTAAACATAAATTTACTTCTAAAAAGCAGAACACGTTCTGTATCAACGACAATACGAATTTAAATAAATACACAAGGAAATACGACCACAGTTTCTTTACTAAGAATCACAAAGGGCCAACTATAATTACAAAAGAGTATTCTAAGCTAGCAGAAGATGGAGATGTTCCATTTTATCCTATACCATTTGGCGAAGGTGTCGATATATACAATAAATATAAAGCTATGGCAGATAACGAAAAAAATGTAATATTTACTGGTAGACTAGCTACATATAAATACCTAGATATGTGGATGGCTATTAGACATGCCATGAATAAAATGAATAAAATCTAAAATGTATTTTAATTTTACAATTTATAATTTTTTTATAAAATCAAACTTTTGGTATAAACTGAGTCACTTTCATAAACGGCTTTCAGAAAATAAAAATCTGGAAATAGAAACTTTTTTTTCAAGTAATAGCTTGTTTTCTATTGAATTTGATTGTAAGCCTACCGGAAGAGATCATGCGGGAATTAGATTCAAAATAAGCATTTTTGGATTAGAAGCCGAAATAAACTTTTATGATTGCAGACATTGGGATTATAAAAAAAATAAGTGGCAAGAAAACCATTGACTTTTTAATAAAAAAAATACATATATAAAAATATGACAAGAGAACTTGAAGCCAAACTTATAAAAAAGTATCCTAAAATACTAGTAAATATTCACGGTGACCCAAGACAGACGTGCATGGCATTCGGTCTCGAATGCGGAGACGGATGGCATGATTTATTGGACGACTGCATGAATAAAATGCAATATTTTTGTGATTTGTGCTCTTCTGATGGCAGAGAGGTTCAAGTAATTGCTGATCAAGTCAAAGAAAAGTTCGGCACGCTTCGCTTTTATATAAGTGCATATGGGGCAAATGAGATCGAAAGCAGTATCATAGACGACATTATCTCAGAGGCAGAAAGAAAATCAGAACATACTTGCGAAGTCACCGGAGAACACGGAGAGCCCTGTAAAAGAGGAGGTTGGTATAGAACACTTTGTCATGAACAAGCTAGAAAAGATGGCTATATTGCCTGTAATGAATCAACTGAGAAATACTGGAAAGAAAAAGACGAGAAAAAGGCAACTGAGACTGTCGCTTGAGGAGTTAGAAGACTATGCTTTTTATGAAAGCGGTTTATCAGCGGACGGATGCCTTAATAAACTAGATGATTACGCCTTAAAAGCCATAGTTAAGTATGGAAGAATCCTTCTGGAAAACAAAAATAAATAAATTTTATAATTTTATTATAAACTTTGATAATAAAGCTATATTACTTTTAATTTTATTTGCTATTTTCACTGCTATTTATGGAGCATATAAAAAAGCTTCTTTAGTCGGTGAAGAATTTAAAAATTATATAGAAAACAAAAAATGACTAATTCAGGAAATACAGACAAAATAATTATTATTGGATTTATTGCGGCTCTTATTGTTCTTTTTACCTCAATGACTATTGCGGAATATCTATCTTATTTATCCACGAAGCGTAAATTTGATTTAATTCAACTCTCTATCGAGAAAGATTTGTCTGCTGAACACGTGCAAGGACTTTTAAATTCAAAAAAATAAAATACACTATATGTCAAACAAACCTCATCCAGAAGACGAAATCTACAAAGTAAAAACATTTATAAACGGACTTGAAAAGGTTCAAGAAGAGTATTTTGTTAGACTTGTTGAAAGTCTAAATCTGTCAAAAGAAGGGGAAGACTGGTTATTTGACTATATTCATAACTCTAGCGAGAACGAATTTGATGATTTTCAGCATTATTTAAACGGTTTCAATAAAAAATATGAAGACATGACAAAAAAAGACGAAATGCACGTAGACTCAGCTGAAACTTTTTTGTCAACTGATTTCGGAGAATTTAGTCCAATGCTTCACATGAGTTCCTATGAGTCCGATCTAGGAATACCCCTCTCAACAGCCTTTAATGAAAAAGAGCCTATTTCTCTAGGAATTCAAGAATCAAAATTTGACAATTTGCAATTTTCATCTAAAGCGCCTTAATTTTAATTAATTAAAAGCATTACTTTATCATTTTTTATACTTTACTATATTTTTTCTTATATTATATAAATTAAAAATTTAATGGATAAGATGCCAAAATTAACAATTTTAACAGCTCTATTAGAATTTAATGAAGACATAGTAAAAACCCTTAATTGTCTAAAAGGTTCTCTATCTTCTAATAAATTAAAATGGATTATAAAATCTTCAAAGCCCGCTAGTGATGAACAATTAGCGAATTTTAAAGGATTTGAAAATAGTATCCTTTTTTTTGCTGAAAAAGATAACTCGCTTTATGAAGGCTTAAATAGAGGTTTAGAATTTGTAGAAACCGACTTTTTTCTAGTTTTAGGAGCTGGCGATATCCTTCTTACTGGCGCTGTTAATTTTATAAATGATAAATTATTAAATAATCCAAATACAGATGGACTCATGTTTCCAGTAGATTATGAGGATTATATTTTTCCAGTAATGCTCGACGGCATTCATTACAGAATGCCCTGTAGTCATCAGGGAATGATACTTAAAACCAAAAACGTACTCTCTTTAGGCGGTTTTAATTATAAATATAAGTATGTAGCAGATTACGACTTGATATGCAGATACTATCTGAAACATCGTAATATTCTTACATTTAGCAATTTAATAGGGAGTAATAAACCTGGGGGATTGTCAGATAGAAATAAATTTGAGGCAGCTCTAGAGATTTATTCAATAGCTCACAATTATTGGCAGGACAAGTATGAAGAATTTCAATTGAATGAAGTAGTTTTAAAAAACTTAGGATTTGTTGACAATTTTTTGAAAATAAAAAAAGAAAAAAAAGAAAAGGGACAAAATATGCAAACACCATCAGAAATCAGGCAAGAGATATTTTCTTATCTGTTAAATATCGAAAATGAAAGAAAAGCGCAAGAACAAAAAAAAGATAAAGAAATATCTGCAAGTATTTCCGATATATTAAAAGTACTAGAAATAGCCAACAAAGAATTTGAGGATTTAAAATTGGAAATAACTTCATTAAAAGAGGTAATGAACGATAATATAAAAAAAAAAGTAAATAAACAAAATCAAGTTTTACCTCTAAAAGAAAAGAAACACATAGAAAATATTTTATCAACCAATGATAAGCTCAAAGCGGTTTTTGGTTTTAATAAAAAAGTTCTTGACGAAATGCAAAAAAAAGACGAATCTTCATCAGATGAAAACTAAAAACACAAACCAACAGATGAAAATTAAAAACCCAGCAGGTACTGAAAACAATAAGAATTCTCGCTCGTCTTGCTGTAAGCAATCAGCTATTCCGTTCTATATTACGATTGTTTCAATTACGGCTATCTTTGCGCTTCTAACAATTTTTCTTTTAGAAAAAAATGAAACGCTAAAATGCGTCAAGAACGGCTTAGTTCAAAAAGTCGAGGGCAGTAAAATTATTTGGACAAAGCCTTGAGTAAAAAAACAAAAAATCCCTCAAAGGGCTTTAAGCCACCGGAAGAAATTATAGATGCTGTAAAACTCATTGAAAATTGGGTTAAAAAGCAAACCGATAGAGACGATTGGGCTATCGGAGAAATAGCTTGTCGCAAAGGCTTTGAGAGATTATTAAAAGATATAAAAAATGTCCGATAAAAAAGAATCAATCTTTACTTCCAAAAGCGAAGCCGGTAAAGGCGATAAGCCTAGAAATATCAGCAGACAATATTGGGATAATTATGACCAAATAGATTGGTCTAAAAAACAAAACAATAATAAGCAAAATGGAAATAGAACAAAAAATTAAGACAGTATCTATATCTTTACTGATAATCGCTATTTACTTAATTATTGGATATTTCTTTCTTTAATTTTTCTTAAAAAAGTGTATAATAATTTGACTTCTAGTGCCCAAAAGGGATTAGAAAATTAAACATAACTCGCTTAAAAAAGGAGAATATAAACATGACAACAACATTAGTACCTGGACATTATTCGTCCACAGAAAGGGTTCTTAGCCGATTGCCCGATCTGTTTAATGATAATTGGCTAACAAATGCAATTGATAGCTGGGATAAGGCTTTGGATGTTCCAAACGCAGTATATCCATATAATATCAAACTTGTTAAAAATGACGAAGGAGAAGGAAAGCAATACGAAATCGAGGTTGCTTTGGCTGGAGTCGGCAAAAACAATATTGATATTAAGGTAAAAGACTCTCTTCTCAATATAGAGATTAAACATGTCGAGCACGACAATGAAGAAAACTCTTATTTGAGAAAAGGAATCAGCAAGAGAAAAGGGAAGCTTTCCTTCTCGCTTGGTGAAAAAGTGCAAAAAAAGAAAATCTCATCATCTTATATTGATGGCTTGTTGAAAGTGGTCGTGCCCTTGGCTCAACCAGAAACTCTTGACATCGATGTTAAGGTAATGTAATAAAAAAAAATAATTAAATTAAATTAAATTAATCTGCTAAAAGGCACTAGAAGTCAAACCTTTTAAAATGAAAAAAATTATTGAATCAACTGGTGACGTTTGTATCAAATTCACCGAAGAAGAATTGTCAAAGCTAGGATTAAAACAGGGAGATAAACTTTCTTGGGAAGAGGCAAAAGATGGATTTATCCTTAGAAAATACGAAAAAATAGACATTAATATTAGCGAATGGAGCAGGGAAGTTCTCGAAATGTTAATCTCTGAATCAGTAGAGCAAGACGTTTCAGTAAACGATGTAATCTGTAGGATCCTTGAAGAACAATTTGCTAAAGAAGAGAATGAATAAAACATCATTTATACCTATTTTTGAAGTTGGGCTTGCTAATGAAGATATGCCAGCTTGCAGGCAGATCAATACAGCTCAAATAGATCCTGCTATCTTAGCCGGAATGTGCATTTCAATTCTTGACTCCGTTATTTCGAAACTTCCAGATGAAAGCCAGATAAGCTTTGAAGAAGAGACTGCAAACCTTTTTAATTACATGATCGATTCAAGGCATGGTTACGTTTCCACTGTGAAATTCCAGCCGGATGAATAGCTTTATTGGATCACTTCCAAAGCATCAATATGTATGGGTTGATAGTAAATTCACCCATAAAAATCCATCTAGCTTTGTACCTGCTGTTTGGTTTGGACTAACTAGTTTTCCAGGAAGAGCCTGGGGTTTTAATATAATGTTCGAAAATGGAGCCGTTTATAGAAATGTTCCGCCTCATGCAATAAGCTTTTCAGATAATCCAGAAAAAAACTGGAGCATAAAAGACTCCCAATTATGGGATTGCTATGGATATAATTGGTCCGCTCTTGAATATACATATTTAAAAGGATTAAAATGTTTATGCAGAGTTAACGATCTACATTATCGTGGGGAATACCTTTTTACTGTAGCGCCAATAGAAGACGGTTTTTCAAATGAGCCAAGTCAATCTAAAGAATTTAAATTTATAAAGCTAGATAATGGAAGAATAACAATTCAACCGACGAACAAAGTTCTCTTTATAGATAAAAGTTTTACAGAAGAAGTAATTTTTCATGAATTAAAGTTGCAAACAGAAGTTTACTCCTGCGAAGAGTAAAAAAAAGATTGACTATAGCCTAAAAAAAAACCATATTCAAAATATGGAACCCTATCATTTTTATATCGGCTTAGCGGTTTACGTGCTCTTTCAACTTTTATGAGCAAAAAAGAGGAATTTGATCAACTCTCCTATGAGGAATCTAGGGAGATAGCACTTGATATAATCAAGTATCATGGCATTTTTTACAAGTTTTGGGATTTAGTTCGCCCTTCTTATACTAATTCAAAAAAATACCCAACTGCTTGCGTAGTATTTAATAAAGATAATGACTGCGTTGATTTCATTATAAATAAAAAGTTTTGGAGCAAGCTCTCTCAAGATCAAAAAAATTTCATAATTTGCCACGAATGCCTTCACGTAATTCTTGAACATGGCAAAAGAGCATCATCTTCTACTGCAAAGCTTAATCCAGAAATGGTCAATGCTTGCCTTGATATCCCGATAAATGAAATGCTGATCAAGTTTTTCGATTTTAATAGGAAGCAAATCGATCCAAAAAATAAATACTGCTGGACGAGTACTGTTTTTCCTAAACAAAAACTTCCAGATGACCAAAGTTACGAATTTTATTTTAATAAATTTAAAGAAGACGCAGACGTTTCTCAGATTTCCGTATCTGGAATGGGTAGCGGCGAAGGTAAAGACGGACAACTTGAAACAAATAATCACGACAATTTAAATTCTTTTAATGATCAAAGCGCTGAAGCGAAAATAGAAGAACTCGTTAATTCTCTTTCTGATGAAGAAAAGGAAAGCTTAAAAGATATTGCCGAGAGAATGCAAAGAAGCTCTCAAAAAAACGACGACAAGGATCAATCTAAAATTGCCGGAAATATGTCTGGCTCTCTGATTAAAGTAATTGGCAAAATTAAACCAAAAAAGAAAAAGAAATGGGAGACTGTAATAAAAAAATGGAGTCAGAAATTTTCTAGAGCAGAAAAAGAAGATTTACATTGGCTTGTGAAAGCTCGGCGGCATTCATTGATCGATACAAATTTCTTCATAGCATCTGATATAGAGCAGGAAATTAAAAAAAATAATAATGAAAAAATAGATGTTTGGATGTTTTTAGATACGTCCGGTAGCTGCGAGGGTCTCGCTCCTAGGTTCTGGAAAGCCTCAAGGTCTTTACCCCAAGATAAATTTAATGTATTTTATCATTGTTTTGATACTCAAGTTTTTAAACTTAATCAAAAAGATATAGAAACCGGCAAGCTCTATGGATTCGGTGGTACTTCCTTCATTGCTTTAGAGAGCTTTATTCAAAAAACAATTAAAAAAGAAGGAAAGAAATACTCAAACATTGGAGCAGTATTTGTCATTACTGATGGCGCTGGAGACTATATAAAACCAGAGAACCCCAAAAAATGGTATTGGTTTTTGTCTGAAAACTATACTCACTGTATTCCTAAAAATTCCCATACTTTTCTATTAAAAGATTTCGAATAAAAAAATATTGATTTTTTTTCAAAAAGTTTTTATTATACGATTATGTCAAAACAAACCTTCGACTACCAAAAGTTAAAATCTAAATTAAAATTCTACCTCAAAATTAACCAAAACGTTCTTTTAGAAGGTAGAGCGGGAACGGGAAAAACAACAATTATCTCCGAAGTCTTCAACGAGGAGTTCGGAGAGGGCAACTGGTTATATCTTTCTGGATCTACGCTTGACCCATTTGTAGATTTTGTTGGCGTTCCAAAAGAATCTTCCGATAAAGATGGAAATACCTATCTTGACTTTGTACTTCCAAAGCATTTTGTCCTTAAAAAAATAAAAGCAATTTTTATTGACGAATATAATCGTGCTCATAAAAAAGTCCGCAATGGTTGCATGGAACTGATACAGTTTAAAAGCATTAATGGTAAAAAATTTCCTAATCTTAAAGCTGTTTGGGTCGGCATCAATCCGTTTACCGACGACGAACTTGATCAATCCTATGACGTAGAACAGCTAGATCCTGCTCAAATTGATAGGTTTCAGGTTCAAATTAAGCTGCCTTATCAAGCTAACCAGCAATATTTTGTTGATAAATTTGGCACCGATATCGCAAGAGCGGCTATTGAATGGTGGGATAATCTTCCGAAACAAACCCAATTACAAGTGTCTCCAAGGAGGCTCGATTATGCGCTTGAAATACATAAAGCTGGCGGCGACTTATTTGATGTTCTACCTCTTGAGTCTAATCCTTCAAAACTAATTACTTCCATTACTATTGGAAGTATTGAAGACAAGCTTGCGGAAGTATTCGCAAAAAACGACTACAAAGCTGCGAAAGATCTTTTGAATGCAGAAAACTCTTATCAAAGCGCAATTCCTTTTTTTACAAAAAATAAAGACTATCGTAAGTTTTTTCTACCAATGTTAAGTCAAGAAAGAATTATTTCGCTTTTCTTTAAGAATCAAGATGTCCAACAATTTGTGATTAAAAATCCTCTTTATTTTAAACAAGCCTTAGTAGAAATTAAGGACGCAGATTCTTGTGAGAACTATATAAAGTCCCATATCATTAAATCATTAAAAAATATAGAAAATCTAGAATTGACAAATAATTAAATATTCGTTATTTTTATTTATCAAGTTTAATGACCAAAAAAGAAAAAATACTCGTCGGTCTCTTGCAAGAAGCAAGCGAGCAAATGAAGTCAAAAGATCCTAAAGATCTAATTAAATTTATACACACAATAAATCCTGACTTTGAATCAATGTCCCCCTTCTCGTGGTCAGAGCATTACGGAGGAAAAAGAACTAAGAACAAAATAAAGAGTCTTTACAATAAATAAACATGGCAACAAAAACAAAAAAAACAAATAAAGTAGCAGCAAAAAAAGCAAACTGTATCGCCTCAGAAATCAATGAGGATGGATCAATTTCTCTTCCTTGCTCTGGAAAGAGCCTAGAGCAAACACTGAAATCTTGCGGCGTAGATGAGTCAAAGTGGCTTGTTGACCATTATACAATCGAAGAGAATACTAGAGGATATAACTTTAAAGTTTATCTTAAAAAGAAAGATTACTTGGGGCAATCTCTTCAAGAGCTTAAAAAAGAACTTTCCGAATATTGTACTAATAAAAACACTTTTACATTAAAACATAAAATAAAACAATCAGGATTGCTTTTAGAGTTCGCTCCATTTGATCTACATTGGGGTAAATTAGCTTGGGCAGAAGAGACCGGTCAAGATTATGATATGAAAGAAGCTATGGCAGCTTTGTATAAGTCAATTGATTATACGTTACAGACTGCTTCAAAGTTTGATATTAGTAAAATCGTATTTCCGTTCGGCAATGATTTTTTTCAAATTGATAATGAACAAAATACTACTACTGCTGGAACTAGGCAGGACACTGATTCAAGATTCAAAAAAATTCTAAGGGAGGGTAGAAAGCTTATTATTAATACTATCGATAAGTTAAGAACAGTTGCTCCTGTTGACGTAATTATTGTAAGCGGCAATCACGGAGGACTTTCTGAATTTATGCTTGGAGATTTGCTTGAGGTTAAGTATGAAAATGATAAATTTGTTAACGTAGATAATTCTCCTACATCTAGAAAGTATTATACTTTTGGTAAAAATTTAATTGGTTATACACATGGAGATCAGGAAAAAGTAACTGATCTTGTTGGCATAATGGCTACGGAAAAACCAAAAGAATGGGGCGACTCGACTCATAGACTTTGGCACCTTGGTCACTTGCATATGATGCAATCAAGAGAGCTTCAAGGAGTTAAAGTAGAATGGCTTCCCTCTTTGAGTGCAAGCGACGCTTGGCATAGCAAGAGGGGGTACATTAATAATACCAGAGGGGTAGTTTCTTCCTTGTTTGATAAGGAAATGGGTCTTGTAAATAGAATTTATTTTAATCTTTAATGAATTTACTTAATTGGGAAGAGTATGCGATGGCTTTAGCTAAAGTAGCATCCTTAAAATCTAAGGATCCTTATGTTAAAGTTGGATGTACTTTGCTTAGACACGATAATACCATTGCTTCACTTGGATTTAATGGATTTCCTGCTGGAATGAAAGAGGATTGGTCGAATAGAGAAGAAAGAAGAAAATTTGTCAACCATGCAGAAGCAAACGCCTTAAGATTTGTCAAGCCTGGCGAATGTTATTTAGCCGCAGTGACATTGCTTCCATGTAATGATTGCTTAAAATCTTTGGCTTCCTATGGAATAAAAAAGATTGTTTATTCTAAGATTTATGATAGAGACCCGTCCTCGATTGATATTGCTGGAAAGTTCGGAGTGGAGCTACAGGAAATTGATGTTTACAATTTGATACCAAAATATACTTTCTGATTTAATCTTTATTAGTTTTTTTTATAATATTAAATGCTAAGAGGATTAATATTCATGAATCCGCTGGTTATAGATAAAATCAGCAAAAAGTTTTATTACTATAAGGATAGCGGCTTTTTATATACAAAACAATTACTAAAAAGCTTTCCAAAGGATTATAGGTTTACTTGGGTAGTTCCAGATCAAGTTTTTAAAAAAAATGAACAAGATTGGTTTTTAGATGCTCATCCGAATATTGATTTCATTTACTATCCCTATCCTACTAGCATTCACAGAAATAGATACGATTTCTATGGCAGATCTATTTTGGACGCTCTACCTTACAGCACTGATATTGACTTTATCATTAACAATCAGCCCGAAGCGGCGGGATCGTTAAGAACTCTTTTTGATACAGCCAAAAGAGAAAGACCAATCATATTTAATTTTTTTCACTGGATAGATTGTGCAGAATCTAGAGTCTTTGGGGAAGACCTTGGAGGCTATTTTTATAGAGAAGTAGAAGGCTTTATTGATGCAGACTATTCGTGTTTTCATAACGACTATGCTTTTTCTTTATTTAAAAATGAATTTAAAAGCAGATTTGGAGTTAGCGGCTCAGACATATCTGAAATAGTAGACGAAAAAGTTTTGCATTTTAGACCAGCGGCTACACTTTTTGGTAAAGAAGAAATAGATATTTCTAAATTCGCTGATAAAAAAATAATTCTTTTTAACCATAGATTAAACCAAACGACTCAATGGAAAGAAGTAGTGAAAATACTTTCAGAGATCTACAAAGACAGACAAGATTTTATTTTATGGATTACTGATGCCGCTAATAAGGAAAGTTCAAGACTCATCAAGGAGTATCCATTCGTTCATATAGAGCAATTAGAATATAAAAACTACGGATTTTTAATCGAAAAAAGTCACTTTTCTATTTGTAATCATAAAGGCTACTCTACTTGGAATATGGCTGCTCTGGATTCTATTTATAATGGAAGCTTCACTCTAATTCCAAAAAGAGAAGTTTACCTTGATATGTTTGGAAAATATGAAGAATCAGATTCATTTTTTCATGAAAATTCTAAAGAATTAAAAAACAAAATAATTCATCTTTTAGACAGAGACAAAATTAAAACAGACAAAATTATTAATTCAGAACTATTAAAGGGACTATTCGCGCCCAATGATTATATTTTTGATATAAAGCTTAAAGAAGCAATAAATTCCAGAATACCCAAAACACTTGCCAAATACGACAACGTATTAAGTCTTATTAAAAGTTCTGGTAAAGTCAGTAAAAAAGATTTAATAAATTCGTTGTGGAGTTTTCACTGTAATAGTAATTTCCAAAAAATGAGATGGAAGCTTTTATTTGAAGACAAAATCTCGGATGAAACTAAATCAAAAGAGACTATATATAAAAAATGAATAAAAAAGAAGAAAAAGTAGATCTTTCTGATTTTAATTGTAGACTAAATTTCGCATTTTGCCCCTCTAAAGCAGTCTCTGCTTTTAAAAATAGCGATTTTCAAAATAGACAAATTGAAAACTTAATTAAAGAATTTCCAAATCAAGATAAGAATGATCTAACTTCCGCGCTGAGATGTTTTTATATCTGCTACAGTTTAAGAGTCGACAATGAAAATTTTAAAAATCAAGATTATTTCTATTTTCAAATTTTTTCTAAAATTGCCGGTCATTTAAAGTCTGAAAATCCATTTTATGGGTTTTTTGAGAGTGAAAAAATTCCGCTCATGATTCAGGAAATAAATGAAATGTTCGACCCCAAAAATCACGACAAAGTGATTCTTGATTCTTTTGGTGAGGATATTTATTCAAATACTAATAATATCATTACTGAATTGCAAAAATGGACAGACTTGAAACTGATTGATTTTAATAAATCTTATTTTTTAGATACTGAAGTTTTAATTTCTTTAGTGAAAATTATAGAAAGCGAAAAAAAATTTTTAGCTTCACAAAAAAATAAAAAGAGAGTAAAAAAAATAAAACCCAATAAAAATGACAATGAAAAATCTAAAACCAAGACAAGAACTAAAAGAAGAACCTCTAGTTGAAGTTATTCCTTACTCTCGCGTAAAAGAGAAAGATATTCTTATCTTAAGATGCAAAAAGGGAGAAGAAAAAGACGCAATACTAAACATGAGAGAAGAACTTAAAGCCATCATCCAACAAAAAGATTTAAGAATTTTAGCAGTTAGCAAAGATGTAAATTTTTCTCAATTATCCATTATGGTTGAAGCAACTAAAGAATACAAAGAGAAAGAAGATACTACAAATGAAAACGTATAAAAAATACTTTTTTTCGATACTTGTCTTTATAGCTTCCTCAAGTTATGGACAAACAGATATTCAGCAGTATCAGTACGCAAACGAAAATTTAGTTGCTGACATAACTGACTGGTACGACAGTGATCGCGTCATTCAGCCTACTATGGTACCGATAGAGGGCGGAACTATTCCAAGATGGTCAGCCCAAGCTGTTGAAAAAAATATCTCTGAGCTTAAAAAGGATCCAGTATTAGAATATTGGTATTCATATTCTAAGAATGAGATTAAAATGATTGTAAACGAAACCTCAAAATCGATATTTCAAGGCGAAAAAGTAAATTCTTTTATGATTTCGAATATTGAAACAACTTGGGGGGAATGGAAAGAGGTTATAAATTGGGCAAGAAATAATGGATATACAAATATAGATGATACAGGTTTTGGTAGCGCCGATGATCATCCCGTAATGATAAATTCAGCAATCAATGCTATGATTTGGTGCAATGCGAAAAGCGAAATGGAAGGACTTGAGCCTGTCTACAAAATAAATGGTCGAGTTTACAAAGATGGCCCAGATGAAAAACATTCTGTGAAACACAGTCACGGGAGGAAAGACAAAGAATATATTTCAACTAAAAAAACTATTCGCTTTCCGGATATTGACGAAAGATCCAATGGTTACAGGCTTCCAACAGAAATTGAGTGGGAATGGGCTGCGATAGGAGGCACGCAAAGTAAAGGATACCTTTTCAGTGGCGGAAATAAACTAAGCGAAGTTGCCTGGCATATATGGAATTCACAAGATACAATCAATCCAATTAGATATACTTGCCCGGTTCCCAGCAAAAATCCTACACCACCAGATCGTCGTCTTTCACTTAAAGAGATTAATTTATCCTGGCCTTGCGGAACAATGCCGGTTGCACTTAAGAAACCAAATGAACTAGGGTTATATGACATGACTGGTAATGTTGGAGAATATTGTGGGGAAGGAGTAGTGCGAGGAGGAAGTTTTGGATGTAGCGCGTATCCATCATCTCGAAGCAATGAAAAAGAACCATTTAAGCGTAATTCTAAAACAATTCCATATTTTACATATAAGATTAAAGATATATTAAAAGCAGTTCAATTTAAAGAAGAAGGAGATTTTGTTTCAACGGGGTTGCGCTTAGCTCGTAATATTTAATTATGATTGAATTTATCTTACAATTTTTATTCATATTAATTTATGTTTTTTTTCTTACTTTATACTGTTTAAAAAGACTTAAAAAATGATTAAAACCGTCTTAGAAAATATAAATAACTCTATTCCGGAAAATATAAAACTAGACCTTACGAAAAGAATCGTAACAAGATCTGCAAATTTTACGAACTTTTCTAATGAGTTAAAACAAATGACTTATAATAATTTTGATATTAGAAATATCTTATTTAAGAATAATGAAGATATCCTTTATTTTTCTGGAGATATTTTAGCAAAAACATTATACAGCTTTTGGGTTAAAGACGGAGATATAGAAAATCATTTCATTGATAGCCTAAATGAAACTTTTTATCATACTGGATTTGAATTACCAGAAAATTAATATAATTTTTGAATCCATTTTTTGCAATTAAACTTGTCCCATAAGTCTATTTGCAAATCTTTCAATAAACTGGAATAGTCTTCCCTAGAGAATTGATCTAGTAAATATGATAACTGAATCATGTTATCACTAATAGTTTCTTCGTGTTTTTCTTTGATTAATAATTCTTGAGGGTATAAGAATTCTTTTGGATATAACTCCTTATAAGAACAAAGCGCTCCATCTGGAGCAAAGGGATAAGCTCCATTCATTATTCCTTCTACCATTGAGTTTCCCCAAGTCTCATGCTGCGAGGTACTAAAAACAACTTTTGCGCTTTTTAATTCTTCTAAATATCTATCTCTTTTTTTTCCGTTATCTCTTATAATTTTACGAAAAATAGCTTCATGCTCTTTCATTTCTTTTGAATACGCGGCAGATAAAGCTTCTGGAGCACAAACTGAAATCTTTCTTTTTACAAAATCTTGCAACTTAAATAAAACCCAAGGATTCTTCTGCTTCTGTAACCTGTGATTCCAAATAATAGAGTTTTTCGTTTTTTGATTATCCAATTTTGGCTTTATAAAAATCGGAATACCAACTATCTCTATTTTTTTTGCGTATAAACTTGGGATTTGGATAGATAAGAAGCTGCCGAATGCCTTGCTACCAACGAAAACTTTGTCCGCCTCTGTAAGTCCCTGAGCTTCAATCTGCTGAATATCTGAAAGAGAGTCTTTGGAGAACATATTGTTGCCAGGCTCACCATCAAAAAACCTACTACCACGCATAAAACCGTAAATACTAAAAACATCTCTTAATTCCTTTCTTCTGCTATAGAATATATAATCATTTAAATTAACAAAAAATAAAGTTCTTCCTTTATATTTAGAAGTATTATCCAATAAGTAATTCAAATACAGATCTCTTAATTGTCCAGCTTTTGAATAGTTGCCATACCCTAGATCTTTTCCGATATACTCAAAGCCTTGAGCGCCTTTTAAAAACTCGCTCATTTCACGCGCCCAATTTAATCTATAAAAATGAGGAACTAAAATATATTCTTTAAGCATTTATATATTTATATTAATATAAATATTTTTTTATATTTTTTCTATACATTTCATGCTCCTCCAAATTTTTAATAGGATGAAATAAATAATATTTCTCTACTCCAAAAATTTTCATTTTACTTTCTTGATTGAGTTCTACGCATGGTCTAGATATCTGTAATTCAATAGGATTTGAATAAGAAAGATCATTTTTTATACAAATCATCGGAATAAAAGCTTCGAGAAAAAATAAAGACTTATATTCATAGACGTGATCTTTAATTTTTTGAATTAATTTTTTTGATACCCTTATGTGAAAAGCAAAACTTTTATAAAATAAAGGAGTCAGCTGTTTAAAGTTTTCAAGCTGGCATATTTTTTTCCACCACCAATACCCAGGGTGCCCCAAATTAGAATTTTCTTCGACTTTATCACAATAAATTATAGGTGATAATAAGTCTTCTTCTGCGTGCTTACTATCAATTTTTAATAATGACATTTCGTCATAAATAAAAACATCTTCTTCTAAAAACCATACATAATCATAAAATTGGTTAATGATGCAAAAATAATAAAAAGCTTTGTCCCAAGCCCAGACAGATTTATTTTTTTTACCTTCAACTATCAAGCCTGGCTCTATTCCTTTTGTTAAACCTGTGAATCCAACCGCCTCACATTCTTTATCATTAAATTGAATTATTTTAACTTTTGAAAATTCTTTAAATTTTTCCTTATAATCCTGACTATTATCATCTGCTATAATGTAGACGTCGTAATTATTAAATTTAGACAAAAAATTCAACCATTCGATATTTACCACTCTAGATACAATGCATATACAACTCTTATTCATATAAAATATTTACACTTCTTGTAAAAAAAACTTGACTTTGCGATAAATACAGATTATATTCATATCATGTCAACCAAATACCAACTCAAAACCACAAACAACCTTTTCTTGGAAAAGTTAGAGAAAAAAGCTAAACGACGCTCTGTCTTCAAACCTATTAAAAGCTGGAAGCTTACTTGTATTGAAAAAGTTCCTGTTTCTGTTGGTCTTTCTACCTTTATTGAAGCCCGTGATTATATCCAAGCTCTGGAACACGCTCTTTATGTAGCAGGCTTTTCCCTTGAAAAAGAATTAAAAAAGGCATAATTTAAAACTATGCGCTCTTAGCTCATCTGGATAGAGCAACAGCCTTCTAAGCTGTGGGTAGCTGGTTCGAGTCCAGCAGAGCGCGCCAAACTTCACAAAAAATGAATAAAAAGCTCGAATGGCGTAATGGCAGCCGCAACGGACTTAAAATCCGTTGGTCTAACGACCGTGTGGGTTCGAGTCCCACTTCGAGTACCAATTTTAGCAAGGTTCGTATAACTGGAAGTACCGACGAGCTTATACCTCGTGTGTCCTAGATGTGGACCGAGCGCAGGTTCGATTCCTGCACCTTGCACCAACTTTAGCCCTTGTAGCTCAATGGTCAGAGCAGTCGGCTCATAACCGATTGGTTGGGGGTTCAAATCCCTCCGGGGGCACAACTTATAAAACTATAACAATAAGAATTTATGAAAAATGAATATAACTCGATAGAACAAATTTATGTTAAAATAAAATCTTTGGAAAAAGATGAGGCAATTACTTTTATAAAAAGCAAATACAAAGAAATTAAAAAAATAGCTAACCAAGAGTTAGAAAAAGAATTAACGCAAGAAAACAGAGTAAAAAATAAATCCGAAGAATCTTATTCAGATATAAAATATATTCGGCTATTCAGTAATGAATTTGAATTTTATAACATCGATATAAATTTATATAGCGAGCTAGAGAATAGAACGACGCAAATTCTTGAAAATGAAAAGGAAAAATTCATGGGCTTCTATAAAAAGCCAATTATTTCTAAAAAAAACCTGCTAAGAAGGATTAGCGCATTAACTGAACGAATTGAAATTTTAATTAAACTTAAAACTCCAGACGATATCATGACGACGGAATATCAAAGATTTATACAAAATTTAAAATCTTTTACAAATAAAGAATATGGAGATGATACATGTAAGGCGTATTCCGAAGCGGTAAAAAGATTTGATTCAAAAGAGCGCGAATGGTATAATAGCAAAAAATATACCACATTATGTAGTCAATTATTACAATATAACACACTAGCTTTCGAACAAAAACAAATAGATCTTCAGAATATTTGAATCATATTAAATTCTTTCCAAGAAAGCTTTTAAATTATCCAAATCTATTCTTGTCTCTAGATGAGAAGAATCTCGATCAAAAGGAATTAAATAATACTTATAAAGCTTTTCTGGTAAAAAACCGTATAGGAAATTATAATGATTAACAAACGGACCCCTCTGCACAATAACCTCATGTCCGCTAGTGAATTCACAAATACTACAATTATTATTTGGATTTAAATATATTATGTTTGCCATTGCACCGCCATGTGGACCGATTACTACTTTTGCTTCACTAAATAATTTCATTTGATCTGCGTATGAGATGACTTTATTATTTTCTTGACCATTAAAAAATGTAAATAATAAATTTTTACGTATACAGTATTCTTGCAGAAGGGAGACGATGTCTTTTTCATTTTTATTTTCCATTCTCCTTCCGTGCATAACATTAGCCGCATTTCTAGAACAATAAATCAATCGATTATTTATTTGAGGGCAAAATTTATTTTCTATAACTTTATCAATTTGCTTTTTTAAAAGATTTATTTTATCTTTATTTCTTAAATGACATGCCGTGTGATTTTCAATGACTATATTTTCACAGTCAATTATTATACTTTGATCAATAGGTTTAACCTTTTTTAAATTTATTTCAAATAAAGATAATAAAGAACTTAATATTTCGCTATTACAAGTATAAACCACGTCAGAATCCTCTAACTCTTCGCTTAATAATTTTGGCAATACATCATTTAAGCAGTGATTATAGTTCTCTGCAAACGGGATATTTAAAACCTTCACATTAGAAAACCAAGGAATCTGAGTTGGTTCTTTATTTAAAAAATAACTACCTATCGATACATCTAAACCAAAAATTCCCTGTTTTTTAAAATCATTTAAAACATTTATATTAAAAAAAGACCTAGCTTTAAAAGCTGAATTTTTACTAATTAACTTTGCGTTAATTATATTATTCGAATAAGACTCTTCTTTAATTTCAGGGAATTCGAAATTTAAATCTTTCTGTAATTTACTAATTATTTCCATTAATTTGATTATACGAGGTGTTTTTCAATAACTTTTATTTTTGCGTCACGATTATGATATTCAATATTATGATTTTTGCAAAATAACGTGCAAGAATCAAAATTATAATGAACCAGCTGTTTAGTGCTGAATCCTTCTTTGGACGGATCTGATAAAAAAGTAAATCTATCTCTTTTGGTTTTTAAAAAATTTTTATCAATTTTTTGGCTAATCTCAAAAAATGTCTGGTCATGAAATGGCAATGATCTTCTACCGTTAATTTTATTTTCATAATTCAGCTTTTCATATTCTATTTTAATTTGTTTTTTATTATCTTCTAAGAAGTCAAGTACTTCTTTAGTTAAATTATTAAATTGGGATGGAGTTCCGCTTGCTATGCAAGGACAATCTCCGTCCAGTAAGTAAAGTTCATCATTAGGCTCTGTCGGGTAAAAATTGTGATTTATAACATCGTAATCACAGACATAAAATTTTTCTTCTTCTTGCACTCCGTACGCTAACCAACGTAACCAGCAGCTTAACGCATACATATTTAAATCTGAATTTGTTAATTCTTTTCCAAAATTATTTATTTTAGTTACAAACTCATCAAATAGTATATTTTTTTCAGCTTCAGATCTATTTAAAATATAAGCCTCGAACCCCATTTTTTCCCAACTTTTTTTCCAAATTTCTAAGAGTTCGTGCTGATAATTGAAATTTACATTTTCGTAATACGAATATACTTTCATTTTTTATAAAAAATTCTTAATAACTTTTATTTTTGCATCATGATTATGGTAATCTATCCCGTTTTTTTCGCAATATTTTACGCAGAGATTTAATCCATAATGGACAACCTGTCTTTCCCAAAAATTTTCTGTCGTTGGCACAGAAAGAAATTTCTCTCTCTCCCTTGTTGTTTTAATTACGTTTAAATTTAATTTATTGCAAAAAATAAAAAACTCCTGATCATGAAAATGAGGAAATGGAATCTTATCTCCGTTCTTATTAAAGATAATTAGTTTATCTTTTTCATTTATAAAAAGCTCTATATTTTTTTCAGATATTTCCAAAAACTTTTTACAAAGTTGTAAAAATTGACTCGGTTTCCCGCTTGCTATACATGGGCAATCTCCGTCTAGCAAACAAAGCTCTTCGGCTGGATCAGTCGGATTAAAACTATGATTTATAACATCATAATCGCAAACATAAAATTTCTCTTCATCAAGTGTTGCATATGCTAGCCAGCGAAGCCAACAAGCCATTCCGTATTTAGTGGCAGGCTTTCCTATTATTTTTTCATGAATTAAATTTAATCTATTTACAAATTCATTATAAAACGAATGTTTTTCAGCATCGGTTCTGGTTAGAACTATTGTTTCAAATCCTTTACTTTCCCAACTTTTTTTCCAAATTGCCAAAAGCTCATCTTGCTTTTCGAACCATGAATTTATATATTCGTAATAAGTGACTATTTTCATTCATTTATTATATGTATTTTTTATAGATTAAGTGTTTTTTTTATAAAAAAACAAAATACCACTATAAAACAACAGAATTTAAAAAATCTTTTAAATTATCAATATCAATCAAAGTAATACTATTTGTTGAGTTTGCAGAAAAAGGTATTAGAAAATAATCATACAAATCATCTGGTAAATGTCCGAACATATTATTAAAATGATTTACAAAAGGAGCAGATTGAATCACGACTTCTGTGCCGCTTGTGAACTCGCAAATACTACATTTATTTTTAGGATTTAAATATATTATGTTTGTCATCGCGGTACCGTGTGGTCCAACTACTATTTTTGCTTCGCTAAAAAGTTTTAATTGGTTCAAATGACTCATTGTCGAGTCGTTTTCTTGTCCGTTAAAAAACGTAAAAATCAAATTGTTTCTTGTACAGAACTGCTGTAACTCTGAAATTATCTCTGTTTCGTTTTTTAAATCCATTTTTCTACCGTGTGTAACATTCCCTCCGCTTCTTGAGCAGTATATTAGTCGATTCGCTATATTAGATTGGTACTCTTTATTGATAATAAAGTCAATTTGATTTTTAAATATTCTAATTTTTTCCTTATCTCTAAAATGAAATGCTTCATGATTTTCTATAATTAATTCGTCCGAAAAAATTTTAATTTCAACATTATCTAATAACACTACTTTTTTAAATTGCAACTGAAATAGTTCAATCAAAGAATTTAACACGGGGCTAGTACATGTATAAATCGCGTCACAATCAGAACTCTCCTCTTCATATAATAATTTAGGAATCACGTCATGTAAGCAATGTCCATATATTTCGACCCAAGGTATATTCAAAATCTTAACTTTTGAATAGCTGGGCGTATCCTGCTTTTTAAGTTTATGATCTAAAAAATAATAATAAGATCCTAACCTAGCTTCTAAGCCGTATATTCTTTGAGTATTTAAATCTTGTAATGTTTTTATAAAAATCGGGGAAAGAGAAATGCTAGAGTCTCCAATCGTAGTTTTAGTATTTGAAATAATTTTAGTATCTGAAATATTAATAAAATGATTATTCGGCGTAGAAGCCAATAGCGTATTATCAAAAGGATATTTAAAATTTTTATCATTTTCTATTTTACTAATAATTTTCATATAAATTAATAATGATACAGATTTAGATTTTTAATTTTCAAATTCATATCCGAAAAACTCGATTTCTTTCGCGTACTTATTAGCAATAAAATTTTTAATTTCTTCATTATAGTATTCAGTATAATACGCGTACGGCTTTGTTTTGTTTTCATGCGCAATCTTACGCTTAGGTATATTAATTTTATCACAAATATAATTAAAATCTTTTTGTAGGTTTTCAAACTTTCCTATAAAGTCAACAAGAATTTTATCTCCGCTAGATCGAGCATCTATTAAAAAATTATACTGACCTGTTTCTAAAATATTTGAAATATGGTAAGTGAAATTATCTACTACTCTTATTTTTCCTTCAGTCATCCATTCATTTAAAAACAAATCAACTTCAACTTTAATATTAAAAACATCTGCATGATAACGTATATTAGAAATAACCCAAGACCAAGGGTTTCTTACAAAAGAAAATTTAAAATATTCTTGCCAGATTTTTTGACTAAAATTGCTTTTATTTAATACTTTTCTAATATCACTAACGCAAGAATGACATTGAAGGCAATTCATGTCCAAGTTTGAAGCTATACTGACTCCGGCGGTTTTAGGTATATGGATAAATATAAATTTATATTTTGGATTTACTGGACCCCAGCCGTCCAACTGATCATGCTCACCTAACCATTCTAAAAATGGACCATCTTTTTCATGTTTTAATAACATCTTAATAAAAAAGTAAATATTAAATTTTTGTAAACAATGCTAAATTAATTTTTAATTCTTCTAGTTTTCTATTTATATCTAAATTTGACTTTAATAATTCAGAAATCACTAAATCTGCCTCATATATCGAATATTTTAAGTTATCAACTTGTTTTTGTTTAGCATATAGTTCAGAACTAATTCCATTAAAAATATTTTCCTCTATCTCAAGTTCTTTTATTTTTCTATTTGCGAAATCTAAATCTGCTTTTAATTCTTCTAAAGAATCATTAGCATTTTTATCTTTATAAATTCTTTTATATTCTTCCGGATAAAATGTTTCCATTTCAGATTTTATACAATTCTCAACTTCTTGATTGTATTTTTCTTCTTTATTCATTGTATTGGTCTATAGGATCGTATACCATTCCTAAATTATTTTTTTCATGAACGCCAAGATTATCTAAATTAAGTTTTAGATTTATTTCTTCTGGGACTTTAAAATCCGGAAAAAGAATATTAATAAAATTGAATTGTTTAAGATTAATTATTGCATGTTTATTAGGATAAATCATTTCATCTATTTTTTTAAAATCTAAAGCTTCTTCTAAAATTTCAAATAATTGAGCAATTACTTCTCTCCAGTATAACCCAATTGGGTGATTATGAGTTCCAAACAGCTGATGCTCCTTCCAATTTTTTTCTATAAAACTTAACATATCTATATTAAAATTAGAATTCAAAGATTGAATTTCAAACCTTTCTTTGTTTTCATTCATACACTTATCATATTCTGCAAAAATTATTTCTTTAAATTTTGGATCATTTTCTTTTGTTAAATATCTAAGAATTTCTCGCTTGTCTTTGCTAATATTATTATATATATACTTAACAAAAGGAATTGCCGCATATCTATCAACTGGATATGCATAAAATCTAAAATTCGGAACAGCAATACTAGTACCGGTTAATATATTTTCTATTAAGTAATTTGTTTTAAGTTCGTTAATTGCGGCGCGACCTTCTATTGCTTGAAACACAAAGTAATCAACTTGTTTGATCTTTTCATGAACGCAATTATAATAATTTTTCTGAGTTTCTAAACTATCCATCCAAATTGCAAAATTTTTAGTAGACTGAGACGGATGCACTCCACACTGCTCACAATCAATTATGTCAAACTTATCTGAATATTTTTCATGCAGCCATCTTGCAATTGTCGATAAATGACAATTTCCATAAAACAAAATTTTTTTATTTTTCATAAAATTTTAATAATGTAAACATACTTCTAATTTCCCCTTTGGGATATGAAGTTCTCTCATTAAATCAAATGCTTCTGCTTTTTTATCTTTTTCATTTTTAAAAAAATGAGGATGCCACTCAATGTATATATTTCTTATTTTATCTAAATATTTACACGATAATAGCCTTCTAATCACTTTATATTCGTATCCTTCGATATCGCACTTAATATATATCTCTATATTATCTCCATATTCTTCGACTATTGCAGATAATAAATTATTAATGTCTATTGAATGAACCTCACTTGTTTCAAATTTTACATTTTTTTGATGCCATATTATATCATCAAGTAGCGTAGACCCCCCTGCATCGCCTTGACGGATTTGATTATTAAATGTAGTATATTCAACAATATTCTTGATTTTTTCTGTACCGTCTTTATCAGATATGGCTAAATTTTCTATTTTAAAATCTGGAAATTTAGAAAATATATAGTTTTCTTTACCTGGGTGTCTAATTTCTGCTAAAGCATTCTCATATACGGTTTTATTAGCCTCAAAACATTTAATAGCCCAAGATTCATCTATGCCTAATTTATTTTTAAAAACATTATATAATCCTTGCAGTCTATTACAGCCTAAATCTAAAAATATTTTTTTCATAAGCAAATTACTAACATAAGCCCATTACTATTAATCAATCTAGAATTATAATTATTAGCTACTAATAAATAATGAATCATATTCCAAAATTTTCCTTCGTTATTTAAATCTTCTAATACTATTACTCCACCTTTTTTTATATATTTTAAAGCAAAATTCAATGTATTCAAACTAGCAACAAAAGAATGAAGTCCGTCTTCGACTATTAAATCATAAGCTGGAGAATTAAAATTTTTATGCATTTCTTCAAATGTAACTGGATCTAACTGATCAACATATGAAGTTTTAATTCTATCTTCAGAAAATAACGTATCTTTATCTATATCTGCGCCAAATACCTGAGCATTTGGAAAGTATTCCTTATAAGCTTTATGAGACCCCCCAACCTTAAATAGTTTACACATACGAGAAGGAATTGACGGATTTTGAGAGCCTATACCTATTTCTAATATATTAATAGGATCTGTTTTATTTAACTTTTCAAAAACCTCACTGTACACCAAATGATAATCGTGAGCCGTACTTTTATCAGAGCCATGTTTATTGAAAAGTTCCTTTATTTTTTCTGAAGTTTCATTCCCATTATCTTCAGTATATTTTTCGATTTTAGGAAGTTTTAAATCAATGAGTTCCAAAAAATTGTGAATACTCGGAGTTAGTTGTTTAATTCCTATTAAAGTTAATTTTTTACCTAATTCGTTTAATGAATTATCTGCGTTTCGTATATTATTACCACAAACTGGAGAAAAATTCTGTATACAATCTGATAGAAATGAGTCTTTTTGGTTCATAATTAAAGAATCTTTTATAATATCGCACCTAGCCTCTTCATTATGCGTTATCCCCTTGGTTTCACAAAATCTACGACAAGAAAAATGAGAATAGTGAACAGTCTTCTTTTTCCAAAAGTCTCCTTCTCCTGGAATACCTAAAAAATTTTCACGATCTCTAGAGAATTTAATATAATCCATCTGTTTGATTTTTTCAGAAATTCTAAAAAATTCTTGATCGTGATATTGAATAAAATTAAATTCCTGATAAGTTTTTAAAAATTGTTGCTTATATTCGTTTGTTGTTTTTATAAATTTTAAGCAAAGCTCATAAAACTGAGAAGGCTTACCGCTTGCTATGCAGGGACAATCTCCATCTAATAAATATAAAGAATTATCTGGCTCTGTAACGTTAAAATGATGATTTATAACATCATAATCGCAAACGTAGAATTTTTCTTCTGGTTGTGTTGAATAAGCTAGCCATCTAATCCAGCAAGATAATCCGTAGTCACTTAATGGCTTATTGGCTATTTCTTCATGAAGCGATTTTAATTTTCTTACGAATTCTTCATAGAAGACGCTTTTTTCTGCATCTTTTCTATTTAATACAATGGCTTCATATCCACGTTTTTCCCAGCTTTTTTTCCAAAGCTCTAATAGTTGGTCTTGGGATTTAAAATTTATATCTTGATAATATGTATATACTTTCATTGTAAATTATTATAATTTATGCTTTTTCATCTAAAAAATCAATCAAAAAAATTTTTATGAATTAAATTTAATTCTTCGGCGTTGCGGTTATAAAAATTTGAATAGAATTGTTTTTCTTTTTCTCCTGCGGTTTTCCATTTCTCTTCTAAAAGATTTATTTGTTCTGGATGATCTGTGTAAAAATATATTTCTTGCTCATTTCCTAATAATTTATGACTATTTGAACCTCTTCCGTTTTTTCCATCAGCATTCAAATGTTCCGCTTTTGAAGCTCCTACGACAGCATGTTTGAATTTTTTTTCAATTAGCGTTCTTAATATATCGTCGTCTTGTCTAAAAAAAACAAAACGTTCATCAAGTTTTCCATTAAAGCATTCATTTAAGGTTTTTCTTCTAAAACAAAAGCTCCAACCCAAAAACGACCAGTTCATTCTATAAAACTCTAATGTAGAGTTAGTATCTAAATTTAATTGCTTATATAGATGACATGCATATCCAATTCCGTAAGGGCATACCGAATCGTACGTTTGCAATCCTTCAATTAAATTAAATAAAGAATTAGGTAAGTATCTAACGTCATTATTTGAAAAGCAAATATAATCAGCAGTAGAATACTTTAAACCATGATTAAAAAACCTATTAAAATTAAATTTTTCGTTTGGAACTACTAAAATATCTATTGGTAAATTATATTGTTCTTTATTTTTATAATACGTATTTGTCTCTACCAAAATAATATTAGATTCTACATCGGTTTGCTGTTTAATAGAATTAACCGTAATGCTCAAAAGATTATGATAAATCTCATCCGCAGTATTAGATAAAATTATTACATCGATTTTTTTCATTTTTTAATTCCCCAAAAGTATAAATCTGATAGACGACAGCCCGTTATACTTTTAAATTCAAATTTTGAAAAATGGTCTTCAATAGCAATTTTGCTTCTTATATCTTTTTCTGTTAAATTTTGGTAATAATCATTCTCTAGCTGACATGTAAAAGGACTGTCCGAAGGAGTGGTTCGCCTTGTTCCATGTTCTGGTCGTCCAGTTGTTGCACATGTGAATAAAAACATTCCGTTGGATTTAGTTAGTCTTATACCGTTTTCGATTGTAAGATACCAAAATTCATCATGTTCAAAACATTCTGTAGAAATTACAATGTCAAATTGCTTATCTGATTCATATTTATGCCCTCTACAAACTACGTCTACATTTTTTCCTTCACCAATATCCAAGCCAATATAGACATAGTCTGAAAATAAATAACGATTATTTCCGTTTATATCCAAAGACCCAATATCTAAAACGCTGCAGTTTTGAAACTTTTCTGGAAATTGTTCTTTAACTGATAATAAAAATTGCCGCTGTTGTTCATGTGCCATATGCTTATATAGGATTATATATTGACTTATATTTATTGATGGTTTTTAACCTAGCTGATTCACTATCCTTAAATCCCCTATGCACAAAATGAGAAATATGCAAAAGCTTACAATTTTCAGGTACAACTCCCTCTATAGGATCCGGATCTGAAATCAAGTTATTTTCAAACGTTATTTCATTTTCTGTAAAGATTTTATATTTATTTTTGTATAAATTTCTTATTATATCCTGATCATGATAAAAAACATGAGATTCGTTCCAGTCGTACATTATATCTATATTTTTAATAAAAATCTCTGCTAGATGCTCAGCCCAAAGCCAGTTTTCAACGTAAGAAAAACAAAGACATGTGTCATTTAGAAAAGTTAATTTTTTATATTCTGTATCTGTAGTATTTAAATTTAAATTAAAAATATCATAGTCTCCAAGAAAAAAATTACTTTCTTTAGTATTTGCAAAAGCTAGCCACCTTATTATAGAAGCTTCTGAATGGAACTGTATTACGTTTAATGTACGTTCGTTGACACTCTTTGTAATTTTACAATGTTTTTTTGAAGCAGCAAGTAAATCGCGATATAAGAGATGTTTTTCTGCATCTCTTCTTGATAAAACAGAAGTTTTAAAATTTTTTCGCTTCCACGAAGATACACATTCGTTTAAAATTTGATTTTGAATACTTTGATCAAATCCCTTCAGTTCTTCTTTATATGTTATAAATTTATCTACCATTTTATTATATTCATTTATTATATCAAGTTTTTATATTCATCCAAATAATAAATTACAATATATAAAATTAATACTTTTAAGACTGCTTGATTACCAATAAAATCACTTTAATCCGTTAAAAATACAATCATGTAATCTTTCAATTTCCCATGCCTCTGTTGGCGCTATAGAATAACTTAGTATATTAATAATATTTAAATAAAACTCTTTTGGGTGTTTAAGTATTTTATTTTTAGAAACAATGAATTGTGCGCCAACTCCAAACTTTAAATCAGCTTTTTCAACGCGTTCGCCAAATATCTTTTCATATAAATCTACCATCTTAAAGTGTGGAGGATAAGGGCATCTTTCCATCTTAGAATTACAAATGGATCCAAAAAATTTAAAATCAATATTTAAATTTTGTTTATTAATATAAGCATTAATGGGAGAAATAATATCTCTATTTCGAACATGAGCATGTGGATCACCTTGTAAAAAAATAGTATATTCATTCAAATTATTATAATTGTCATAAATATGTTTATAGTAAGTGTGAGGTTCTCTTCCTACATTATCCAATTTGATTACGTTATCGTATCCTTCTAACTCATCTCCCTTGTTGTATATAAATACATTGTCAAATTGCTTTGTCCAAGAAACATCTTCCTTATATCTTGCCACTACTATGCCTATGTCATTATTTTTTTCTTTCATAAGTTCAAGGCATCTAATTACATCTATATTATAATACACTCAGTATGTTATTGCAATATATACAATAAGTGCTTTGCTTATATATAAAAGGATTTATTTGTATAAATAAATAAAATCCAGCGCGGCTTTAAGTTTTTTAAAAATTTTTTTACATTTTGACGTACCTTAATTAACCAATTCAAGCACCTTCTTTTTACCCTATATTCTAGTAGCTTTTTAATTAAATTTTAATGACCTTTTGAATAGATAAAATATACCCCTGTACGTAGGGGAAACAACAAAAAATGAATAGATAATAAATAAGAGAAAACAATACCTAAAAACAACACTAAAATAAAGAAGAAAATACTATAAGGGACAATAAGGAATAAAGGAAATAAAGGATATAGAATAATGTATTGATGTGAATAATAAAAAATGATTAATAATATTTCGATTTATATAATTTTAAATAAAGTCAAGCAAAAATAATTTTATACAAAATAAATATTTCATTATACTAGGGCTTTTTCTTATTTACCTACTATGAAAATTGTGATATAGTGCTAAAGTGGGCGAAACTTAGCCAAATAAATCTGAATAAAAATTAATTAAAAATAAAAACTCAGCGGCGGAAATGAACTTTTCCACTAGGGCCGATACGGCCGGCGCCCAGGTTTGCAAATAAAAATGAATTAAAATTAAATAAATTGAATTAAATCTAATTAAAATTAATTAAATATATACTTTCCTGTATTTGTGAATGAATAAGTTGCAAATAATAGTATAATATATTGAAAGTACTGTTTAATGATACATAATAGTTCTTATGGACAGATGGCAGAGCTGGTCTATTGCACCTGACTTGAAATCAGGAGGACCGAAAGGTTCCGTGGGTTCGAATCCTACTCTGTCCGAATTATAATGGAAGGGTGGCAGAGCGGTCTATTGCAGCGGTTTACTAAACCGCCGAGGTGAAAGCCTCCGAGAGTTCGAATCTCTCCTCTTCCGAATTTACTAATTAGAAAAAGCCAAATAATATAAGCAGATTAATTTTTCAATATAATAATTTCATGGAGATAATGCTCATGATCTTATTAGGTGTAATAGTAGGTTTGCTTCCACTAGATAAAATAAATAAAAAATAATTAAAATAATATCCTATATTTGCGAATGAATTTTTTGCAAATAATATATACCGGCCGGCGTAGCTCAGTGGTAGAGCAACGGTTTTGTAAACCGTCGGTCCCCGGTTCGAATCCGGGCGCCGGCTCCATTCTGTATTTGCGAATGGCAAATCGCCAAATAATGTGTAATAAAAATTAAATAAATAAAATGAAATACATGTTGTATATTTATCTATATAGAGTGTTGTCTTATTTCTTTTATTATATAGGCGACCTGGCATCCAGGATTCCTACTGAGTTTGCCTACTGGGTTTATCAGATTGCAATGAGGGAGTCGATCAAGTACGACGATATGAGCGGGCAGACTATCTGGAAAGAAGTAGAACAATAATAAACAATTTTAATTAATTTAAATAAATAACAATCTATCCATATAGATCTATAAGTATTTTAATTAATTTAATATAATCTTAAAACGCCGGCCGATAAACTATACTTGACAAGAAAAACAAAAGAAGCTATTATAATATTGTAACTATAAAACAACTATGAAAATTATTACTACTATTGGTTTGTCCGCTCTGTTTAGTTTTACATCTCTTGCTGGAGAGTACAGGTATACAACTTCTCAAGCTGGCGCCGGATATACAAAGGGTGACGCCATTGCTTCTGCTTTTATGAAACTTCCCTATGGGGCAAATATCAAAAATGTTGGAGTGAATGGTATTTCAACATACAAATTTGTTAAGGGTGCAGGATATGTTCAAGTAAGAGGAAGCTATACTGCTAATATTATTTACAGTAAGTAGATAATTTTATAATCAGCGCCTTAATCTGCGGCGGTGGCGAGATTGGTTGGTGCAATAGTGTGGTAGCTGTTGCATATGGTTGCTCGCTACGTGGGGCGGGGTGGTAGCCGACCCCACCTGATTATACTTTTTTTGTATTTGCGAACGCGAAGTCGCCAAATAATGCGTATTTGCGAATGATTTGGCCCCAAATAATTACGTATTTGCGAACGCGAAGTTGCCAAATAATGCGTAGTATATATGGAGACTATCCGCCTGATGTCCGCCTAATGCGCATATATCACCCGCATATTATACGGATACTATACGCATAGTATACCCTCGCTCACTTACCAGGTTCGACGTCCTCATAACCCACTGCTCCCATTGCTCTAATAAGAATAGACATAGGTGTAAGAAAAGACATATAGGATTAAAATGAATTTTTGTATATTGAATAAAGCGTTAATGAATAAAATTAAAGTATTGATGTATTGAAATTAAGTTGTTGATTTTCAAGGGTTTAGGGGCCCGGGCGGCCCGTAAGTGCTTAATCTCCAACGACTTAACAGGGGACTTGACAATAGAATAAAATTATCCTATATTAGAGACTCAACCAACCAACCAAACAACCACTATGATTATCGCAGAAAAAACCAACAAAGTTCAATTCGACGGCA
>Ga0315904_10002023_pt1 | contig 31785 bp, 31 predicted proteins | sample LakEriMetagenome_6_FD_203529 | JGI IMG/M metagenome (GOLD analysis project Ga0315904, IMG submission 203529) | Freshwater fungal communities from buoy surface, Lake Erie, Ohio, United States - Buoy 12 MA120 | ecosystem: Environmental > Aquatic > Freshwater > Lake | place: USA: Lake Erie, Ohio...
CCGTCGGGCTGGACCGTCACGCTGTAGCCCTGATCATTCAGCGTGCCGATCGCGGTGGTGACGATCCCATCCCCGCTGAGGAACGTCGGAGCGTCGTTGACGGGGGTGACGCTGATCGCGGCCGTATCGCTGGCGGTGCTGAAGGCGCTCGTGCCACCGGTAGCGGTGATGACCGTGTACTGGCCTTCACTGCCGCTGGTCTGGTCCCAGGCCCGGAAGGTGATGGCATCGCTGACTGAACCGGTAAGGTCCCCGAACGGGATCAGCCGCAGTTGTGCGGTGGGGCCGAGCAGCAGAGCCAATTCATTCGTCTGGTTGTTGATCAAGTCCGAGTTGATGGTCAACCAACTGGTGCCGCCATCGAGACTGTATTGCCAGGTCCCGAGGCTGGTGTTGAGCCCGGTGATCGCGATTGCTTCCACCGCCGAGCCATCCGCATCGGTGATGCTGCCATCGACGATCAATGAAGCGACCGTGACCCCGCTCGGATTGGTCGCTCCTTCCAGGACCAGCCCCAGCGTCGGGTTGGCGGCCGTGTCGAGGACCGGCGCATTGTTCACAAGCACCCAATTCGTGGAATCGATCCACTCGGCCGCGAAGATCTGGTTGGTTTCCAACTGACCCAGCGTGAATTCCAAATCCCAATCCCCACCCCGCAGCGAGGAACCGGTCAAATCGGTGCTGGCTTGGATGTCGACCTGCAACAGTCCAGCCAACTCCTCCAACCATTGCTGCGATTCTTGGCCCTCGGCGACATAGCAACCGTAAATCAATACGTCGGCTTGCTCGGTCAGCCCTTCGCCCCACTGCTGCAACGCGTCTGCATATCCCTCCAGATTCGAATGGGTCAGCCAGATGCCACCCAGTTGCAGGCCACCCGCACTACCGTGTGTCACCAGATGGATCGCGCTGAACTGGTGCTCCGATGAACCGAGGAATTGCGCGATCGCCTCGGCGCCGTTCTCCGATCGATCCAAGACGATCACTTCAAAGAAACGATCGTCCGCCATGCCTTCGTTCAAGATCGATAACAGCGTTTGTTGATCGCTCAACCCCCCATCGACGACAATCAATTCCCAAGATGCTGGTGGGGGCGAGGGTTGTGAACCGTCGAGCGATTCGACGGCCGGTTGAGACTCGGCCGCCAAGGCTTTGTCCAATGCTGCGAGTTGGTCCATCAAGGCATCGATGCCATCGAGACCCGCTTCGATGTGGGATACCTCGTCAGAACTTCCGATCGGCTTCGATTCTCCCAGGTTGGCCGCAGGCGAAGCATCCGGGAGATCTTCCGCTGATTGCTGGGGGGCGAGGTCGACAGGATCGACCGACGCCAGGAGTTCACTGTTGAGCGGAGTGCCGTTGTAGAGAACGCGGTCTTCGAGGAATTGCAAATCGAGAGTCGAGGCCACGTCTTTCGAAGGCTTTGCAAGCAATCGAATAACATCCTGCCGGAGCGCAGACAATCTTTGCTGGAGGGAACCAAACATCGGCAATTCTTCAAGGGGCGTGATTCGATGACGGTCGTAACGGTTGGGAGGGCGAATGACTCCGGACCGCAATCCTACGTCGAAGGATACCCCTTGGAATGATGGTCAAGCTGGAGGCTTCGCCGGAGTCCCTGAGAAAGCTGAAGGATTGCAAAAAATGACACGGTTGTAACGCTTGTGCCCACAGTAGCGTTGGCCACTAGGAAATGTGATCAGACGATTCTTCTCCGTTGCGGATCTGGCTCCGATTGGTCCGAAAGAAACGATTAGGAGTCTTGGTGCAAGGAAGGAACGAAACGAGCTCAGCAACAATGTTTGTAGCCAGCAGATATTTCGCTGTCGCCTTGCTACTCGGCTCGGTTTGTATCGAGGGGATGTCTTCGCGTCGCGCTTTGGCACAAATGGCCACCCCACCCCCGGTGTGGAGCGACGGGGAAACCAGTGGAAACGGGACCACGGGGGTTTCGACAGGGCCTACCGAATGGGAGATTCCGCAACGGCTTCTGCCATCACTGGAGCAGGACACGGATCCAACGCTCCCTGAGGGATATCTGTGCGGTCATAACGATTATTCCGGTTGGGGAGACCCGTCTCACGAGGACCAGGTTCCTAACCCTCCAACCTTGCCAGGAGTTGATTTGGGGACTGAGTTTCTGCCGCGGGATCCCGAGGCATCCCAGGCTTTGATTCGCCCCTGGTGGGTAGATGAATCCGAACGGCCCCTTGGGATCGGAGATAATTCCCAACCGCGGGATTTGGACCAATTGATCTCCGCAGCGCTCACTTACTCACCCTTTATCCAATCCGCCCAGCTCGAGCCCCAGGTTCTCGAGACCAAAGTCGACCAGGCGTTTGGGCCCTTCGACCCCAAAGCCTTCGTAGATTCGATCTTTCGAGATACGTCCGATCCGGTGGGAAACACTCTGATCACCGGTTCCGCAAATCGGCTGAATGAAAATGGCACCGACAATCGCCTCGGTCTTAAACGAAAGAATTTTCGAGGTGGTACCAGTGAATTGACGCAGGAGTTGGATTTCCAAAACAACAATTCCGATTTCTTTCTCCCCAAGCAACAGGCAAGCACGAAACTTCGCATGGGATATTCCCAACCGTTGATGAAGGGAAGCGGCATCTCCTACAATCGTTCCACGATCGTCATCGCACAGCTTGCCACCGACGCTAGCGGGCAAGCGACGATCGAACGAATCCAAGAGCATGTGTACAACCTGTCGGTGGCTTATTGGGAACTCGTCGCTGCACGCGCCTACTATCGCCAGAATCGTCGCGCGATCGCCTTGCTATCGGATCTGCGGGAACAACTTGCCGGGCGAGCGGATATCGACAGCCTGCAGAGCCAGCTTTGGCGGGCCGACTCCGCCATCTCCAAGTTGCGCGCCGCCCAGGCAAGGGTGTCCGCCCAAATCGCCACTGCAGAAGCCCAATTGCGAGCGGCGGTCGGCTCGCCAGATCTACGCGATCTGGCATGGATCGAAATACTTCCCACAACGCACCCCACCGACTGGAAGTACTCGATCTCGCTTCCCCAAGAACTCTCGAATGTCCTTTTTTATCATCCTAGAATCCAGGAACTGAAGCTGAATCTTCAAGCGACCCGCGTGAAACTGAACGTCGCCGAACAGGACCTGCGTCCCACTCTCGACCTTGTGGTCGATGGTTATTTGCGAGGTCTCAATGGAGATTATCTCATGGGTCAATCCTGGGTCGATCAATTCTCGCAGGGGAGGCCAAGTTACTCGGGAGGGCTCGTCTACCAACAGCCTGTCAGAAATACCGCCGCCAAGGCTATCTTGCGTGAACGACGATTAGAGCTTCGTAAGAACCTTCTCGATTTGGACCAGTCGCTCCTCAGCATCGAAGCTTCGGTTGTCGAAGCCGCGTCTCAAGTCGATGCGGCTTACCAGGAGTTGGAATCTTCCATTCAGGCGACGTTGGCGGTGCATGCCGAATTGCAGTACCTCACGGACCGATGGAAAGATGCCTTTCGTGATGAAACGCAGCGCAGCCTGCTGCTCGACCAATTGCTCAATGCCCAACTGCAATTGGTGCAATCCGAAAACGCTTGGGCCAAGGCGCAATCTGACCATATGGTGGCTCACGCCAAGCTAAAACTGGTGACTGCAACGCTCCTATCGACATCCCCCCAATAGCAATCGCCCTCCCCTACAACCGCTACTTTCGTACGATCCGGCGTCCGGCTCATCCGATACGATCGTCAGCCTCGACATTTCCCAAATACTCCTTTCCGGGAATGTGTCTCGAAGGGCTTGATTTGCGGGATTTCCGCAGGAGTGTCCTATCTTTCTATGCCTGTTGGAAGGTTCCTCAGGCAGAGATTCCCCTCGTTTCGAAGGTTTTTGATGCTACGAAGCAGTCGACAATCCATTCGAATCTCCACCGCCATGGTGGTGATTTGTTATGCGATTTTCCTCGCACCGGCTCTTCGTGCGCAAATCAAGACCAGCTTTCACGCAGATACAAGTCAACCGCTGGAAGGGGTCTTGGAGCCGTGGAAGTCGAGCAACGTATCGTGCGCTGAGAGCGGGTTGCTGGACACGGTCTTCGTGAAACCCGGCGATCGCGTCACGGCAGGGGACAAACTAGCCCAACTCGATTTGAATCTTTCCGAAGTCCAGTTGGCCATCGCTCAAGCCCAGGCGGAATCGAACGGGAGGATGGAGCAGGTGAAGGCGGAAGCCGAACTGTCGGAGAAAAAGGTTCGAGCGATCCAGCAAGCCAGAGAGAAAAAGCACAGTACGCAATCGGAACTCGATCGCGCCCTGGCTGAATTGAAAATCGTGAAGGGGCGTCTTCAGTCGGAACGGGATGAATCCAAGATTCTCAAACTGCAAGCCGAGCGAATGAAGACTCTGATGCAGCAACGGACGGTTGTTTCCCCAATCGACGGTATCGTTCAAAAGGTTTTCAAGTCATCCGGCGAATATGTTTCCCCGAATGCGCCCGAGGTAGTCCGTGTCGTCGACATCTCGAAATTGAGAGCGACCTTCTACCTCGAACTGAACGAAGTCGCATTGCTCAAGGTCGGAACCAAGATCCAAGTCGCTCTCTACGGAGGCGACCACCAGCCAGCCCTCGTCGAACATATCGCACCATTTCCGGACGGTGGTAGCGGCATGGTCGAAGTCCAGGTGCTGGTCGAAAATCCTGAATTGAAATTGGTGGGTTCGCGCTGCAGTCTTCTGCTCGAACGATCGACGGATTTGATTTCAGGTCGCTGACCCAGCGCATGAGCGGACGGCTATCGGCAGATCAAGGCCGTTGCCCATCCGGTATGGCATAGGCAAACCTTCGATAGAGAAAAACCATCGTGCAACAGGTGATCGGCACATCGACAGAGCAAACGAGCGAAAGACCCGTCCTGCGCCCACCTCGCGGCATCCCCGAGGATGGCTCCTCGCAGGCTAATTCGGCATTCGAAAGACCGCCGCTAGGTGCTGCCCCGCTTGATAAATTGGCTTCAGCAACTGGGCCTTCATCCACTGGGACAGCGGCGACGATCCCTCCAGCGATGAGTTGTCCGCCCAGCCCCGAGTCGGTCGAGAAACCTCTGCAACTGGCATGGCAGGAACTCCCGCCCGATGGATCGAAACGAAACGCCGAACTGGTCCTGATGTGCCTCGAAAAACACTTCGGCGTGAAACTATTCGTGTCGGTCGGTCCATCGCTCGAACGATTGATGATCCTCACCGCAAACTCGAACCACTACGAGGAGAATACTGCGGAAGGAAACCGGATCAAAAATGCGCTTCGCGAGGCGTGTTCGCCCGCCGGCTGTTGCCGGTTTGCATTGCCGAGCGGCCAAACATCTCTCCTGCTCAAGCAGGTGCTCGAAGATCAAGATTCGGCCCTGGTGGTTCTCGGCTTCAGCCTCGATTCGGCCAACGCGGCTGCGAAGGGCCCAAAGCATGCGTCTGTAATTCTCCTCGACGGTAGTCGTAAGGATACCAAGTCCGCCGCCGATTACGCACAAACGGTCGATGCGATTCGGAGAATCCTCGCCCCGTGGCTCGAGGTCTGGTGGTTGTCGCAATGCGGATTGCGCTGGCAACGAACCCTTGGAAAGATCAGCCGATGGACTGTGGGACGTCGAAAAGCCGTCCTTGCGACGCTTGCTGTGTTTTTCGTCAGCCTCTGGGTCCCGGTCCCGTACTGGCCCAAGCGAGACTGTGTTCTCGAGCCAGCCAAGAAAAGTTTCATTGCCGGTCCCATCGATGGCATCCTGAAAGATATCGCCGTTCGGCCCGGCGACGCGGTGACTCAGGGAACGCTTCTCGCACGCCTCGATGACGAACCGATCCAATGGGATCTGTCTGCCGCCCAGGCCGACATGCAAAGCGCTGGCAAGCGACGCGATTCAGCGCTCGCCTCGCGGAATTCGAGCGACCTAAGGCTCGCGCAATTGGAACAAGAGAAACAGCGGGCGACGATCGCCTCCCTCGAAAAACAACTCCAAGACCTCGATTTGCGAAGCCCGGTCGATGGCGTCATCGTCCAGGGGAGTCTGGACGAGCACAACGGTATGCCCGTCTCGCGCGGGGAAACTCTTTTCGAAATCGCCCCCTTGGATCGCATGCGATTGGAAGTGCATCTGTCCACGGCGGATCTTGCCAATATCGAAGTTGGCCAACGCGTCACGCTTCGTGTCGATGCCAATCGTTGGAAACAATGGTCTGCCAACATCACTCGAATTGCCCCCAGAGCGAAGGTGATCGATTCCGAGGTTGTCTTTATCGCGACCGCGGAAATCGAGAATCCCGACAAAATCCTCCGACCGGGGATGGACGGAACCGTTCGTATCTCGGCAGGTACAAAAACGATCGGCTGGCTGATCTTCAGCAAGCCATACGAATGGCTCCTCAGCAAGCTCTATTGGTAGAAACGAGGCAGCCCATGTATGTCGGTCCGCTCCCCTCGCTCCTCCCAGGGTTGCTCGTCGCTTTCCATGTCGACCGCAATGGATCCTGGTATTCTATGCGGACTCCGGAAAACCGATTCATCCGAATGGGTTGCAAGGAGTATCTCGTCGCGTGCCTGCTCGATGGTCGCAAAACGGCGGACGAAGTTTCGCAAGCAGTTCACGAAGCCGACAGTTCGTGTGCCATCGATATGATGGAGGTGATGCGCATCGTCGACTGGTTCGGTAAAGCTGGACTCTTGATGACCAAAACATCGCCATCGTCAAGCACGAATGCATCCGCCGCATTCAATCCGCTGTTCATTCGCCAGAATCTGATCGCCGGTCCAACGATGGAGAAAATCGGGGGGTACGGCTCGGTGCTGGTCGGCCGCTTGTTCACGTCTCTGTCCTTGGTTCTATGGTGCGTCGCAGCGATCGCCGCGATCGCGAATTGGGACACGATCTGGACCTTTTCGCAAAAACTCTTCGTGCCCGACAGTTTGCTGTGGTGGGTCTGCGCTTGGGCATTTCTCAAAATCATCCATGAACTTGGCCACGCCGCGTATGCCGTAAAATACGGATGCCGCGTCCAGTCGGCGGGGTTGTGTTGGATGTTTCTCTCCCCGGTTCCCTTTGTCGACGTCTCGGGGATGTGGCTCAATACCAATCGTTGGCAACGGTGCATGATCTGTCTCGGGGGACTGGTTTTCGAATTGACCGTCTCCAGCATCGCGCTTTTGATATTTCTGATTTCGGCCTCGGAGTCGGTTCGGTATGTTTGCTGCCTTCTGTTCACCCTGGGAGCGGTCAGCAGCATCGTCGTCAACGGCACGCCTTTCATGAAATTCGATGGTTACCACGTTCTCTCCGAATGGTTGGCATGGCCCAATCTCTACGCGGATGCTCAGTCCGCAGTGACGCAATTTCTCACAAAAATCGTCCGCCCCTGGGCCGCGACGGCGAAACCGATCCGACCCTTGCTCGTGAGCTACGGGATTCTATGCGCTTTCTATCGAGTCACGTTCTGGATCGCCATGATCCTCGGAGCATATTTCACATTTCATGTTCTCGGATTTCTGGTCGTAGCGGCGATCCTTTTCCTGTGCGTGCTGGCTCCCCCGATCAACAAAGGGATACGAGCCATGCGACAAAACGCCGATCAAGGGCAAACAAAGATGGGCTTTTGGCAATGTACGGTCCAGAATTACCGAGCGATCGCCTGGTGTGGATTTCTGGCTCTGACTCTCGGAGGGGCGATCTACTGGATACCATCTCCTTGGGCACCCATGATTCCAGGGTTTGTCGATTACAGCCACCCGCATGCGTTGAGAAACGAAACAGAAGGAGTGGTCGTTGAAGTTCTCGTTCGTCCAGGTGATCGCGTGCATCGAGGGGATTTGCTTGCGGTGCTGAGCAACCCCGTGTTGGAGCACAACCGACGGATGAAGGAACTTGAGGTGATCTCCCTGCGGGAAGAGTCGATCTTGTTGCAATCGCAACAATCGCTCGGGGAGTCCCAAGCCGTGAAAGCAAAGCTCGAGTCTGCTCTCGAACAATTGGAACAACTTCAGCGAAAAATCAAAGCCTTGAGCCTTCGTAGTCCCTGCGATGGCAGAGTGGTCGACAGCTTTCTTCATGAACGCATAGGGCAGTTTCTCAAATCAGGCGAAGACCTCGGCATGATCACCGAAAGCGAGCAACTCGAGGTCGTTGGGTTCGTCGATCAGTCGGACTTCGATTCGTTTCGGGATTGCGGATCGATCGATCTACGCATTCGGTTTCCCGAGGGATCCACCGCCACAGCTCAGCTGACCGAAGCGCTTCCGAGAGCGAGCGACTACCTCGATTCTCCCCAACTGGCCGCCAATTTCGGCGGCCCGCTGTCCATCGAAATCGAGGACACGGCCGATGGAGCCAAGCGATGGAAACTCCCCAAGCCTCGGTTCAAGATCAAGGCCGCATTGTCTTCATCCCAAAGTGTTCGAATCCGCCCCGGACAAACGGTGGGCCTTCATTTTCCCCATCATTCTGTCAGCTTGCTCCGATCGTTGATGCGGATCGCCGAGAACTACTGGGACGGAATTCAGCAAAGATCGTCCGGACACGGAAACAGGTGAACCAGGGTGTCCGGCTACGCCGATGCGGTGGACAGGGCGGAGCCTAGGGTGATGCCGGGGGCGGGCAACGTGCTGTGGCCGCGCAGGTATACGTCGATCGCACGGGCCGCGCCGCGTCCCTCGTTGATCGCCCACACCACCAGCGATTGACCGCGACGACAATCCCCTGCAGCAAATACTCCAGGCACACTCGTGGCAAATTGGCCATGATCCGCCTTGTAGTTGCTCCGCGGATCGGTCTCGATTCCCAGGATCTCCGATACATAATGCTCAGGACCGAGGAATCCCATCGCCAGCAACACGAGATCTGCTTCGATCACTTCCTCGCTGCCCGGCATCTCGACCATGTTCATCTTGCCGTTTTCAAACGACCACTGAACCCGAACCGTTCGAATGCCAGCAACATTCCCCTTTCCGTCATCGATGAACTCCTTGCTGAGAATGTTGTAGGTGCGCGGATCGGAACCGAATTTCGCTTCGGCTTCTTCATGCCCGTAGTCGGACCGGAAGATGCGAGGCCATTGCGGCCATGGATTGTTGGGGGCACGCGAATCGGGCGGACGATCGAGCAACTCAAAATTCACCAGCTTTGTGCAGCCATGTCGCATGCTGGTTCCGATGCAGTCGCAACCGGTGTCTCCTCCGCCGATCACAATCACCCGTTTTCCTTTCGCGGAGATGTATTTCTTGTCTTCGAGATGACTGTCGAGCAAACTCGATGTATTGGCGGTGAGGAACTCCATGGCGAAATGGACTCCTTTCAATTGGCGACCGGGGATCGGTAGATCGCGAGGTTTGGTGGCGCCGGTCGCGAGCAGCACTGCATGATTCTCAGCCATCAACTGCTTGGGATCGACGTTCTTGCCCACGTCGGCCTTGGTCACGAACTTGACCCCTTCCGCGGCCATCAAATCGAGTCGGCGTTGGACCACATCCTTGTCGAGTTTCATGTTCGGGATGCCGTACATCAGCAAACCGCCGATGCGATTGGCTCGTTCGTAGACAGTGACGGTGTGCCCGACCTTGTTGAGTTGGGCCGCGGCGGCCAGGCCGGCGGGTCCGCTGCCGATGATGGCGATACTCTTGCCGGACCGCACCGATGGGATCTCAGGAGCGACCCATCCTTCCTGAAACCCGCGATCGATGATCGCGCATTCGATGTTCTTGATCGTGACCGGTGGGTTGGTGATGCCCAGTACGCACGCTCCTTCGCATGGAGCAGGGCACACGCGCCCCGTAAACTCGGGAAAGTTGTTGGTCTTGTGAAGTCGCTCGAGCGCCTCGCGCCATCGCCCGTTGTAAACCAAATCGTTCCACTCGGGGATCAAGTTTTCGATCGGACAGCCTGTCGCCGACTGGCAAAACGGAACGCCACAGTCCATGCAGCGTGCCCCCTGTTTCCTCAAATGCTCCTCGGTTGGTTCGGTATAGATCTCTTGAAAGTCGTCGACGCGGACGATCGGCAATCGCCAATCGACTTTCTTGCGAGGATATTCTTTGAAACCTGTCGGTTTTCCCATGCTCTTCTTTCCGTCCAGTTGCGTGATAACTTTGTTGATTAGCCGCAGGGCGCTAGCCCCCGGTTTGATGCGTATCGAACAATGCGTTGCCTTCCACGGTGCCAACCGGACGCTAGCGCGTTCCGGCTGATCGCCCCCCATCCAACTCTACGTATGGGCCATCGCCGGCGCGGTTTGGGCCGCGTGTTTGCTTTCCATCAGCACTCGCTTGTAATCGGTCGGCATGACTTTCACGAACCGCGCGATGCTCGCTTGCCAATCGGCCAGCAAATCCTTCGCAACCGTCGAGCCGGTGAACTCGGCGTGCTTGCGCACCAGTTCCTGCACCTCCTGAATGTCTTCTTCCTCGACGAGCGGCTCCAATTCCACCGTCCCGAGATTCGTGCGGATGCGCAGGTTGTCGATGTCGTCGACGACATACGCGATGCCGCCGCTCATGCCTGCCGCAAAGTTCCGACCGGTGCGGCCGAGGATCACCACCCGTCCGCCGGTCATGTACTCGCAACCGTGGTCGCCAACCCCTTCGATCACCGCGCTACAACCGGAGTTGCGGACCGCGAATCGCTCGGCCGCCTGGCCACGCACGAACAATTCGCCCATGGTGGCTCCGTACAAGCAGACGTTTCCGATGATAATGTTCTCTTCAGGCTTGAAGGCGGCCCGATGATCGGGATAGATGATCAACCGCCCTCCCGACAATCCTTTACCCACGTAATCGTTGGCGTCCCCTTCGAGTTCGAGGGTGATTCCATGCGCCAGGAACGCGCCGAAACTTTGGCCGGCCGAACCGGTGAAGCGGATACGAATCGTGTCGGTGGGGAGCCCTTCCTGGCCGTAGCGTTTGGCAACGTGGTGGCTGAGGATCGTACCGACCGTTCGGTTGGTGTTGACGATTGGCAGATCGATTCGGATAGGCTGCCGTGTCTCCAAGGTCTTTTGGCATCGCGGGACCAACTCGCGCAGGTCGAGTGACTCCTCCAGTTCGTGGTCTTGGGGAATCGTGCAATGCATGACCGTGTCGGGATTGGGACCTTTCGCAGGACGCAGGATCGGTGTCAGGTCGAGTCCATCGGACTTCCAATGCGCGATCGCGCGATCCACTTTGAGACAATCGGAGCGACCGACCATCTCATCGATGGTGCGGAATCCGAGCGAAGCCATGATCTCGCGAGCGTCCTCGGCGACCATGAACAAGTAATTGACGACGTGCTCAGGTTTGCCCGCGAACTTGGCTCTCAGCTCTGGATCCTGAGTCGCGATTCCTACGGGACAAGTATTGAGGTGGCATTTGCGCATCATGATGCAACCGAGCGTAATCAACGGGGCGGTCGCAAATCCGAACTCCTCCGCCCCGAGCAAGGCGGCGATCACCACGTCGCGCCCCGTCTTGAGTCCGCCATCGGTTTGAAGGGTGACGCGACTGCGGAGATTGTTAAGCACCAGCGTCTGGTGCGTTTCCGCAATACCGAGTTCCCATGGCAGGCCCGCATGCTTGATACTGGTCAGCGGGCTAGCCCCTGTGCCACCGGTATCGCCGCTGATGAGGATGTGGTCGGCATGGGCCTTGGCTACCCCGGAAGCGACGACGCCAACTCCGACTTCGCTTACCAGTTTGACGCTCACACGAGCGCCTGGATTCGCGTTTTTCAAGTCGTAGATCAGCTGCGCGAGATCTTCGATGGAATAGATGTCGTGGTGGGGAGGCGGACTGATCAGTCCCACACCAGGGGTGCTGTAGCGGATGCGCGCGATGTACTTGTCGACTTTGCGGCCCGGCAGTTCGCCCCCTTCTCCCGGCTTGGCCCCTTGCGAGATCTTGATCTGCAGTTCGTCTGCGTTCGTCAGATACTCGATCGTGACGCCGAATCGGCCCGAGGCGACTTGTTTGATCGCGGAGCGCTTGCTGTCGCCGTTCGGGAGCGGTTGGAAGCGCACTGGGTCTTCCCCCCCTTCGCCCGTGTTGCTCTTGCCCCCGAGACGATTCATCGCGATCGCGAGCGTTTCGTGGGCTTCGGCGCTGATGGACCCGAGGCTCATGGCGCCGGTGCAAAACCGTTTGACGATCTCTTTGGCACTCTGGACCTGATCGAGCGGGATCGGATCGCGTGCGGGTTCGAACTCGAGCAGACCGCGAAGCGCGTAGCGCATGCGGGCATCGCGATTGATATGGTCGGCAAATCGGCGATACGCGTTCTTGTCCCCGTTCCGAGCTGCCACTTGGATGTCGGCGATTGCAGCGGGATCCCAACCGTGCCGTTCCCCTTCAGCTCGCCAATGAAACTCGCCCGCGTTGGGGAGCATCGACCAGGCGTCCGTTTGATTCATCGGGAACCCGAGACTGTGGCGTCGCATCGTTTCCTCGGCGAGGATCTCCCAGGAGCAACCTTGGATTCGGCTCGAGGTCCCCTTGAAGCAGCGTTCGATGACTTCGTCCTGCAATCCGAGCGCTTCGAAGATTTGCGCCCCTTTGTAACTGGCCAGGGTGCTGATCCCCATTTTGGCCATGACCTTGAGCATTCCCTTGGCTACCGCCTTGCGATAGAGCAAGACGATCTTTTCATCATCTTTTTCCGCCAGCATGCCATCGCGCGAGGCTTGCCACAGGGATTCGAATGCCAGATAAGGATTGATCGCATCGGCGCCGAAACCGATCAGCAAGCAATGGTGATGGACCTCGCGGGCTTCGCCGGTTTCGACCACGATACCGATTGCAGTCCGCTTGGCGACACGAACCAAGTGCTGGTGGACCGCGCCGACGGCCAGCAGGCTGCTGACGGCAACCCGCTCTTTCGTGATCTGTCGATCGCTGAGGACCACCATCGTGAAACCTTCATCGATCGCTTTTTCCGCTTCCGCACAGATCCGGTCGAGCGTCGATACCAGGCCCGACTTCCCTTCCTTGCGATCGAAAGTGATGTCGATCGTCTTGGTCTTCCATCCGCGGGTGCTCATGTGTTTGATCGCTTCGAGTTCCTCGTTGGTGAGGATCGGATGGGGGATCAGCAGACGATGGCAATGCTCGGGACTGACCTCGAGCAGATTGCGTTCCGGCCCGACATAGCATTCGAGCGACATGATCACGTCTTCGCGAATCGAATCGATGGCGGGATTGGTAACCTGAGCAAAGAGTTGTTTGAAATAATCGTAGATCAGACGCGGTTTATCGCTCAGGCACGCCAACGCCGAATCATTCCCCATCGAGCCGATCGGGTCCACTTGCGTTTCGACCATCGGCACCAGCATGAAGTGCATCGTCTCGATCGTGTAGCCGAAGGCTTGCATGCGGGGGAGCAGGGTCTTTGGATTGAAGCCGTGCCATTCGGGAGCCTTCGGTAGCTCATCGAGCGTGATACGCCCCTGTTGCAACCACTGCTGGTACGGTCGTTTGATCGCAAAGCTGTTCTTCAATTCGTCGTCGGGAATCAGCCGTCCTTGGTCGAAGTCGATCAGAAACATGCGACCGGGTTGGAGACGCCCTTTCTCCTTGACCAGGGCCGGATCGACCGGCAGTACGCCGACTTCGCTGGCCATGATCACGCGATCGTCGGTTGTCAGGTAATAGCGACTGGGACGCAGACCGTTACGGTCCAGCGTGGCACCGATGTATTTCCCGTCGGTAAAAACGATCGAGGCCGGGCCGTCCCAGGGTTCCATCATGCAGCTGAAGTACTCGTAGAACGCCCGTTTTTCCTGGGACATCGTATCGTGTTTCTGCCATGCCTCAGGGACCATCATCATGATGGCTTCCTGGAGCGTCCGGCCGGTCATCAGCAGGAATTCCAAGACGTTATCGAACGTGCCCGAGTCGGAGCACATCGGCTCGACCACCGGAAAGAGTTTCTTGATATCGTCGCCGAACAACGCGCTGCGCGCCATCCCCTCGCGCGCGTGCATCCAGTTGATGTTCCCGCGGAGCGTGTTGATCTCGCCGTTGTGGCTCATGAAGCGAAGGGGTTGGGCGCGATCCCAACTCGGAAACGTGTTGGTCGAGAATCGCGAATGAACCATCGCCAGATGGGTTTCAAAATCCGGATCCGACAGATCCGAGTAGTAAGGCACCACCTGGGCTGGAGTCAGCATCCCTTTGTAGATGAGAGTCTTGGTCGAGAGCGAACAGACGTAGAACAGGGAGGCTTGCTCGAGGCTCGCATCGCCGCGCAGGCGATGGCTCGCCTGTTTGCGAATCGCATAGAGTTTGCGTTCGAATTCCTCCGACGTAATGCCGGGAGCCGCCTGGATAAAGACTTGCTCAATCCAAGGCTCGGCCATTCGAGCGGTCGGACCGATATCGGCGGCGTCCGTGTTCTGAGGCACGTCGCGCCAACCGATCAAGGTCTGACCTTCGGAGGCGATCAAGTGGTTGAATTCGCGCCGGCAATAATCCCGTTCTGCCCGATCCTTAGGGAAGAATATGTTGCCAGCTGAGTAAAGCCCCTTGGGGGGAAGATCGAGATCGAACGATTCCCTCGAAACGCGGCGAAGGAACCGATCGGGCATCGCTACCAAGATGCCCGCCCCGTCCCCGGTGTTCTCTTCGCAACCACAGGCGCCGCGATGATCCATGTTCCGAAGGATCGTATCGGCATCGACAACGATCTGATGGCTGGGAACGCCTTTCACGTGCGCGACAAACCCGACACCGCACGAGTCCTTCTCCAGGTCAGGATTGTAAAGCCCTTGTTTCTTTGGGAATCCGTAAGGGACCGTCATGGATTCGAACCTCTCCGTGCAACCAGCAAAGCATGAAAAAACTAGAAAACGTCTAAGCAGCAGCACCCGTCAGGTCGCAACTGCACGAGCCAGAGAATCCGCTCCCTCCTGGCTCGCATCGCGACTCAGAAATCGCGCGGTGTCTCCCTCCCAGACTCGGTGACGCATGATCATCTCCATAAAGGCACGAGCAGCGCGCGTCATCGACACGTCCCGCCGCTGAATGATCCCCAACGGACGCGTCAACTCCAAACCTTCGCACTCGATCATCTTCAAGGAACCAGCAGCCAATTCGGATTGCACCGTCAGCTTCGGCAGGATCGCAACCCCGCTGTTGACAATCGCCGCGTGTTTCACCGAGTCGATATTGTCCAACTCGACCACGATCCGCATCGTAATCCCCAAAGCCCGCAACTCTTTGTCAATTTCCTGACGGATACGCAGATTCGACGCAAATGCAACCAACCCAACTTGCGACAAATCGCTCGGCTTGATCGGTTCCCCCAGCATCGACAAGCGGTGCCGCGGAGACGCCACCAACACCATCGGCTCATCACGCCATTTCGTCGACTGAATCGTGTGCTTCGTCTCCGGATAGCTCACCATGCCAAAATCGACCGTCCCCTGTTCCACCATGCGATAAACCTCATGCGGATGGGCAAGTTGGTAGGTCAACGAAGTTCCGGAGTGCTGACGGATGAACTCCTCCTCCAAGGTCGGTAGGTAACTGAGCCCCATCGAGTAAATCGAAGCGATCACTACATGGCCCGTCACCCCCGGCGAGGATGCAGTCCCAACGCGTACCTCATCGACCAAGGTATCGAACTGACGCAAAATCCCGCCCAGACCGTCGTAGAACTTCTGACCCTCCGCCGTCAAAATGAAGGGCCGCTTGGTTCGGTCAATCAACTTGACCCCCAAAAACTCCTCCAAATGCTGCACGCTCTGGCTGGCAGCACTCTGGGTCATCCCATGCTCCTCGGCTGCCTGTGAAAAACTCCGCTTGCGAACCACATCGAAGAATACCTTCAAGGATCGAATATGAACCGCCTGCGATACGGCCTTTTTATTAATCGAGTTAATTCTGACTGCTCCTTTATTAAAGAATGCAATCCGAAGGATACTGTGAGGCGCGCCGAGCGTCAAGCGACAGGCCCCGGATTTTGCAGGAGCTTGCTGCCGGGGATCGGAAAACCCAAGGCCGCCGGCACCGTCGATGCCACCCCTACGACCGTCACAATCGTTGACGAAAACCCCCATGATTTCTCGGGGATCGGTGAGATTCCTGGCGTGCCTGTGACCTAAAGTTGGGTGCTGTCACTCCTCGAAACCATTGAGCATGGAAATGCAAGCTGTTAACCCGCATCCAACTGGTACTGTGTTTCCGGTCGTGAAGTCGCCCCCTGCGCGCTCCGCACGGCCTGTGGCTGGGATGCCGGATTCCCAAACGTGCGATTCGGCCCAGGAACGGTCTCGTTGGCTGGGCCGTGCTTTGGCGCGACGTGGGACGGAGGATCGGAACCACCCCCTGGAATGGATGTTGGTTGAGCCCATTCGAGAGGATTCTCGACACGATGAATCGCTCGACATGCGGTGTCTGGGATTGATTGAATCATTGATTCGCGCGTCGGACTCGTACCCGGAAAGCATGGATTCCTCCTCGTTGGTTGCTGTGTTGCAATGGGCTTGGCAGCACACGGAGAACTGGGATGCGATGCTACGTGAAGCGTGCTTGCTCAAGCCGTTCATGCCCCTTTACCTGTGTTCCGCCCTCCCCGATCAGGAACGCGTGGGAGCACGACGAAATGCAGTAGCGCAATCACGGGGTCTGGCCTTGGAGTTGATCGCATTGATCGAGCTGAGTCACTCGCTAGGGCACAGGGAGTTTGTGGAGTGGTTGGATCAGCGAATCAGCGCGAGCGAGGACCTCGGCCGGTCGGTCCAGCGATTCCTGAACGTGGATCTCTCCTTGATCTCTCAGGCTTTGGCCGAACAACGCGCTGCGGCTGGTGGGGAATCTGGCCCGTCGCGCGTCGATGCAATCCCCATTTCGGATTCCCAGCATCACGACTGGTGGTCGCTGGCCTGGCAGTGGAGTTGCGCGACGCATGCGTTTTTGGTCCCTGTCGGCGTAACGGATCCAGCCGATTCCTGGAGTGAATTGACTTCGCATTGGAAGACCTTGTACGGACTGGTATGTCCCAATTCCACCCGTTCACACCGACGATGCATCGGGATCCGAGCGTCCTCCGACAAACGCATGGAGGATCAGTTGGATCGACGTCTGGACGACGTTCGTGTCGAGCAAGGGGTCATGACGTTGGTCAACGTTCGTTACGTTGGGGACCCTGCATCGCGAACCGGGGAAAGGAATCCGCTGAGTCCATGGCAGACCGCGTGGTTGGAGTGCATGGATCTCGCGATCGAAGGTGCCGAACCAACCGGTTTCCTGGATCAGACCGGTGATCTCGCGCTGGTGTATCAGGATTTGGGAAGGAGCGAGCTCGCGCAATACGTTCGGGACGTTCTGAGCCAAGTTCAAGCGAACCTTGCACGCGACGGTTTGCTGCCCGAAAACGAGCCGGTCCCTTTGATCGTCGGAATCGCCACGGTTGATGGTCCCGCCAAGTCATTCCGAATGAAACAGCTGTTCGATGCCGCAACCCGATGCTTGGAAAACGCTGCTTCGCAAGGCCCAGGAACGATCAAGTCGATCGAGGTCTTTTAGGGATTCGACCATTGGTACATTTGCAATGACTTCTGCGTGCGAATAACGACCGAGGATCCCGCAACGGCGATATGCGCCCAGGCCTCCTCGTTCGAAATCTCGCGTTCGGAGAGGAGTTTAAACTCCGTCGGATCATGCTCGATCAAACGAAGTTTCCCAGTCTGGTCCAACGCGAGAATTTCTTTCCCGTTGGTGACCATGCTCCAGTACTCCCCATAGGGCCGAGTGACCCACATTTCCTTGCCGCTTGTCATGTCGATGCAAGCGAATCGTTTGTTTCGCAAGTGCATGTAGACATAGTGATCGATCACGACGGGGGAGGACATGTACCCTTCAAGCTTGTTTTCCCAGCGGGTTCCGGTCGATCCGTTGGAAACGTCGAGCAGAAGGGATCGGCCACCATAGCTACTGGTGAAGATTCCGTTATCCCAAACCGTGGGAGTGAGAATGTTCATCCCTCGGAAAGCGGCGACCTCGTGCTTCCAAAGAGGCGAGCCACTGTCCAAGTCGACTCCGGCGAGGAACGTTCTGGTTTGGACCAGCAACTGCCGCCGGTCGTGAAGGGTAGCGATGACCGGCGAGGAGAACGCGCCGCTGCTCATCATATTTCCATCATCGCCGAGCGAACTCCAGACGATGTTGCCCGATTGCTTGTCGACTTTATGAAGTCCTTTCCCCGCTTGGACGTAGAGAAATCCTCCGTCGATCAGCGGAGAGCAGACCATCCCGAAGTCAGGGACCTTTCCGAATTTCTCGGCAAAATCGATTCTCCAGACTTCCTCTCCCGTGTTGCAGTTGAGGGCGACCAGGACATCGCGAATTCCACCGACGAAGAGCGTTTCCCCGTCGGTCGCAGGCGTCGAACGAATCCAGCTACCGTTCCGAGCCGCGAAAAAAGGGACCTTCATCGATCCTTTCCAATCCTTCGACCATTTGGTTTGGCCCGAGACGCGGTCCAGGCAAGTAACCCGTTCCGAGCCGTCCAGGGTTTCGGTCGTAAACACGTACTGCTCGGTGACCAGCGGCCCCGAGTAGCTATCCGAAAAGGGCTGGGACCATGCGAGCTTGAGATGGCTTTCGTCGAGACTGCTCGGCCATGCGGCACCGGGAACCGCGCTGTCCCGATTTGGTCCCCGCCAATTCAGCCAAACATCCCGGTCCGCAGCCGAGCTAACCGAGCCGATGGCCCACATCCAGGCTAGGAAAAAAGCACAGTGGGAAGGCGAGCTACGAAACGTTCGCATGGATGTCTCCGGCATTTTCTGAGGTCGATTTCCGATGTTCGAGAAGTGTAGGAAGCGGACAAGCCTTACTACTGGAAGAACCGGAACGTTTTACGCAGTTGGAAAAGGAAAACCGTCAGGATTTCTCATTTTCCTGGTCGGAATCAAGTTACGTTTCCAGAACACGTCCGCAGGAGCGACTCCGATGGGAGACGCATGCCTGAGCAAACCCTTGGAATCCAAAGAATAAGTTAGCGAGGCCCGTATGCTTTCTCGAAGACGTCTACGCCGTCAAAAACCACGAAACCGCAGCGGCGCGGCCGTGGTCGAATTCGCGGTTATCTCACCGGTGTTCGTCGCGATCTTGCTGGGAACCATCGAAGCCTGCTCCATGATCTTCCTGCGCCAAACGACGGAACTGGCAGCCTTCGAAGCCGCCCGCGTCGCGATCGTCAAAGACACAAAATCGGACCAGGTCCAGCAAGCCGCCAAGAACGTTTTGGATACGCGCAAGGTCAAAAAATACAACATCACGATCACCCCCACCGACTTTCAAGCTGCCGCCTACGGTACGTATATCCGAGTGGAAGTTTCCGCGCCATGCGGTGACAACAGTTTGATTCCTGTGATGTTCTACTCAGGTCAAACGATCGTCGGGCAAGTGGAAATGATGAAGGAGTATTGATTCACTCTGGCTTTTCTCTATTTCGTCGAAAATGTCTCTGTCACACCCAACTGCGAGTACCCCATCATGAAAATCAGATCCAAGTCCAAGTCCAAATCCAAAGCACGACGTGGAGGCATCTTGCCCTTGGTTGCGGCGATGCTGCCCGTAACCGTCGGCGTCGGAGCGTTTGCAATCAACATCGCCTACATGGAACTCAACCGGACCGAGATGTACATAGCAGCAGACGCGGCTGCACGTGCATCTGGTCGCGAATACGCGCTCAAGTGGGACCAAGGTGCGGCCAGGATGGCAGGCAAAAACGCAGCCGGACGCAATTCCGTTGGCGGGAAGAAATTTGAACTCTCGGATGCCGATTTCTCCTTCGGGGAAGCGACGCGCTCCAGCGAAACGGCCCGCTACACGTTCACCAAAGGCGGGACCAACCCCAACGCAGTCGAGGTCGATATCAAACGCATCGCGGGTTCAGCCAACGGCGCACTGACGTCGATCATCCCCTACGCAGGCTTTTCTGGTGGTATGAATGCAACCATCAGCTCCCGCGTGAATCAAACCGAAGCCGATATCTGTCTCGTCATCGATCGATCCGGTTCGATGGCCTACGCAGCGAACGAGAAGGCGGCCTACCCGCCTCTTCCAAAAGCCGCCGCTCCCACGTGGTGGTTCGATCAACCCGCACCCACTCCATCGCGGTGGCGCGACTTGGCGGGATCGGTCGACGTGTTCCTGAAGGAGCTGGACAAAACACCGATGAAAGAGACGGTTTCGTTGGTGACCTACTCCAACACTGCGGGCGCCGATGTTGGCCTAACCACAAAGTATGCCGATATTAGTGCCGGGCTGGGTAAGTACACCACAAAGTTCAGTGGAGGATCGACCAGTATTGCCACCGGCATGACGACAGGGGCGACGATTCTCTGCGGCAAAGATGCTCGGCAATTCTCAACCAAGATCATGGTTCTGATGACCGATGGGATCGACACGACCGGAAGCGATGTCGTCAAGGCGGCAAAGGACGCGGCCGCCAAGGGGGTCATGATCTTCACCGTGACGTTCTCCGACGAAGCCGACAAGACGACCATGGGGACGGTTGCGAAAACCGGCCTCGGCAAAACGTACCACGCCTCCACCGCTGCTGACCTCTCCAATATCTTTCTCGAGATCTCTCGGGAGATCCCCGTATTGATCAGCCGGTAGCCTCAGCAACCAGTTTCACCTCCTTGATTCCTCGTTGTTCAAACTTTGATTCCTAAAATTTAAGGCAAGAAATATGAAACTTCAAAAACACTCCAGACGGCTCGGAGCGGTCACCGTCGAGATGGCGTTCGTGCTCCCGCTCGTCTTCTTGCTGTTCCTGGGTGGAATCGAAATGGCGCGTCTCCAGATGATTCGACATCTGGCGGACAACGCCGCCTACGAAGCTGCCCGGAACGTCATGGTTCCGGGTGCATCCGTCGCGGAAGCTGAGAAGGTTGCGAACGACATTATGAAGGTTGCAGGAATTAGCGGTGCCAAAATCACCGTGACGCCCAACCCCATCAAGGAAGACACCAAGATTGTAAAGGTGAGTCTTCAGATTCCCGCCAAGAGCAATCTCTGGACCGCAGCCACCTTCGGCGAGTACGTAAACTTGGGAACCGAAATTTCCCTCATGACGGAGCGAGGGCCGATGACCATGATGTCAGCGGTCGTTGTTCCACCACCTCCGCCACCACCACCGCCGCCGCCTCCGCCGCCACCACCGGCACCCAAACCACTGCCACCACCACCTCCACCGGCACCCAAACCACTACCACCACCACCTCCGCCGGCACCCAAACCACTACCACCACCACCTCCGCCGGCACCCAAACCACTACCACCACCACCTCCGCCGGCACCCAAACCACTACCACCACCACCACCACCGGCCCCTAAGCCATTACCTCCTCCGCCACCCCCAGCACCCAAACCACTACCACCACCACCGCCGGCACCACCACCGGCACCCAAACCACTACCTCCTCCTCCTCCTCCTCCGGCACCCAAACCGGTGCCACCACCACCACCACCACCACCACCGGCGCCACCACCGGCGCCGAAACCACCACCTCCACCACCACCACCACCAAAACCGCTGCCCCCTCCGCCTCCCCCGGCACCAAAACCACCACCACCTCCTCCTCCTCCCCCGAAGTTACCGGGGCTGTAACGAACGACGCTTCCTCCGAAGCTCGTCTCGAAGAGAAAGGCAGTTGCACACGCAGCTGCCTTTTTTTGTTTTTCCCCAACTCACCAGCAAGCGATTCATTCGAGCATGAATGCTATCAATCACCATGGAAATCATTGCGATTTCGGCTTGACGCGAGCATGGGGTTCGGGACACGTTGTTAGGGTGATCGACACGAATCAATTTCGATGGCGATCCGACGCACCGTCAGCAGCATCAGATGGACCTGGCATTGTTGGGCGGAGCGATGCGAACAACTCATTCCCACATTCGCTTTCACGATCGATTGGCAAGGAGGCCTCGTCCAGTGACATCTTCGTTGCGACCCTCGGTTTCACTCAAGCAACTTTTCCCTTCCTCGCAATTCGTGGGTGCTGATGACATCGTCTGTCATGCGTGCGACTCTCACCCAGAGTCCCCAATGATGGATTGGGTCTTCGCAGCAGGCGTTACCCCATGGACCCAACCCGATCGCGATGTGGTCACCGCCATCAACCACGGCGCGGTAGCGATCCTTACCGACCAATTGCTCCCCAGTGCCGTTCCTCAATGCATCGTTCATGACGTGCGGGATGCGTACGCCAAGTTGGCCATGGCGACTGCGGGCCAACCCTGCGAACGCATCCTGACCATCGGCGTGGTAGGAACCCACGGCAAGACCTCGGCTTCCCTAGCCATTGCGTCAATGCTCAAGCAGGTTGGCAAGTCGGTGGCCTACCACTCGTCCCTTGGCGGAAGCGACGGCATTCAGTCCGGTCTTTCCTGCGAAGCCGATGCCGATGCAATGCTCCTCGCGGAATGGCTTCGCGCGAGCGTCGAAAACGGGACCCCGGCGGCGGTTATCGAATTGACCGACGAAATGCTCCGATCTCACAGTTGCCAAGGACTCGAGTTCGATGCCTTGGTCTTCACGAGTCTCCGCAAAAATCAGCGCAGCGATAAATTGCAGGCTCGTTGCGTCGAGCATGCGATGGTCGGACTTCTCGACCAACTCAAACCGCATGGCGTGGTCATTTACAATGCGGACGATGCCCGCTTGAATCGATGGATTGACAGGCATCAGCCGGAAGCGATCGCTTATGGACTCGATGCGGTCGCTGACGTGTCCGGCCGCCGCATGCGATCGGCCCCAGGCGAGCAAAGCCTCATGGTCACGGCAGGGAAATGCATCGCTCCGATCACGAGCAAATTGTTGGGCGATCACAACGCGCGGCACATGTTGGCTGCGGCTGCGGTCGGCTACAGTTTCGGCCTGGAGTTGTTCGAGACGACGCGCGGCATTGAACGTTTGCAGAGAATCCCAGGCCGCCTGCAACGGGTCCTCACCGATGCTCCGTTTCAAGTCTACGTAGATGCCGCCGACCAGGCCGATCGCTTGGCGGTCGCGCTCCATGCGATCACGCGTCACGGAACTCCGGTGACTTGCGTTGCCGAGGTTCCCGATGCGGCAACGCCGGACCAGTTGGCTGCCTACGGCCGCGTCCTCGAACGCGCGGCCGGCCGCATCATCCTGACACAGAGCCGTCGCTCGGTTCGTTTCGGTCAAAAGGCGGTCTGGCAAGTCCTCGACGGGTGCGAGTATCCCGCGTCGGTACAAATCGTTCCGAACCGCAAGTCGGCGATCGAGCTGGCACTCCGACACTCGAAACCGGGGGAAGCGATTCTCCTGTGCGGGTGGGGGAATGAGACCTGGACCAACGATCAAGCGGCCAAGCCGATGAACGACTATGAGGTCGCGATGGAACTGGCGTCTGAAGTCGCCAATGCACCGATCACTGTCGCCGAAGCCGCAAATTTTCCAAGCTTGAAAATCTATCCCGGCCGAGCCGCATAACGGGGGAACTTGGATCGTTCGACTTTCCTTGCCTGCCCGCGAAGGTAGAATGCCGTTCCATCGCACGCACGTGCTGGGACCGTAGCTCAACGGTTAGAGCAGGGGACTCATAAAAGTAACCAACGGCTTTTGCCATCTCCACGAAAACGCACGTTTTCCTAATGTTTTCCTTGGTCAAACGCAGTTTCGGTCTCTTGGTGAAAAACGGTCTTTGGGAGTGAAAAACACCGTTACGGGTGTAGTCTACACCCGCACTACACCCGCCCTACACCCGCTCCCGAAAACCTATTTGCTCTCCCCGACCACACGCGCCGGATACGCAGATCGCTATCGGGTCGATGCGACTTTTGACCCGCCCCCCTCATCGTGATCGGTGGCTTGGAGAAAACATCCTCATCCAACTTGGCTTCCATCTGCCATCGGGAGGATTGAATTCTAGTAATAGATAAATGTGACAAGGTGTTACATTTGCCTTTGCTTAGCGTTCCAGCGTCAGCCATCGCTGCCAACATCTCACCCGCTCGTCGCTCGGCACGAAGACGGATTTCGCGGCTTCCTCGCGAGCCTTTGCCTTTTCAATAGGTGGAAGTTTTTCCACCTTCTGAGCCTGCGGACTGGTCGCAAACGCGGGGTGTGCAACCGTTCCTCCGGCGTCGGCTTCTTGCGGATGCCGGCTTGGATCGCGGCGGCGTTGACGGATAGTTCGCCACTCTTAACCTCCGAGTAAAGTTCGGGTGAATCACGCTTTAATCGGCGGAGTGTGTATTCGGTGTCGTTGCCCTGCTTAGTAGAAATAACATTGTCATCTCTACTCCTTCCGTTACCGATCTCGCCACGCTCAGGCAGTTCAGGCATCGACTCGACTTTGGCGATCGCCTCCCCAACAGTCCCGCCTTTCGCGTTCCGTATCGCGTCGATAATCGCCTGAGTGAAGTTCGCTTCCTTGATCAGGAACGCATCTAGCGAAACGTAGCCAAGAGGCTTCCACGCTTTGTTCTCGCGTGCAATCTCAATCATTGATTTCAAATGCACAACGTCGGTATCGAGTTGCTTTGCCAGGAACTGAATTTGACGCGCAACACCTCTGAGTAAAGCTCGGGTGCATCACGCTTTAATCGGCGGAGTGTGTATTCGGTGCCGGTTCCCCTCTGAGTAGAGGTTATATTGTCACCTCTACTCCTTCCGTTACCGATCTCGCCGAGCTTCGGCAATTCAATCTGCGATGGATCAAGTTCATAGCCTTCGCGAATCATCTGCTTATCCACTCGCTCGTTGTATGGCAACGACAGTACAGACTAGGACTTGCTTTGCACGTTTTACGCTGGTCACTCCGACGTTCAGCATGTCGGCGGCTTGCTCAAGAGTTGGTGGGCCAATTGGCCCTTTGCCACCTGTGTGCTGGTTTCCGCGATCCCCACCCACCTTTAGCTTCGCCAACTTGCCCGCAATCATCGAGCGTTGCGATTCGGTCAGACGGCTCATCGACCATCAAACGAAAAACCCCTCCCGCTGCAACGCACAACGAGAGGGGCCGACGATGAGGCGGAAGGAGTCGCGCCCCACGTCTAACGGGTTCCATTGAACACCGCAACGAGTGATCCAGCTTCCTTGCTCGGATTGAAAACCAGTCGCCCGTATTCGTGCAACTCTTGCGCTAGTCGCCCTCGCTCATCGGCGTTCCAAACGATGGTGATCTCGCTGCCCTGGCAAGTGCATCGACCAACGGCGTAAAACTTGCCCGATGTCCACAACGCGGCGTATACGCTGCCCGCGCCGGCCTGACGACGAACGTAGCCCAATGGAGCATTGATGCAGTACGTTGCCGTTGGTTTGATCGACCGACGTAACCGGAGTGACTCCTGCCTCTGCCGCCCGATCCGCTGACGCGGATCTCCGCGTAGTGGCTCTCCTATGTGGTTTCTTAGCTGACGTTCCATGAACTTGGTTCCTTTGAGTGAGTGAGAAAGATTTGTTTGAAGTGTCGGCAAACGCTTTTTTCGTCGCTGTATCATGGCTGTAGCGTCCTTCTGTCCGCTTCGGCCTGCTCGCGCCTGGCTTCTCCCATCTCGGCTCGAACCTGTCGGAGCTCTTGCTCGGCTTCCGCAAGTCTGGCCTCCCATGCGGCCTCCTGTGCTTCGAGACCGGCGATTTGTCTCAAAATGTACTCGCGACTTTCGCCATTGCTCGGCGGTTTCGACTTCCACTCTCGGAGCTTCGATCCAATCGCGGACAGCTTGCCGACAATGGAGTCGGGACTGCTTGATAGCGTCGTCAATTCGATCAACCGCTGCTCCTTCGCGACCAGCTCCTTGACGCGATTATTCGCCTGCTCCATCGCATAACGGACGGATGGATCTTGAACGGACGACCGCAAGTCGGACTCGGCGGCCGTCGCTGAATTTATCACGAAGTTGAGATGGCTTTGCCTTGCTCCTAGTGCCTGCAACTCCGCTGCGACTTTTGCAAGATACGCTTGACGATCGGCGGTCAGTTCCTCAAGCCGTTGCGAAACTTTCGACAACTCGGCTCTGGAATCACCAACGGCATCGATTGCTGCTCGCGATTCGAGTCGCTTTCGAAAAACCTCTGCGTCCTTTGCCAGATCGTCGAAACTTTTGCCAAGTGCCGACAATGCAGACTCGGCTTCGATCGGGTCGATGTGTTGATCGGCCAAAACGGACCGCATGATTTCGCGGTAATCATCCCATCGGCTTTGCTCGGCCTTCGACTTGGAAAGTCCATCCTTCAACCGTTGAACAAAATTTAAGACACTCATCATCTGCCCTCCCTGTGGCAACGTAGTCAATCAAAATTTGCACGGACCAACGCGGCCCATGCTTTGAACTTTTCAACCTCTCGCTCGAAGTCCTCCCGCCCGCAACGCTGCAACGCTTCGAGCAATTCGCGTCCCTCATCGAATGCGGCCTTGGGTGCAGTCGATGGCAATGGGAGTCCGAGTGACTCTTGCAACGCTGCGAAACGTGGGTCGTCCTCAACCATGAAGTTTCAACCCCCTAGTTTCGAGTGCGGTTATCCGCTGCCTCAATTCGGCCAACTCCGACAACGGCCCAACGGACGATAGAACAATCTTCGATGCGGCTAGCTTGTCACGGTCGTTTCCGTTCTGGAGTATCGACCGCACAACGTCCAAGGACTCATCGACCAGCGCGGTAATCTTGCCGACGGACGCGGCCAGCGATGCGGCTCGAAGTTCGTTCACCCGCTGCCGAAATTGTGGTTTCTCGCTTCGGCGGTATGCGGTGGCCTCTCCGATCTCCAAACGCTTCGCGGCTTCGCGGATTGTGCATCCGCTCGCAACGAGTGCGGCTAGTTCGTCGTTGTGGTCAATCATCGTGCTTACTCCATTCCTGCGGGGATCGGGATGAATAGCTCGGCGGTGTCGGGCTCGCTCTCGGCAAGTGCGGCTCGTTCCTTGTTGAAGGCATCGAAGTACGCATCTGATAGCGTCGGCTCACTCTCGGCTTCAATCGGCGGCTCGCTGTAGTCGCCGTCAGTCGCAACGTAGTACACTTCGCCAACGCTGCTCGATAGGCTTGCCACAACACCGACGGCCAACAATGGCAAGATACCTTCGCTCAGATGTGCCCACGTCGTCGGATTACCAACGCAAGGCTCGGCCCATAACCTACGCTCGCTCACGGGCCGCTTGACTGCTTGAAGTCGTCGGAGTCGGTCAAGAGTCCATCGACAATCGGCGGCTCTCTTGAGTCCTGCAAGGGTGCGACCTAGTGAGTCCCCCAATGAAGTGATTCGCAATCCTTGCGTCTGCCCGCTTTGGGTGATCGGCTCAACGAGGGATGCGGCTACCAACTCTCGGCGGGTCTCCTGTGCGGCCCTCCAATCGCTCGCTCCGACGGCTCGAAGTTCCAAACCGAAAACGCCCTCACGGTAGCCTTGCTGCTTTTGACGGATCGCAACCATTGCCCGTAGTGACTGGATGTCGCGGACGCTCACCCGCCACGGTGCAAACAACGCATCCAAACGGCCAACGAGTCGGACCAGTTCCACCCGGCCACGCTTGCTCAAGTCGTCGGCCTTGGGAGCTTCTCGCTCAAGGGCTGACAGTCTTTGCCTCAGTCGCATTTTTCGATTCTCCGTGTAGGGTGTCTCTCTTTGGAAAAAAACGGGGCGTTTATTTGGCAATGCCGGCTTGGAACCCTCTGGAAGTACCTTGCGTTTTTTGCCTGCCAGCTTCGCCTGTAACGCGTTCCGCCCGCTGCTTGGTCATTCTGGTCATCCGCTGCCCTCATCGTTCGTTAGCGTCGATGCCATGCGTTCCTGCTTCGCCTTCAACCGCTCCCGCTCCGCTGCAAGCTTTTCCCGTAGTGCGAGTTCGGCGGAACATGCAACGCAACCGCGGGTCGATAACCTTCCGTGAATTTGGCAATGGTATCGTTCCTGCCAGCGATGGAGGGAGTCTGGCTTACTTGGCATGGTCGGTATCCTTTCCGAATGTGGCTGTTTCCTTCGGGTCTCTCGCTGCCACGCAACGAATACCCCAACATCGCAACATCGCTTTCAGCAGTGATCTCAACCGCCTGACGCCTTGGTCGTCGTCCGCGGGGACCGCAACGAGCAACGCAACGAGTCGCTTATCCGATGGTGTCGATGTCGATGGCTTGCTCATCTGGTCGCTCTCTCCAACTCTGCGAGAAACTCGGCGGCTGACTTCGCGGGAGCAGATGGCAATGGAGCAGTAGGTAGCGTCGCTGCCGTCGATGTCGTCGGTGTCGATGTCGTCGATGCCGATGGGACTGATGCCGACGGGACTGGTGATGACGGGACTGGTGATGACGGGACTGGTACTGCCTTTGATCGCATCGCCTCGCGCTCCCAGTCGATGTACTCACCGTCCCGACGTTTCCATTGCCTGCTTCTCATCTCAACGCAAAACGCAGTAGCCGATGTCCATGCAAACGGACCGCCTGCCCGCTGCTCGAAGAACTTTTCAACGTCCCGAAGATCGGGAGCAACGAACCTTGGGACCGATGGCACTGATGCCGATGGTGTCAAAGTCGATGTTACCGAATCGAGAGGATCGGCCGCACTGGATCGAGCAGACGCGAAGATGTCGAACCGCTTGGGTGATCGGCTCATCTTGAGCCTAGCTATCTGACGCAACCGTGCTTGCCATGAGTCAGGACCGACGTTGCCTAGTTGGTACTCGTCCGCAATCTCTCTTGCTGCTTGGTCACGGTCTGCATCTCGGAGGTGTGCAAATTCCGCATCTTCGAGAATTGAAAAAATCAGATCGGGAGAGAGGGATTCTCTCTCTCCTTCTTTTCTTCTTATCTTCTCATCCTTCTTATTTGTGTCCTTCATCTGTCCATCATCTGTCCATCTTCTGTCCTTCATCTGTCCTTTTTCATGGACAGTCGATGACGAATCACTAGGTAATTCGTTGGCAAACTGCTCGTTTTCAGGCTGTCCTTCATCTGTCCTTTTGGAGTCGATGCGGTTTGCGTTCGTCAATGAATTTGCAGGAGAAACGCTCGTTTTTCGGCTGTCCTTTTTGGGTGACTTCTTTTTGCTGCTCTTTTGAGCCATGAAGACGATGGACACAACCGAGAAGTTTTTGCACGGCTTGACTCGAACAAGTCCGATTTCAACGAGCTTTTGGAGTCGGTTTCTCACCGTCGATGGTGGGCACTTCAAGTCCTTGGCGGCTTGCAGTCGGCCAACGATTAACTCACCCGCTGCCAACATGAAATTGCGTCGTCCTCTACCTTCACCAAAGGACACGGGACCGTCGGAGATTCGCGCTCGGTCGCAGAGATAGGCTAGTAGCTGGAGTAGATAGGGATCGCTGCCTACTTCGGTGTCCCATAGTCGGCTTGGCATCTTGAACCAACGCTCGCATGACTCCGAATGCTCGCGGCTTCCATCATCTGAATTGGTGGGATACACTTCCATGACCATTGTCTCCTAGCCCTCGTTCGCGTCCTCCTCGCTGCGAGGGCTTTTTCGTTTCCTAAACGTAGCTTTTCTTCGGCATTGGCAACGGTCGCTTGGTGATCGGCTTGGGTAACGGTCTGCTCGCGGATCGGCTTTCCAAAAACGCATCCAGATCATCGGGGTTAATCTTCCATCTTGCCCGATGCGACATTGAAAGATTCGATGCTTTGAGTTCACCCGATTCGATGAACTTCAAAATCTTGAATGCGTCCACTCCAAGAATCTTGGCGGCTTCCGGTGGGGTTAGAAAACGCTTCGCGTATCGGCTTGAGTTCTGTTTCATCTAGGCAACTCCAATTGTTGAAACCCGTAACGCTGTAATTCTTGCCGAAAGATTTCCCAAACTGTAGGAGGGGCTGGAAACCCTTGCGTATCAACAACTTAGGACGACGAGAAAAACGCCCTTTTCAACGCTCTGAGAAACGCCGATTTGTACTCGTTGTAAGTTGGTAATGAATAACAACTTAAAATTGGTGAACAATTAAACGGATTGAACCGATTCAGAATCAATTGAATCGAGAATACGAAAAGATTTCTCGAAGTTTTTCAAACGCCCTCCATTAACGAAAAACGGGAGCAGTAACGCTCCCGCTGAAAAGGCTTTTGGGTGATGCGGTTTCTTATTGCTTCGGCACTGCTACGCTCATCTTCTCAAGTTCCAACCACGCTCTAACGTGATCGGTCACGGCTTTGAGTCTGTTATCGTCGATGCGTTCGCGGTAGTGTCCGCTGATTGAACCGTCAACGTGTCCCATGAGTGCAGAGACCGCAACGAAGTCCTTCGTCTGGTCTCCAATGGTTTGGAAAACGTGACGCAACGTATAGAACGATTTGCCCTTGCCAGTGATGCCGGCTTTCTTGGTGATCTTTTTGAATTCCTGACTCAACGGGAATGCGTTCGTCTTGCTTGACCAGGATTGCCCTCTCTTGGTGATGAACACCTTCTCGGAGTCCGACTTGTCCTTGTGCTCCGGTCTGACTCGCAACGCCTCATCGAGTGCCTCAACGGTCTCTTGCCACAATGGTATCCGTCGAGCAACGCCCGTCTTGCTGCGCTTCCGCACTAGCCAACCGTTGGCGATGTCGTCGCGTTCGATGAGTGCAACGTCAAGATTTCCGAGACCGCCATTGATACCCAAAAGGATCATCGCTTTGACTTGAGGTGACGCATGCTCAAGTAGTGATCGGATCTCCGATGGGGTGAACATGCGCTCCACTCCATCGCTCGCCTTGCGGATCGCTGTCTTCGATGGCGGGTTAAACTCCGTGCCCCATAGCATGTTCAAGTTCTTTTCAATCCACCCGTTCTTGCTGGCATGGTTGAAAACCGCCCTCGTTCGTCTTATACGCCCGTCCAACGTCTTGAGTCCAACGCCCTTGGCAAGCTTGACTCGGAGTCGCCGGAAGTCGGCGGGTGTCAATTGGAGGATGTCGGCGGTGCGCCCGAAGACTGCAACCAAGTGCTTGACGGTCTCGAAGTAGTCATCGTAGGTCAAGCGGGTGATCTCACCCGTATCGGCTTTCGCTTCGCGGCTCTCCATGAACAGATCACAAAGACGTTGCACGGAGAGGCAATCATCGGGCTTGGCTTCGGCGGGAGTCCTACCCGCCAATAGGTCGTCCTTTTGGGATAGCCAACGGTCTCGGGCTTGGAGTGCATCCGTTCCGAAGTAATGGAGCTTCCCTCGTACTTTCTTTGCCCATTGACCCGATGCATGCCGGAATAGCGGGAACCCTTTGTACGGCTTGCTGGCGGCTTTCTTGGTCGCTTTCTTGGCGGGTGTAGTCGCGGGTGTAGTTTCGGTGGCTTGCTCTTTCGATGGCTTGGCAACCGAAGTAGAATTCGATCTCGGCATTTACGTTTCTCCCAAGGTTAGGTAGGTGTCGTCCGCTGCTCCCAGGTTCCAACTGGGAGTAGCAATTTTCCTTCTCGCGGGTGTAGTCGCGGGTGTAGTCGAGATTCTAGCTATCGGCAACGGAACTTGCAACGATACAAGAATCTCAACGAAAACAAAGGGAAAACGTGAAACGTCGGGACCGTAGCTCAACGGTTAGAGCAGGGGACTCATAATCCCTTGGTTGCAGGTTCGAATCCTGCCGGTCCTATTGCGATAACGCATGAAATTTGAACGAGGTCGGCTCAGCAAAGGGTACGACGGACTTCCAGTCCGTCGTCTTGCCCCCACTCACGACCGCCGTTTCAACGCTCTTCGCTCGTCGTGCTCGCTCGTCATGCTCGCTCGCAGAAAACCGCACATTCATTTCACGTTGAAGGCGTTTCACCGCGACAGTAAACTGCGATCGATCCTCCTACTCCCTTCGCCCCCTGTGGGGGAGAAGGGTTGGGGTTGAGGGGGCGC
>Ga0315904_10002025_pt1 | contig 31762 bp, 33 predicted proteins | sample LakEriMetagenome_6_FD_203529 | JGI IMG/M metagenome (GOLD analysis project Ga0315904, IMG submission 203529) | Freshwater fungal communities from buoy surface, Lake Erie, Ohio, United States - Buoy 12 MA120 | ecosystem: Environmental > Aquatic > Freshwater > Lake | place: USA: Lake Erie, Ohio...
CCTGGAATGCCGATCGCTATAACTTCGATGGGTTGACGCGAGAGCACGGCGACTCCGTTATATGTGCGCTGACCGCTATAGGCGCACTGGTAGCCAAGTGCGTCGATTTCGGCTGCCGGAAAATCCGGATCCGGCAGTTTGGTCTCTTGTAGGGCGATGACATCTGGCTTGCTCTCGGCGATCCACGCGGCCAATTGAGGTAATCGCACGCGCAGCGAGTTGACGTTCCAGGTGGCGATGGTGATCTGTGACATCTGCCTAGGTTAAACGACCTGTGTACGATAGCGGTCATGAGCAGAAAAAATTTCGACTTGATCGTCATCGGTGGCGGTAGCGGCGGCTTGGCCTGCGCACAGCGTGCTGCCCAGTACGGAGCCAAGGTGTTACTGGCCGAATCGGCCCGGTTGGGTGGAACCTGCGTCAATGTCGGCTGCGTTCCCAAGAAGGTGATGTGGAATGCAGCACATATCGCAGAAGCCGCTGGAGACGCTCCGCATTACGGATTTGATATCGAGTATCGCGGCCATGATTGGTCGGCACTCCGTCGCGCTCGAGATGCCTACATTGTTCGATTGAATGGTATCTACGAGCGTAATCTGGCCGCAAAGAATATCGAGTTGATTCGCGGCAAGGCAGCTTTTGTTTCCTCGCATGAGGTACGAGTCGGTGACGATGTGTTCGAAGCATCGCGGGTGGTGATTGCAACGGGCGGTCGACCCATGTTGCCGAAGATTCCTGGAAGTGAGCACGGTATCACCTCAGACGGATTCTTTGAGTTGGATCATTTACCGTCTCGCACTGCTGTCGTGGGCAGTGGTTACATCGCCGTCGAACTCGCTGGTGTCCTGCACGCCTTGGGCAGCAAAGTCACGCTGGCTTTTCGTCGCGATCGGGTGCTACGTCACTTCGACTCGATGTTGTCTGACGCGCTCATGAAAATCATGCGTGATGAGGGCATTGCCCTAGTTGACCACGCCGCACCTCGCGCGCTTGAACGCGATGCCAACGGTGCGCTACGGCTGTTGTTTGATGACGGTCGGCAGGCTGGCCCCTTCGATTCGGTTATTTGGGCTATCGGACGGGAGCCGATGGTTGAGAGTCTGGCACTCGATCGAGCGGGTATCCGGCTGGACAGTCGTGGGTTCATACCCGTTGATCGCTATCAAGAGACGCCGGTAAAAGATTTGTATGCCATCGGTGATGTCACGGGGCAGGCCCAGCTGACTCCCGTTGCAATAGCAGCTGGACGCCGCCTTGCCGACCGCCTTTGGGGTGGCATGACAGGGCGCCATCTGGACTACAGCAACATTCCAACGGTGGTCTTCAGTCATCCACCGATCGGCACCGTAGGTCTCAGCGAAAGCGAAGCTATCGATCGTCATGGCCCACAAGGCGTCAAGGTGTATACCTCCGGCTTCGTGCCGATGTACCACGCTCTGACGCCACGCAAGCCGCGCGCTGAAATGAAGCTCGTGACTGTCGGCGCAGACGAGCGGATCGTCGGGTGTCACGTGATTGGCGCTGGCGCTGACGAAATGCTGCAAGGCTTTGCTGTGGCTGTTCGTATGGGTGCGACCAAGCGCGATTTCGACGACACCGTCGCTATCCATCCCACCAGCGCCGAAGAATTCGTAACGATGCGTTAGGGCTGGATGTGCTGCTGTCCGCAAGGTACACGCCGGGGAAGCTCGTCGTTGACTTGCAACGGTCCCGACCGCGCAATGGCATCATGAGGTGCGCAGTCGGACGAGCACGCAAGATGGTTTTTTTGACCCTGTTGTTGCCGTTATGGGCGATCGGCTGTTCCCGTCAGTCGCCACCTATCCCTGCCGAGCAGCTGCAGATCAAAATCAATCTGCTTTGCACGACTTGCGATGACTTCCTGCAGTGCACGCGAACCGGTCAGTCGGTGGAGTCGGAGTTTCGACTCTATCGGCTGAGAGAGAAGTCGTTCTTCGCGCAGATCGCCACCATCTGGGATTACTTAATCCAGTGGTTCCATCAAAAGACAAACGACAGACGACCACTGACGATTTATCTCGAGCAGGGAAGCGTCTCGCGAGTGCTAGTGCCGTATGCAACGGCCAAGGTCGACCTCGTCACGGGACTCATCACGCTACCGGATTCGACTATCGACATGCGCGATGGCAGTTGGTTCATTGCGGGTGAATCTGTTGGGCAATGTCAGACAATGATTCGTCGTGATGGCTATCGGTGGTTGCGCTCGTTATTGAACAAGCCGCTACCGACGGGAGGCGCTCCATGAGAGTAGCCTTGTTGTCACTGAGATACTTACTGGCGCTTTTCTTTGCTGGTGCAGCGGTTAATAAATGGAAGCAGGGCTATATCACCAGCGACCACCTGCAGGGTGTCTTCTTTCAACGCATCGAGGAAATCGACCCAGAGTCTTTCGGTGCTTGGTTTATCGAGAACATCGGAATTCCACATTACGTGCCGTTGGCATGGCTGGTCTGTTGGGGTGAAACATTAATTGCTCTGGGACTTTTGTTCGGATGCATGACTCGAGGCGCTGCGGCAGGAGCCATGGCTATGATGTTCGCCTTTGCAGTGGGTGGGTATTACGATGCTTCCCTGATCGTGCTGGCCTTGATGTTCTTGCCTTTTGTCGTAGTACCTACAGGGCGGTGGCATGGTCTCGACAAGCGGTTGCATGCCAGATACCAAAAATCTATTTTCTTTGGCTGAGGTTTTCCAATGAATAAGTTTGGACCCGTGCGTTTGATGCCGGGAGTCACGCGTGGACATGTAGCGGCTTATCTTTGGGCAGCTTTCGTCAGCATCGGAATATTTACCTACGCAACGGCACTTCAACCGTATCTACTCGAGGTCAATATCGGTGTGCCGCCTGGAGAGAGGGGTGTGGTCTCCGGTAATCTGCAGTTCTGGCAGGAAATCGTCACATTGCTTTTCGTCGGCCTTTTTGGCGCCTGGTCTGATCGGGTCGGACGACGAGTGGTCTACATCGTCGGATTTTTGATCACAGGCCTTGCTTACGCAGCCTATCCGTTTGCTGACGACATAGGGCAACTGCTGATCTACCGGCTGATCTATGCAGTCGGTATCGCGGCTCTCGGTGGCATGTTGGCGACGGTACTCGCCGATTATCCGATCGATGCCGATCGCGGCAAACTGACCGGTATCTCATTCTTTTTGAATGCGGTCGGCGCGTTGCTGTTTTTTGCAGTGCTCACCCGATTGCCGGCGCTTTACCAAGGTTTCGGAGCGACAGAGACCGATGCAGGCCGATTCGCCTATCTGACTATTGCAGCGGTGTGCGTCGTGAGCGCTCTGATCATGTTGGGATTGAAGCCAGGCGCACCCGAGCAAGTGACCGAGCGTTTGCCTTTGATGACCTTGCTGCGCCAAGGACTGAGTGCCGGCAAGCGTCCGCGAATTGCCCTAGCCTATGCCGCCTCCTTCGCAGCACGCGCCGACCTTGTCATTGTGGCGTTGTTTCTGTCTCTTTGGGTGCAATCTGCAGCGTTGGCTGACGGCGCAACGGCAGCCGAAGCGACCTCGAGACAAGGGGCTCTCTTCGGAATCGTGCAGGGTAGCGCGATGTTATGGGCACCCTTTTTCGGATGGCTCGCAGACAAGATCGATCGCGTCACTTTGGTCATCATGGCGACCGTACTTTCAGTAGCCGGTTATGGTTGGATGGGCTTGACGCCAGATCCGGCCGTCGGAGCAGCTGCTTTCGGGGCAGCCGCTTTACTAGGTATAGGGCAGGCGAGTGGCATTCTCGCCTCGCAGGTCTTGATCGCTCAGGAAGCGCCTGGCGCCATTCGAGGCGCCGTCATCGGGATGGTCGGCTTTTTCGGCGCTCTCGGCATCTTGGCGATTTCCAAGATTGGCGGCATCGCTTTCGACACTTGGCGTCCGGGAGCGCCGTTCATCATCATGGCCGGGGCCAACGTGCTTCTGCTGGCTTACGCGATCTGGGTACGGACTAGACCGAAGACGCTCTAGTACCTGACAAGAGCGTCGACGATTATTTTGACTCGGTTGGTTCTCGATGCCCAGCAAAAGACATCCGATCAAGCACGCCGAGTAGCAGCGCAGAAACGACGAAGGTCAGGTGCAGCATCACGTACCAGAAGATCTTGTCGTTCGGAATCGTTTTGGCATCCATGAACACCTTCAGCAGATGGATGGATGAGATGGCGACGATGGACGCGGCGACTTTGAGCTTCAGCGTGCCTGCGTCGAGCTTGCCTAACCAGCCGAGCTTTTCGCCATCTTGTGCTACGTCGAGTCGCGACACGAAGTTCTCGTAACCGGAGAACATCACCATCACGATGAGGCTCCCGACCAGAACGATATCGATCAAGGTCAGTACGATCAGTACCAGCTGATCTTCGGGCATCGAACCGACCTCCAAGATAACGTGCAGCGCCTCCTGGAAGAATTTGACCCCGAGCGCAATCAGCGCAAGCGATAGGCCAAGATAGAGCGGCGCTAGCAACCAGCGGCACGCAAAAATGAGTTTTTCAAGACTCTTTTCGATCATGAATGCTTCCTCGAGCCAAAGGGCGACATGCGGCTCAGCGTGTCATCCCGGAAGATGTAATGGTGGACTAAACCGGCAATCGTATGGATCGCAATGAGCCCATAGCCGATTTTCGAGCCGGTTTCGTGTATTTCTTCGATGGTCCCAGCCAAGGTTTCGCTGGGAGCGACCAACGGCGGCAACTCGACTCCAAAAAAAGGAATCGTCGCACCTTCAGCGCTTAGTAGTAACCAACCACCGAGCGGCATGCCAATCATCAAGAGATAAAGAGCAGCGTGGACCGCATGTGACAAACCCGTTTGCCAAGCGGGTGGTGCTGGTGAAACCGGAGGTGCTTTGAGGATCGCGCGAAGCCCTAGCCGTACGATGACCAAGGCGAAAACTGACAATCCCAGCATGTAGTGCCAAGTCTTCATCAATTCTCGCGGCTCGCTGCCACGCGGGTAGATGTCCCGGAATTCCATCAAGCAGTAAACGGCTGCCAACAGCACCAGCATTAGCCAGTGCAGGGTGATGGACGCGCCGTGATAACGAGATGACGAACTCATGCTGCCATTCTAGCCCGGCCTTATAGCTTCAGGTGCGCGTGAGAGCGCGCTGCCTCGGAAGATACGTACCGGTGGCGCGTCAGAATCCAAGGACTTCTCTTCTACGAACTCCAGCCCGAGCTTTTCCAAAACTCGGATCGACCTCGTATTGTGTGGCAGTGTGATGCCGTAGACCGAGGTGATCTCGAGTTTTTCCCGTCCTCGTTCGAGAACGGCGGCAGCGCCCTCGGTGGTGTAGCCGGCTCCCCAGTACGATGGCGTCACGGCGAAGCCTATATCCGGCCCTGGCAAAGACGGGCGCCGAACTAGCCCGCACATACCGATGCCGACCGGCGCCGCGCCGGCTCGTTTGAGCCCCATCCAAAGCAGGCCATGCCCATGGTCGGCATAGCTTGTCATCGGTCCTTCTCGAAGATAGCGACGCGCGTCGTCCATCGTTCTGACCCCTCGATCACCGATGAATTCGTGGAAGGACGGTTCGTTGAGCAGCTCGAGCACCATGGGGGCGTCCGTCTCGACAAACTCGCGCAGTATGAGACGGGGTGTTTCGATATCCCAGTTCATGCCAGGCATCTTAAGATGTTGTCATGCCCAATCAATCCACTGCTGAGTCCATCCGTCGCCCCGTTCGTCATCTCATCGTCATTCTGGGTGATCAGCTCGATCGACATTCCCCGGCATTCGATGGGTTTGATAGTGAGCGGGATATCGTGTGGATGGCGGAAGTGATCGAAGAGTCGATCAAGGTGCCGGTGAGTTTACCGCGGATCGCTATTTTCCTTGCGTGCATGCGGCACTTTCGGGATGCGTTGCGTAGCGAGAGAATCCACGTCGATTATCGTGAGATTTCCCTCGGTGAGTCATCGCTAGCCGACGCTTTGAAGAGCGCGCTGCAATGTCATCAACCCGCCAAGGTCGTGATGGTCGAGCCTGGTGAGTGGTCGGTACGCGAGAGCCTGCGAGCAGCCGTAGCGCAACATAGCGTCCTGTTGGATGAGCGCGCTGATGAGCACTTTCTTTGCTCCCACCGCGAATTTGCAGACCATGCGCACGGCCGAAAACAGCTTCGGATGGAGTTTTTTTATCGCGAGATGCGACGAAAGCACCAGGTCTTGTTAGATGGCGACGGCAAGCCTGAGGGTGGAGACTGGAACTACGATGCCGAAAATCGTGGCAGCTTCGGCAAGACGGGACCGGTCGATGTTCCCGCGCCCGTACGCTTCGCTCCTGACTCGTTGACCGTGCAAGTGATCGACGAGGTACGCCGACTATTCCCTCAACATGTTGGCAAGCTTGATCGTTTCGACTGGCCCGTCACGCGCGATCAAGCGTTGATCGCTTTGCAGGATTTCATCGATCATCGGCTTAGCCATTTCGGCGAGTATCAGGATGCGATGTGGACGCGAGAGCCGTGGCTTTATCACTCGCGCATCTCAGCAGCTCTCAATTTGAAATTGCTCAATCCGCTCGAGGTAATTAGGGCAGCCGAGTTGGCTTATCGATCGGGCAGGGCGCCGCTTGCGGCAACCGAAGGGTTCATTCGTCAGATTTTGGGTTGGCGTGAGTATGTTCGCGGTGTGTATTGGCATCTCATGCCAGGCTACCTTGAGCGCAACACAATGCGAGCCAGCGAGCCGTTACCCTCTTTCTTCTGGACGGCTAGAACCGATATGCAGTGCCTCTCCGATTCGATCGGACAGACACTCGATTTGGGGTACGCCCATCATATTCAGCGCTTGATGGTGACTGGGCTCTTTTGCTTGCTGCTCGGCGTCGATCCAAAAGAAGTCCACGCCTGGTACCTCTCGGTTTATGTCGACGCTGTCGAATGGGTCGAGTTACCCAACACGCTCGGTATGTCTCAATATGCCGATGGTGGTGTCATGGCCTCGAAGCCTTACATTGCGTCCGGTCGTTACATCGATAAGATGAGCAATTACTGCCGTCAATGTCGCTATAAGCCCGCCGAGGCTACAGGCAAAACGGCGTGTCCTTTCACAACGCTCTACTGGGATTTTCTAATCCGGCACGAACAAGATTTGTCGGGCAACCCGCGAATGGTGATGCAAGTGCGTAACCTCGCGCGGCTCACCGAGGCGCGCCGAGCCGAAGTTATCGCAGCCGCACGCGATTTGCGTCAGTCGCTGCGTCCTCAAGGCAATGGTAGTAACCTAGCGCCATGACGTCGGCTACTCACAATCTCTCGCAACGATTCCCGCGAAAGCGCGCCTTCATAACTGGCGCTGCCAGCGGACTCGGTCTTGCGTGCGCAGAAACGCTGGCCCGCGAGGGCTGGCAACTTTTTTTGACAGATGCCGATAGCGTACGGCTCGAACTAGTCACCCAGAGTTTTGCGCGCGATGGCGCAAAAGTGGCGTCATATGTTTGTGATGTACGAGATGCAGACGCCATTGACGCAGTCGTCGGTACTGCCTGCGAGAGTGCTGGCGGAATCGATCTTGCCATTCATTGTGCCGGCGTTGCCGCCGCCGGCCCGTTTCATTCAACGACGACTGATGACTGGCGCTGGGTGCTCGACATCAATTTGCTTGGGGTCGTCAATTCTAGTCGAGCCGTCATTCAGAGAATGGCACGCGGTCAGGGTGGCATCATCATCAACATCGCGAGTGCAGCTAGTTTTTGTACCGGCACTCAGATGTCGATCTACAATACTTCCAAGGCGGCAGTGGTCGCGCTCAGTGAATCTTTGATGCAGGAGTATGCCGACTACGGCGTGCACGTCGTCGCGGCGATGCCAGGATTTTTTCAAACACGGCTGATGGAATCTGCGCGCGGTCCGGAGAGAACTCTGCAGGCGGCGCGGCGTTTGATCGACACTTCGAACTTGCCGGCTGAGCAAGTGGCCGAAGAAATGCTTTGGGCTGCTGCACGCGGATCCACCCATTTCGTTTATCCGAGTCGGTATCAATGGCTGTGGCGTCTGAAGCGTGCGATGCCGCAGCGTTTCCAGAAATTGTTGCCTCGTCTTCTCAAACGGAGAGCATGATGTTGTCGCCTTTTCATCTCGCCATACCGGTACATGACATCGAAGCCGCACGAAATTTTTACGGCGGTTTGTTTGGCTGCGCTGAAGGCAGATCGGATGTCGAGTGGGTAGATTTCGATTTTTTCGGTCATCAATTAGTTGCACACCGCGATCCTGCCAAGCAGGCGTTTTCGAAAGCCTCGCACACCAACAAAGTGGATGGCAAAGACGTTCCAGTACCGCATTTCGGCGTAGTTTTGGCGTGGGATCAATGGCATGCGCTTTCGATGCGCCTCAGTAAAGCGGGGGTCGAATTCGTGATCGAGCCCGGCATCCGCTTTGCGGGCGAGGTGGGTGAGCAGGCGACTTTCTTCTTGTATGACCCGTCGGGAAACGCGCTCGAATTCAAAGCTTTCAAGGATCCGTCACGACTGTTTGCCAAGTGAGCGAACTAGTCATTCGTGATCACCGAGTCCGCGTCAAGGATGGATTGACGCTGCACTGCCGGGATTACTTGAGTGACTCATCGCGTCTGCCGGTGCTCTGTCTACCGGGGCTTACCCGAAACGGGCGTGATTTTCACGAATTGGCGTCGCACCTGTCAGTTGAGCGTCGAGTGCTGGCGCTGGATTTTCGAGGACGAGGGCAATCCGACCACGATTCCAACTGGCATCGTTACCGTCTTGATGTGTACGTCGAGGACGTCATCGCAGCGCTTGATGCATTGCAGGTGTCGCGCGTCATTATCATCGGCACGTCGCTCGGTGGTCTCGTCGGCATGTTTTTCGGCGCGCAGTGTCCCGAGAGATTGGCCGGACTCGTCCTGAATGACATCGGTCCGGAGCTAGACGCGCGAGGTATGAATCGTATCGCAAGCTCGGTGGGGAAGTCGGGACCCGTCGATAAATGGGAACAGGCTGAAGCTGCGGCAAAGGAAGCACATGCTGCCGTCATGCCGGATTTTACGGCGGCAGATTGGGCTATCTTTGCAAGACAGGTTTATCGAGAGCGCGATGATGGGCTGATCGCTCGTGATATGGATCCGCAGATCGGCATGGCTCTAAGAGACGTCTCGACGCCGACGCCGGACCTCTGGCACGCGTTCCAGTCGTTGCGGCAGATCCCAATATTGACACTTCGTGGAGAGCTGTCGGATCTGCTGACGCAGACGACGGTCTCGCGTATGCAGCAGTGGTATCCGTCGATGAGTGCCGTTCTCGTGCCCAACCGCGGTCATGCACCGACGCTCAATGAGCCCACGAGTCGTGCGGCGATAGACCGCTTTTTGGAGAAGCTGCCGTGACGGATTCTATGGTGACGATGCTGACCATGACTCTCTACATGGGAGTCTGTCTCGTGCTCGGCGGTATCGCATGGCGCCGCACACGAAGTCTCGACGATTTCATTCTCGGCGGTCGTAGTCTCGGCAGCTGGGTAACAGCTCTGAGCGCGCAGGCTACCGATATGAGTGGCTGGTTGTTGATGGGCTTGCCTGGACTCGCCTATGCCTCGGGATTCGATTCGATTTGGTTGCTGCTCGGGCTGTTGGTCGGAACCTGGCTGAATTGGCGCTTCATCGCAGCACCGTTGCGCGATGCGACAGAACGCTTTGGTAACGCGCTGACGTTGCCTGACTATCTCGAGTATCGATTCGACGATCGCACTCATAGTTTGCGCGCGCTATCGGCAATCGTGATTTTGCTGTTCTTCATCTTCTATACCAGCTCTGGGTTTGTCGCCGCAGGCAGACTGTTCGAAGCGCTTTTCGGTATTCCTTACATCGAGGCCATGTTGTGGGGCACGGCGGCGATGCTGGCTTACACCTTTCTCGGTGGTTTTCTTGCTGTCAGTTGGTCCGACGTATTGCAGGGTACGTTGATGTTTTTCACTCTGGTTCTCGTCGCGATCTTGGGTGTCGCTATGGCAGGTGGTGTCGAGGCCACGTTCACTCGACTCGAGGCTCTTGATGCGCAACTGTTGGATCCCTTTGTGGCCGACGACGGTATGACGCTCGGATGGGTCGGCATCGCCTCGCTGCTGGCGTGGGGACTCGGTTATTTTGGACAGCCCCATATCCTTGCGCGCTTTATGGCTGCTCGTTCGGCTGAGCACATTACCGTAGCGAGACGCGTGGCCATGGGCTGGGTCGTGACCGTCCTCGTTGCGGCAGTGGTCGTAGGTCTCAGCGCACGCCTTGTATTGCCAATCGAATTGAGCGGCCCAGATACGGAGAAGGTTTTTATCGTGATGTCGACGACGTTTCTGCCACCGATTTTCGCTGGGATCTGCCTTGCCGGCGTGATGGCCGCCATCATGAGCACGGCGTCGGCGCAGTTGCTCGTAGCATCGTCGGCTCTGGCCAATGATCTCTACCGCAGCTTGTGGCGTCGTGACGCTTCGCGGACGGAGTTACTTTGGGTCGGGCGTATGGCCGTCTTGTTGATTGCATCTCTAGCAATATGGTTCGCTCGAAATCCGGAAAACACGGTTTTATCTTTGGTTGCCTGGGCTTGGGCCGGCTTCGGAGCCGCGTTCGGACCGGTCGTGATCTTGTCGCTGTATTGGAAATCCATGACGCGCGCTGGCGCGCTCGCCGGCATCCTCGTCGGTGGTATGACCGTCGTGCTTTGGAAGCAGCTGGCACCGTTAGGCGGCATCTTCGAACTCTACGAACTGGTGCCGGGCTTTCTTTTCTCGATAGCAGCGATCACGCTGACGAGTCGACTGACAGGTAACCAAAGCTCATGAGCGGCGGGTCGTCCGGGCAACGGCTCGGCCCGGTGAATCTCGCGTTGGGCTACAGCGTGTGGAACGCGCGATCATATTTGCTTGCCGCCATGATCACCGTCGGCATGCTGGCCTTCATCAGCTTCATACAGCCCTACTTACTCAACGCCAATCTGAAGGTGCCGAGTGACGAGCAGGGGCGAGTGCTTGGCCTGCTCGGTTTCAGCAACGAGTTGTTGTCGCTGCTCTTGGTTGCTCCCATCGGTGCGCTGTCCGACAAGATCGGCCGTCGACCAGTGTACGCCTTGGGATTTCTGTGGCTTGCAGTTGGATTTTTTCTATATCCGTTGGCCAGAACAGTGCCGCAGTTGTTGGCATGCTCACTTTTTTTCGCGGTGGGTGTCGCAGCTGTCGGCTGCATGATGGCAACGGTGCTTGCCGATACGCCGAGGGAAGAGTCGCGAGGGTTGTTTGTCGGTATCACCGGGTTTTGTCAGGGCCTTGGGGCCACCTTGGCTGTGCTGGTTCTCGGCAAGGTTCCACAACGCCTTGCAGCGGATGGAATGGATGCGATCACGGCGGGACAAATCACGCTAGGCCTAGGCTCTGCACTGTGCTTGCTGTCTGCGCTCGTTTGTTGGAGCGGGCTGCGGCGTGGCACGCCTAGCGAAATAGGCGAGCGTGAGCCGCTTGTGCAGTTACTGCGTGCGGGTTTGGCGGCAGCACGATCGAATCCGCGAATCTGGTTCGCCTACCTGTTGCAGTTCGTTTCTTTTGCAGATCGAATCGTCATCGGTACGTTCTTCAGCGCGCGCTTGCAACAGACGGCCATCGCCAACGGCCAGACGGTCGGTGAAGCTGTTTCGGCAGCTACTCGACCTTTTGTCATCGCCAACGTATCTGCGCTGGTTTTCGCCGTATTCTTCGGTCTACTACTCGATCGATTGAATCGTATTGTCGCAGGCGTTATCGCCATGCTGATTGCCGGCGCGGGCTATATGGCTGGTGGGTTCGTCGGCGACCCGTCTAGCGATTGGATCGTTCCTGTTGCCATTATGCTGGGCATGGGTCAGATCTGCGCCATCATCGCGAGTCAGACGGTATTGGGTCAGGAGGCGCCTCGTGACGTACGTGGCGCCGTGTTTGGTCTTGCCGGTATATTCGCCTCCGTTGGAATCTTGTTCACCACGGCCTTCGGCGGATGGTTATACGACTTGGTCGATCAGAGTGCGCCGTTTTTCCTGATCGGAACGGTTAATCTGGTCGTGATGATTTTTGGTTTGACATTGCTACGTCAGAACACAGCTCGATCATGATCCCACTCAAGATAGCGACGTGTCGGCCGCTGCCTGAGCCCGATGTCGATGAGCCTCTTTTACTCGACGCCTTACGTGAAGCAGGTATCGATGCCCGCATGACACCTTGGCGCGAGGATAACGATTCCGTTGATGCGACACCGACGATCATTCGCTCGACTTGGGACTACATCCATCACGTTGATGATTTTCTGTACTGGGCGGAAGCGGCATCCTCGCGCGCTCCGCTCTGGAACCCGATCGACATCATTCGACGCAACGTACACAAGAGTTATCTGCTCGATCTGCAGATGCGCGGAATCCCGGTCACGCCGACCGTTCTGGCGCGTCGTAGCGATCCACGGGGACTGGCCGAAATCGTGTCAGGGTCGCGTTGGACGGATGTCGTCATCAAGCCCGCCGTCGGAGCGGGCTCTTTCGAGACGCATCGGCTACGCGCCGATGACCCCTGTTGCAACGAGGTTTTTTCGAAGCTGTGTAACGAGCGCGACGTACTGATCCAGCCATATCTGCCTTCGGTCGAGGGACACGGCGAGCGAGCGTTGGTGTGGATCGATGGTGAGTTCACCCACGCAGTGCGTAAATCACCACGCTTCGCGGACGGCGCCGAAAGCGTCTCGGAAGCGCTGCCAATCTCGAGCGCCGAGTTTGCGCTGGGTCACGCGGCTTTGCGCGATATTGCTGATCGGCTGCTATATGCGCGTGTCGACGTTGCGCCGGGATTCGATGGCATGCCGTTGCTGATGGAACTCGAACTCATCGAGCCTTCATTGTTTCTGATGCAGAACCCGCGCGCCTTGCAACGATTGGTTGAGGGTATCCGTCGTCGGTTGCAGTCCGCAGCGCGGTACTAGATCACGACCAGTCGAGCGCCTTCCGGAGATTCGAGGATCGTGCGGTCGGCAGCGCCAACACGTTGGAACACCAAGGCAGGCTTATCGAGCCATGCTTCATCATGAATGCCGACTGTGAGCCCTGCTGCATCGAGCAAGGCGGCGGGCCATACGCGCGAATCGACTGAGGGCATGACAAGTGGTCTGGCACCAAGCGCATGCCAGAAAGCGGTCGAGATTTCAGGCGCTGCCGAGGGGAGGCTGAATCCGGCAAATCGCCCGAGGGTGCGACTGCTGCCGTTCGGATCGAGCGCATTGGCGTGATGGGTGACTCTCTCAAGCAACGTGACCATGTGTCCGGCCGGATCACGGAAGCCAAATTCCTTGAACTGCCCCGAGTCGGTTTTAGCGAAAGCGATCACAGCTCCGGCGTCTCGGTACGACTCCAGTGCGCCCTCGATGTCTTGGTGCACACAGGTGATCGACGGTGATGGGAAGCGGTACTCGTGCAAGCCGATGACGAGATTTCCGAGGCTCACGACCGAATAAGGATGGGGCCAAACTGGCCCCACCTGGTTTTTGGTGAACCCCATCAATTCATAGAACTGCAACGATTCGGCCAGATTGTCTGTCGAGACACTGATTTCGTGAAACTGGCCGAGCGATAATCCATCTTGGCTCATGGCTTTGAGGGGCCTGCCTGCCAGAGAATGAATGCGTATTCCTCCGCGATTTCGCGATAGCGCTCGAATCGACCCGATTTGCCGCCATGCCCTGCTTCCATATTGGTGCGTAGCAGCAGGGGATTTTGGTCAGTCTTGGTGACGCGCAACTTCGCAACCCATTTAGTGGGTTCCCAATACTGAACCTGGCTGTCCCACAGGCCACTGGTGACGAGCATAGCCGGATAGTCTTTGGCTTCGATCTGATCGTAGGGCGAGTAGGCGAGCATATAGTCGTGAGCCTCCTTGGAGGCTGAAGGGTTGCCCCACTCGTCAAACTCATTGGTAGTCAGTGGGATGCTCTCATCGAGCATGGTCGTCACGACATCGACGAACGGCACGTGAGCGACCAAAGCTTTGTAGTCCGAAGGCGCAAGGTTTGCGACGGCACCCATCAACAGGCCGCCCGCGCTACCGCCCATACCGAATACCCGCTTGGGGTCGGCCACCTTGTTGGCAACCAGATAGCGCGTGACATCGATGTAGTCGGTAAAGGTGTTTTTCTTTTTCTGCAGTTTGCCATCTTCATACCAGTGGCGTCCCATTTCCTGGCCACCACGGATATGCGCGATCGCATAGACGAAGCCGCGATCGACGAGCGACAGGATGGTGGATCGGAAGGTCGGATCCGTCGAAGACCCGTACGACCCATAAGCATATTGGTAGAGCGGCGCCGTTCCATCGAGTGACGTGCCGCGACGATAAAGTAACGTGACTGGGATCTTCGCGCCGTCGCGAGCGGTTGCCCACCGATACTCAGCGACGTAGTTGGCACTGTCGAATCCGCCGAGCACCGGCTCGCGCTTGAGTTCCTTTTTAGTGCCGGTGGTGACGTTGTAGTCATACGTCGTCGACGGGGTCGTCGGTGATGTGTAGACGTAGCGCAGCAAGGTCGTATTCGACTCGGTGTTGTTACCGAGATACATCGTGTACGCAGGATCCGCCGCATCCATCAAGAAGGACTTACCCGTGCTCCACGAGTGAACGCGCAAATTCTGCAGACCACCCGAGCGCTCGGACACGGCCAAGAAGCCATCGAAGGCCTCGAAACTGTCGACGAATGCATCGCTCCGATGAGCAATCACATCACGCCAACTGTTGCGATCGGCCACCTTTTCGACCGGCACTTCGACAACTCGGAAGTTTTTAGCCTGCCAGTTCGTTCGGATGATGAATCGATCACCGATATCCTCAAGCTGATACTCATGATCGCGCTCGCGAGGCAGAGCCACTTTGAACGACAGCGTAGGATCGTTGGCGTCGGCGTACTGATACTCCGACGATACGGTGCTTTGCGAAACGATGAATAGGAACCGGTCCGTCTTCGATTTGCCGATACCCATGTAGAAACTGTCGTCTTCCTGCTGATACACCAGCGAGTCTGACGTCATCTCAGTCCCGCGCCGATGCTTGTAGACGGCATTACCGAGCAGTGTCTGCGGATCTTTGCGGATATAGAGCAGGGTGACGTTGTCGTTGGCCCAAGCGAGATTCGCCTCGACGTTCGTCAAAACGTCCGACAAAAACTCACCCGATTGCAGATCCTTGATTCGCACTTCATATTGTCTGCGTCCGACGAAGTCTTCCGCGATGGCCGCCCAGCGTCCATCAACGCTGACTTCCAATTCTGCAAGCTGATAGAACTCGCGGCCCGTGGCGCGCTCATTGCCATCGATGATGATTTCTTCGACCGCATCGAGAGAGCCCTTCTTGCGGGCATAGATCGGATATTGCTTGCCGGTTTCGTAGCGAGAGTAATACCAATAGCCATTACGTCGCTGCGGAACAGTCGAGTCGTCCTGCTTCAATCGGCCGATGATTTCATCGTAGATCTTCTGCTCGAGCTCTCGATGCGGCGCCATGACGGCGGCAAGGTAGTCATTCTCGGCTTTGAGATAAGCCAGCATCTCGGGGTTCTGGCGCTTGTCATCACGCAACCAATACCAAGGGTCTTGGCGTTCACCGAAAGGTGATTTGACCGTGTGGGGTTTTTGCGCAGCGCGCGGCGTAGACATTCTTTCGGTGGCCATCGTGGTCATGGAAGTCAACATCAGAGCGAGGGCGATGACGCCCAGTCGAGCAGCTTGAAACATGTCACGGCATCTCCTCAGTTTCGATTTTCCGGTGCCTGCATGGCCTTATCCAGCATGAAGGACATCACCAACGATATCAGCGACAGCGCGGCGCAAAACGCCAGCATCGGCACGGGCGTGTCGGTCGGCATGAAGCCTACGGCTTGTACCGCAAGTGCGGCCATCGCCTGCTGCGAGAAGCCTATCAGGCCAGAGGCGGCACCGGCATAGCCCGGCGCCAGTCGAACGGCAGTGGCCGTGATGTGTGGCAAAGCCAAGCCTTGGGCCAGCGCCAGCGGGAACATTGGCAGAAACCAGTAGATCGGATGGGTGAGACCCACCGCAACGAAGCCGAAAGCCAGACAGGCAGCGCCGGCCTGCAGCAGGATGCCAAAGCGAGCGACTCGCTCCATGCTCGCATGACCACGCAGACGTGAGACGTAGAGATTGCCGAGGAAGTAACCCGAAGACAGGAAGAAGACATACAGACCGAAGTCGGTCGCTGGCTTGCCGAGCATATCGCTCATGACGTAAGGCGCAAGCGTAATGAAACCGAGATAGAGCGCGTAGATCACACCGGCATCGACGGCGCATTCTAGGAAGGCGCGCTTGCGTAGCAGGCTTGCCGAAGCGCGTCCCACTTCGGCCAAAGTCAAAGAATCGGTTCTAAACACACGCGTCTCGGGCAGCCAGCGCCATGCGGCAAGCCCGATCACGATCGACAGGACGAGTAACAAGACGAACGGCGCATGCCAACCAGCCGATTCTGTGATTAGCCCACCGAGATAAGGCGATATCGCCGTGCCCATCATCATCACGAGTGTCAGATGGGCGAGCCCGCGGGCCAATCGCCAGTCGTTGTAGATGTCTCCGAGTACTGCGCGAGCCACCGTCATGTTCGCTGCACAGCCGATGGCTTGTACGGCCCGCGCGAACACCAGTAACTCCAATGTCGGGGCAAAGGTCGCCAAAATCGAGCCAACAAAGAAAAATACCAGCCCGCCGATGATCAGCGGTCGGCGGCCATATCGATCCGAGAGCGGACCGGCCAGCGGAATGCCTGCGGCAAACGTGAACAGAAAGACGCTGATGATCGCTTGCGTAGCAGCGGTCGTTGCGCCGAACTCGTCGCGGATCGCGGGCAATGCCGGGATCAACAGGAGGGTCGAAATCGGTCCTAGCGCGCTCGATGCCGCCAGCAGCGCTAACAGCCCGCGATCGGCCTTGGCCGATGCGGCGCCATCTGTAGATTCGGTCACGTCGCCAGGCCGCCCACGCAGACGTACTTCATCTCCGTGTATTCATCGATGCCATAGCGCGAACCCTCGCGGCCAAGTCCGGATTCTTTCATACCACCGAACGGCGCGACCTCGGTCGACATCAAGCCGGTATTGACGCCGACGAGTCCGTACTCGAGCGCTTCTTGTACGCGCCAACTGCGCGCGAGATCGCGGGTATAGAAGTAGGCGGCGAGACCAAATTCAGTATCGTTAGCCATGCGAATGGCATCGGCTTCGGCTTCGAACTTGAAGAGGGGTGCGACAGGGCCAAAAGTTTCCTCGCGCGCAACCCGCATCTGCGAAGTGACATCAAGCAGTATGGTCGGTTCGAAGAAAGTGCCACCGAGTGCGTGTGGCTTGCCGCCACAAGCGATGCGTGCGCCATGCTGCACCGCATCGGCGATATGCGCCTGAACTTTCTCGAGCGCGCGCTGATCGATCAATGGGCCCTGATCGGTGGGTCCCTGCAACCCATCCCCTACGCGTAGAGTGGATACTGCTTGCGCTAACTTCGCCGCAAATGCCTCATATACGCCGCTTTGTACGTAGATTCGGTTCGCACAGACGCAGGTCTGACCGGTGTTGCGGTATTTGCTCGCCATCGCGCCTTGCACGGCAGCATCGAGATCCGCATCGTCGAAGACGATGAAGGGGGCGTTGCCACCCAATTCCATCGACACTTTCTTTACGGTGTCGGCGCATTGGGCGATCAGCTTCTTGCCTACGGCGGTCGAGCCTGTGAAGCTCAGTTTTCGAACCAGCGGGTTGCGTGTCAGCTCGCCGCCGATTTGCTCTGCATCCCCGGTGACGACATTAAAGACGCCGTCCGGGATACCGGCTCGCTGTGCGAGCTCCGCCAATGCGAGTGCCGAGAAGGGTGTTTGCGGTGCTGGCTTGCATACGAAAGTGCACCCCGCCGCCAGGGCTGGACCTAGCTTGCGCGTAATCATGGCGGCCGGAAAGTTCCAAGGCGTGATCGCCGCCGCGACGCCGACAGGTTGTCGTAATACCAGCACGCGCGAGTCGGCTCGGAAAGTGGGAATCACATCTCCATAGATCCGTTTGCCTTCTTCGGCGAACCATTCGATGAACGAAGCGGCATAGGCGATTTCGCCTTTCGACTCTGCTAAAGGCTTGCCTTGCTCGGCTGTCATGATGATGGCCAGATCGTTCGTATTGGCGATCATCAAGTCGGCGAAGCGACGCAGAATCACCGCGCGCTCTTTGGCTGTCTTGCGTGACCAGTTCGACAACGCCGCCGCCGCCGCTTCGATAGCGGTTCGGGTTTCGACGGCTCCCATCATCGGTACTTCGCCAACGACAGTGCCATTGGCCGGGTTACGAATGGCGATTCGTCGTCCATCGACCGCGGCAGTCCAGCGACCTGCGATCCAAGCGTCTTGCTTGAGAAGTGAAGCGTCGTCGAGTTTCATGCTGCTTTGATCCCGTAACGAGCGCGATACGCTTCGAGCGCAGCGCGCTGCTCAGCTGGTAAGTCACTTGCAATCAGGTCGGCTAAGGTCAGCAGGCTGACGCAACGCAAACCGAATTGCTGTTCCACTTCTTGCACGGCCGAGTGATCGCCAGCACCACGCTCTTGCCGATCGAGCGCAAGCAAGACCGCAACGGGTTCCGCGCCAGATTTTTTGATTAGATCGACCGACTCGCGAATTGCCGTACCGGCGGTAATGACGTCATCGACAATCACGACGCGTCCAGCGAGTGGTTGCCCGACGATCAGACCGCCCTCACCATGATCTTTGGCCTCTTTGCGATTGAATGACCAGGGAGCACGAATATTGTGATGTTCAGCCAAGGCCACAGCCGTCGAAGCGACGAGCGGGATGCCTTTGTAGGCTGGGCCAAAGAGCATGTCGTAGCTCACGCCTGACTGAACCAAGGCAGCGGCGTAACACTGACCCAGAATCGCCAGTGCTTCGCCGTCGTTGAATAGACCTGCATTGAAAAAGTAAGGACTCTCGCGTCCCGATTTCAGGGTGAACTTCCCGAAGCGCAGGGCTGAGCGGGCGAGGGCGAGGTCGATGAATCTGCGTTGGTAGGGCTGCATCTCGCTATCATACCGCTGTGCGCGTCATCACTCTGAATGCCAATGGAATCCGGTCCGCTGCGAGCAAAGGTGCTTTCGCCTGGTTGCGCCAGCAGGGTGCCGATGTCATCTGTTTGCAGGAGACCAAGGCGCAAGAGCACCAGTTGGCCGGGCATGACGTCGAATTGGAGGGCTATCACCGCTACTTTTTCGACGCCGAACGACCCGGGTACTCGGGGGTCGCACTGTATTGCAGAGTCAAGCCCGACGAGGTGATTCGCGGATTCGGCGTGCCGGAGTTCGATCGCGAAGGCCGCTATCTCGAAGCTCGCTTCGGCCAACTAGCGGTGGTTTCCTTGTATCTACCCTCTGGATCCTCGGGTCCCGAGAGACAGGCCTCCAAGTTTCGTTTTCTCGATGCTTTCATGCCGCATCTGCAGAAGCTCAAGCGTCGCAAGCAGGACTACATCCTCTGCGGCGATTGGAATATCGCCCATCGCGAGATCGATCTGCGCAACTGGAAGTCGAATCAGAAGAATTCGGGGTTCCTTCCGGAGGAGCGCGCTTGGCTCGATGAGTTGTTCGGGCCGACCGGTTTCGTCGATGCTTTCCGCGAGGTGAACGATCAACCGGATGAATACACCTGGTGGTCCAACCGTGGCCAAGCTTGGGCGAAGAACGTGGGTTGGCGTATCGACTATCAGATCGTGAGTCCTCGCTTGGCTGGCAGTGCAAAAGTGGCTTCGATTTATAAAGCGGAGCGCTTCTCCGATCACGCTCCACTCACGCTCGACTACCACCTGTGATCAAGCCGTACCTCGCCCGGGAATCTTTGGCCGCTTTTTTCGTCGGCATTTCCTCCGGATTTCCTTACGCGATGATCGGCGCGACGCTGACCACCCGGCTTGCGCAGGATGGTATCGACAAGCGTGCTATCACCGCGTTTGCGCTGGCTTTTCTCGTCTATAACCTCAAGCCGTTGTGGGCTTGGGTGGTGGATGGTGTTCGCCTGCCGTTGATAGGTCGCCTTGGACAACGAGTTTCTTGGATGCTTTTCTCCGGGTTGCTCGTCATCGCGGCAACTTTCAATCTAGCCTTCGTAGATCCTGCCGCGAGCTTGCAGGCTACGGTCGTGGCCGCGGTGTTACTCGGCGTAGCCGGAGCTACTTACGATATCGTCATCGATGCTTATCGCATCGAGACTTTGCAGCCGCATCAACTCGGCATCGGTGCCGGCATGTCGCAGTACGGTTGGCGCATCGGCTCGGCTGCGGCCGGCGCTGTCGCCTTGCTCGTTGCAGCGCGTGAAGGTTGGGCGGCGGCATACATGGTTTGCGCCGCATTCGCATTGCCTGCGATGTTCACGGCATTGACCCTCGGTGAGCCGGCGCGGCGAGAGGTTGTGTCAGAGCGGCTTGATCTCGGTTCCGCGTGGCGTGCCATCGAGGGTCCTTTTCGTGAGTTCCTGCAGCGACCCGGCGCAGGTCTCGTGCTCGCATTCGTGCTGGTACACAAGGTGGGCGACACACTGGCTAATTTGACCTTCCGCTTGTTGTTCGATGATCTCGGTTACACCAACGACGAAATCGCCGTGTATGACGTCGGTGTCGGATTCTGGGCATTTCTGATCGGCATTTTCGTCGGCGGCTTGATCTTCGGTCGCTGGGGTTTACAGCGCTCCGTACTTTTGGCGCTCGTGTTGATGGCGATATCCAATTTGTCGTTTGCTGGCTTGGCTGCCGCGGGGCATAGCAATCTCGGGCTCGCTACGGCGATCGGCTTCGAGAACTTCGCCAGCGGTTATGGTGGTGTCGTGGTCGTCGCGTATTTCTCGGCGCTCTGCAATTTGCAATTCACGGCAGCGCAGTACGCGCTTATTTCTGCTGCAGCCAGTGTGATCGGCCGCGTTTTGACCGGAACCACCGCCGGCTCTTTGATCGAATCGATCGGCTATGTCGATTTCTATCTGCTCACGACGCTGGCGGCACTACCGGGTGTTTTACTCTTCATTTTCATGATGCGGCGCGGACTTGTCGAAGAGTCGTTGGGAAGCGCTGGACGGAATAGGTCATGACCCAGCGCTTGTGCCAGCTCGCCGATCTCGAGGCGACCGGGAGCATCAGCTTTCAAGTGGGTGAAGGTGACTGGCCTTTGCGCGGATTCGTCGCGCGGCTGCCCGATGGCAGCGGCTTTCGAGCCTGGGTCAACCGCTGCCCGCATGCCCGTCACCCGCTCGACTTATTACCTGGGCGATTTCTCACCGCTGATGGGCAGTGGATCCAATGTTCCTCGCACGGCGCACTTTTTGCGCCCGATACGGGTATCTGCGTGGCAGGTCCCTGCGTTGGCAAGGGGCTGCAGTCCGTACCGATCACCGTGATGGGCGATGAAATCAGACTGGCCGAGTCATCGCCGAACGGCGACAATGCGCGCCGCTCATCATGATCGAATCCTTCCTCAAATTTTTCGTCGTGTTCTTCCTCGTGGTCGAACCGATTTCGCTCGTCCCGGTTTTTGCGAGTTTGACCGAAGGCGCGAGTGCGCAGTATCGCCGCCGCATGGCGATCAAGTCCGTCATCGTGGCAGGAATGATCATCCTCGGCTTTGCATTGAGTGGTGCCGCTTTCCTCGGCGCCATGGGCATCAGTATCGATTCATTCCGCATTTTCGGCGGCTTGCTGTTGTTCCTCGTCGCGCTCGAGATGGTGTTTGCGCGCGAGTCTGGAACGCGAACCTCGACCGACGAACAAGCGGAGAGCCGACGCCGCGCCGATATTTCCGTGTTTCCTTTGGCCTTTCCCTTCATGTCGGGTCCGGGTGCCTTGACCACGATTCTGCTGTGGTTCGGCCCGGTATCCGTGATCGATCAGCCCGTCTTGTTTGCTGCTCTGTCTGCAGCGGCGCTGCTCGTTTTGGCGATTTCTTTGGGGATGATGCTGGCAGCAGGTCCGCTGATGCGTCTGCTAGGCGCAACCGGTACCAACGTAGTCAACCGCCTGCTCGGGGTGATCCTGGGTGCGCTCGCCGTTCAGTTCATCGTCGATGGTATTCGGGCTAGCTTCGGTATCACGCTCTAAAGCTAGACTCGTCGAAACGAGAGATCCCATACGCCATGGCCAAGTCGTTGCCCTCGCTTCTCGAAGCGGGTCAGCGCGCGCCAGGCCGGTCGCGGTACGAACCCATCGTCGCCACCTAGCTCTTCGCTGCGATTTGAGAAATAGGGGCTCGCGTCGACCACTTCGCGCATCTGCAAGGCATAGGGTTCCCAATCGGTCGCTAGCTGTAGCAATCCGCCAGTTTTGATTTTCCGTGCCAATAAGTCGACGAAAGGCGCCTGGATCAGGCGACGCTTGTGATGTCGCTTCTTGTGCCAAGGATCGGGGAACAGGATCAATACTTCCGACAACGACGAATCGGCTAGATGATGCCCCAACACCTCAACGGCATCGTGGCAAATGACTTTCAGATTACGAAGATCCAGTTCCTTGGTCTGCAGCAAGGCATGGCCAACGCCCGCTCGATGTACTTCGATTCCGACAAAATCCCTCGCAGGATCTTGGCGCGCGTACTCCACCAGGTTATCGCCGTTACCGAAGCCGATCTCGACGACCTTATTGACGGTGCGGCCAAAGATATCGTTTAACGTAAGTTGTTCGGCCTTCTCGGGGTCGATGTCGATTCCGAAGATGGGCCAATCGAGTTCGAGTGCACGACGCTGTGCTTCGGTCATTCGACCTGCGCGCAGTACGAAGCTGCGGATTCGGCGATGTGATTGCTCTGACATGGTGCAATTATGACAGCCGACTGCATTCAGGACTTGCGTCGGCGGCTTGCACTTGCGAAAGTTCCGCCCCGGTTCATTCAGCCCGACTTGAAGGATTCTCAGCGCCATGCCTGATCTCGCCCATACCGAAGTTCTGCGGTACACCGCTGGTGGTAAAGACTTCGCGAGCTACGTCGCTTCCGACCCGGCACGTGCGGGCAAACGGCCTGGCATCATCGTGCTGCCGGAGTGGTGGGGCCTAAACGACTACCTGCGTCGCCGCGCGCGCGAACTGGCTGGGCTCGGATTCGTGGCGATGGCGACTGACGTCTACGGTGATGGTCGCGAGGCGGCCGACTCCACCGAGGCGGGTCAACTCATGGGCGGCTTGTTCGCCGATATACCGTCGCTGAATGCGCGTCTGCAGGCTGCATATGATCAATTGCGTGCGCATCCGCTTGTCGATCCGGATCGCATTGGCGCCATGGGCTATTGCCTAGGCGGTGCGCTGTCGTTGCATATGGGGCGTCTCGGTATTCCGCTGAAAGGCGTAGCGAGCTTCCATGGCGCGCTCACCCGCGCGCACGAGGCGAAGCCGGGCGAGTTCAAGGCTTCCGTACTTATCTGCCACGGCGAGGCCGATGGCATGGTGCCCGCAGAGGATCAAGCGAATTTCCGCAAGGAAATGGAACAGCTAGGCGTCGATTACCAGTTCAATTCCTACCCGGGCGCAAAGCACGGCTTCACCAACCCGGAAGCGACCGAGAAGGGTAAAAAATACAATCTGCCGCTCGCATATGACGAGAAGACCGATCGTCAGTCCTGGGAAGACATGAAGTCTTTCTGGGCGAAGGCGTTTCGCTGAGATCGATCGATCATTCGTCGAAGCGTAGGTGCTTGACGCTCTTGCCGTGACGGCGAATCAGGCGCAGCGCTTCGATGCCGATGCGGATATGACGTTCGACGAAAACGTCGGTCACGACTCGGTCTGAAGCCTCGGTTTTGACACCTTCGGGGATCATGGGCTGATCGCTCACTAGCAGCAAAGCCCCAGCCGGGATTGCGTTGGCGAAGCCTGCAGCAAAAATCGTCGCTGTTTCCATGTCGATCGCCATGCAGCGAGTCTTGCGCAGATATTCTTTGAATTCGTCATCGTGCTCCCAAACGCGCCGATTGGTCGTATAGACCGTGCCGGTCCAGTAGTCGCAGTCGAGATCACGAATCATGGTCGAAACGGCTCGCTGTAAACTGAACGCGGGCAGTGCCGGGACTTCTGGCAACAAATAATCGTTCGATGTGCCTTCGCCCCGAATGGCTGCGATCGGCAGCACGAGATCACCGATCTGGTTCTTCCGTTTCAGACCGCCACATTTGCCGAGAAGTAACACCGACTTCGGTGACACTGCCGAGAGCAAATCCATCACGGTGGCAGCGTTGGCGCTACCCATGCCGAAGTTGATCATCGTGATGCCATCGGCGGTCGCATTTGGCATGGGGCGATTCGTGCCGCGGACCTCGGCGCCGGTCATCTTCGAGAACAAGTCGAGGTAGTGCCCGAAGTTCGTCAGCAGGATGTGTTGCCCGAAGTCCTCAAGGGCAGACCCTGTGTATCGGGGGAGCCAGTTATCGACGATTTCTTTCTTGGTTTTCATGAGGCGCGACGTTAGCACGCAACGAGCCGTGGCGATGACAGGCCGGGTATGGCAACGTGAAGGCTTGACGCTGTTCTGGTGTTATATTTATATATAACACCTCGATTCATCGACCCACAGGAACGCGCATGAAAGCCTTTCAATCCTTGCTAGTCGGAGTCTTCGTGACTACTTCCCTCTATTCGACCGCAACCCCTGCAAATGCCGCGGCGGCGGCGGCTCCCCTGATCGAGCGCAGCAAACTTTTCGGTAACCCAAGTCGGTCGGGTGCGTCGTTATCGCCGAATGGCGAGTGGCTCTCGTGGTTGGCGCCACGCGATGGCGTCATGAATATCTGGGTTGCGCCGGTGGCCGATCTTGCAGCCGCGAAGCCGCTCACGGCTTCCAAAGATCGACCGATTCGTCAGTCGTTCTGGTCGTCGGACAGCAGCATGGTGATGTACGTCCAGGACAAAGGTGGCGACGAAAACTTCCTGCTGTACGGCATCGATATCGCGAGCGGACTCGAGCGGACGTTGACGCCCTTCGAGAAAACGCGAGTCCAGGTCATCAACGTTTCGCCGCTCATCAAGGATCGAATCCTCGTGGGTTTGAACAATCGTGATGCGCGTTGGCACGACGTACACAGCTTGGAACTCAAGACCGGCAAGTTGACGGAGATCATGCGCGGCGATGGCTATGCCGGCTTTTTGGCTGATGCCAATTTGGCTATCCGCATGGCGCTACGTCCGAACGCGGACGGTGGGTACGATTTCTTTACAGTGAACAACAATACGGTCGAAGAAAAACCGATTGCCTCGACGACACTCGAAGACTCGTTGACGACGCAGCCTGGCGGATTCACGACCGATGGCAAAACGCTGTATTGGATCGATAGTCGCGGTCGTAATACGGCTGCGTTGATTGCACAGGACGTCGCGACTGGAAAAACGCGAGTGATCGGCGAGAGCTCGCAAGCGGACATCAGCAATGCGATGAGTAATCCGAAAACGGGTGAAATCGAGGCGTATGCCGTCACTTATCTACGTGACGAGTGGGTGGCGATCGATCCGAAAATCGGCGCGGATCTCACTTGGTTACGAGAGCGCCTGAAGGGTGATGTGAGCGTCACGACGCGCACAGAAGATGATCAGCTATGGACTGTCGCCGTCGACCCGGTTGTTTCGTCACCATCAGTGCATTTGTTCGATAGAAAGCAACGCAAGCTGACCGAACTCTATGTCTCGCGACCAGAGCTCGCCGGCGCGCCTCTGCAGACGATGCATCCGATCGAACTGAAGTCGCGCGATGGTTTAACGCTCCCTAGTTATCTGACGTTACCGCCCGGCAGCGATCGCAACGGCGATGGCCGTCCCGAGGCTCCTGTGCCCTTGGTGTTGTTGGTGCACGGTGGGCCGTGGGCGCGTGACGATTTCGGTTACAACCCGTATCACCAGTGGCTCGCCAATCGTGGGTATGCCGTGTTGTCAGTCAACTACCGCGGCTCGACGGGCTTCGGCAAGAGCTTCATCGAAGCCGCCAATCTCGAATGGGCTGGCAAGATGCATGATGACTTGATCGATGCAGTGCAGTGGGCGATCGACCAGAAGGTCTCACCCGCGGATAAGATCGCCATCATGGGTGGCTCATACGGTGGTTACGCGACCTTGGTGGGTCTGACCTTCACGCCGACCATCTTCGCTTGCGGAGTCGATATCGTCGGGCCGTCCAACCTCGAGACATTGTTGAAAACCATTCCGCCTTACTGGACTGCCGGAATTCAGCAATTTCACCGCCGTATGGGCAACCCCAATACGCCCGAGGGTCTTGCGCTCCTCAAGGAGCGTTCGCCGCTCTACAAAGCCGGTAACATCGTCAAACCGTTGTTGATCGGGCAGGGTGCCAACGATCCGCGCGTCAATCAGGCCGAGTCCGATCAAATCGTCAGCGCGATGCAGCAGAAAGGTATTCCCGTAACTTACGTATTGTTCCCAGACGAAGGTCACGGCTTTGCGCGTCCTGACAACAATATCGCCTTCAACGCGGTGACCGAAAACTTTTTGGCGACCTGTTTGGGCGGTCGTGCGGAGGCGATCGGCGCAACCGTGAAATCATCGTCGGCGCAGGTGCCGGTGGGTGCCGCATTCACACCAGGGCTCGAAGCCGCATTGAAGTGAAATTCGATCTACAGCCCACCTTAATTGGTTCGCTCGTGTCACTGCGCCCCCTCGGGCGCGGTGACTACGAGAATTTGTTTGCGGTTGCCAGTGACCCTCTGATCTGGGAGCAACATCCCGAGCCTAATCGTTGGCAGAGACCCGTGTTCGAAGCCTTATTCGAGCGCTTGTTAGAGTCGGGTGGCGCTCTGTTGGTGCAAGAGACATCGAGCGGTGCGGTAATCGGTTCGTCGAGTTATTACGCCTGGAACCCCGAAGCCAATGATGTCGTCATTGGTTATACCTTTTTGACGCGTCGTGTTTGGGGCGGACGTTACAACGCCGAGCTGAAGCGACTGATGGTCGATCATGCGTGTCGGTTCGTTGATCGGGTCTGGTTCCACGTAGGTAACGGCAATCGTCGGTCACAAATAGCGATGACGAAAATCGGCGCACGGCTTTCACATGAGGCAGTTCGCGAGAGCGGTGGTGTCACCACATCATTTTTGCATTACGTGATCGAGCGCGACTCCTGGCCGGAAAAACAATGACTCTATGGACCTACGTTCGGCGCTTCACCTACGCGGGTGTTGCCTATCAGCTTGATATTCGTGTCGGCTTGAAGACGATCGATAGTCGATTACGTCGAGGTGAGCTCGAGCTCGCACGGGATTTCACCGATGTCATGGCAACCGATGGTCAGCGCAACCATCGCCTGGTTTACCCGCTAGACGACGGTCGCCTTATGGAAGTCGAAGCGGGTTACATCAATTGGGTCAATACGGCGATCAGAGTCTGTGTCGACGGTCAGCTCGTGCACGAAAGCCATCCTGGGAGAGCCATTCGATTGCCTACGATTCCAACCCAAGATCCTGAAAAAGCGGCTCGCTTGCAGGCCGAGCAAGCCGCGCAATGGGGTCGTAACAAGTATTCGTTTTATGTTGATATTGGCCTCGGCGCGATGTTTTTCATTCTGGCGAAGCTCACCGACGATCTCCCGTTCGCCGCAATCACGACAGCTATGGCGGGCCTTGCCGTCGCAGTCGCGCAGCGTTTTGTGAAAGTGGATTTGTTGGGTGGCCTGGCGATGTTTGGCGTCGCCATGTTGTTGGTATCGGCCGCGTTTTCCTACGCATTCGACGATGACTGGGCGGTCAAGATGAAGAGCACCATCCTCGGCGTGATGGTCGCAACGCTCATGTTTGCGGATGCGGGCTTCAATCGAGGGCGCTACTTTGGTGGCCGGCTTGCGCGTTACATGCCGATGCCGATCGTGCCGCAACGTCTGGCACTCGGAATGGCGGTGCTTGGCGTCGTGATGGCGGTCGTCAATTGGCTCGTGGCGACCTACCTATCCACGGATCTTTGGCTGTACTACACAAGCTTTGGCGATTTCATACTGACGGTGACACTGGTCTTCAGTGTCATGCGGTATGCGCAGCGCCGAGAGGGCGAAGTGGATTGACTATTCCGCCCACGCTTTTTGCAAGCTGGCGACGGTTTTGCGGCCGCCGTTCTTGCGCACGTAGTCGAGTATGAAGTTGCGATGGCGCTCGATTTGATCGCGCGGCAGAGATAGCTTGTCGTACGCAGCGGGGACGCTGAACATATCCTTCGGCATGTCGGTCGCGAGCACGTTGGCTGCTTGATTGATGACCCGTTCGGTTCCAGGCAAGGACTCGGTCAGCGCGATGAATTCAGCCTCTGGGAGGCGGATCTTGGCGACATACAGCAGAGTGCCCGTCGCGGCCACGGACTTGGAGACCGGCAGCTCCAGGGCGAAGCCGAGTTCGCGCACGACCTCATCTACACCGCCCTGCACTTGGGCAGTGGCCGGAGCAACGGCGATGCAGGACAGTACGAGTGCGCAAAGTGCGTGGCGTAACGCCATATACAGAATCCTCCCCTACAGGCACTGTACGTTGTCGCACAAAAGTCTTTCACGGAATATGCCCCAAAACGCAATCTATTCTTTGGTAGGTGGGTAATTACATGCGCCGTTTGCATATCGTCGATGTTTTCTCTGCCGACCCTTTCCTTGGGAACCCGGTAGCCGTGGTCTTGGATGCCGAGGGTCTGTCTGCCGCAGAAATGCAAAAGATCGCCCGCTGGACCAATCTTTCGGAAACGACTTTTGTCTTACCGCCAACGGTGCAGGGTGCTGATTACCGTTTGCGCATTTTTACGCCGCGCAGTGAGCTTCCGTTCGCGGGGCACCCGACTCTCGGTAGTGCGCACGCCGTGTTTTCGGCTGGTTTAGCCAGCGGTCGTAGCCAGCTAATTCAAGAATGCGGCGCCGGTTGCGTTGTCATCATCCCGTCACACGAGCATAGCGTGTCGAAGTACCGCTTCCGCCTACCCGAGGCCGTGACGACTGCCGTGAGCGCGACGACGCTAGCGGAGTTGGTGGCAATATTAGGAAGTGAAACCGATTCATCGCGAGAACCGCGTGTCATCGATGTCGGGCCGAAGTGGCTCGTCGCCAAACTTCCTTCGATCAAGCAACTTCTCGCTCTCACGCCAGCTTTGGATGCGATGCGATCACTCGAAGAGTCGCTCGGTATCACGGGCGTGACCTTATACGCCGACTCGTCGGACGGGATCGAAGTGCGCTCGTTCGCCCCCTCCCAAGGCGTGGCTGAAGATCCAGTATGTGGTAGCGGCAACGGAGCCGTTGCGGTCTTCCGACGGCTAGTCGGTGAGTTACAAATCGGTGGGCGATACACCGCAGCGCAGGGTCAGTGCGTTGGGCGCCAAGGTCAGATCGAGATTGAACTCGGGCTCGAGGGAGACGTTTGGGTGGGCGGGGCCTGCGTGACGACTCTATCTGGCTCACTCGCGGGGTAGAGGTCGAGTGGCCAGCCAGAGTGCGAGCCCGGCTAGGAGGAGACCGATCACGCCGATGATCCAGGTGAGTCCGACGAAGTAGACGCTGATCACCCAGCTCACACTGATGCCGATGACCGCCAGGATCTTGCCGCGCCGCGATACTCGGCCGCCATCTTCCCAATCGCGCAGCGGCTTGCCGAAGCGACGATGCTGCAACAGTTTTTCCCGCCAATGCGGGGCACCCTTGCCGAACGCCCAAGCCCCGATGATCAGGAAGATGGTCGTTGGCAGGATCGGCACGAACGCATTGACCAATCCAATAGACGTGCTGACAACGCCGAGTACTCGCCAGAGCAAGAGCCCGAGCGGGATACCGAACAGCAGTCTTCGGGCGATTCGATGGTCTGGTGGAGGGGAGTTCAAGGCGGAAACCGCTGCAGCGGGCCTGCAGTGTGCCAGATGCGGTCACAACTGTCTGCCGATCTAGGCACCTTCTGCAGTCTCGGCGTATCGTGAGTTCTAGGGGTTATTTGCAAGCGCTTTACGGGAGTTGGGAGTATGACCAAATTGTGGCTCTTGGCGTTCGTATTGGTGGGTAGTGCGAGTGTCTTGTCGGTGGCGGCACCACTGCAGGTGAGCCCTAGTGGGCACAAGGCAGCTGCACCCGATATTTCGGTTGCCAAAAATGGTGACGTGGCAATTCTTTGGGTGGATCGCTCGCCCAATGCATCGGCAGCCGGTAATTACGATCGGCATATCGCAGCTACCGATGTCTATGTCGCCATTTCGCGCGCGAAAGGTGATGGCTTTGCAGAGACGGTGAAGATCAATGACGCCGCCGGTGCCGTGTGGGGACAGCAGGTCAGTCGCCCGCGCATCGTCGCGACACCGAATGGCACATGGCACGTGTCATATGCCGTCAACGATCTGCATCCCACCCACCAGAAAACGGCGTTGACCACGCACTACACGCGATCGACAGATGGTGGACGCAGCTTTGAAGCGGCAAGACGTCTATCGAGTTTGACTGATCAAGACATGAGCGGAACCATCCACGGCGGCTTCGTCAGTGCCGCTGCGTTCGGCACCATGGCTGCTGCCCCGGACGGAAGCGTCCATGTGTTGTGGATCGACACGCGGCATATGCATCACGATAGTGTGTCGGGATCGATGTACGCCACCGTTTCGCGTGATGATGGGAGGTCTTTCTCTCTCGAGCACAGCATCGTCAACTCGGGTGTCTGCCCCTGCTGTCAGTTGATGGCAGTGACAAATGATCGCAGCGAGTTGCTTTTGGGTTCAAGGAAAGTGCTGCCAGGTAACATTCGACCGGCCACGGTCATGTATCTTTCCTCCGCCTCGAAAGCCGATCCAGTAGCGATCAGTATCGGCGGTGCCCCATGGCAAATTGAGGGTTGTCCTCTCAAGCCGACGGCTGTTGCCGTCGCCGGCAATCGGGTTTTTGCCGCAGTCCATAACGGCGGTGAAGAAAAGCCCGGCGTGATCTTCTCCGTCTCCAAAGACGATGCTGCTCACTTCGATTTCAAGGGGCTGGTGCATCCGGAGGCAGCCATCTCCGATGCGCCGAGTATTGCGAGCAACGGCAAGACGGTGCTTGTCGCATGGCATGCGAGAGTGAAGGGGCCTCGCCATGTCTTCTATCGCTACTACAACTTGGATGGTGAAGCTCAAGGCGGCGTTCAGGAATTACCGACTGGCGATGATGCGGCACAGGCGCCCGTGTTGGCTGTTCGATCGGATGGCAACTATCAGCTCGCCTGGCAGCAGGGCGACAATATATTCACGGATATGTTGGCAGGAGAGTAAGCACCATGGTTCGATCCGTAGTAGCAACGATCTTGCTTGCTGTCCTCGCACAGACGTCGTGGGCAGCAGCTCCTGCGAAAGCGATCCAGGCGCCAGAGTTCCAGCAGGTCTTGAACAGCCATCGAGGCAATTTAGTAATCGTCAATTTCTGGGCGACCTGGTGTGCTCCCTGTCTCAAAGAAATACCGGATCTGCTTCGCTTGCAGCAAGAGAAGTCAGCTGAAGGCGTTCGCTTGATCGGCGTAGCGGTGGATGAGCCAACGGCGAATTCCGTGGAGGTCGAACGCTTTCGCAGTCGTTACTTTCCGTCGTTTCAAACCTATGCGCGGGCAGGCGCCGAAATGGATGAGCTCGCCCAGGTCATCGATCCCACGTGGAATGAAGTCGTGCCGACCACCTATCTGCTCGATCGCGACGGGCGTGTCGTGAGACGAATCCAGGGCAAGAAAACGCTCGAGGAGTTTCGTTCCGCGTTGGAGGCGATCAGTCGGAAG
>Ga0315904_10002026_pt1 | contig 31750 bp, 26 predicted proteins | sample LakEriMetagenome_6_FD_203529 | JGI IMG/M metagenome (GOLD analysis project Ga0315904, IMG submission 203529) | Freshwater fungal communities from buoy surface, Lake Erie, Ohio, United States - Buoy 12 MA120 | ecosystem: Environmental > Aquatic > Freshwater > Lake | place: USA: Lake Erie, Ohio...
GCACGAGCCAGGCGAGCAGCGTCGACGCCACGCCGATGGCGACGAGCCACACCTCACGGGGCACGTCGCCGGGCCGGCCGCCGGCGATGGCGATCCAGGCGGCGTCGAGCAGTTGGCCGGGGGTGCGTCGGCCGGCGGTCGCGGCAGCCGGTGCCGCGGGGGCGACCGCGCGGGTCGGTTCGCGGCGGGCGGTCCGCGAGCCCGACGCGTGAAAGATCGTCACCACGACCCGTCGCCCCTCGGGCACCGGTGTCTGGGGCAGGAGTTGGAGCACGTGCTCGCGGATCCGCGCCTCCTCCCGCTGCTCGCAGGCGGCGACCGAGAGACCGGGTTCGCGGTCCTGGGCGGCCCGCACCGCCGCCTGCAGCGCCGTGTCGGGAATCGCCACGGAGACGAGGATCGAGTCGGGGCCGGCCGCGGCTGGTGGTCTGGCCGGCACGGCGGCGGACTGCGCGGGCGACTCGGCCCGCTGACCGACCTCGGCCGGGGCGTTGGCATCGCCAGCCCGTTGCTGCCGCCAGCCGAGGCCCGGCTCTCGCAGCCGCGGTGGCTCGACGGCCGCGGGTGGCGGCACGACCGGCGGCGGCAACGACACGGTGACGTTGACGACCGCCCCCTTCACAAACGCCAGGGCGTGGCGAACCTTGTCGGCGAGATGCCGCTCGTGGGCGATTCGCCGGGCAAGTTCCGGATCGACGGCGGCCTGGACGGCGGGCGACTGCGGGCCGGCGGCCTCCAGCGGACCGGCGTAGTGGACGCCGCTGCGCAGATCGGTCACGGCCACGCGGTCGGCGGACAGGCCGGCGATCGAGGCGGCCACGAGCACGCGGATCGCCTGCACGCGGTTGGGCTCGAGCTCGGTGTCGGGCTGGGTGCGGACGTTGACGCTCGCCGTCCGCACGGGCCCCGAGGCCAGGCCGCCGTCGAGGCCGCCCCGCTCGGCGACGTCGTAGAGCACGCTGGCCCGCTCGATGCCCGGCATCGAGCAGATGACGTGGGCCAGCTCCTCCTGCACGGCGACGCGGAGCAGTTCCTCCTGCACCGCCCGGCTCTGCCACGGGCTGTTCTTTTCCAGCACCCGCCGCAGGCTGCTGCCGAACTCACGGGGCAAGGCCTCGGCGTCGACCAGGGCCCGCATGTAGGCGCTCTGCCGCGGCCGGGGCACCCACACGCGGCCGTCCTCGGTGCGGTGGTCGGTGAGTTGCGCGCGGTCGAAGGCGGCCTCCACGATCGCCATCTCCGACGACGGCAGCACGGTGCCGGGCAGGAGCTCGACCTCGTCGTTGAGCGGCCGGTCGCGGAGCAGCCACACCGACCAGCCGATCGACGCGGCGACGATGCCGCAGGCGATCACCTGGGCGGCGTTGATCCGCGGAAACGATGCGTGGGCATGCGGGGCGTCCATGCTGGCCTCGTGGTCGGCGCGACGGTCAGGCGGCCAGGCTGCGGCTGCGACGCCGCGGAATCCGCAGCGTCACCGCCAGCCCACCGTCAGGGCACGGGGCGGCCGACAACGTCCAGCCCGCGCGGGCGACGAGCGGCTGCAGTTCGGCGACCGCGGCCTCCTGGCGGGAGACGTCGGCGGCCGAATCGGCGACCTCGATCTCCAGGGCGGTGCCGGTGTCGACCGTGGTGACGACGACCTCCCGCACCGGCGGGCACTCGCGCCGGGCCGCGGGCGCGACGACGGCGGCGCACGCGACTTCCAGCAAGCGGCGGAGTGGCGCGGCGACGGCCTCCGGCGCGGCGTCGGCCGCGTGGGCGTCGGGAACGTCGAGAGTGATGGTCACCGTGGGCAGGCCGTGGACCGAGCGGGCCACTTCCGCCGCCACGCGGCCCAGCGTGCCGCGGAGCGTGTGCCCATCTTGCTCGGGCCGCACGGGCGTGCGCATGGGAATGATCCGGGGCGCGGCAGGTTTGGGAGAACGGTCGGAGGGGGCCATGGGAATCCTTTCCCGTCGGGGTGACGCGCCGCTAGCGGGCGCATTCGGACTGGAGCGAGGGTTTCGGACCGCAGATCTCGTCCATGAGCCAGCGGTTTACATCGGCGAGGACAGCGCGGGACAGATCCCGGCGGCCCGGATAGATCCGCATCGCCAGCATCGCGCCGGCGGCGTGGAACAGCCGCAGCGTGCGGTCGGTCTGCTCCGCGGCGGCGCGGGCCGCGACGGCGCGACAGCACATGAGCATCGGCAGCCGGCGGACTTCGCGGAGCCGGGCGAAAGCCGACTCGGCGAGCGGGAAGCCACCGCCGATCGACACCACGCCCCCAAAAGCGTCGGGGTGGCGGCAGGCGATGCGGAAGGCCTCGGTGCCGGCGGCTCGCCGGCCGGCGAGAAAGATCCGGCGGGGATGGATGCTGGCGCGGTCGCGGATCGCGTCGATCGCCCGCCACACCGCATCCTCCGGATCCTCACCGGCCTCCGGCCGGCGCGGCTGCACGGCGACGAAGTTTCGCAGGCTCGTCCGCGTCATCACGCGACCGAGGTCGAAGCCGTCGTCGTCGGCCAGCCAGACGAGCAGCGGATAGTCGTAGCCCGGCTCGTAGCCCTGCGGCATGAACAGCCGGGCGGCGGCGATCCGGCTGGCTGGCACGACGGCCGGAGCCGCGGGAGTCACCTGCCGGGTGCGGTCGGGGAGACGCTTCGACTTGCGGCCAGGCATGCGACACCTCGGGGCGGACGGAGGCCGAAACCGGGCAAAATCCCGGACTCGGCCGCGGGTTTGTACCCACACCCCGCCCCCCGGACAACGCCAACCCGCCAGCCGCAACGCCGCACGTCATCCGCGCCGGCAGACGGGGCAAGCCGGGCAATTGGGGCGTGGCGCAAGAAGCCCCGGGTGGAAACCCGGGGACGCCGGACACGAAAACCACCCCGCCAGCCACGCCACGCAACGGTCACGTGCGACCTTGCGGGCAGGCACGGGGATCGGCGTGAGGATCGCGAGCGTGGCGGACCTTCGCCAGCGAGCGAACTCATGCCGTCCCCGTGCCGGATTGGGCCGTTCGCCGGTCACCGACCGCCAGATCAGGCCGTTCCCGTCAGCCGGTTCATGGCGCCGACCAGGTCCTTGACGGCCGCGATGCTCTTGTCGAGCGCCGCGCGTTCGGCGGGCAGGAGATCCAGCTCCACGATCCGCTCCACACCGCCGCTGCCGAGCACGACGGGCACGCCGACGAAGTAGCCCCCCACGCCATACTCCTTGTCGCAGTAGGCCGCGCAGGGCACGAGCCGCTTCTTGTCGCGCACGACCGCCTCCACCATTTGCGCCGTGGCTGCCGCGGGGGCGTAGTAGGCGCTACCGGTCTTCAGCAGGCCGACGATCTCGGCGCCGCCGTTGCGAGCCCGATCGACGATCGCCGCAAGCCGGTCGGGTGACACCAACTGGGTGACGGGGATGCCGCCCACACTCGTGCAGGAGGGGATCGGCACCATCGTGTCGCCGTGGCCGCCGAGCAGCATCGCGGCGATGTCCTCGACGCTGACGTTCAACTCCATGGCGAGGAAGGCGCGGTAGCGGGCCGTGTCGAGGATGCCGGCCTGGCCGATGACGCGGGCCGCGGGGAAGCCGGTGACCTGGAAGGTGCGCTGCACCATGGCGTCGAGCGGGTTGGAGACCACGATCACCACGGCGGCCGGGCTCGTGTCGCGGATCTTCGCGGCCACGTCGCCGACGATCTTGGCGTTGGTGGAGAGCAGGTCGTCGCGGCTCATGCCGGGCTTCCGGGCGATGCCGGCGGTCACGACCACGACGTCGCTGCCGGCGGTGTCGGCCCAGTCGGTGGTGCCGGTGAGCTTGGCGTCGAAGCCCATGATCGGGGCCGACTCGAAGAGGTCGAGCGCCTTGCCCGCCGGCATGCCCTCGGTGGCGGGAATGTCGAGGAGGACGATGTCGCCGAGCTCGGCCGCAGCGCACCAGTGGGCGGTGGTGGCGCCGACGTTGCCGGCTCCGATGATGGAGATTTTCGCTCGTCGCATGGTGGGACTCCTCGGGGGATGAAGGGGAGGGAGAACGGCGGGGCCGCGAGGTCCGCCATGAGAAGGCACGCCGGGGCCGGCGCGAAGGGGCGGCCGTCAGTCGCGGCCGCTGGGCAGCTCGACGCGGTCGGGCAGGTCCCGGCGGCGGCCGCCGCGGTTCATCGACCACAGGCCGTACACCAGGGCCAGCCCGATCAGGGCCGCGAGCGTGGAGAAGATCCACGACAACGTGCTCGTCGTCGCGGCCGCCAAGGGCTCCGGCTTCCAGTCCACCGTCCGGCCGATCAGCAAGGCCGTCTCCATCCGCTGCCCACGGATCTCCTTGTCGCCCTGCGACGACCGGATGTCGAGATCGGGCAGCGGGTAGCCATACCGCTTGAGAGCGAATCCCGAGACGGTCACCTTCTCGCCGACGGCGTCGCCGGTGGGAAAGCCTGCCGGGAGGGTGCGCACGCAGCACACGAAGGGATAGTCGGTCTGCTTCCGCTCGTTGACCTGGAGCAGCGGCGTGTCGACGAACACGTAGAGCTCCCAGTAATGGTCCGCACCGACCTCCTGCCGCCGCCAGGCTTCGTCGATGCTGATCTTCGTGACCCGTCGGGCGATGCCCGCAACGGTCACGGGGTCGCCGCGATGGGTGGCGAACCACTTCCGCGCCGGGTCGATGATCGCCACGATGTCCGCCGCCTTGCCGGCGGCCGCCTCGATGGCCCCCGGCGCCGCGCGGCCGACGGACGCGAGCATGGCATAGAAGGCCGCGGTGTCGCCGCGCTCCAGCTTCTTGCCATCCACGACCGACGCGAACAGGCCGTAGTCCATGCCCAGGCCGCCGAGCGGTGTGGGCGGATTCCAGCCCACGGCCGGCGCCGCCAGGAGCAGCGCGGAAGCGGCCGCGGGCCAGGACGCGGCATCGGCGGGCCCCGTCGGCCGCAGCACGGCGACGGTGGACAGCGGCAGGCCGACGACGAAGGCCGGCTCGTCGATGGGCTGCCACCGGGGCCAGGGGACAGGTGCCTCCGGCACGACCACGTCGACGATCGTCCCCTCGGCGGCGACGATCCGCACCAGGTCGAGCCGGGGCCGCGCGGCCAGCACCGCCTGCTCCTCGGTGAGCGGCACCGAGGCCACGAACACGGCCCGACCGGTGATCCGCACCAGCCGATCCTCGACCACGGGAGGCGTGGCCGGGCCTTTGGCTTGCAGCCGCCACGGCACCTCCAGCGCGGCCGGCGCGTCGAGCCGCGCGAGCACGCGGATCACGGCCTTTTGGCGGGCGTCATCCCATGGCCCCGCCTCCTCCAGCACGGCGCGGCGCGGCCGATCGATCTCCTGCTCGGCGAGGAACGTGGCGAATCCATCGGGCTCGGCCGACCGGACCGGACCGGAGGCGGCCACGAGTGCCAGTGCCAGGAGGATGGCAGTCTGTGGAACGAATCTTCCCGGGCAGGATGCGATGGCCGTCGACCCAGGAAACCCGCGGCGCGGTCTGCGGTCGATCACGGGGAACAAGGCCGCGGAGGGCGTTTGCCCCGGACAGTGAGGCATCGCAAGGGCGGAGCGGTTCATGGTTGGGTTTCCCTGGTGCCGGAATGATTCGCAGCGTGTTCGGCGGCCAGCCGCCGCAGCGACTCCGCAGTGGAGATGATGTCGACGCCGGCGAGGGCGGCATCGAGGTCCTGCGGCTGCGCAGGCGGCGGGCGGCGGCCGCGCGTCCCGAAGAACATGGCCAGGGCCGTCGCCGCCACGAGCGTCACCATCGTAAGCACGGCGACGGTCCCCAGCGACGCGCCCCCCGGTTCGACCGGCTTCCGCGGCGTCCAGAACGGCTCGATCGCCATCACGAGCGGAGCCCGGCGGATCGTGTCGGTGGCCTTGTAGGCGTAACGCTTGAAGAAGTAACCGGCAATCTCCACCGGTTCGTTGATCTTCAGCCCCTCGGGCATGCCGGGCGGAAGCCGCAGGAATTGGACGACGATCGGCGAGGGGGGCCCGCCGGCCGGCTCCAGCCAGCCCTGCCAATACTCGACGATGTCGTAGTCGTTGGCCGGAGCCTGCAGTCGCTCCAGCCGCCGCAGCGTGCCCTTGAACCGCACGGCACGCCCGCGAAAGGACCGCGGCTGGCCGAAAAGCTCGGTGAAGCTCACGGGTGTGGCAGCCGCACGAATCGCATCCGGGGCGGCCGAGTGGAGCGTGAGCCAGGTCTGGATCCAGGCCGGCTCCTCGGCGTGACGAAAGAATGCGTCGTCGCGGACCTTGGCCAACGCATCGGCCGACGCGGAGAGGCTCTCCGCGTCGGCGAAGAACGGGTCCGGATCCGCCTCGATGAGCACCCCATCGCCGGTGGGCGGCACACCGCGCACCGTCGCCAGCCGCGTGTCGATTGGCTTCTCGGCCGGCGGCCCGCGGCGCGGAAACCATTGCTGCTCGATCCAGCCGAGCACGAGGAAAGCCACCAGCGCCGGCGGCATGAGCATCCAGAAAACTCGCCGCCGCTCACCGGGGGCGAGGTAGTTGCGGGGACGTTGGCGGCTCGCCATGGCGTCGCGGCCGGTCACCGCCCTCCGGATTGCTCGCGCTGCTGCCGGCGCATCTCCCGCCACACGTAGCAGCCGAAGGATCCCACCAGCGTGAACGGCATCGCCAGCATGAGGAGAATGCTGTAGAAGTAGCCCCGCGCGAGATTGAGCCCGTCGGGATCGGACGTATCGACCGCATCCTTGCAGTTCGGGCAGCCGAAAGCGTCGGCCGCCACGAGGGCCAGCAGGACGACGACGGGGATGACGATGCGGACGTGCATGACCGCATTATAGCCCGGGGCCGCAGCGCGGTCCGGTATGGCGACGATTCCCACTCCGACCAAGAAGCCCCGGGCGGAAGCCCGGGGACTCCGGGCTCGAAAGCCTCCCCGCCGTCCATGCCGCACGACTTCACGTGCGACACAGATTTCGACCTGCATAGCAAGGCACGCGGGACGGGATGCCGCCCCGAGACCGCCGCTACAGCGGCCCGGGAAAGAGCACGTAGAGCATCAAGTAGATCACCACCCCCGTGACCGACACGTAGAGCCAGATCGGGAGCGCGATGCGGCCCAGGCGGCGGTGGGCGTCGAAGCGGCCCTTCCAGGCGAGGAAGAACATCCGCAGGGCGAGGACGGGCACGGCTGCGGCCAGGGGCACGTGCGTCCCGAGGATCGCCAGGTACACGGGCCGCACCGATTCGGGGCCGGCGAACCGGTGGGTGCCCTCGATCGCCCAGCGGGCGAGGTAGGAAACGAGAAACACGCAGGACGTGACGAACGCGGCCGTCATCGCCGCCCGGTGGGCCTTCACCTTGCCGCGGCGGATCGCGAGCCAGCCGGCGACGAGCAGGAGCGTGGCCAGGGCGTTGAGCAGGGCATTGACCGTGGCCAACGGGTGGGCCGCCTGCGGCAGGGCGACGGCAAGGCAGGCGGACATCATGGCGTCGTGCTTCCGGCGGCGGGCGGGCTCGGGGCGGCGGCCGCCGGCGCGGCCGGTTCGGCGAGCACTTCGCGGATCAGCTTCTTGAGTTGCGCGACTTTGTCGGCCTGGAGGAGGTGGTAGCCGCCCCGGAGCCGGCCCTGGCGGTCGAAGACCACGCCGCGCTCGGAGTGCACGCCCACCTCGACCGGCAGGCGGAACGTCTTCAGGCCCACGTCGCTGATCGTCTGCATGTCGCCGGTGAGAAACTTCCAGCGGGCCGCGTCGGCCTCGAAGCGGTCGGCATACCGCCGCAGCACGTCGGGCGTGTCGTTGGCCGGGTCGCAGGTCAGGCTCACGGCGACGAAGTCGGGGTCCGCGATCTCCTTGACGATCTCGGCGACCGCCTGGTTCTCGCGAAAGCACGGCCCGGGGCAGTTGGCGAAGAAGATGCTGCCGAGCCACACCTTGCCGGCGAGATCCGCCGAGGAGAACTCCTTGCCAGCCTGATCGGTGAGCCTGAACGGCGTGCCGGCGATGTTCGCGGGCGCGTCCTCGTCAATCTCCACACGGCCCGCGACCACCGGCGGCGGGGCAGGCCGGCTGCCCTTCCCTTCCGGCCGTCTACAGCCAACGAGGAGCGCGAGCATGCACAGCACCTGAAGACAGACGGAGCTCACCGCGACAGTCGAGCGTCCACCACTGCCCGAACAACAGGTGTTGGAAACGGTGAAGCCGTGCGGCATGGACGGCGGGGTAGTCTTCATGCCCGGAGTCCCCGGGCTCCCGCCCGGGGCTTCTTGGGGACCGCGCGTTACGCACACAAAAAGCCCCCGGCGGAAGCCGGGGGACTCCGGGCGGCATCCCGTCCCGCGTGCCATGCGATACAGGTTGGAATCGGTGAAGCACGTGAAGCCGTGCGGCATGGACGGCGGGGTGGTCTTCATGCCCGGAGTCCCCGGGCTCCCGCCCGGGGCTTCTTGGACCGTGACTGGACAGCCCCCGGCTGCTGACTCATGTCTCGCCCTCAATGAGCGGCCCCGTGAGCCGCCGGTTCGCGGGCGGCGCCCGCCTCCTCCATGAGCCGCACGTCCGACGGCCGGGCCATGTGCAGGGCCCGCTCCTGCGACACCATCCGGTTTCGCATGCCGACGTCCGGGATGAGCATGATCACCAGGAACAGCGCCATCATCGCCGCCGGGATCGTGAGCACATACTTCCAGTTGGCCTCCCAGATGACGTGCATGAAGAACAACACGACGAGCAGGGCCTTGGTGCAGGAGACGGCCATCATGAAGGCCCAACCCACCTGCGGCTGGTCCCGCCAGGGCCAGTACGGAGTGAACGTGAGGAACGACATCGTGGTCAGAAAGCACAACGCGAGAAACACGGCGAGGTAGACGCCGAGGCCACCGTGACCGTGGTCGTGGCCGCCGTGCTCGGCGTGATGCAAGGCGTCGTCGGCGGTCTCGCCGGCGCGGGTGACGGGGCCGTGATCGTGATGGTCGCTCATGTCAGGGGCTCAAAAGAGGTAGAGGAGCGGGAAGAGGAAGATCCACACGAGGTCGACGAAGTGCCAGTAGAGGCCGATGTTCTCGATCATCGGCGCGTTCTTGGGGCCGAGCGAGTAGCCGAGCAGGATCGCGAACACCAGCAGCCCAACGGCGACGTGCACCGCGTGGAAGCCGGTGAGCAGGAAGTAGGTGCTGGCCCACATGTTGCCGCCGGGGATCACGATCGGCAGCCGCAGCCAGGGGAAGATGTCGTTGAGCCCCCGGGCGTGACCGCCGTGCCCGCCGTCCTGGGCGCCGCCGACGTGCGCCGCGGGCAGCGGCATGATCTGGTCGGCGACCACGGCCAAGTCGAAGGGCTGCTGATCGGGACTGCCCACCATCTTGCGAACCTGCTGCAGGCTCGTGCGGCCCGTGCGCTGCTCCGCCGTGAGCTGGTCATCGGGCGTCTCGTCGAGCTCCTTGAGCCTGTCGATGATCGCGGGCTCGCCGAGCCGGGCCCGCACGGCGGAGCCGTAGTACAGGTCGGGACGCTCGTAGATCAGGCCGCGCGGGTGGGCCGGATAGATGCCGTGGGAAAACTTCGACTGGTACTCGTAGGCCTTGATGCCGAGGAACAGGCTGCCGAGCAGGAGCGTGAGCAGCATCCAGAACTTGGCCAGGCCGGTCTTGGAGCCCTTCGCCGCCTCCAGTGCCAAGACGATGGTGACGCTGGAGCAGATGAGCACGAACGTGTTGAAAGCCCCGATCGGCTCGGAGAGGTGCACGTGGTGCGGCTTCGGCCAGACCGGCGCGCCGAAGCGGAGCACGACGTAGCTGCCGAGCAGCGCCGCGAAGAACATGATCTCGGTGGACAGAAAGAGCCACATGATGAGCTTGCCGCGGGACAGCGGCAGGCCCGGCTGATACTGGAGGTGGACGTGGCCGTGGTGGCCGTCGTCGTGGCCGCCCGAGTGGCCGTGGTCGTGCGGAATCGAGATCGCGGAGGCATTCATGACGGGTACCGAAGGAACGAGGTCGATGGACGATCAGGCCGGCGGTCCGAGCACGACCGCCGCCGTGAGCAGGCCGAGCAGGGAGCCGAGGGACGTGAGCAGGAGGCCGCGGGCCGAGGCGTCGTCGCGACGGATCGCGAACCGCACCGCGGCCAGAGCATAGACGATGGCGGCCAGGGCCGCCGCCAGGAACAGGCGGATGCCGGCGGAGGGCACCGCCAGGGCCAGGGCGGCGGGAATCATCGCCAACGCCGCGGCCAGCGACTGGCCGCCCGCCCGCAGGCCCGAGGGATCGACCACGGTCAGCATCTGCAGGCCGGCAGCCGCGTATTGCCGGCGGTAGAGCCAGGCGATCGCCATGAAGTGCGGGAATTGCCAGAGGTAGAGGACCGCGCCGAGCGCCGCCGCCCCCACGGCGCCGCGGGGATCGCCACCCATGAGTCGCGCCGGCCCGTCGGCCGCCAGCCAGCCGATGGCGACCGGCAGGGCGCCGGCGATGGCGCCGACGGCCGTATTGAGAGGCGAAACCCGCTTGAGCGGCGTGTAGACGGCGACGTAGAGCAGCCACGTCGCCAGCGCCGCGCCCGTCGCCGGCCAGCCGCCTGCCACCACCGAGATCGCGGTGCCGGCGGCGAGGAGGGCCACCGCCCCAGACCAGGCTGCGGCCACCGACAGCCGGCCGGCGGCGACGGGCCGGTCGGCGGTCCGCGGCATGAGCCGATCGGTGTGCCGCTCGAGGATCTGGTTCGCGATGCTCGAACTCGCGGCGACCAGCGCCGTGCCCACGAGCAGCCAGAGCAGCGGACGCACGTCGGCGGGGCGGCCGGCCGTGAGCCAGAACCCCGTGGCCACCGTCGCCAGCACCATGAGGGCGATCTTCGGCCGCACGAGCTGCGCGATGTCGGCCCCGACTATGGCCCACGAATGGCGGTCCGCGCCCGCCTCGGAGGCAAGCGCCGGCACGGCGACGGCGACCGGCTGCGGAGGGGTCATGCGAACGCCCCTTCCCGCCGGGCTGCCGGCATGCGGCCGGACCGAACCGGTGGCGCGTCACGCAGGCCGCCGCTCACCAGCCACAGCACGACCGCGCCGCCGAGGATGAGCATGCCGAGCACGACATGGCCGGTGACGACCGCAGCGCCGGTCATGCTCCGCGCCTGGATCGCCCCCGCGAGCCGCCACGACTCGGGCAGCAGTCCCGACGGGAGGCCCCACGACACGACCCACGCGGCACAGCCGAGAACGATCTGACCGACCACGACCGCGGCCAGCAGCCACGACCAGCGGCGGGCCACCGACGCAGTGCCGCCGTTGACCCAGGCCAGCAGGCAGACCAGCGCCGTGACGACGATGGCCCCCACGACGTGGAACCCGATCAGCCACCGGAACGTGAGCGGATCGATCCCGGCGTCGAGGTGCCGCAGTTGGGCCCCGGCCACGAGCTGGACGTAGGCGGCGATCACGAGAGCCGCGGCGCCGACGGTCGCCGCGACCGCCCGCGGCTGCGGCGGCATGAGCACGGCATCGCGCGGCGGCGCCACCAGCCCCGACCGCCGCGTCAGCGTGGCGATGGCGATGGCGACGGCGAAAAACAACGGCCCCGTGCAGGCATGCACCTTGGCGATCGTCTTGTCGTCGAGGAGCACGCGGGCTCCCCCGAGCAGCCCCTGCACGACGACCAGCAGCACCGCCGCCACGGCGAGCGAACGCACGGCCGGCCGCTGCCCGGTCCGCCAGACGACGGCCGCGACGAGCAGCGAAAGGAGGCCCACGACGGCCCCCAGCAGTCGGTGCCCGTGCTCCAGGAACAGATCCCACGGACCGCCGAGCCACTGGGCCATGGGGAACAGGAACATGTTGTGCCCGTAGGTGGCCGGCCAGTCGGGCACGGCCATCGCCGCCTCGTACGTGGTCACGAGGGCCCCGAAGCACAGCAGCACCGCCGTCACCGCCACGAGCAGGCAGGCGACGAGATGGGGCCAGTTGACGCGGCTGGTGGACATGAACGGCCGATCGGACTCCGGCAATCAGTGCGCCGCCGCGGCCGCCCTGGCTGCGGCTTCGTTCGGCGGATCGGTCTGCATCAGGTGGTCCTTGTCCACGCCCGGCACCGAGTACTCGTAGGGGCCGCGGTGAACCACCGGCTGGAAGTCGAAGTTCCCGTGGCCCGGCGGGCTCGGAGCGGTCCACTCCAGCGTGTTGGCGTTCCACGGATTCCGCCCTGCCTTCGGGCCCCAAAACATGCTGTAGATGAAGTTGGCCGCGAAGATCACCTGGCTGGCCACCATGCCGATGGCACAGTAGGTCATGAAGGCGTTGAGCGGCTGCAGGTGGTGGAACGTCTCGTAGTGATAGGCGTCGGCCAGCCGCCGGGGGAAGCCCACGGCACCGAGGATGTGCATCGTGAAGAACGTGCCGTTGAGGAAGATGAACGTCAGAAAGAAGTGCACCTTGCCCCAGAACTCGTTCATCGTCCGGCCGAACATCTTCGGGAACCAGAAGTAGATGCCGGCCCACACGCCCATCGCCGTGCCGGCGAAGAGCACGTAATGGAAGTGGGCGACGATGAAGTAGGTGTCGTGGATGAAGATGTCGACCGGCGTGGCGGCCATGAAGATGCCCGACAGCCCGCCGATGATGAACATCGACACGAACGAGATCGCAAACAGCATCGAGGTCGTGAACTCGATCCGGCCGCCCCACAGCGTCCCCAGCCAGTTGAACGTCTTCACGGCGCTGGGCAGGGCGATCATCATCGTCGACACCATGAAGGTGATGCCGAGGGCCGGGTTCATGCCCGACATGAACATGTGGTGGCCCCAGACGATGAAGCCCAGGCCCGCGATGCCGGCGATCGAGTAGACCATCGGCCGGTAGCCGAACAGCGGCTTGCGGGCGAAGACGGTGAGGATGTCGCTCACCATGCCCATCGCCGGCAGGATCATGATGTACACGGCCGGGTGGCTGTAGAACCAGAACAGGTGCTGCCAGAGCAGGGGCTGGCCGCCGCCGGCGCCGGGCACGGCGTTGTTGACGATGTTGCCCTCGGGGGAGAAGAAGCCGGTGCCGAGGGTCCGGTCGAAAAGCTGCATGAAGCCGGCCGCCGTCAGCACCGGCAGGGCGAAGGCCTGGAGCACGGCGGTGATGAACATCGCCCAGATGGTCATCGGCAGGCGGAACATCGTCATGCCCGGCGCCCGCATGAGGATGATCGTCGTCATGTAGTTGACGCTGCCGAGCATCGAGGAGACGCCGACGAACGTCAGCCCGACGAGCCACAGCGTCTGGCCCCAGCCGCTGCTGGGCGAGGAGGCGACGTTCGTCGAGAGCGTGGGATAGCTCGTCCAGCCGCCCGAGGCGGCGCCCCCCTCGACGAAGAAGCTCGCCCCGAAGGCGAAGAAGGCCGGCCACATGAACCAGTACGACAGCATGTTGAGTGTCGGAAACGCCATGTCGTCGGCGCCGATCATCAGCGGGATGAGGAAGTTGCCGAAGGCTCCCGCCAGGATCGGGATGATGACCAGGAAGATCATCACCGTGGCGTGCATCGTGAACAGCATCGTGTAGAACTCGGGCGCCATCTGCCCGCCCTGCTGGGCGAAGAGCTTGCCGAGCACCGGCACGTCGGACCACGGCCAGGCCACCTGCCAGCGGACGGCGAGGGCCAGCAGGCCGCCGACCAGGAACCAGAGCAGCGTCGAGAACAGGAACTGCAGGCCGATGACCTTGTGGTCTTTGGAGAACACGTAGGTCGAAAGGAAGTGCGACAGCCCACCCTGTGGGCCGCCGTGGTGGGCGTCGCCGTGCGTCAGGCTGGGCGTCGTGGCGGTGGCGGTGCTCATGCCTCGGTCCTCCGGGGAAACGTGTTCAGTCGGCGGCGGCGCCGGCCGCGGCGTCGGGCTGCGTCGCTTCCTGCTTCGCGTACTGCTCGTCGAGCCAGCGGTTGAAGTCCTCGCGCGACTCGATCGTGATCCGGCCCTTCATCTTGTAATGGCCCCAGCCGCAGAGCTCGGCGCAGACGATGTCGTAGGAGCCTGTCTCGGTGGCCTTGAACCACACCGGGATCTTCATGCCCGGGACGGCGTCCTGCTTGATCCGCAGGTTCGGCAGGAAGAAGCTGTGGAGCACGTCCATGCTCTTGAGCTGGATGAGCACGTCCTCGTCCACCGGCACGTGGAGGTCGTTGACCAGGAACAGGTCGTCCGGCGTGCCCAGCGTGCCGTCGCGACCGGGATACCGCAGCCGCCACTCGAACTGCCGGGCCACGACCTCGACGGTCGGCGACATCCGCGGGCGACGCATCTTCACGTCGGCCCAGGCGTTCATCTGGTAGATGGCGATGAACAGGAGCGTGGCCGCCGGGATGATCGTCCACACCACCTCGAGCGTGTGGCTTCCCTGCACGTAGGTCGCCGGGCCCTGGGCCTTGGCGGCGTCGTACTTCCACATGAACCAGAAGAGGAGCAACTCGGTGACGATGAACACCACGCCCGTGAGGGCGAGGATGAAGTAAAAGAGCCCGTCGATGCTCGGGCCGTGGGCGGCCACGTTCTTCGGCAGCCAGTGGTCGTAGGCCGGGGCGACGGCGAACACCGCCACGCCGAGGATCGGCACGAGGAGGAACAACAGGGCCCAGAAGATCCCGGCGATGCGGCTGTTCACGATTCGACTCCCCTGCTCCGACTAGAACCGGTCCCGGGCGACCATCGGTCGATCCGCCCCGAGCTCGCCGTCGAGTTCGTAGGGCAGCGAACGGACGTAGTTGACGATGTGCCAGATGTCCTCGGGCGAGATCGTTCCCTTGGCGGCCGGCATCGGCGCGCCGTTGATGCCCGCGTGGATGCGGTAGTACAGATCGAGCGGCCGCCGGCCGCCGCGATAGATGCCGTGCCGAAGGTTTCGCGGCGGGATCGTCCGCGGGTTCAGGGCATCCCCCTCGAGCACCTGCTGGAACGCGGCGATCCAGCGCCGCTGGGCCGCGTCGGCGTCCCCTCCCGAGAGCTGGGCCAGCTTCGACTCGATCTTCCAGATGTTCTTGTTCCAGTCGTCGTAGTCGTTCGCCTGTCCGTCGCCGAGCGCCGTCGGGCCATGGCACTTCACACAATTGGCCTTGTCGCCGTAAAACAACTCCCGCCCCTTGGCGATCGACGCGGTGAGGTCGATGTCCGCCGGCATCTCGGGCACGGGGATGGCGGCATTGGCCGCGGCCTTCCAGCGGTCGGCAACCACGGCGAGGGTTTCATCGACGAGGAACTCACGGGTCTCGGGCAGCTTGCCCTGGGCTTCGTCGTCGAGTTCGAAGTAAGCCCGCATGAGGGCGATTTCCGTCTCGCCGCGGATGGCGAGATACTTCACGTACTCGGCCAGGGCGTCCACCTGGGTCGCGCTGAGCAGGGCGAACGAGGGCATCGAGGTTCCCGGAATGCCGTTGTGCAGGACCTGCACAAGATCGGCATGAGTCGGCTTGTCCGACCGCTCGGTGCTCTTGAACTTGAACACCCCCGGGCGGTAATCGCGGGGATAGGGGTTGAGGAAGGCGGCCGTGGGCCCCAGCCCGTCGCCGGTGATGCCGTGGCAATGGGCGCAGTGCTCGCGGTACAGACCGTTCTTCCGGCCCACGATGTCGCTCCGCACGGGCCCCGCGGCCAGCCGCAGCTTGGCGATGTCGAGGCCGGTCTCCGGCAGCGCCACCGGATCGTCCGGGGAGCCAAACATCGCCAGCAGGATCGTCGCCACCTGCCGCTGCTGATCGGACGTCAGCGCCTGGTCGGCGGTGATCAGATCTTTCTCGCCAGTCGGGGCCGTGGCCTCGATAAGGTTCGCGCGGAACGAAGCCGGCGGCGTCGCTCCACATCCGGACACGGCGATGGCCGTGCCCATGATGAAGAGATGCGAAAGGCGGCAGATCCAGGAATGCGTCATCGACATGGCTGCATCAGGGATAAGGGTCAGGAGCCGATGGCGGAGGCGGGCACTTCCAGCGTGCCCAGGTCCTTCACCTCGTTCTCCTCGAGCTTGATTTGAAACCGGCCCTTGGGCGTCCACTTCAGATCCGGCTTGGCCAGGCCGAGGGCGCCGTTCGCCCCGGTGGACCGCTCGTGCCAGACCTGGAACTCGAGCACCTCGCCCGCCGGCAGATCGGGGATCGTGAACGAGCCGTCGACGGCCGACACGGCCACGTAGCCGTCCTTGCGGAACACCATGTAGGCCTTCATCCACGGGTGCACGTTGCAGGTCACCATCGTGGGCATGCCGGTTTCGGCCTTCGGGGCATACACCATGCCGCCACCGGCCGGGATCAACTGATTGAAGTCGCTGCCGGATATGTTCGTGTTGTGCCCCACCGGATCACTGTTCCGGATGTCAATAGGCTGGCCGACACGGGCCGCGAACACGGGCGAGAGAAACTCACAATTCTTTTGGTCGAACACAAGCTGGGTGCCGGGAACCGGATTCCTGACCCGGCTCGACTTGCGGACGAAGACCACGACGTTCGCCAGCCCCTTGCTCGAGCCATCGACGAGCAGGGAGCGGTCGAAGAGCTTCGCCGTCTTGCCGCACACTTCGGTGTCCTTGTCGGCGACCAGGGCCTTGGCCGCGGCCGGCGTGCCGGCGAACACGAACCGCCCCTTGAGCGTCGCCCAGCCGGTGCCGGTGGCGGCCGCCTCGGTCGTCACGCCGCCGCCGGACGCGGCCTTCAGGGTTTCCCGGAGTTTCTCGGCGGCTGCGACGTCCGCAGCGGGAGTGGAAACCCGCACCGGACCACAGCCCATGGCGAAGACACAGACGGCAAACAGAAACGAAACGAGGCGATGCATGACGCTCACGCGGACTCTCACTTGTTGAACGCGGCCGCCGCGACTGGGATCGCACCGAGGTCCGTGCCCGCCGCCTCAACCTTGACCTTGATCCGGCCCCTCTTGTCGGCCTTGCCCTGGGTGGTGGCGACTTCGGCGAGGTTGCCCGCCTTCTCGTGCCACAGCTGCAGCTCCACCTCACCGACCGGCACGCCTTTGATCTCGAACGAGCCGTCGGGCTTGGTGACGGCGGCGTAGGGATTCCCACGGACGACCACCCACGCCTTCATCCAGGGATGAATGTTGCAGGTCACGCCGGCGGGGATGGACTCCTCGGCACTGAACTTAACGGGAGCTGTCCCGCCTGCCGGGATCAGCGTATTCGAGGGCGGATTCTTCAGCGATGTGATGTTGCTGTTGTGGCCGACGGTGTCGGAGTTCTTGATCACCAGCTCCTGCCCCGTCTGCACGAACACGACGTGCGGCTCGAAGCGGCAGTCCTTGTTGTCGAGTTCGACCTTCTGGGCCTTGGCGGCGGCCGCGACCTCGGGATTGACCTTCACGCCCTTGTCGCGCACGAAGACGACGACGTTTTGAATCCCCTTGTCGGTCCCGACCACAAGTTCCTCCGCGAGAAGCTTGTGCTTGCCACAGACTTCGATGTCCTTGTCGGCCTTCAGTGCGGCGGCCGCCGGAGCGTCGCCTTGGAACACGAACTTCCCCTTGATCGTGCCCCACTCGTCGGCCACGGCGGGAGCGGCGAGAAGGGAGAGCACGGCGACGAGACGGAACGGCAGATTCTTCATGGCATGGCTCCGGGCGGGGCAGAAGGGTGGGAGAGACACCATTAGTTTAGGGCTGCGGACGGCGGCGAGGAGCCGAGCGGCTGCCGCGAGCGCCCCGCGGCCGCGTCGGGCAACTGCGGGCCCGGAGTGGCGGCCGACGGCGGACGCTCCCCCGGGGGCGCGGAAGTCTGCGGGGCGGCGGGGGCGGCCTGCTTCAAAAACGCCTCCAGCACGGGCCGGAGGTTGCTCTTCGCGAACGTGTCGAAGTGCATGAGCAGGTCGGTGAGGGCCGCCACCTGCTGGTCGCTCGTGCCCTTGTAGAGGTCCTGGCTCACCGGCTTGTCGAACGGAATGTTCACCGGCATGCCCGTGTATGGCAGGAACCGCTTCGGATTGGCGATCCAGTCGTGGACATAACCCGGCCGGAGTCGCTCGTGGACGCGGGCCAATTGCGGAGCCAGCGCCTTGACACTGCCCGGCGGCGTGTAGTCGCCGACGAGGTGGCACTTCACGCAGTAGTTGGTGTTGGTGACGATCTTCAGGGCGCCCTGAAGGTGGCCCGGGTAGGCCCGCTCCGCCGCCGCCAGTGAACTCTCGTCGAGCCGCGGGTCGGCGACATACGGGTACTCGGCTCCGTCCACGGCCGCAAAGTAGTCCACCAGTTTCGCAGCCTGCGCGGAGTCGAAGTGGAACTTCGGCATCCGCAATACGGCCGGCGGCCGGATCGGGTGCGGGTTGAGGAGGAACTTATGCAGCCACGGCGACTGCACCTTCTTGCCCTCGCCGACCAGCGGCGGGGGCAGCCAGCCCCAGGCGTCGTCAGGCTTGACGTTCGGGTTGACCTGCTTTTCGTCGGCGATCACTACCGGGAAGAGCAGCCGCGCGAGGTCGCCACCCTTGGCCGGATAGTGGCTGCCTGCCGCGAGCGCGTCGTCGGGCACGATCAGATTCTGGGCGCCGACGGCCCGGGCCGCGCCGTCCACGAGCGCGTCCTTCCAGAGCATGAACGTCCGCGCCTTCGCCTCCGGATCATCGGCATCGACCGGCGTTCCCTCTTCGTCCACTCGCTGCGGCCTGCCTGTCTCGGGATCGAGGACCGGCATGCCGTGGAGCGTCGCCTTGCGCCGCCCCTGCCGGTCGGTCGCCAGCGAGGCTGCGACCTGCTGCGGCGTGAAGTGCGGAGCGAGGAACGGATAGTCGGCCAGTTCCGTGGCCTCGCCCAGCGACCCGGGCTTGTAGCGGATGTCCCACCGGTCCGTCTCCAGCACGTGGCAGCCACCGCAGTTGTACTGCTCGGCGACCACCAGGCCGTCGAGTCGGGCCTGCTCGCGCGGGCTCGGCTGGTAGACGTACTTCGGCGCCGGCGGCTCGGCCACGAGCCCGAGCACGAATGTCATCACCGCCTCCCGCTGCTTCTGGTCGAACGGGAACTGCGGCATCCGGTACCGCTCGTTGTAGGTCTTGTTCTCGGCCTTCTTGTAGTCGTAGCTCCGCGGGGCGCGGAGCTTCTGCCACAGGAAGCCCTCCCGCTCGTGGCCCACGAGCTTCTCCAAGAAGTAGCCGGTGTCGGGATCGACCGACTCGGGATCGACGTGCGCCTCGTCGTGCTCGGCGCCGGCGTATGCCAGGTCGGGGTTGAGGATGTCGCCGGACGCCGGCGCCTTGCCGTCGACCGCCTTCTCGGCCGCATGGCCGTGGTCGGCACCATGCCCGGCATGACCGGCATGACCGTGCTTGCCGGCCAGTTGATGCATCACGAAGTGGGACACTTGCTCGAAGGCGATCCGCGACGGGTCCTTGCGGCCCCAGTCGGCGAGCGCCGCACCGGCCGGCTTGGCATCCTCGAAGCCGGGAATGTCGTGGCAGGAGTAACAGGCCAGCTTGGCGATCGTCTTCTTGCCGACGTAGTTCAAGAGCACGGCGTCGCGATCGGCCGACGCCAGGCCCAGCAGCATCCGCTCGTCCCCCTTGATGTCAGCCTGCTCGGCCGGGATGCCCTCCTGCAGCACCTTTTCGGCGCGGGCCACCGAGAAACGGTCCTTGAGATACATCAAGGCCAACTCATCGAGCGCCTTCCGCTCGTCGGCCGAGAGTTGCCGGGCCGGGATGTTTTCCGCCTTCCAATTCTCCGTGGACGTCATCAGGTAGGCGAGGGCGTCGGCGGCGGGATCGGAAACCGTGCCGTCGGCGAGCGTGACCGGCTCAAGGAGCACGTTCGGCATCAGGGTCTTCGGGTGGTACGCGGCCGGCTCCCGGAGCCAGCTGTAGAGCCACTCCTTGCCGCGCGGATGGTCGGCCACCTTGGCCCCGATCCGCGAGAGGTTCGGGCCGTGCGTGCTCGTCGCCTCGGGGAAGTCGGCATGCTGATGGCAGGCCAGGCAGCCGCGAACCTGAAACACCTTCTTCCCACGGGCCACGTCGGGAGCGGCGGTGATGCCCGCATAGGGCTTGACGTACTCGAACGGCGCGCTGGCGCCGGCGAGATAGTGGATCATCGAGCGAATCTCGAGCGGCTCGTAGCGCATCGACTCCTCGAGCCCCTTGCCTTCGAGATGCTCCCAGAGCCCGAAGAACCGCGGCATCTTCGTGGAGGGGCGGAAGTCCTGCGGATTGCGGAGCCATGCATAGGTCCACTCGAAGCCGAGCTTGGCGGCGGCGTGCCGCAGGCTCGGGCCGACCTTGGGCAACGTGCCCGGCGTCTCCGGATCCTTGAGAAGCACCGCCAACTCGTGCGACCGAGGCGACAGCTTCGCCTCGGCGCCCGCCGCGGCGTCGCGCTCGATGGCGTCGCGGAGCCGGTCACGGGACTGGCGGCTGTCGGGTGCCGAACGGACGTCGGCCACCCACCGCTCCACCGTCGGACCAAGCGCCTTGACGCCGGGATCGACCGCGAGCGCCTCGGCAACCTCGTGGAAGTTCGACGCCAGACGCATGTCGGGGCCGATGCGGGTTTCGGGGCCGGCCCAGCCGTTGATCTCGTGGCAGCCGTAGCAGCCATACTGGCGGATCAGGTGGTAGCCCTCCACCAGCTTCGGCGCCGGCGGCTCGGGGAACCGCTCGGAGGGCTCGAGATCGACGACCTGATGGTGGCACTTCAGGCAGCTCGACTCCTCGAACCGCTCCGGCAGCATCGGGAAAATCCAGTGGTGGTTGTTGAACCAGCCGTGGTCATCGTGCCACTGGTGGGCCTGCTTGGGCGTGTTCGGCGAGTGCGATGCCCACTTGAAGCTCGTGGCGCTCCCCTGCCCTTGATGACAGATCGTGCAGCCGAAGGTCTTCATCGGATGAGGGCTGGAATCGCCCACGAACAGATCGAGCCGCGGGTGCGAGGCATAGGGCTGCGGCACGCCGCGGCGCACCTTGACCGCCAGCGGGCTGCCCCAGCGGGGCGTCTCGACGAGTGCCGCCACCGCGACGTTGCGGGCCAGCGTGCGGCCGCCGTCGATGTCGTCGATCACGTCGCCGACCTGCACTCCCGCCTGGGCGGCAGGAGACTCCGGCCGGACGACACTCACCGTCGGGTCGTCGGCCGAGAACAGACCCACGGGCGCCAGCCGGAGGCCGTAGATCGCCTCGAGCTGATCGTTGCCGTCGCCTTCGACGGTCATGGATGCCGGCCGCGTGGCCGGCGTGGGCAGCGTCAACTCGACCGTCCGCGCCTCGCAGTACGCCGGCTCGGTCGGCGCACCGGGTACGGTCTTGTCCATGCCCCGGTGACACGTCGTGCACCGGTCGAACCGGGCCACGTTGCGGAAGTTGTTGTTGAGCGTCAGCTCCGGCAGCCAGATCTGATCGACCCGCAGCGGGCCGTTGAAGGCGTCGAGCACCGGCAGCTCCAGCACCGTCTTGCCCGCATTGGGCCGCCGCTGGTCAAGAGTCTTTTCCAGTTGCGCCAGCTTCGCCCGATGATCGGCCACGGCCTTGGCGGCCGCATCTTCGCCCGCCGTGAGCGCCGCCAACTGAGACTCCAGCGACTTGCGGTGGGTGTTGGCGGTCTGGAACTCGAGCGTCGCGGCGGTGACTTCCGTCCGCTTCGCATCCGCCAGGGCCAAAAGCTCGGCCTGGCGGTCCGCCGGCAGGCCGTCGGTGACCGCGAGTTCGTAATCGGCCCGATTCTTGTCGAGTTCCGCCTTGCGAAGCTTGAGGGCCCCCGCGAGCTGATCCTCGCGGAACTTGCACCGCTTGACGATGTCGCGGAGCCGCGCGAGCAGGTCGCCACGATCGACGAGCCGCTGCTCCGAATCGGCCTGCGACCGCAGCCGGTCGAGATCGACCGCCGCCAGGTCCGCCGCCTGGGCATCGGCCGGCACGCTCTTCGCGGTCTCCAGAAACCTGGCGGTCGCCGCGGGATCCAGCACCGTCCGCCGGGCCTCGGCCAAGGCCGCTTCGAGCTCGGCGGCGCGGGCTGCGTACGAAGTCGACTCCTGCTCCTGCACCCGGGCGGCCGCGGACCACGTCTCCAAATTGCGGAAGCCCCGCGCGTATTGCTTCCACGGCCGGTTGTGGTCGGCCGTGAGCATCAGCACCGTGGACAGCAGGAGCAGCAACGCCGCCACCGCGAACACCACGTGCAGGATCTTCAGGTTCCGCCAGGTCTGTTCAGTTGCAGGCATATGTCGTGGTCAACCGGCTTGATCGCCAAGAAATCGGAGGCCGCCGCGTGCGCCGGGCACAGCCGGCCGGGACTCAAAAGTTCAGCGAAAACTCCGGAATGCTGAGGATGTACTTCAGATTGAACGTCCACCGCAGAATCATCTTGATGGGCAGCGACAGCATGAGCAGCATCAGGTTCGCCATGATCATGTAGCGGATGAAGCCCATCTTCGCGAAGAAGCCGCGGAAGACAGTCACGGCCAGAAGCGGCGGGAGGACGACCAGGTAGACGCCCAGGGCGATCAACCCCGGAGCCTCGCGCAGGAGGATATAACCGATCTGCGCGAGCGTGCCCGCCCCCTGCGGCGCCCGCGGCAGCGGCCGGTCGAGGAGGTTGACCCAGAACATCTGGTTCAGGTCCACGTTGTTGAGCACCTCGACCTTGTACGGCGTCCAATGCTCGAAGGGGCCGAAGAAGTTCCAATTCGGCCCCCGCAGGAACGTGCCCAGGATGATGAGCGTGATCCACAGCTCGAAGAAGCCGAACTGATAGACGAGGTAGCTGAACTTCCGCTCCTCGATCGAATAGTAGCCGTTCCCCTTCTTGTTGAAGTCGAGGTAGGGCATGGCCATGAGCCCGAACACCACGAGGCTCGGCAGGACGACGCCGGCGTACCACGGGTCGAAGTAGACGAGCATCTCCTGAAGGCCGAGGAAGTACCACGGCGCCTTCGAGGGATTCGGCGTCTTCACGCTGCTGGCCGGCTCCTCGAGGGGAGCCGGCAGGAAGATGGCCCACACGAGCAGGAAGGCCGAGACGGCCACCATGCAGATCAGCTCGGTGTACACCAGATCGGGCCAGACCAGCACCTTTTCGTCGTCGAGCTTCTCCATGGGCGGCAGGCCCTGGGCGATCCGCTCGTCGTTGACGACCGCCTGCTTGGTGGCCACCCAGGTGAAGAATGCGAGCAGGAACACCAGGCCGACGATCGGCACGTTGTCGGGCTTCATGACGATGGCCGCGAAGTCTTCGTTGGCCATCGCCAGCCCCATCAGCAGCAGGGCGACGTTGAGCACGGACCAGGCCACCATCGGCTGGACGAAGAACTTGCGAAACACGAACAGGATGACGAACAGGGCGGTGGTGCCGACCGTGTAGGCCACCGGCCCCGAGAGCCGGTTGACGAACGACCGGGCCGCGTCCGGCAGGGCCGGCACGAGCGACTCCGACCCCGAGAGCGCCATGCTCGCCAGGATCATCATCGCTCCGGCGAACACCGTCCACACGAGGGCCCAGCCGGTCTGCCCCTTCTTCCGCCAGAGCAGGAACGCGGCGACCGCGTTCATGATCGCCAGGAACGTGTAGTAGCCGCCGAGAAAGCCGGCGACGTCCTTGAGAAAGAAAGGGTTGTGCATGGCGATGGCTTCAGAGCGGGCCGCTGATCCCGCCGTCCTTGCGAACCCGCCAGAAGTGGATGGCGAGCAGGAGCGCGACGGCGAGCGGAATGGCGATGCAGTGCAGGACGTAGAAGCGGTTGAGCGTCTCCTCGCCCACGAACCGCGCCCCGAGGAGGCCGAACCGGGCGTCGGAGGCGTCGGTGATCATGTCGATGCCGCCGATCGTGAGCAGCTGCTGCCCCGGCCCTTCATAGCCGAGCACCGGCGTCGCGCGGGCCATGTTCGAGCCGACCGTGATCGCCCAGATCGCGAGCTGATCCCAGGGCAGCAGGTAGCCGGTGAACGACAGCAGGAGCGTGAGCAGAAGGAGGATCACGCCTACCACCCAGTTGAACTCGCGCGGCGGCTTGTAGCTGCCGGTGAGAAACACGCGGTACATGTGCAGCCACGTGGTGATCACCATCGCATGCGCCCCCCAGCGATGAAGCTCGCGCAGGATGCCCAGACTGGTCACGTCACGCAGGGCGAGGATGTCGTTGTAGGCCCACTCGAGCGTGGGGCGGTAATAGAACATCAGCAGCACGCCGGTGACCGTCTCGACCAGAAACAGGAAGAACGTCACGCCCCCCATGCACCAGGTGAAGGAGAGGGCGATGCCCTGCTTCTTGATCGACACCGGGTGGAGGTGGAGGAAGAAGTTGGTGAGCATGACCACGATCCGATTCCGCCGGTCAAGCGGCATCGGATGCCGGAAGATGCTCTTCCAGATCTGGGAGTTGCGGATGGTCTCGCCGATGGCCATGGTGCGGTGAAGGTCCTGCGTGACGGATGCCTGTCAGACGGTGACGAACGAGTCGGGGTCGGCCCACTGGCCGAGCTCCTCCTGAAACGCCCGGCTCTTGTCGATCTCGAGCTGGCCGTCGTCGGCGATGCGGATCGCATACCGCTCCAGCGGCCGGGGCGCCGGCCCCTCGAAGTTGATGCCGTCCTTGTAAAACCCGCTGCCGTGGCACGGGCACTTGAACTTCTGCTCCGCCTCGAGCCAGCTCGGCGTGCAGCCGAGGTGCGTGCAGACGGTCTTGAGGGCGTAAATCTGCTGCTGGCCGTTGAAATCGCCGTTGACCACCCACACGCCGTACTGGGGCACGTACTTGGTCTCGACCTTGCCAGTGGGAAACGCGTCCTTGAAGCCCACCTTGAACTTGCTCGGCGGCTCCGCGAGGACGTTGGGAAACAGGAATCGCGCCAGGCCGAGCGTGAACAGGCCGCCCGTCACCGACAAGGCGGTGAAGCCGGTGGCCATCGCCGTGCCAAGGGCGATCTGCAGGAAGCCGCGGCGATCCTCTTCATCGCCCGCCTTCTTCGCCTTTGGCTCCGGCTTCGCGGGCCGCGGCGGCACAGCGGCGACCGGCTTTTCGGCGGCAACCGCGGGCTTGGGCCGCGGCGCCGGCCGGGCCGGAGCCTCTGCCTTGCTCACCGGCCCCGGTTTCGCGCCGGCGCGGGCGGCCGCAAGGATGCTGGCGGTGTCCCGCTGCACGCCGGTTTTCGGACCGTCTTTCGGGGCGGCGGGCTTCGCCGCGGCGGCCTTGGCCGCGGGCTTCGCCGCCGGCTTGGGGGCGGCGGGCTTGGCGGCCGCCGACTCACCGCCGTCTTTTTTTGCGCGGGCCATGGCGAGGATGTCCGCCACGCTCGGCCTCCCGCCCGCTCCAGCGGGGGCGGGCTTGGGCTTGGCGGCAGGCTGCTCGACAGGCGCGTCCGCGGCGGCGGGTTCCTCCGCAACCGGTTCCGGCGCCACAGGCTTGGCGGCGGCACCCTTGCCGTCGGCCGCACGCGCGGCCGCCAAAATCTCGGCGACCGACATCTTCTTCTTTTCAGCCATCGAATGCCCCGGCAGGACTCGCCTTTAAGCACCCGTTTCCGTACGGGCGTGCACGCGAACCCAAAGTCAAAAAGCAGGTTTCGACCGCGATTTTGAGAGTTCGTGATTTTTTTCACGAACTCCCCTCTACTTTATCGGCACCGCCCGTACTGTCAACGTCGGCCGCACGGTTGGGCGCGGCACCCGCGTGCCCCCGTCGATCGACGCTTGGGTTTGCCAGCCGGGGGGGGCTTGGCGCCCGCCGCAGTCACGCTTGCGGCAGCGGTTGGTACAACTTTCGGCGGACCGCGACGCCCCAAAGGTCGCAACATCCGCCAATCCCCACAGGAGTCGCACCCGTGAACCGATCCCGCCGCGTGCTTGTCGTGGGCAGCGGCGGCCGCGAGCACGCGCTGGCGTGGAAACTCGCCCGCGACGGCGCCGAGGTGCTCGTCGCACCCGGCAACGCCGGCACCGCGGCCGTCGGCGAAAACATCGCCATCGCGGCCACCGACATCGCAGGACTCGTCGCGTTGGCGCGGGAGCGGCAGGTGGATCTCAGCGTGATCGGCCCCGAGGCGCCGCTCGTGGCCGGGATCGTCGACGCCTTCACGGCCGCCGGACTGCGGGTGTTCGGCCCCACGGCCAAGGCGGCCCAGATCGAGGGCAGCAAACTGTTCTGCAAGCAGATCCTCCACCGCGGTGACGTGCCCACGGCGATGTTTCGCGAGTTCCGGTCGCCCGTCCGGGCCCGCGAATATCTCGAGGCCCGCGAGGACATGCCGGTGGTCGTCAAGGCCGACGGACTCGCCGCCGGCAAGGGCGTGTTCGTGTGCGACGACCGCGCCGCGGCCCTGGAGGCGGTGGCCACGCTCAGCGGGGACCCGCAGTTCGCCGCCGCGGCTTCCGGGATCCTCATCGAGGAGCGGCTCGACGGCATCGAGGTCAGCGTGATGGCGATCACCGACGGCCGGACGATCGTCACGCTGCCGCCGCTGCAAGATCACAAGGCCGCCCATGACGGCGATCAGGGGCCGAACACCGGCGGCATGGGCGCCTATTGCCCCGCGCCGTTCGTGGATGACGAACTGCTCGCCGAGATCGAGTCGCGGATCCTTGTGCCGACGGTCCACGCCATGCGGCGGGCCAAGGTGCCGTTTCAAGGCGTGTTGTTCGGCGGACTGATGCTAACCGCCCAGGGGCCGAAGGTCCTGGAGTTCAATGCCCGGTTCGGCGACCCGGAGTGCGAGGCGCTGATGGCCCGGCTCGATTCGAGCCTGCTGGAACTGCTCGACGCGACGGCCGATCGGCGGCTCGACGAGGTGGAGCCGCCACGGTGGCGTGCGGGCGCCAGCGTCACCGTGGTGATGGCGGCCGAGGGCTACCCCGGAACGGTGGAGAAGGGCCGGCCGATCCGCGGGCTCGAGGCCGCGGCGCGAGTGGAAGGCGTGGAGGTGTTCCACGCCGCAACGCGGGCCGCGGAGGCGGGCATCGTCACCGACGGCGGCCGCGTGCTCGCCGTCACCGCCACCGCCCCCACGCTCGCCCGGGCGAAGCTCCAGGCCTACACGGGCGTGAAGGAGATCCGCTGGCCCGGCGCCTGGTGCCGCAAGGACATCGCCGACAAGGGCCTGCACCGTGAGCGGGAACTGGCCGCGGACGCCGTCGAGGAACCGGCATGAAGCTGCGCGTCGGCATCGTCGGCCTGGGCAGCCAGTGGGAGTCACGCTACCTCCCGGCGCTCCGCGCCCTCGCCGATCGCTTCGAGGTGCGGGGCATCTGCGAGCAGGTGGCGCATCGGGCGGCACGAGCGGCGGCCGAGCTCAACGCGACCCCGGTGGACGGGTTCCGGGCGCTCGCCGCGCGGGACGACATCGACGCCCTGCTCTACCTGGCCGACCAGTGGTATGGCGCGACGCCGATCCTCGCCGCCTGCGAGCACGGGAAGTCGATCTACTCCGCCATCTCCCTCCCCTTCGACCCGGCCGAGGCCGGCATGCTCCGCCGGCGCGTGGAGGAGTCGGGCATCGCCTTCGTCGCCGAACTCCCCCGGCGGCACGCGCCCGCGACGGTCCGCCTCAAGGAGCTGATCGCCACCCGCCTGGGCAGGCCGCGGATGCTGTTCTGCCATCGGCGCGTGCCCCACGCGGCGACGACGGCCGTGCAGCCGCCGCGGGACCGCGCCACGGAGGCCCGCGACCTGATGGAACTGGTCGACTGGTGCCGCTACGTCGTCGGCACCGAGCCGACCAGCGTGGTGGCGGTCCGCCATGCCGAGGCGCCGGGCGCCGCGACCGACGACTACCAGATGATGAGCCTCGATTTTGCGACGACCGGCCGGCCCGGCGACGGACCACTCGCCCAGATCAGTTGCGGCTACTACATGCCGCGGCAATGGGTGGAGGCGGTCGGATTCCGCCCGCCGCCGGCCCTCCAGGTCGTCTGCGAAAACGGCATCGCCTTCGTCGATCTGCCGGCGAGCCTGGTGTCGTTCGACACCGCCGGCCGCCACCAGGAGGAACTCGAAAGCGAGCGGCCGGTGGGCGAGCACATGCTGCTCCAGTTCCACCGCAAGGTGACGAGCCTGGTGCGGCACATGAGCGGCCTCGACGACACGCTGCGGGCCCTGGAGATCGTGCAGGCCGCCGCCGTCAGCCAGGCCGAAGGCCGCCGCGTGAGCGTCTAGCTTCACGCCTGCGGGGCCATTCATGGCCCCCGCAGGCTTGGCCCGGCGTGGTCGCAGCCAAGGTGCGACCAGCCGGGCGAGCGGTCGCACCTCCGGGCGACCGTGGCCGCAGCGGGGCTGCGGCACGAGTTGGGGCGGCGGGGCAGGCACGCGGCGCGGCCTTTGGCCGCTACGTGCCGATGTGGCAAGTGGTCGCCCGCCTGGATGGCGTGCCATCGTCAGCCGAAGCAGGCCCGAAGGGATGCGCCGGCGCGAAGCACAGCCCCCCGCAGGCCCAGGTCGACTCAGCGTTGCCACGACCAGGTCGCCCGCCCTCCCTACGATCAGGGAAGCGAGGGGTTGGCCCTTCCATCGAGCCGGCGTATCTGACCAGCGGAGCCATGGATGGCGGAGCGCAGGCAGATCCGAGTGAGCGAAGCCCAGGATGGGCGCAGCGAACGTCCGGCGAGATGGGAGGGGCAACCCCGAGCTGGGTTGGGCGCGTCGGCCAACGACTCACCGAGCCTCATCCGGCGCGAAACTCCTGGACTACGGCGTCGCCGTCAACCCAGCGCCGCCACGACCAGATCGCCAACCTCGCGGGTTCCATGCCCCATCTTGCCGGCAGCCTGCGACTTCATCTTCGTGCCGGTGACGTGGGCCACGGCCTTGTCGATCCGCCTGCCGGCCGCCGGATGCCCCGAATGCTCGAGGAGCATCGCCATCGCGTTGATCGCCGCGATCGGGTTGATCACGTTCTGGCCGCTGTACTTCGGCGCACTGCCTCCCATCGGCTCGAACATGCTCACGCCACCCGCATCAGGGTTCAGGTTGGCCCCCGCGGCCACGCCCATGCCGCCCTGGAGGATGCCGCCGAGGTCGGTGATGATGTCGCCGAACATGTTGGTGGTCACGATCACGTCGTAAGCGTCGGGATTCTTCACCATCCACATGCAGCAGGCGTCGACGTGATTGTAGTCCGTCTTCACGTCGGGATAGTCCTTCGCCACCTCTTGAAACGTCCGCCACCACAGGTCATGGCCGAAGGTGAGCACGTTCGTCTTCGCGACGAGCGTGAGCGTCTTCTTTGGGCTGTTCCGCTTCCGCGTGTAGTCGAAGGCCCAGCGAATGCACCGCTCGCAGCCCTTCCGCGTGTACACCGCCTGCTGCACCGCCACCTCGTCGGGCGTGCCCTTCTTGAGATAGCCACCGACACCACAGTAGAGATCTTCCGTGTTTTCACGGACGACGACGAAGTCGATGTCGTTCGGACCGCGACCGGCCAGCGGCGTTTCGACGCCGGGCAGCAGCTTCACGGGCCGGAGGTTGATGTACTGGTCGAGCTTGAAGCGGAGGTCGAGCAGCAGCCCCTTTTCCAGGATGCCGGGCGCGACCTGCGGATGGCCGATGGCGCCGAGGAAGATGGCGTCCTTCGTGCGCAACAGGTCGAGTCCGCCGTCGGGAATGATCTCGCCGGTCTTCAGGTAACGATCACCACCCCAGTCGAGGTTCTCGACGTCGTAGGTGAAGCCTTCGATCGCAGCGACGGCCGCCAGCACCTTCATGGCCTCGGCGGTGACTTCAGGCCCGGTGCCGTCTCCGGGAATCGCGGCGATCTTCAGCGTCTTGGCGGCCATGCGTGCGCGGGGCTCCATGGGGGGATGTTCGAGGGAGCCGAAATCTATCGCACCTTGGCACCGATGGGAACGGCCGGCGTTCGCCCCCGATCTCCGCGTTGGCTTTTTGCTGGTGCGCCGAGTGGCGCGACAGAGCCTCGCTGCTGCGGAAATCCGCCTCCGAACCGTAGGTCTGGCGGCCCGTTCAGCAGTGAATCGGTCTGGTCACAGTTCCAAGAAGCCCCGGGTGGAAACCCGGGGACTCCGGGCGTGAAAACCGCCCCGCCGTCGATGCCGCACGACCGCACTCGCTTCCCCGCTTCGTAGCCGCGGCGCATGGCACGCGGGAAGGCATGCGACCCGGAGTCCCCCGGCTTCCGCCGGGGGCTTTTTGGATCGTGGGTACGCTTTCATCCGAAAGCAAAACTGGAAAACCCATCCAGGCGGGCAGCCAACCGCGGCATGGCATGCAGCGGCCGAAGGCCGCGCCGCGCGCATCCCCCCCACGCGGTTCGGGGCGACGCCTCGTCGACCCGCCGCGTGGCCGCAGCCCCGCTGCGGCCACGGTCGCCCGGAGGTGCGACCGCTCGCCCGGCTGGTCGCACCGTGCTGCGACCACGCCGGGCCAAGCCTGCGGGGGCCAGGGATGGCCCCGCAGGCGTGAATTCAGTTCTGACTGAAGTCGAGTTGCTTGCCGCTCTTGACGCCGAGCGGATTCTTCACGAACCGCTGCCGACAAACGTCGCACAGATCGAACCGCATCGACTGGGTCGCGTCGTCGATCACCGCGTCTTCGCAGTCGAGCCGCTCGAGCAGATCTTGCATCTCCTCGAGATGATCCGCGTCGCCCCCGTCACCCTCACAGCCGCAGGGCTGGCCGTCTTCGATTGCCGGAAAGACCTCGATCTTCACCACGTGCCGCCCACCCGCCTTCGAGTCGATCGGGCGTTGGCAGATGTCGCAGGAGTAATGCAGCATACGAACTCCAAATGAGGCATGCGGAAGCCTGGGTCCGCCTGGACGGCGCCCGGACGGGCAGCCAACCGTCGACCCGAAGTTGCGAGTGTGACCGCAATCGCCCGCCAAGGCAAGCGATTGGAGGCCCCGGCGGCGGAATGTTTGGCGGGGATTTCGGCGGCGGGCTACACTCTAGATTCGGTGGTCGACGCATGGTCTCCCCGAGTTCCAGGCATGTCGGAAATCGCCATACCTGTTCCGCAGGGCTGCGGCCCCTTCGGAGGTTCGTCGAGCCCGCTCGCCTTGAGCGTGCTGGTGCTGAACCGTTCCTTCGTCGCGGTGCACGTCACCAACGTCCGCCGGGCGCTCACGCTGTTGTTTCGCGACCTGGCGGAGGTCGTGCACATCGAGGCGGGGCATTACGCGGCCCACACGCTGGAATCGTGGCGTGAGCTCTCCGCCATGCAGGCGGCGTTCCGCAGCCCCGACCAGGATTGGGTGCGGGCCGTGGGCTATGAACTCCAGGCGCCCCGCGTGATCCGGCTCGTGGCCTGCGACCGCGGCCCGCGACAGGGCCTGCGATTCAACCGGCGAAATGTCTTCGCCCGCGACGGCAATCTCTGCCAGTACTGTGGCCGCAACTTCCCGACCAGCGAGCTTTCACTCGATCATGTCGTGCCCCGGAGCCGCGGCGGCATGACGAGCTGGGAAAACATCGTCTGCGCCTGCGTGGCCTGCAACGTCCGCAAGGGAGGCCGCACGCCGCACGAGGCCCGGATGAACCTCATTCGCCAGCCCGTGAAGCCGAAGCGCAGCCCGTTGCTCTCGATCAAGCTCTGCAACCCGAAGTACGCCAGCTGGAAGAGTTTCGTCGACAGTGCCTATTGGACCGTCGACCTCAAATAGCCTGGGGCACGGGCAGCCCCTCCGCGCTCCCAACCCCAGGCTAGGCCCGGAGGGCCGGGTTGATCGCCGCAGCGACCTGTGGTCGCGGAGGCGCTAAGCATGCCGAGGCCACGATGGCGAGGCTGGCGCGAAAGCAAGCGGGCCGGGTTGATCGCCGCAGCGACCTGTGGTCGCGGAGGCGCTAAGCAAGCCGAGGCCACGCGTGAAGCCTGCCTCTGGATGTCGCGTCACCGCCGCCGCAGGATGCGGCGG